>FLOH01000157.1_pt1 | contig 190187 bp, 145 predicted proteins | sample 756751 | NCBI WGS metagenome assembly FLOH01 (sample SAMEA4026879, study PRJEB14308) | marine metagenome | biome: coastal water; material: water | depth 74 m | reverse complement strand
CGCGCTGCCCAGCCCGAAATCATCCCCGGCGGCAAAGGCCACCCGCAACCGGCCCCGACCGGCGTTGGAGGGTGGCTGGGTGAACTCGATTTGGGGAGCCAGGTCATCGACGATGCGCACCGGCCAGGCGGCCAGATCGCGTGTGCCCGCCCTGACCGTGAGGGTGCTGTCGCCGTCCACACCATCACCTGTACCATCACGGGCAACATCACTGACTCTGGCGGTGGTTTCCAGGCGGTAGCCGGAGGCGTCACCGGACTCGCCAATCGGCTCGAAATCGATCTTCCGGTTGGCCAGGACCAGACTCGGAGACTTCGCCCCGCCGACCATCCCGCCGACCCTCCCGCCGATTTGGGCTAATATGGAACTTCCCACAATAATTGTGCGAACTTCCACATTATTTTCAGCCGCCAAAGGATCCATCAGAGTATCCGCCCTGAACACATGAAACGGCGGATAGCCTGTATAGGCGGGCGGCGTCACCCAGACATCAACCCGCGTATCCGCACTGAGCCCGGAATTCACCGGCACCAGCGCCCGGGCCATGCGCACGCCCGCATCGCCGATGCCCGCTGCCCCCGCAATTACCAGCAATAACAATACCATAGCCCGCAAACCATAGGGATCATGCCGGGCCATACCGGGCGACGGCGGGCTGACCCTGAGGCCCTCGCTGGCCACGGCGGCGCGGCGGCGGTGCTCGTGCCACAGGGCTTCGGTGGTATTTTTGCCCGCACCGACAACACCTTCACCACCCAACACTGTCAGGGGCCGGTGGCGCAATTGGCTGTCGCGCTCGATCCGCGCGCGGGCCTGGTTTTCAGTCGGCGCGCGCAGTCCGCGAAGCCCGGAAACCAGCGCCCAGCCTGCGATGGTGGCGAATCCCAGCAGGCCAAGGCTGTGCAGCCAGAACGGCAGCAGCGGGAAAAAATCCAGCAAGGCGAGGGCGGTAAAAACACCCATGATGCCCGCCACCGGCCACAAACGCGGCCACAGACGTTCCCATAACAGGGCGGCCCGGGCGAACGGTATCAGGCGTGACAGGTGGCGACGCACGCGTCGCTCGAGGTGTTCCAGACCGGGGTCCGGAGCGGTCATCCCACCGCTTCTTTGGCCACCGCTTCTTTGGCGGTGGCTTCTCTGGTGCGTGGCGGATCCAGCCACTCAGGCATGCTCTCAAACCCCAGCAAGTCTGCGACTTCGATCCGGCGGCGGACCACCGCAAAGGCATCCCCGCTGACCAGAACCTCGGGGATCAGGGGTCGTGCGTTATAGCTCGACGCCATGACCGCGCCATAGGCACCGGCGCTGCGGAAGGCAATCAGCTCGCCCGGTCCCACCGGGGGCAACAGGCGTTGCCTGGCAAACGTATCACCGGACTCACAGATCGGCCCCACCACATCCATGGCCTCGCGGACGGCACCGGGTTCGGGCTGGCGCACCGGCTCAATCGCATGGTGAGCGCTGTATAAAGACGGACGGATCAGGTCGTTCATGGCCGCATCGACAATCAGGAAGCGCCGGGAGGGGCCTTCTTTTACGTAGATTACCTGGGCCACCAGAATTCCGGCATTGCCCATGATGACCCGGCCCGGCTCGACAATCACCCGGCAATCGAGGTCGCCGATCACGTCCTTCACCATGGCACCGTAATCCGCCGGAGACGGCAGATCATCGCCTTCACCGTCTTCGTAATAAGGAATCCCGAGGCCGCCGCCGAGATCAATGCGATCGATGGCGTGGCCGTCCTGGCGCAACTCGTGGATCAGCGCCACACCGCTACCGTAAGCCGCCCGGTAGGGTCCCAGGTCGCGAAGCTGCGATCCGATATGCATGGCAACGCCGACCACGCGGATGCCGGGCAGTTTTGATGCGGCGGCGCACACCTCGCGGGCGCGTCCGATATGGATGCCGAATTTGTTCTCGCTCCTGCCCGTGGTGATTTTCTCGTGGGTGCGTGCATCCACATCGGGATTGACGCGAATGGAGACAGCAACTGTCTGGCCCTTTGTATGGGCAATGGCGCTCAATGCCGCCAATTCAGGTTCGGATTCCACGTTGATCTGCATGATCCCGGCATCAATGGCGGCAGCCATCTCCGCCGCCGTCTTGCCAACACCGGAGAACACGATCTTCGACGCGGGAACACCCGCCGCCAATGCGCGATCAAGCTCGCCGCCAGAGACAACATCAGCGCCCGCGCCCAGGTCCGCCAGAGTCCGGATAACCGCTATATTGCCATTCGCCTTCATGGCGTAACAGATCATCAGATCAAGACCATCAAGGGCCTCGCGAAACACCTGGAAATGGCGGCTCATGGTAGCTGTGGAGTAGCAATAGAACGGGGTTCCAACCGCAGTTGCGATGGACTGAAGCGCCACGTTTTCGGCAAACATTTCGCCGTTCTTGTAGGTAAAGTGATCCATGTGTTTTTCCGAACTTCAAACAGGATTGCGTGACTACTCGGTCGGGTATTCTCTTGGATACGTAGAGCCCTCGGGTTTTTCCGGAGCCCCTTTGCGGCCGCACGCCGCCAACCCGGTGGCCAGCACGAAAATCAGACCCACCATCAGGCATGCCCGCAAGGTCCGGCCCCGATTTTGTGTTTTATGATCGCTCATCATCGTTCAACCCTTCAAGGTACCGCGCTCGCGCGGCCTTGGCTGCCATACGGACATTGTCCGGCGCGGTGCCACCAAAGCTGCGGCGGCTGGCGACGGAATTCTCTACGCCAAGGACATCGAAAATCTCGGACGTGATACCGGCTTCAACACCCTGCATGTCTTCCAGTGACAGCTCTTCCAGACCAACGCGCCGGTCTTCGGCCATTTTCACCAGTTCCCCGGTGACGTGGTGGGCGTTACGAAACGGCATGTTCAGGACCCGCACCAGCCAGTCCGCCAGATCGATCTGGACCTCTGAGCCGTTTGGTTTCATCCGTCTGTGCCGCAAGATGGGGCGCCGTGCTAAACCCGCCACTGACGGCGGCCAGCATTTCGTCGCCGCGCACCTCCGCGCCTTCCAGCATGCCGCGCATGGCAGCCACGCACAACCCCAGGGTCTCCGCCGCATCAAACACCGGCTCCTTGTCTTCCTGCATATCCTTGCAAAACGCCATGGGCAGCCCCTTCATGACAATCAGCAGGGTATTCAACGATCCGATGATGCGACCCACCTTGGCCCGCACCAGTTCGGCAGCGTCCGGGTTGCGCTTTTGCGGCATGATGGAACTGCCGGTGGAAAATCCGTCCGACAGACGGATGAAACCAAACGGCTCAGAGGTCCAGATCACCAGTTCTTCGGCCACACGGGACAGATGGATACCCGCAACCGAGGCGGCAGCCAGAAACTCCAGCGCGAAATCCCGGTCCGAGACCGCATCCAGCGAGTTTGTCATGGGGCCATCGAAGCCAAGCGAGGTCGCCGTCATGTCCCGGTCAATGGGGAAAGACGTTCCGGCCAGTGCCGCTGCCCCCAGCGGACATTCATTCAAGCGTTTCCGGCAATCGGCGAACCGGCCCCGGTCCCGACCGAACATTTCCACATAGGCCAGCAGATGGTGGCCGAACGTCACCGGCTGCGCCGCCTGCAAATGGGTATATCCGGGCATGATTGTCGCTGCGTGGGCTTCGGCCATGTCGATCATCACCGCTTGCAGGCGTTGCATTTCGGAATCCAGACCATCAATGGCGTCGCGAACCCAGAGCCTCAGGTCAGTGGCCACCTGATCATTGCGCGACCGTGCCGTGTGCATGCGCCCGGCAGCATCACCGATCAGTTCCGCCAGCCTGGATTCCACATTCATGTGAATGTCTTCCAACGACGCCCTGAAGGTAAACGCACCGGCTTCGATCTCATCCAGAATGGTATCCAGGCCCTGCTGGATTTGCGCCTCGTCTGCGGGATCAATGATGCCCTTGGCAGCCAGCATGGTGGCGTGCGCTTTTGAGCCACGGATATCCTGTGCATACAACCGCTTGTCGAAGCTGATTGACGCGTTAATCGCCTCCATCAGCGCATCGGGACCATCGGCAAATCGCCCGCCCCAGATGGTGCTGGTATCTGCTCGCGATTTGTTGATCTTATCTGCCATGCAAGTCACCTGAAATTCGCTTATATAGTCTATCATCAGGACGATTCAGTCGTCCTCTCAAATGGTTTAACGGGTCTGTATTAACCTTGTCACCACAGAAACAGCTCCCTCATCGGAAAATCACCCCGCGCGTCTGGTTGATTCTCATCATATTCGCAGGGATTGTGGCGATTATGCCGTTACTTGCAAGCGTAGAACCGTCGACCTGCACCGCGCAGAAGGCTATCGATTCCGGGATCAACAACTTCCTCGAAAAAGACCCGCCTGCACCCATTGCAGATGTTCCCTTCTTTGACAAAAATGGCGACGAGGTCCGGCTTTCCGATTACCGGGGAACGCCCCTGGTCATGAACTTCTGGGCCACATGGTGCCCGCCGTGCGTAGCCGAAATGCCCGCGCTGGATCGCCTGAAGGGTCTTCTTGCCGACAGCGGCATTGATGTGCTCGCCATCGACGAAGACCGCAATGGCGCCGAACTGGCGGCCAAATTCTATGAAGCCAACCACATCACCAACCTCGATATCCTGATCGACCGCAAAACGGCATTGATCAAGGCGGTCGGGGTCTCGGCACTTCCAACGACACTATTTATCGACGCCGCCGGCAACGAAATCGCCACCGTTGTCGGCGAAACAGAATGGGACTCAGCCGAGGTCGTCGCCTTCGTTAAAGTCTGTTTAATGCCGGAAAGCTAGGTTACGGCGGATTCGTAAAGGAACCCGCGGCTGCGGACCGTCTTGATGGGCGCATGGGTTACATGCAGTTGCCAGTCACCATGACTCAGGGCGTCGGCTGTCTCTGTTGTCTCTGACCGCCCCCCCCATATCAAAGCGCTGCAACAAACTTCGCACCCGGGCGTTGATTTCAGTGGGATCGAACGGTTTGACCAGATAGTCATCGGCTCCGGCTTCCAGCGCCCGAACCCGAGAATCCACGTCACCAAGCCCCGTCAGCATCAGGATTGGCACGCCGCATTTGGCCCGAACCCAGCGCGCCACTTTGAACCGAAGATGGCCGATTTGCTGCTTGCCAATATCGACAAGGTTATCGCAATTGGGGATCAGTACGTCGGCGTATTTTGATCGGGATCACCGGATCGGAGTCCTCACGCAAGGTAGTTCCGATCCGGCGACACAATGATGGTGTCTTTTATTTTAAGGCGTCGACATTGATTCCGATGGTAACGGCACCGAGCTTGTAGCCGTTTGAGCGCGCAACGGTCAGGCTGGTTTGTGCGATATTAATGCCATCTTCCTCTTCAACTTCGTCGATGAAGATGCTTTTGGCTTTGACCAGAAAGGTTTTCTTCCACTTGGCCTCGTCGCCTTGCATGTAGTCGCCGGTGCCATTGGTCTGTCCGACATTCAGGCCTTTGTTATCCATTACGAAGATCTCGGTAATGACCCCGCCGGAGGCAGCCTTGATGCCGCGCAGGAAGGCCGACAGTTTATTGTCCATTTTGCTGGAAATGAGATCGCCGCCGCCAATCAGCTTTTCCGCCCGCCAGCGAAGGTCGAGAACGCCGATATCTTTATCCGTTAAACCCATATTATTGAGATTTTGCTGGTAGACCGCACTATGAAGTTCATCACTGGCCAGCCATGAACGGACATTCTCTTCGACATATTTTTGAATTTTGGCTTCATGGCCGCCAGCCGAGGCAGGTGCCTGTATGCCGACAACCAAAAGAGTGGCGACGGCAAGCAACATTAATTTCTTCATGAAAAACTTCTCCCTGTTTGTATCTGTTTGATCCGGTAGGTTTTTATTATTGGCATTAAGTATACCAAACATTTAATATCACAAATCCAAACCGGTAAATACATAATTTTAACGCCGGGACGATGACCACCAGAATCGGAGATGGTTGGGCTCCGGCCTCATCGGTGCTATGGTGGTACCTGTCGTTTGAGTCTGTGTGTTTTCAGGAATATTCTTGATGATTCGTTGGAAATCCTTCGCGACCATTATGATGTCGATGCTTTTGGGCATTGCGCTGCTTTCCGGATGTGTGATGCCGGAAAACAAATGGACTCACACCGAGATTCCTGCCGATGAATGGGGTGTTGATGGCGCTCAATGCAAATGGGAAGCCCGACGCAAGGCCGAACGCGAGGCGGAAGAACACATGGCGTACACGGCTGATGAGACATTTGACGATGCCCAGGGCATCGACAGCCTGTTCGCCAGTGCAGATATCACCAAGCGGTCACGGGTCTTGTTTTCCCGGTGCATGCTGTCGCTGGGTTATGTCGTTGCGGAATAATCAGCGTTAACGATCCAATTGGATAAAAAAAAGAACGGCGACCCGGAATTTGGATCGCCGTTCTTTTCGTTAGACCTGGAAACAGGAGAGGGTAACCGGTCTTAACTCTATATACCGCCTTGCTTTACGCAGCGACGCTGTGTGTATGGTCGTTTGCCGCCCGAACAGAGGTCGCAGGTGCTGCTGTCGCCGGTGTAAACGGGGCAACTTTGGTTGCCATTGCCGCCTTGTCGTCGAGACGTTCGGCAAGATGCCGTTTGCCTTCGGCCTTCGCCCACTTGGCCGCAACCATCGGAATCGCACCCGGCTCCACGCCGATATCTTCAAGCATGTGCGGGCTCAACGCATACAATTCTGCTTCGATCACGCGGCGGCGGTTCCAAATACTGAAACTATCAACAATGTTGAAAAACAGACGTTTGACCAGGGCGCTGAACTCGGGGGCCGACTCAGCAACATAGGTGTTTGGGCCTATCTGACGCTGAATCATGTCCTCGGTGAACAGCGTCAAACCATGAGGGGGTGAATATGGATTCGACATTTTCTGTGCTCTTCTACCAAGATGTAAAAACAAAGACGCCAGCCGACTTGATTCTCTCATCGGACCATCGCCTGCCTAATCAACAATGTAGGCCCTTTTTTTTCCGGGGAAAAGTGCTGGTGTTGCACCGCAGCAATGCGTCCAATGCATATCAAGCCCGGAAAGAGATTGCACCGCTGGCCCATCGCCCATAGCTTTCCTGTGCTGGAAAAACAGAAGGCCGTGTACACCCATGATATCACCAGATAACGACGAACCGGGGGCAACGTCCTTCGCCGAAATTGCGCGACGTTTGAAGGCACTCCGCAAGGAGATCAAAAGCCGGGGCCTGGACGGCTTTATCGTCCCACGGGCCGATGAACATCAGGGTGAATATGTTCCCCCGTCCGCAGACCGTCTGTCCTGGCTGACCGGTTTCACGGGCTCCGCCGGGCTGGCTGTGGTTCTGGCTGACCGCGCAGCCGTTTTCATAGACGGTCGATATACCCTGCAAGTTCGCGACGAGGTGCCGGAAAATCTGTTTTCATACCGCCATCTGATTTCCGAACCGGCAACTGACTGGATCAGGGGCCACCTGGGGAAAGGAAAGACTATCGGGTATGATCCATGGTTGACGACCCCCAATCAGGTCCGCCGCTACCGCGCTGCCGCAGAACAGGCGGGCGGGTCCCTTGCCTCAGTGCCATCCAACCCGGTGGATGCGATCTGGTCTGATCGACCAGACCCGCCACAGGGACGAATCGTCGCCCACGACCAGCAATATGCGGGAAAATCATCACTGGATAAACGCCGCGACATCGCAAAAATCCTCAAAGATGCAGCGCAGGACGCGGTGGTCCTGTCGGCACCTGAGTCTATTGCATGGCTGTTGAATATTCGCGGCGACGACCTGCCCTACGCGCCGCAGCCATTGTCGTTTGCCGTGTTACACGACAATAGCTGCGTTGACTGGTTTGTTGATCCTGAAAAACCCGTCACTGAGCTGGCACAACATCTGGGGCCGGACGTATCCCGCCATGATCCTGACACCCTCGGCGATATTCTCGATGCCCTGGGCAAACACAAGGCCACGGTTCGCATCAGTGGCGACACTGATCCGGAATGGATCGCGGAACGGCTTCGCAGTGCCGGTGCTTCCATTGCCACCGGACAGGACCCCTGCCTGTTGCCCAAGGCGATCAAGAATGACACCGAACTGAAAGGCATGCGCGCCGCTCATCAGCGTGATGGCGAGGCCTTGATCAGGTTTCTGGCGTGGCTGGATCAGGCCGCCGTGGGCGGCAATCTGACCGAGATGGAGGCCGCTGATCACCTTGAGTCCTGCCGACGCCAAAGCCCCAAACTAAAAGGTCTGAGCTTCACCACCATCGCTGGCGCAGGGCCAAACGGTGCAATTGTCCATTACCGGGTGACGCCTGAGAGCAATCGCCTACTGGAACCGGGATCGCTGTTTTTGCTGGATTCGGGCGGGCAGTATCTGGATGGCACCACCGATGTGACCCGAACCATTGCCATCGGGGAACCGAGCGACGAGATGTGCGAGAACTTCACCCGGGTGCTGCGTGGCCACATCGCCCTTGCCACAGCGCGTTTTCCTGTGGGCACTACAGGATCGCAACTTGATCCGTTTGCCCGCCGCCCTCTGTGGGATGCGGGCCTGGATTATGACCACGGTACCGGCCACGGCGTGGGCAGCTACCTGAACGTCCACGAAGGCCCGCACCGGATTTCAAAAGTCGCCAATTCCGTAGCCCTGGTCCCGGGCATGATTGTTTCCAATGAGCCCGGGTATTACAAGGCCGGGGCCTATGGCATTCGAATTGAAAACCTGATAGCCGTAGTCGAGGCGGAAACCCAAGGTGCGTCCAGCAATCCGACGCTGGGATTCGAGACCCTGACCCAGGCACCCATTGACCGCAGACTGGTGGTGCCGGAGCTAATGGAACGCCAGGAGGTCACCTGGCTGAACGGCTATCATGCCTGGGTGCGCGCCCACCACTTGCCGGGACTGGATTCAGAAACTGCAGCATGGCTGAAGGCGGCGACAAGCCCCTTACCCTTCGCCTGACAACGCCCACCGTCTCGCAAGAATGAAAGTTCCAAAATGTCCGTTATCTCCAGAATTTCAGATTTTCATGGCGACATGCAATCGTGGCGGCGTGACATTCATCAACACCCCGAACTAGGCCTTGAGGAAGACCGCACCGGTGCCATCGTGGCAGGAAAATTGCGGGAGTGGGGCATTGAGACCCATACCGGGCTCGCCAAAACCGGCGTCGTCGGGGTGTTGAAAGGAAACGGTGCCGGTCCGGGCCGCGCAATTGGCCTGCGCGCCGACCTGGACTGCCTGCCCATGCAGGAAGAAACCGGTCTTCCCTATAGCTCCGTCCATGACGGGCGCATGCACGCGTGCGGACATGATGGTCACACCACCATGCTGCTGGGTGCGGCGCGCTATCTGGCGGAAACCAGGAACTTCGGTGGCACGGTGAACTTTATTTTCCAGCCCGCCGAGGAAAACTTCGGTGGCGCACGGATCATGGTCGAAGAAGGCCTGTTCGATCAGTTCCCCTGCGATCAGATTTTTGGTATGCACAACTACACAGGCGTGCCCAAGGGCAAGTTCGCCATTCGCCCCGGTGGCATGATGGCAGCGTCGGACACGGCAACCATCACCATTGAAGGTGAAGGCGGACACGCCGCGTGGCCCCACCTGACCATCGACCCCATTGCTATCGGCGTTCAGGTGCATACCGCCATGCAGACCATCGTCAGCCGCAGTGTCAACCCGGTGGCACCCGCCGTCATCAGCATTACCCGGTTTCATGCAGGATCGGCAGATAACGTTATACCGGGAATCGCCTGCCTGACCGCCTCCATCCGCTCACTGGATACTGAAACCCGGCAGTTGCTCAAAAAACGTACCACCGAAGTTTGTGCCGGGATAGCCCAGGCCCATAGCGCGGCAATCACTGTTGACTATCACGATGGTTATCCCGTTTTGCTAAATGAACCGGATGCAACTGCATTGACCATTCGCGCCGCCACCGCTGTCGTCGGGGCGGAAAACGTCGACGGGAACGCTAACCCCATCATGGGCGGCGAAGATTTCGCCTTTATGCTGGAACATAAACCCGGCGCATATATTCTCCTTGGGCAAGGGGACGCGACCTGCGTTCATCCTCTGCACCATCCGGAGTATGACTTTAACGACGATGTTCTGCCCATCGGGGCAAGTTACTGGGCAACTCTGGCTGAACAAATTCTGGTAGAAGACGCATGAGTACTCCGGCACCCGTCGCACGGCTTGATATCCTGATCCAGGGCGGTGTCGTCGTTGACGGATCAGGAGCCGACGCGGTCCGCGCCGATGTGGGCATCTGTGGTGACCGCATTGTCGCTATCGGTGACCTGGGCGGAACCGAATCGATGGAAACAATTGACGCGTCGGGCCATGTCAACGCGCCGGGATTCGTCGACGTTCATACCCACGATGACCGAATGCTGCTGGAAACGCCCGCCATGGCACCGAAAGTCAGTCAGGGCGTGACCACGGTGGTGACCGGAAATTGCGGCGTCAGCCTGGCACCCTATACCGGCAAAAACGATCCGCCACCACCCATGAACCTGTTGGGTGGGCGTGACTGGTATCGCTTTGCACGGGCCGCGGATTATACCGCCGCGCTGGAAGAGTCACCGGCGGCGACCAATGCGGTGCTGTTATGCGGGCATTCATCCTTACGCGCATCCGTCATGGATGACCTGACACGCGCTGCGACCCCTGGCGAGATCGATCGCATGGCCCGGATGCTGGAAGACGCCCTCAACGCCGGGTTCGCCGGGCTGTCCACCGGGCTGGCCTATCCGACGGCAAGTGCGGCACCCACCGCAGAAGTCATTGAGCTGGCAAAAGTCGCTGCCAGCCTCGGCGGAATGCACACCACGCACATGCGCGATGAGGAAGATGATGTCATGGACTCCATTGATGAAACCGTCAGCATCGGATGCGCCGCCCATATTCCCTCGGTGATTTCCCATCATAAAGTCTGCGGCCAGAAAAACTATGGCCGGACCCGGGAGACCCTGCCCCGTATCACTGAGGCCCGCAAACGCATGCCACTGGACCTGGATGTCTATCCCTATATCGCCAGTTCAACAGTGCTGTTGAAGAATTTTCTGGCGCGGGCAGAGCGCGTCATGGTGACGTGGAGCACCCCGCACCCCCAGATGGCAGGGCGCGATGTGTCAGATATTGCGGCTGAGTGGGGTGTAAGCCTTGAGGAAGCCTGCGACCGGCTGAACCCTGCCGGGGCGATCTATTTCCAGATGGATGAGGAAGACTTAAAGCGCGTCATAGCCTACCCGGACACCATGATTGGCTCCGACGGGCTGCCCCATGACGAGCGCCCGCACCCGCGCTTGTGGGGAACCTTCCCGCGCGTCCTCGGACGCTATGTGCGTGATCAAGGTGTGCTGAGCCTGACGCAGGCTATCCATCGCATGACCGGGGTTCCGGCCCGCGTTTTTGGCCTGAAAGACCGCGGTGCCGTGCGCCCCGGCGCGTTCGCCGATCTGGTGATCTTTGATCCCGATACTATATGTGATCGCGCGACCTTTGATGATCCCATTCGGCCCGCCGATGGCATCTCGCGCGTCATGAGCAACGGGCAGTGGATTTGGCGGGACAGCGCTCCGACAGGCGATCATCCGGGACGCCACCTGCGCCGCTTCGCATAGGGCTAATTCACCTATTTTTAACCCTCCTGGGTCTATGTTTTCATGGGCTTGTGTGAATTCGACGCGAAGCCCATATAGAATATATATTGGAAAACGAGCCCTACGTTCGGAGAACCTGATGTCATGTTGGAATTGTTTGGCCTGAGCAAGGAAGCGGATAATCGTGCGGTCGGCCCGCCCGTAGATATCAAGTGGACACGCAATCGAAAAAACCGGTTCCACAATCTGATGTTTCTGGACACCGCGGCCGAGAATCTGGCTGGAATTTCGGGAATCTATGTCATCTGGCACGGCGGCGCGGGATCCAGGTGGTTGTATGTCGGCGCGACGCAGGACCTGTCGAAGACGCTGGATGCTAAAATCGATAATCCGGAGATTGAACGCTACTATGACCGGGTCGGCGTGTATGTGACATGGTCTCTGGTCAAACCGGAATACCATGGCGGCATTGTCCGCTATCTGACGGACACCATGAAGCCCGAAATCGATAATCCGGATGCGAAACGTTACGCCAAGGAAAAACCCATCGCCGTCTTCCTGCCCGGTTAGGTGTTTCCCGGGTCCACCGGTGCACCGGCCGTCAGGGCACCATCCACTGTCAAAGTCGTTCCTGAAACGAACGCTGCCTCATCGGAGGCCAGCCACAATACGGCATTGGCAATGTCGCGCGGCTCACCCAGCCGCCCGAGGGGATGCCTGACCGTGGCGTCCTGAATAGCAGCATTCACATCCGCCCCCAGCCCAAATGTCTGCATCAGCATGTCCGTCATGATCCAGCCGGGACACACCGCATTGCAGCGAATACCATCCTTGCCATGATCCACCGCCACCGACCGGCTGAACGAGACGACCCAGGCCTTGGACGCATTGTAGAGGGCCAAATTGGGATCAGACAGAAATGCGCTGATGGAGCCCAGATTGACAATGGCACCACCGCCGCCCGCCCGCATCACCGGGATGGCGGCGCGGGTCGCTTCGAACACGCCCCGCATGTTGATATCGCATAGCCGCTGCCAATCGTCATCGGATGAGTTCTCTGCGGTTTCCTCGACCTCAATCCCGGCATTATTGACCAGAATATCGAGTCGGCCATGATCGTCCATGGCCCGCTGAATCAGGGCCGTCACGCTTGTCTGATCGCGCATATCCAGGTGCTGCCACAGGACGCCTGCGCCGAAGGCCTGTTCCGGCTCAACGGTGCTACCGGTGATCACATATGCACCTTCCTGAACGAAGCGCTCTACCGTTGCGCGTCCTATTCCCCGGCTGCCACCGGTAATGACGGCTACCCGCCCCTCGAGACATCCCATAAATTTTTCCTCGCCTGATTAGCCGTCGACCTCGCCCAAGGCCCGCAGCACTTTCAATTGCAGATCATGCACGGCGTGCTCGCTGATATACGTGCGGCCTTTGTCGACCACAAAACGGCCCTGCTGGTAGCCTTGGGAGTGCAGGCCTTTCTGCACGTTCTCCACCAGCGGAAAATCTTCCCGCCGAACCACATCAACGAAGTCGATAACGGCCTGCTCTTCGTCGGTAGGTGTGTCACCTTCAAAATACCACTCAATGTTCTGGGTGGTTTCTTCGGGTGCGGCGGGGACGTTGTGAAACACGGTCAGCTTGCCGCCGGGGTAAAATTCAAACGACACCCCCGGAAATACGTACCAGCCACCGAACTCCGCCGCGCGCGGCGCGACCCCCGTATCAAAACCATAGCCCTGCATATCGCCACGATTGCCCGAATTATGGTGATGATAGGCCTTGTTCACCTGGATGCGGTAATCGGTCATATCCAGCGCATTCTGGGCCAGCGTCGGATGCGCCGGTGGGCAGTGGTAGCACTCGGAATAATTCTCGATCACGTTTTTCCAGTTGGCTTTCACATCATAGGTCCTGGTATAGCCGCGTTTTAATCCCTCGGGATCGGGGCAGAAGGAGCGAAACTCCTTCTCCATGTCGCCGGTCTGCGACGATAGCGGCTCCGCCGACGTATCCAGATTGAAGAACACAAAACCCAGGAACTGTTCCACCTGAACCGGTTTCAGGCACACAACGCCCTTATCAAGGCCAATAGCATCCTCCTCGCCGGGAATGCGTATAAGCTCGCCCGAAAAATCATAGGACCAGGCGTGATAGGGACAGGTAATCAGCGTCTTGATCCGGCCCTCGCCCTTCAGCAAGGGATGGGCGCGGTGCTGGCAGACATTGTGGTAGCCGCGCAGCGCCCCATCGCGGTCGCGCAGGATGACAACGCTCTGATCGCCGATATCGCGGACCATGTAATCTCCGGCCTCAGCCAATTTACTCACATGACCGGCATACAGCCACGAGCGATAAAAAATCGCCGGTAACTCCCGCGCATAGATGTCCGGGTCATAGTAATAATATCCCGGCAGCGTGTGCGACCGTTCGGGGTCCGCAGAGAAATTTTCCAGTGCGTCGTGTGTGAGGTTGATGACCGCCATGACCGTGCTCCTTGCAGGTGCGAACCATCATAGGGTGTTGACTGACAATCGGCGACACAGAAATGTCATAGGGGAGTCATATTGATGACACTGGTCCCCCCTAGAGTGTTGCTTGTCGGACGTAACTACGCAATCAACAGGAGGTTATCATGCGGTTTCATGTTAAATTTAACCATGACCTTGGCCGCTACACAGTGCATGACCGTGGCGCTGCAGATCAGACCATCGGCGTTCACCGGAATGCCAAATTCGCCCACGCCCATGCCGACGCCGAAGAATCCCTATGGCAGCGTTACGGCGAAGCTCGTCATGCTGCGAATATTCATGAGCGCAAAAAGCTTCTAAACTGGGCCGCGTGAACGGGTTCCCCTGATAGAACGTCAGCCCCCCCGCAGCCATTTCATTGCGCCCGGACGGCAACGAAAACATGAAGCGAGTCGAAGAAAATTACGGCGATGTGCCTTCCCTGGCCACATCGCCATCTCTTTATTTAGGCGCAATTTAGACGCAGCATGAATAAATAGTCGGCAGCCCCGTCCACAGCGCTCTCCGCAATCCCGCAGATCATATCATCACTCACCATCTTGCCTGAAACCGGGAACACCGTCATAAGGTTCGTGAAGAAACTTATCCGTTTCAGGAGGGGACGATGGGCACGAGAGAGATTACCGAAGCAAACCGGGAAGCCTGGAACGAGGCGGCTCCGAGACATGCCGCTCAAAATCAGGAGCGATTTGTTGAATCCTTTCGAGACCCCAATTTCACGTTGCTGAATGACGTTGAAACCGACCGCCTGAACGACATCGACGTCAGGGGCAAAGATGTGGCGCAGATCTGCTCCAACAATGGCCGGGAACTTCTATGTGTGAAGCGCATGGGCGCGGCGCGTTGTGTAGGCTTCGACGGCGCTCAAGGGTTCGTGGAGCAAGCCCGCGAGTTGAACCAGGCTGCCGGGACGGACGTGGAATTCGTCTGCACCAATATTTACGAGATTGATCCCGAGTACCACAATTGCTTTGATGTGGTAACCATCACCATCGGAGTACTGAGTTGGATGCCGGATCTTCCTGCGTTCTTCGAGGTTCTCATCAAAATCATGCGCCCCGGTGCCGCGTTGTTTATTTACGAACAGCATCCGTTTCTTGAAATGATGGAAGTCGGTGGACCCGACGATCCTGCTGGGTTCGAACTGTCCTATTTCACCAAGGAGCCATACGTAGAAACAACCGGTCTGGACTACTGGGGTGGCGAGGTCTATGACGCCAAACCGGCGTCGTCATTTTCGCATACCATGTCCGATGTCATCATGTCGGGCGTCCGCAACGGCATGGCCGTGGAACACTTCGAGGAGTTTCCCGACCACATTTCAAACGCTTGGTACAACGTGGAAAAACAAATTGACGGATTTCCCATGAGCTACACGCTCGTGCTCAGAAAACAGGGTTAGGCCGCCTCCGCTGCCGCTTCCGCAATCCCGGCGATGTCGAGCATAATCTCGTTGAGATCAAAATTCCTGGGCGTGTAGACCCGCGCCACACCGGCTTTCAATAATACTTCAGCATCTTCCGGCGGGATGATGCCGCCGATGATCAGGGGCACGTCGTCCAGTCCTTTGGCTTTCATGCGTGCGAGCACTTCAGTCACCAACGGAACGTGGGAGCCGGACAAAATTGAAAGGCCGATCACGTGGACGTTTTCCTGCAAAGCGGCTTCGACGATTTCTGCGGGTGTCAGGCGGATGCCTTCGTAGACAACCTCCATGCCAGCGTCCCGGGCACGGACTGCGATCTGTTCCGCACCGTTTGAATGGCCATCCAGACCGGGTTTTCCGACCAGAATCTTGAGGCGGCGGCCCAGTTTGTCTGATGCCGCACCGACCCGCGTCCGGGCGATGTCGATATCCGTAACCGAGGCCGCAGCCGCACCGTGAATCCCCGTGGGGGCGCGGTATTCGCCGTAGACATCGCGCAGCACCTGCCCCCATTCGCCCGTGGTGACGCCCGCGTGGGCGCACTGGATGGAAGGTTCCATCACGTTGCCACCCTCCACCGCAGCAGACCGAAGTTCCGCCAGCGCCGCATCCACGGCGGTCTGGTCGCGGCCAGCGCGCCACGCCTGTAACCGTTCGATCTGTTGTGCCTCGACTTTCGGATCGATGGTCAGGAAACTGCCGTCGCCAGTCGTCAGCGGGCTTTCCTCGGTCTCGGTGTACCTGTTCACGCCGACCACGACCTGATCGCCGCGCTCGATGGCCGCCAGACGTTCGGCGTTGGATTCCACCAGTTGGCGTTTCATGTAGCTCTGCTCGACCGCTGCGACCGCCCCGCCCATGGCGTCGATTTTCTCCAGCGCTGCCAGCGCCTCGACTTTCAATGCCGCGACCTTTTCTTCAATTGCCTTGGAGCCATCAAAGATATCGGCGTATTCCAGCAAGTCCGTCTCGTAAGCGACAATCTGCTGCAACCGCAGTGACCACTGCTGATCCCACGGCCTCGGCAGACCCAGCGCCTCGTTCCAGGCAGGCAGTTGGACAGCCCGCGCCCGCGCCCCCTTGGAGAGCGTCACCGCCAGCATTTCCAGCAAAATACGGTAGACGTTGTTTTCCGGCTGCTGCTCGGTCAGGCCCAGAGAGTTGACCTGCACGCCATAGCGAAAGCGTCTTAGCTTGGGATCATCGACGCCGTACCGGTCTCGGGTGATCTCGTCCCACAGTTCGGTAAAGGCCCGCATCTTGCAAATTTCGGTAACGAACCGGATCCCCGCGTTGACGAAGAAACTGATGCGGCCCACCACCGTGGGGAAATCGGCATCGGGCACCTGGCCCGAGTTTCGCACGGTATCGAGTACCGCCGTCGCCGTGGCCAGCGCGAACGCCAGTTCCTGCACCGGTGTGGCACCGGCTTCCTGCAAATGATACGAGCACACGTTCACCGGATTCCATTTCGGCATTTCCCTATAGGTGAACGCAACCGTATCGGCGATCAGCTTCAGGCTCGGCCCCGGCGGGAAGATGTAGGTGCCGCGGCTCAAGTATTCCTTGATGATGTCGTTCTGTACCGTACCGCTCAGCGAGGCGCGGGCCACGCCCTGTTTTTCCGCCGCCGCAATATACAGCGCCAGCAGCCACGCCGCCGGGGCGTTGATGGTCATGGAGGTGTTCATCTCGTCCAGCGGGATGCCGTCGAACAGGGTCTGCATGTCGCCTAAGTGAGAGATCGGCACGCCGACCTTGCCGACCTCGCCCCTGGCCAGGGGATGGTCCGAATCATAGCCGGTCTGGGTCGGCAGATCGAAGGCGACGGAAAGCCCGGTTTGGCCCTTGCTCAGATTGCTCCGGTAGAGCGCATTGGATTCTTTAGCCGATGAATGGCCGGAATAGGTGCGGAACAGCCATGGATTATCATGTTCACTGGCACGCTCACTGGCAGGTTGCGGTGCACTCGTTTTTCCTGCATCTGCGAAGTCTTTCTTCATTCCAGCCTCTCAACGCTGCCTCGGCGTATATTTTTATTACCTCAATCCATTGAAATTGGATATAAAATTACGTTTAAGCAAGTTTTTAGTGAATTTTCTGCTATTATTGTGCATTGCGAAATGATTTTTGCCAGTCTAAAACCAAGGTAGCACTTTATCCAAACGGAATTTCAGCGATCCAGGCACTATAGAGGAATATCCAATCATGAGTGATGCAGCAGAAGTGATTGATTTGTTTCCGGGGCAGGTAAAGAAGGACCTGTACGAGTTGGGTGAGATTCCCCCACTGGGTCATGTACCGAAAAACATGTACGCATGGGCGATCCGCAAGGAACGCCACGGCGATCCCGATAAAGCCATGCAGGTAGAGGTCGTCGAGACCCCCGTACTGGACAGCCACGACGTGCTGATCATGGTCATGGCGGCGGGCGTCAACTACAACGGCGTCTGGGCGGCCTTGGGCAAGCCCATCAGCGTGTTCGACGTGCACAAGGAAGAATACCACATCGCAGGCTCCGACGCGGCAGGCGTTGTGTGGGCCGTGGGCTCCAAGGTGACGCGTTTCAAAGTCGGTGACGAGGTTGTGGTTCACTGTAACCAGGATGATGGCGACGACGAGGAATGCAACGGTGGCGACCCCATGTTCTCCACCAGCCAGCGCATCTGGGGCTATGAAACCGCAGACGGCTCCTTTGCCCAGTTCACGCGGGTACAGGCGCAACAGTGTATGCTGCGGCCCAAACATCTGACATGGGAAGAGAGCGCCTGCTACGTGCTTACCCTGGCCACCGCCTACCGCATGCTGTTCGGCCACCGGCCGCATATTCTGCGTCCCGGTCACAACGTCCTGATCTGGGGTGCCTCGGGTGGCCTGGGTGCCATGGCCGTACAGTTGTGCGCCACGGCAGGAGCCAATGCCATCGGCGTAATTTCAGATGAATCCAAGCGCGATTTCGTCATGGCGCTGGGTGCCAAGGGCGTCATCAACCGCAAGGAATTCGACTGCTGGGGCCAGTTGCCGGAAGTGAATGGCGAAGGGTTCGGCGATTACATGAAGGAAACCCGCAAATTCGGCAAAGCCATCTGGGACATCACCGGCAAGGGCGTCGATGTGGATTTCGTCTTCGAGCACCCCGGCGAAGCCACCTTCCCGGTCAGTTGCAACGTGGTCAAGCGGGGCGGCATGGTCGTGTTCTGCGCCGGGACCACCGGCTTCAACCTGACCATGGATGCGCGGTTCGTGTGGATGCGCCAGAAGCGCATCCAGGGCAGCCACTTCGCCAACCTGAAACAGGCCTCACAGGCCAACCAGCTTGTCATCGAACGGCGCATTGATCCGTCCATGTCGGAGGTGTTCTCGTGGGATGACATCCCGACAGCTCATATGAAGATGATGAACAACGAGCACAAACCCGGCAACATGGCCGTACTGATCCAGGCCAAGAAGCCCGGTCGCCGGACCATAGAGGATTGCATTGAGGGGTAGTTCCATGACCAGCCCCATCCTCGACAATCTCCTGCCCCTTACAGCCGAAGCAGTAACTGCCGCTGAAGGCCTGCTGGATGCGGCGCGGCGTCATGTGTCGGACCTGGTCGCGCCAGACGGCACGGTGGATGGCGACAAGCTGGAGGCCGAGCAACTGGCTGCGCACGGGTTTGCCTGGATGGCGACTTATGTGGAGGCGTTGCGTCAGTTGCAGGGCTGGGCCACGCGCATGGAGGCCCCCGGAACCTTCGGGCCGAAGGAGCAATTGATCCTGCAACTGGGCTTCGGCGAATTCTGCGCCCAGCTTTATGGTGGTATCCCGCTCAGCCAGGTGGAAATCGTGCGGCCCCGGGATATGGGCATCGACTCGAAAGACGTTCATGCCTTCTTCCGGGGTGCGGTAAAGACCTTGATCGAAGGCAATACGTCGGCTGCCCGGATCGCCTTGGCCACCGAGATTGGAAACTCCCTGGAAGACGGCAATTACGGTGCCCTCGGCTTAGGCGACGACATGCTGGACATGGTCCGCGACCAGTTCCGCCGGTTCTCCGACGAACAGGTCGTGCCCCACTGCCACGACTGGCATTTGAGAGACGAGCTGATCCCTATTGGCATCGTCGAACAGATGGCGGAACTGGGTGTGTTTGGCCTGACGGTACCCGAGGAATGGGGCGGCCTCGGCATGTCCAAGACCGCCATGTGCGTGGTCACCGAAGAACTCTCGCGGGGCTACATCGGCGTCGGCTCTTTGGGTACCCGGTCCGAGATCGCCGCCGAGCTCATTCGTGTCGGTGGCACGGACGCCCAGAAGGAAAAATACCTGCCCAAAATTGCCTCGGGCGAGATTCTGCCCACGGCGGTGTTTACCGAACCCAACACCGGATCGGACTTAGGCAGCCTGCGCACACGGGCTGAGAAGGATGGCGATACCTACCGCGTCACCGGCAACAAGACCTGGATCACCCATGCGTCACGCTCCGACATGATGACCCTGATGGTCCGCACCGACCCCGACGAGGCAGGCTACCGGGGCCTTTCCATGTTCCTGGCCGACAAGCCACGGGGTACGGAAGCCGATGCCTTTCCGGCAAAGGGCATGAGTGGCAGCGAAATTCAGGTGCTCGGCTACCGTGGCATGAAGGAATACGAGTTGCGGTTTGAGGGCTTCCAAGTCCCCGCAGAAAATCTGCTGGGCCAGGTCGAGGGCCAGGGCTTCAAACAGCTTATGGCGACGTTCGAGTCCGCCCGTATCCAGACCGCCGCGCGGGCCGTGGGCGTGGCGCAGAACGCCATGGAACTGGGCCACAAGTACGCCAAGGACCGCATCCAGTTTGGCAAACCACTGTACAAATTCCCGCGCATCGCCGGAAAAATCGCCTGGATGGCGGTGGAAACCATGATGGCCCGCCAGTTGACCTACTTCGCCGCACGAGAGCGGGATTCAGACCGCCGCTGCGATATCGAGGCGGGCATGGCTAAATTGTTGGCCGCACGGGTGGCATGGTCCAACGCCGACAACGCCCTGCAAATCCACGGCGGCAACGGCTACGCCCTGGAATTCCCCATCTCGCGGGTACTCTGCGACGCCCGCATCCTCAACATCTTTGAGGGTGCGGCGGAAATTCAGAGCCACGTCATTGCGCGGGGGTTGCTGAGCAACCGGAACTAAGTGTTGCCCGGTGTAAGCGTCTCCGCTACACGCGTAAAATGACGTCTCAAACAAACCAAACTGGCGACACCCGCACCCGGGTGCAGGAAGGCATGATCATGCTGGTGGTGGCCATGCTGGTGCTGCCCGGTATCGATGCCATCGCCAAGGGCCTGTCGGGCTCCATTGCTGCGGGTCAGGTTAGCTGGACCCGGTTTTTATTTCAGTTTTTGATCTTGCTGCCTTTTGTGGTGCGCGGTGGTGGTTTAAGGGTCGGGCGCAGGATATGGGTTCATGCCTTGCGGGGGATCCTGATTTCCTGCGCGACACTGATGTTTTTTGCCTCCCTGGCCAAACTGCCCCTGGCCGATGCCATTTCCATCTTCTTCGTCGAGCCCTTTATCCTGACGCTGCTGTCCGCCGTGGTGCTGGGCGAGAAGGTCGGCTGGCGCAGGCTGACGGCGGTGTTTGTGGGCTTCTGCGGGGCCATGATCATTATCCGGCCCAGTTATCAGGTGTTTGGCCTGACCGCCCTGCTGCCCATGGGCGCGGCGCTGGTGTTCGCCACCTATATCATTCTGTCGCGCTTGCTGGTCACCGAAGGCAGCGCCGTGGCCATGCAGTTCTATGCCGGGGTGTTCGGCTGCGCCACCATGTCGTTGGCGCTGTGGCTCGGGTCTGAGACCGGCATTGCCGTACTCACGCCTGTCTGGCCGACAATGACGGAGTGGCTAATGCTCGGTGCCCTGGGGTGCATTGCCACCGGCGGACACATGTTGATCATGCTGGCCATTCGCCGAGTCGGTGCCGGACTGATGGCACCGTTCCAGTATCTGGAAATCATCAGTTCCGTCATCCTCGGCCTGATGTTCTTTGGTGATTTCCCCGATGCCATGACCTGGACCGGTATCGCCATCATCATTTCGTCGGGGCTTTATGTGTTTTACCGGGAACGCAAACTCGCGGAGCAGGAATAACCCGCAAGAGCTATCTGTTCACCGGCGGATCACCCGCATCACCGGAACGCGGATAACGCGGCGTGTCATCAGCCGTGTCGAACCACGAAATCTTTTCTTCAAAAAACATATGGTTTCGGGGCGGGAAGTCGTCCGGTGTGTCCATGGTGCTGATATACAGATGCGTCTCGCCGGGCGCGCGGTCGCCCTCGTAACTCATGGGTGTGCCGCAGGTGGCGCAGAAGCCCCGCTTTACACCGGGCGATGATTCAAAGTACGTCCGCTCGCCATCTATCCAGCGCACATCCTCTATGCGGTAGCCGATAAACGTGGCGACGGCGCTGCCCGTATTGTGGCGACAACTTTGACAGTGACAGTGCGCAATCCACATGGGTTCGGCCTGCACTTCAAACCGGATCGCGCCACACAGACACCCGCCGGTTGCTCCTGATCGATTTGAATCCTGCATGCGACGCCTCCTGTCAGCTTATGCCCCTTCGACTTATACGCCTTCGACAATGAAACTGCGCGACGTTGCCACCCGGGTCCGGATGGCGTGGGCTTCTGCGTATTCCGGGGAATGGAACCAGTTCCGTGCCGCCTCGACGCTGGCAAACCGCAGCACCACCACCCGAGGGGCTGGCTCGGCACCTTCGAGGGATTCCCATTCACCACCGCGTACGACCATTTCGCCACCATGGGCCTGAATGGCCGCAGACGCCAGTTCGCGGTATTTCACATAGGCGTCGTCGTCATGAACCTCAATTTCCGCATTATAGTAACCGGCCATGTTTTCTACCCTTCATTCATGCCTGTCATGTTTCGTCGTTATCAATGGCACCAATTTAATTGCTGCGCGACAAGTTCTTTTCCCTTCCGTTCGGGGATTTTACTGCCCTACACTCGCGCCAATGAACAAATCATCCGGGAATATACGATGAGCGAAAAGTTTCCAACCGTCTTCACACCGATCAAGCTGCGCCATTTGGAGTTGCGCAACCGGATCGTGTTTGGAGCCCATACCGTCAACATGGGCGAAGGCGGTCATCCTGTAGACCGGCATTTCGGTTACTACCGCGAACGCGCGCGGGGCGGGGCGGCGATGATCGTTGTCGAACCATCACCCGCGCACCGCACAGGTATTCTGACACGGGGTAATTTCCTGCACGAAGACGATAGCGTGATCCCCAGTTTCCGCCGCATCACAGATGAGTGCCACCGCGAAGGTGCGGCCATGATGCACCAGATCTATCACGTCGGCGCACACGGTGATCAGGACAATTCGTGGGAGCCCTACTGGTCGCCCTCGGGCACGCCGTCCATGCACGACCCCTGGGGCTCGCACGCCATGACCGACGCGGAAGTTCAGGAACTGGTGCATTCGTTTATTGAGGCAGCTCGCCGCGACAGGGAATCCGGCTTTGACGGGGTTGATATCTTTGCCGGTTACAACTGCCTGGTCGATCAGTTCTGGTCGCCGCTCACCAACCGGCGGGACGATCAATGGGGTGGCAGCCTGGAAAACCGGGTGCGGTTTTCCGTCCAGGTCTGCGAAGGCATCCGCAAGATGGCCGGAAACGACTTCATCGTCGGCATGACCATTTCCGGGGCCGAACCCGTACCCGGAGGTCTGTCCATAGACGACAAGCTGGAAATCGTCAGCTATCTCGATGAACGGGGGCTGGTGGATTACTTCTCGGTGGGCAACGGAAGTTACCTGAACCGGTTCTCCGACATTGTCCCCAGCTTCCATTTCGGCATGCGCCTGACAGAAACCGAATCCGCGGCCTTCAAGGCCACCACGAAGCATGCGCTGATAACGTCCGAAGCACGGGTCAAGACACCGGAAAATGCCGAAGACGTGTTATCACAAGGTCATGCCGATCTGGTCAGCCTCGTGCGGGCACAGATCGCCGATCCTCATCTGGTGAACAAGGCCAAGGAAGGCCGGGCCGAAGACATCCGCCCCTGTATTTCCTGCAACCAGCTTTGTCTGGGACGCCGCATGCGCGATTACTGGGCATCGTGTCTGGTCAATCCCTCGGTGGGTCGGGAGTTCGACTGGGATGGTGACAAGCCCATCCCGACGGACAATCCGCGTGAGATTCTGGTGGTTGGTGCCGGGCCGGCGGGGCTGGAAACTGCCCGCATGGCGGCAGAACGGGGACACCGTGTGCGGCTGGTTGAAAAACTGGGCGAGATCGGCGGCCAGTTCCGACTGGCGGCCGGACAACCCGAGCGAGGCGAGATCGGCGGCCTGATCGCCTGGTATCAGACCCAACTGGAGAAGCTCCAGATCAGGGTCGATCTGCGCACGGAATTGACGGCGGACGATATCCGGAATTCAGGTGCGGACACTGTCGTATTATGTACCGGATCAAACCCGGCACGCTCGGGCTTTCAGCGAGCCATTCCCCATCGTGACACCCTGCCCGGTGTCGATCAGGACAATGTCTGTACGGTGCATGATGTCCTGGATGGCTCGGTCATTCCGGGAACCAATGTTCTGCTGCTTGATGATATCAACGGCTGGCTACCGGCATCGCATACGGCGCTGCATCTGGCACAGCAACGCCACATGGTCACCGTGGTCACGGCGGCGGACCTGGCCGCCGCGCAGATGGACAATAGCTCAACCGGTGGCACCACGCGTGAGCGGTTCTGGAAATACGGCGTCGAAGTCCTCACCTCCACCGCGTTGATGAAATGGGAAGGCAACACCGCGAGCCTGTTGCATCTCTATCATGGCGAAGAGGAGGACCGGGAGTTCGACACCCTGGTTCTGGCCACAACCAGCATTGCGGAGAACAACCTCACCCTCGCGCTTGATGGGTCCGGTATGGACATTCACACCATCGGCGACGCCACGGCGGCGCGCACGGCCTCCATGGCGTTCTTTGAAGCGCGGCGTCTGGCATTGGCATTATGAACCTGGCTATTGACCCCACATTATGGACCGCCTTCGTCGCCGCGACCGCCCTGCTGGCCATCATTCCCGGCCCCATCGTAACCCTGGTGGTCGCCAACTCTCTGACTTACGGACCACGCTCAGGCCTGATCAATATTCTCGGCACGACCAGCGGCAATATCATTTTCTTCCTTGTCGGTGCGCTGGGCATGGCCTGGGTGCTGGCCACCATGGCCCAGTGGTTCGATGTGGTTCGCTGGGCAGGGGCTGCCTATCTGGTCTATCTCGGCATCCGGCAGTGGCGTGAAAGAGGACACGGACTGGAAGAGCATCAGGAAGCCAAACGCGGGCAATCGCTCTATTGGCAGGGCTTTGTCGTCGCCCTCTCCAACCCCAAGACCATTATCTTCTACGCGGCGTTCTTCCCCCAGTTCATGGACCCGGCGCTGCCAGCGACAGAACAGATCCTTGTTCTCAGCGTCACATTTTTAGTGGTCGCCACATCCATTGATGTCTCCTACGCCCTGTTGGCGGGTCGCCTGCGACCGTGGCTGACAGGAGACCGCCGTGGGCGGATACGCAACCGGATTACCGGCACATTACTGATCGGTACAGGCCTGGCCCTGGCGCTGGCACGCCGGTAGACAAATTTTAAACCGATTCCAGCCCGATCACAGTTTCGTGAACTCTGCCATTCGCCGGAAAATTATCCGGAGAACATGGTATCTAGTGCAGACTGCACAGTCGTTCCGGGCGAATAAAGAAAACGGCGTGTGATGAGAGAAGCAGACGTCCGAACAGGACGCAAGTTGGGACGTTAGATGCAAAAGTGTTACGGACTTCGTGACTACATGCCCATCTATGTGGGCGCGCTCGCGTTTATCGCTGTGTTGGTCATCGCCGCCCATTTCACCATTGACCGGATTGCCGGTGAGCAGCAGACCGCTGCGCGCCTGGTGGAGATGGCCGGATCGCAGCGCATGTTGAGCCAGCGGGCGGCAGGCCTGACACTCGAATACGTCACCACCGCCGATCTTGCCCAACGTGCCTCGATTCGCGAAATGATTGATGCCGCCCAAGTGGAAATGAAAACCACCCATATGGCCCTCACTCGCGGCGATGCTGCACAGGGCATTCCCACCGCCGCGTCGGAAGCAATCGACGAGATTTACTTTGGCGAGCCACATCTGCTGGACCAGCGCGTGCGATTGTTCATCCATGATATTGGGGAAATTCTCGGCAAAACCTGGGATGTGGATCTGGAAAACAGTGTTTACGTAAAATCCGTTGTTCAGGCGTCCCGTCATGCGCTGCTGGCGTCTCTCGATGATGCCACGGATCAGTTCATGACAAACAGCCTGATCCGCGTCAAAAACCTGCGCAACACGCTCAAGCTCATGCACGGTGCCATTCTCATCGCCATCATTGGTGTCGGTATTTTCGTTTTTACGCCATTGTTCCGACGCGTGGTCAAGCAGAGTGAAACCCTTGCCGATGCGGCACAAACAGACTCGTTGACCGGCGGGCTTAACCGGCGAGGCTTCTTGACCTTGGGGGCCAGCGAATTCTCCCGCGCGGCACGGTACCGCACAGCCATGAGTGTGATGGTCCTGGACGTCGATCATTTCAAGAACATCAATGACAGCCTCGGGCACGCTGCCGGGGATCAGGTGATCCGCAGTCTGGCGGAAATCTGTATGCGCACGCTCAGAAAATCAGACGCATTCGGTCGCCTGGGCGGCGAGGAATTCGGCATCCTGTTGCCGGAAACCCAACTGGGCGAAGCCTTGCAGGTTGCAGAAAAGTTGCGTGAAATTCTGGCCAATTCTCCGGTATTAAGGGATCGTTCGGAGATACGCTTTACTGTCAGTATCGGCGTCACGGAAAGAAAGGCGTCGGACGAGTCCCTTGAGGCTATGCTGAACCGGGCGGACGTTCGCATGTTCGCCGCCAAGAACGCAGGGCGAAACCGTGTCGTTTCGGATGGAAAAGAGGTCGCGGCGTACGCGCCGAAATCCATGACAGATATACTGGACCACGACCAATCCGTGCTGAAACACTAAAACCATCCTCTTCGCATTATATGATCAATACCAAATTGAAGGTGACGTTCATGGCCGGAAGGATTATATGAACGTCATGGATACTTTGCTGAGCTTCCTTCTGGTATTCGCCATGGTGGCGACACTTGCCGTTCTCGTGATCGGCATCATTTCGTTTGCCGTCCATGGTCAGTTTTATGTCAAGAACGCCAACAAGCTAATGCGTGCCCGTGTCGTTTTGCAGGGCATTGCGTTGCTGATTTTCGCCGTGATCATGTGGGTGGCCGCCGCGCCACCGCAGCCCTAGAGGCGACAGCTTCCATGGTGACATTAACGAAGATATATACCCGGGGCGGCGATGGCGGCGAGACGTCATTGGGATCGGGTCAGCGCGTACCCAAACACGATTTGCGGGTCGCGGCCTACGGCACGGCGGACGAAGCCAACAGTGTTATCGGTCTTGTCCGGCTTTACTCGAAAGGTGACGCCGATACCATGCTGGCGCGCATCCAGAATGATCTGTTTGATCTCGGCGCGGACCTCTGCACGCCCGAGGGCGACGAGCGTCGTCACGGTGCCCTGCGGGTCGGCGATTCGCAGGTCGACCGCCTGGAAGCGGAAATCGATGAAATGAACGCAGGTCTGGAGCCGCTGAACTCTTTCGTCCTGCCGGGCGGCAGCCCCGCTGCCGCACACCTGCATTTGGCCCGGTGTGTGGTCAGGCGGGCGGAACGCCTGATGACGGAACTAGCCGAGCACGACGTCGTCACCCCGGCTGCCATCCGCTATATGAACCGTCTTTCCGATCATCTGTTCGTGCTGGCGCGGGTGTCTAACGACCAGGGAAAATCCGATGTCCTGTGGCAGCCGGGTGCCAACGCATAACGGCGCTGCACAATATGGAAAATGCACTAGTTTTCCGGTTTGTTTACTGTGATGAACGTTCGTTGACACCTCCCGAACTCGAGATTATTGTGCATCTGCGAAATACGCAGGGGACCAGTGGTGTGTGCCACCGGGCTAACACCTGACAATCCATCCCCGAGGAGAAAAATGTTGCTAGATATCACTAAAATCGGCGTGATCGGTGCCGGACAGATGGGCAATGGAATCGCGCACGTCTGTGCCTTGTCCGGGTACGATGTTCATCTGGCCGATATATCATCGGAAAACCTTGAAAATGGCCTCGCCACCATCGAACGCAACATGGACCGCCAAGTCCAGCGTGACTTAATTTCTGCTGATGATGCCAAGGCCGCCCTGGCCCGTATCCAGTCCGGTACCGAATACAAAGGGTTCAAGGACTGTCAGCTGGTGATTGAAGCCGCGACCGAGAAAGAGGACGTCAAAAAAGCCATTCTCGAGGAACTCTGCCCGTTTTTGGATGAAGGCGCATTGATTGCGTCGAATACGTCGTCGATCTCCATCACCCGGCTGGGCTCCTACACCGATCGTCCCGGCAAATTTGTCGGTATGCATTTCATGAACCCGGTTCCCCGTATGGAACTGGTGGAGCTGATCCGGGGTATTGCCACGGATGAGGAAACGTTCTCCTGCATTCGCGAACTGACCAGGAAACTGGGCAAAAAGCCGGTCAGTGCCGAGGATTTTCCCGCGTTCATCGTCAACCGTATCCTGCTGCCCATGATCAACGAGGCCGTCTATACCCTTTATGAAGGTGTCGGTTCCGTGGACGCGATTGATACCGCCATGAAGCTCGGCACCCACCATCCCATGGGGCCGCTGGAACTGGCTGACTTTATCGGACTGGATGTCTGTCTGGCGGTCATGCAGGTCCTGCATGAAGGACTGGCCGACACCAAGTACCGCCCCTGCCCGCTGCTGACCAAGTATGTGGAAGCCGGTTGGCTGGGCCGCAAGACCGATCGTGGTTTCTATGACTATTCCGGTGATGTTCCAGTGCCGACGCGGTAACCCGTGCTTTCGTAGAATACCGGCACACAGAATTAAAGGGCGCATTACAGAGCGTCCTTTTTCGGGGCATTTTTATGACTGGATTTACGCAAATTCAGGCAGAAAATCAGGCAAAAGCCTCGCGTAGCGCCCGCACATGATCCGGCCCCAGACCGCAACACCCGCCGACCAGCCTGACTCCATGTTCCACCACCCACGGTCTCGCCGCCTCGACCAGATCATCGGGCGTGATCACTTCGACAAATTGCCAGTTTGGCATCTTGAAAAACCCACTTTCCGGATAAACTCCGACGGGGCCTGACCAAACACCGTCGATAACGTCGAGGGCGTCGTGGACATCCGGCACCGCCGTATGCATGACATTGACAAGTGATACGTTTGTCTCGGCATCCAGATGGTCGATCACATTGGTAATATGGGCCTGAAAATCCTCACTCGCATCATCGAAAGTCGTCAGGCGTTCCGATGTCTGGGTCTTGCGGCACGACACCCCCAGCCATACAGGAAGTCCCGTGGCGAGCGCAGCATCCAGTGCCAGCTTCGAGAGTGCCGTTGTCTGGGACATTTCTATGGCAATGATATCGACCCCCCCGTCAGCCAGCAGCGCCGCCTGTTCCCGGAGTGCTTCGCCGATAGCTTCCGGCCTGCTCCACTTCGGATGATTATTGGCCGATGACCACTCGCAAATGGAACCGGCAATGGCGACAGGGCCTGTTGCAGCTTCCTCAATGGCTTCACGGGCGAGGGTTACCGCATTCAAGTTGATCGCCGCTACGTGTTCTGCGGCCCCTGCGGGGTCGAGCATGTGCCGACCGGCGGAGAATGTGTTGGTGATGATGACTTCGGCACCTGCCCGGATGAAATCCGCGTGCACGTGGCGCACGGCATCGGGTGCTTCGAGAACGGCCAGGCCGCTCCAACACGCGCCATTCATGGGCACACCGGATTTCTCCAACTCGGTACCCATACCGCCATCGATAATCAGCGGCCCGCCTTCGCCACCGAGCCGCTTCGATACCCACGCCGCGTCCTGTCCCTGTAGTGCTATGATGGTTCCGCTTCCTATCTCGTTGTCAATGGGGGATCATGATCGTGGAGAGGGACCTGTGACTGCAACCAAAATCACTATCACAACGGACGCCCAAGACCCATTGGAAAAATCGACGGCGGACAATAAGGGGTAGCATGGATATCGCCCGCCTGATCGAAACCGATCCTTGGCGTATGGAGGTTTTACGCACCGTTGCGGCGCTCGGCCTTCCTGACTGGGCCATCGGCGCAGGCTTTGTGCGCGCCGCCGTGTGGGACGCGCTGACACAAAAACCTGAACGCACCCCGCTGCCGGACATTGATGTGATCTACTTCGACCCGGCAGATGTTTCACGGCAGCGCGACGAGCGGCTGGTGTCAATTCTTGCCGCCACCATGCCGGACATCCCTTGGGATCTGAAAAATCAGGCGCGCATGCATTTACGAAATGGTGATGCCCCTTATCGGGATACAGAAGACGCCCTCGCCTATTGGCTGGAGACACCCACCTGCATCGCCGCACGACTGGACGACGCGGCCCGCGTCATAATTTTGGCCCCGCACGGCGTGGAGGACCTGCTGGCGCTCCGGGTCCGCCCGACACAGGCGGCTCAATCCAAAATGGTTCAGTACCGTGCGCGGAGGGTGGCGAAGAACTGGGCCGGATTGTGGCCGGGTCTTGTTTTCGAAGATGCCTAGTGTAACTGGGTCCTGAGTTGCTGGCGCAGCACATCAATAGGGATCAGCTTGCCTTTTTTCTCCACACACCAGTACTGCCAGCCGTTGCAGGCATCGGCTTTCTGGACGTGGGCACCGGTCTGGTGGATGGAACCTCTGAAATCACCGCTCATCAAGGTGCCATCGGCGCGGACCCGGGCCGCATGGCGCCGCCGGGGATCATAGAGCGTCGAGCCCGCCTCGACCATGCCGCGTTCGACCAGCCAGCCAAACGGGATACGGGGTTGGGTGCGCTTTGACGGTGTATCGACCAGCATCGGATCGTTCACCGGTCGTACTTTGGAAATTCTTTCCCTGGCTATTCTCACGTATTCCTCGTCCTGTTCCATGCCCACATAGGTGCGCTTGAGCTTTTTCGCCACCGCGCCCGTGGTGCCCGTGCCAAAGAAGGGATCCAGCACCACGTCTCCCACTTCCGTGGACGACATGATGACCCGGTGCAACAGGCCCTCCGGTTTTTGTGTCGGATGGGCTTTTGCCCCATCCGCACCTTTCAGACGCTCCTTGCCGGTGCACAGCGGCATGGTCCAGTCGGACCGCATCTGGAGATCATCATTCAGGTTCTTCATGGCTTCATAGTTGAAGCGGTATTTGGATTTCTGGTCGCGCGAGCACCACAGCATGGTCTCGTGCGCGTTGGTAAAGCGCCGCCCGCGAAAATTGGGCATGGGGTTGGTTTTCAGCCACACCACGTCGTTTAGAATCCAGAACCCCATATCCTGCATGATGCGCCCGACGCGAAAAATGTTGTGGTAGCTGCCAATCACCCAGACCGTGCCGTCGGGTTTCAGCGCATGGCGCACACCCTTCAGCCAGTTTTCCGTGAACGCATCATAGGCGGCGAAAGAATCAAACTGATCCCAGTCGTTATCCACCGCATCCACCTTGGAATTGTTGGGCCGCAGCAGGTCGCCTTCGAGCTGAAGGTTATAGGGAGGATCGGCAAACACCATGTCAACGCAGCCTTCCGGCAAGGCGTTCATGGCCTCGGCGCAGTCTCCCTGAAAAATCCTGTTTTTATAAGCCGTTATTTTCTTGGTCATGGCGGCACCATGAGTCACCAGCGATTCGCCGTCAAGAAGTAATAGAATCAATATGTTAGAAAAGATTTTTGACCCCACATGTTGAGTCCATGATTCGGCTCGGACTCAACATGTGGGTTAACCATGTTGGGATTCACCCGCCGAGCAGCACCCGGATCGGTTTGAAACTGCGCCGATGATGGGGCGTTACACCGAGTTCTACCAGGGCGGCCTGATGTTGCGCCGTGCCGTATCCGGCGTTGGTTTCCCAGCCGTAGCCCGGATGCTCGCGGGCCAGATCGTCCATGATGCGGTCGCGGGTTTCCTTGGCGGCGATGGAGGCGGCGGCGATGGAGAGACTAAGGGTGTCGCCTTTGACGACCGTCCTGACAGCGCACGGCATGCCCGGTTCCCGATTACCGTCCACCAGCGCCATGTCCGGTGTGACGGGAAGTGTGGCCACGGCGCGGGCCATGGCCATCATGGTGGCTTCGAGAATGTTATGACGGTCGATTTCTTCGACGCTGGCCATTCCGATGCCGAGATGGACTCCGGATATGGCCTGCAACTGGGCAAACAGATCGGCGCGTAGCGCCGCCTTCAGTTTTTTGGAATCGTCCAGTTGGGCAAGCAGCGCCTCTGGCACGGCACCCGGTTTCAGCACCGCCGCGCCGGCGACCACCGGCCCGGCCCATGGGCCACGTCCGGCTTCATCGACGCCCGCAATGATGGCGAAGCCTTCGACCTTAGCGGCATCTTCCAGTGAAAAATCAGGCACCTGTTTTCTTCTGTTGTGGCTTCTTATGTGAAGGGGGCTTCTTCTTTTGTGGAGCGGGCTTTGGCTGTCGGACCGTCTTCGCTTGCTTTTTCGGCGCTTCCAAACCTTCCACAGGAGGCCCGCCCTCAAGGTTTACTGGTGCTGGATTTTCATTGGACGGCGGCGGCGGTGGTTTGGCGATGAGAGAATTCTTTCGCGCCTCTCGTCTTTTTTTCACTTCCCGCACCAGCACCCTCCAGCGGTGGGCCAGCAAACGCCATGTACGGCGGGTGGACGAGCGGGCACCGTCGAAGGTTTCGGCCACAATCTCGGCCTCGGGTGCATAGACCGTGCGCATGATTTCCATGGCAGACTCGGTGCTTTCCTTGGCCATGGACTGCAGACGCCGGGCGGTGAACACATAGAGCGGACTGAGCCCGAGAGAGAGCACCGTTACCGCGACCACAATACGGCTGTCGTTGGAACTGATTAGGCCGGAATTGACGCCGATCTGGGACAACAGGAACGAGAACTCGCCGATCTGGGTCAGCATCACACCGGCCAGAAAGGCGTGCTGCCAGTCCTGCCCCAACATGCGCAGGGTGCCGACGTTAAGGATGGTCTTGAACACCGCCACCACCAGGAACAGGGAGACAACGGTGCCGATGTTGTCCCAGATAAACCCCAGATCCAGCAGCAGGCCAATGGACAGGAAGAAGATCATCATCAGGATGCTCTGGATGGGCTTGGTGGCCTCGATCATCACATGGCGTTCGGTAGAACTGCCGACAAAAATCCCGGCAATAAACGCGCCATAGGCCGCCGACAGGCCGAGCAGGCCTGAAACCGAGGCCGCAGCGAAACAGAACACCAAAGCCGCCAAGGGTTTCAGGTCTTCATGCCCGGCAACAATGGCGGCGAAGGGCAGGCTTATCTTCTTGCCCCGACTGAGATAGAGGATCAGCCCGGCCAGCGCGGCGATGGAACCGACGATCTTGGGGATGGCGATCCACTCGAACCCGCCGTCACCGCCGGGCGCATTCATGGCCCCCATGGTACCGACAATCAGCATCATAGGCACCACGGCCAGATCCTGGGCGATCAGCACGCCTACGGTGATGGTGCCGGTGCGGGTGCGCAACTCGTCCATGTCTGCCAGGACCTTGATCGCCACCGCCGTGGATGACAGCGCCACCACGAACCCGAGCAGGATGGCCAGACCGATGGGCCAGCTAAATAGCTGCCAGAAAATCAGCATGACGCCGGTGGACGCGCCGATCTGGATCAGCGTGGTCAGCACGGCGATGCGCCAGATACGGCGGAAGGCACGCAACGACAGCTCCATGCCCACCACATAGAGCAGCATCAGCACACCGAGTTCCGCCAGCACGTCGATCTGGTCGCGGTCGGTCACCAAGGCGAAGACGGACGGTCCCAACAGGACGCCGGCCACGATATAGCCGACGATGGCGGGCTGGCGCAGGCGCTCCATAAAGATGCCGCACCCCATGGCCACCAGGGCAACAATGGCGATTTCCGTCAGACCTGAGTGTTGCACTGCCTGTTCCATGATCAGAGATTACCACACTTTAAACATGAAGACTCGTTGAAGCCGCGCTAATATCGAACCACATTTTGTCAGAAGCGAGGCCACCATGAATACCGCAACCCCAAAGAAACATGCCTTTCGTGTGGAAGACGTGGCGGTCGCCACCGGCACCGGTTATCCCGCCCCGTTTGATTCTGTGGCCGTGGGCCGCCTGAAACGCCGTGTCGGCGACCATGCGGGACTGAGCGATTACGGCGTCAATATCGTCACCCTGCCCCCCGGCGGGGCATCGGCCCAGCGCCACTGGCATGAACGCGAAGAAGAGTTCACCTACATGATATCGGGCGAACTGGTCCTGATCACCGACGATGGCGAGGAGGCTATTACGGCAGGCATGATGATGGGGTTTCCGGCAGGCTACGAGAACGGTCATCATCTGGTCAACAAATCAGACAGCGATGCGGTTTATATGGAAATTGGCACCCGCTGCCCGGACGAGGTCTGTCACTACCCGGATGTTGACCTGCATTTCATCGGCAAGGACGGGACGGAAACTTTCACCCATAAGGACGGCACGCCTTATCCTTCAGAATAGAGCCGTCAAAACAGGGCCATCTGGGAACCGGGCAGGGCGGGTGGTTTGAACAGGTCCGTGCGCAAGGGAAGTTCAGCCGGTTCGCGCTCGTTCAGGCCGAGCTTGCGGCACGCCAGCCGAAAACGTTTTTCCATCAACCCCGCATACTCGCCCGTGCCCCGCATGCGGCTGTCGAAATCTGACTGGTAGAGCTTGCCACCCCGGGTTTCACGGACACCATTGAGGACACGCGATGCCCGGTCCGGCGCGTGATTGTCCAGCCAGCCCGAAAACAGCTCTTTCAATTCGAGCGGCAGACGCAGCAGGCTGTAATAGGCCGACGTGGCCCCCTTCCCGGCGGCGGCGCACAGCAGATTTTCAAGTTCATGGTCATTCAGATGCGGAATCATCGGTGCCGCCATGATGGTAACGGGAACGCCCGCATCCACGAGCGCGCCGATGGCATCCAGACGTTTTCCCGGTGTTGAGGCGCGGGGCTCCATGGTGCGGGCAAGGGTGCGGTCCATGGTGGTAACCGACATGCCCACGGCGGCCAGTCCCCGCGCCGCCATGGGGGCCAGAATATCCAGATCACGCAGAATATTGGCAGATTTGGTGGTAATGATAACCGGATGTCCGCACTCAGCCAGTTCTTCCATGACACCCCGCGTCAGTTTCCAGTCCCGCTCGATGGGTTGATAGGGATCCGTGACCGCCCCCAGCATGATGGGTTTACACTGATAGCCACGCTTCCAAAATTGGGCGCGAAGCGCCTCGCGGGCGTTGGTTTTTGCAAATAACTGGCTTTCGAAATCCAGCCCCGGCGACAGGCCCAGGTAGGCATGGGTCGGGCGGGCATAACAGTAGACACAGCCGTGCTCGCACCCCCGGTAGGGATTGATGGAACGATCAAAGGGCAGGTCGGGCGATGTGTTACTTGAGATAATGGTCTTTGCGGTTTCCGGCGTCACCGTGGTTCTCAGGGGTGGCAGGTCTTCTTCCCACCAGCCATCATCGGTACGGTGGCGGCTCAGGCTCTCAAACCGGCCTGACGCATTCCCGGCGACACCACGTCCCTTGCGCAGGGCATCGGGCACTTCATCAATCGTGGTTTCCAGGGCAGGAACCGGCTTCGCCATCATTGGGATAATCTATGAGAAATTTTGGAACAAAACAAGAACTATGAGAGTTTCTCATCATCGACCACCGCCGCAACCAGCCAGTCACGAAAGGCGCGGACTTTGGGGCGTTCCAGATGCTCCGGCGGGCAGACGAACCAGTACCAGTGGTTGGATGGCAGAACCAGATCGAAGGGCTTGACCAGCCGACCGCTTTCCAGGTCCTGACGGACCAGAAACTCACTGACCAGCACCACACCGCCACCATTCAAGGCCCCCTCCACGGCAAGTGAATCACTGGTCACCACCGGGCCTTTCGACCCGTCTACTCCCTCCACTCCCGCTGTTTTCAGCCACATATTCCAATCCGGTTGCGTCCCCGCCGCCGCATACCAGTCCACATGGATCAGTGTGTGATGCACGAGATCTTCTGGCGTGCGGAGGGGGTGCTCGCCTTCCAGCATTTTGGGCGAACACACCGGGATGACATCTTCGTTGACCAGGGGGTCGGCGTGCAGGTCCGGATACGGCCCGGTTCCGAAGCGGATCGCCGCATCCACGCCATCGGTGGTGAAATCGGCAATGGACAGGTTGCCATCCAGCCGCACGGTAATGTCGGGGTAATGCGCGTTGAAATCAGAAAGCCACCGAACCAGCCATTTGCCGGCAAATACCGGGGCCGACGAAATCACCAGCGGGGCGTTGTCGTCGATCGCTGCCAGTTTACGGCAGCCTTCCGCCCACAAATCCAGGCCTTCGCTTAAATATGGCAACAGAGCCGCGCCCCGGTCCGTCAGACGAACGGACCGCACCGCCCTATGGAATAACGGGGTGCCAAAATACTCCTCCAACGTCTTGATCTGGTGGCTGACTGCCGCAGGGGTCACCGCCAGTTCATCCGCAGCCGCGCTCATACTGGCACGACGACCGGCGGCTTCGAAGGCGCGAAGGGCATTCAGTGGCGGTAATCTGCGGGACATATAGTTTATCTTATAAATTAGTATTTCTAACTCATTATGTGAGAACTTCTCGTTTGTCAACAACGGTTTTAGGGCAGATATTTTCCCCAACGCGACATTGTCGTTTAATATTTTCTAAAGGAATAGAGTCATGAACCCCTATGATGTCCTCACCAATCCGCTTCGCCCCACGTTCCAGCCTGATTTACGGGCATTGCAGGGCGATCCTCGTGACAGCGGCATTGATCGCGCCGTGATCCAGGCCGCCTATCGTCTGGTAAAAAGCGTCGACCGGCTTCTTTTTAAGCGCAGACGTTAACGCAAACCAACAACCATCCGGTCCCTTGCGCGGGTAGCCTCGTGTTCACTTAGCCGCCCGCTCATTACCTCACCGTCGTCCACCTTGGACGGCGGTGATTTTTTGCGCATACTAGGGCCTTTCCGACGCCGATAATTTATCCGGAATGCCACATGTTAAGTATCGTGATCCCTGCGCTCCAAGCCGAAGCAACCTTGCCCGCAACGCTTGAGTGCTGTGTGCAGGCACCGGCACCGCGCGACATCATCGTCTGCGATGGCGGGTCCGTGGATGATACCAAGGGAATCGCACTGTCTTATGGCGCAAGAATAGTTTCTGCGGCACCGGGGCGGGGCGGACAATTGGCTGAAGGGGCCAAAGCCGCAACCAGCGACTGGTTGTTGTTCCTGCACGCTGACACGCGCCTTGGGGAGGGTTGGCAGAACTGTATCCGCACCTTCATGGAAGAACCGATCCATCAGCAAAAAGCAGCCGTCTTCCGGTTTAGCCTCGACGATCCGGCACCGGCGGCGCGGCGCATCGAGTGTCTGGCAAACTGGCGATGCCGGGCGCTTGGCCTGCCTTATGGCGATCAGGGCTTGCTGATATCACGCCCCCTCTATGACTCCCTCGGTGGCTTTCGCCCCCTGCCGCTCATGGAGGATGTGAATTTCGTCCGCCGCATCGGCAAGCGGAATCTGATGGTTCTGGAGGCGGATGCCATTACCTCTGCCACACGGTATCAGCAGGGCGGATACTGGCTGCGTCCGTTACGTAATCTGGCGTTGCTGGCACTCTATTTCCTGGGTGTACCGCCACGATTCCTGGCCAGGGTGTACGACTAAGTGGGTGTATGAATAAGTGTCTGGCCTGACCAATCACCTGATCATCTTCGCCAAAGACCCGCGACTGGGCCGCGTCAAGACGCGACTGGGCCGTGACATCGCCATGGTCAACGCCTGGGCATTCTACCGGCGCTGTCTGATGGATACCACGCGGCGCATGGCGGCGGACCCGCGCTGGCGTACATGGCTGGCGCTGACGCCGGACGGCGCGGAGCGCCCTCCGCAGATACCGTCCAATGTTGCCATCATGTATCAGGGCACCGGGGACCTTGGCACCCGCATGGGTAACGCCATGGTCGATCTGGCCCCCGGCCCCACAATCATCATCGGCACGGATATACCGGGCATCCGGAGACCCGCCATTGCCGACGCTTTTCACCAGTTAGGACGCAGCGACACCGTGTTCGGTCCCGCCACCGATGGCGGGTACTGGCTGGTCGGGTGCCGCCGCCACCCGCGCTTTCCCCAAATGTTTGATGATGTGCGCTGGTCAACGGAACATGCGCTCTCGGATACGGTGGCAAATGTCCATAAGGGCGGCTTTAGCGCCCAAATGCTGAATGTTCTGGAAGACGTGGACGACGCGGCGTCCTATGGACGGTGGAGAACGAGGCCAACCGCACCAAGTTAAAATGGAACGACTCTGAAGTTAGGGGAAAACGGTTCCCTTCGTGTCAAGATGTGGCTAGGCTTGTCGTGGGTGTAAAGGGTGTTTGGGGTCGTCCGGCGAAGTCAACCAACGGGACGCATAAACATGACGTTCCCGGTTTTACTGATGAGGGAGATAACAATGCGTACCCTATTAATTGCCGCCGCCATCATGATTTCACTGCTCGGCAGCGTGGCCGTCCAGGCCGGGGAAATCGTCATCAAGTTCAGTCACGTCACCAGTGGCAAGGCCCACCCGAAGTACCTTGCAGCGGAAGAGTTCGCCAAGCGCGTTAACGAAAGAATGAAAGGCAAGGTCCGGGTAGAGGTATTCCCCGGTGGTCAATTATTCGACGACAAGGCCGTGCTTATCGAGTTGATCAAGGGTACTGCTGTCCAGATGGCGGCACCGTCGCTTTCCAAGTTCGAGACCATCACCAAGAAATTCCGGCTCTTTGATCTGCCGTTCCTGTTCGACGACATCAACGCCGTCAATGCCTTCCAGGCCTCCGAACATGGCCAATCCATTCTCAAGGCGCTCGAATCGAAGGGTATTTTGGGCAAGGCCTATTGGCATAACGGGATGAAGCAGATGTCGGCCAATAAGCCGCTGATGCTGCCTGAAGACGCCAATGGCCTGAAGTTCCGCGTCCAGCAGTCCGACGTGCTGGTCGCCCAGTTCGAGCAACTCGGCTCGACACCGCAAAAGATGGCCTTCAAGGAAGTCTACGGTGCCTTGCAGACCGGTGTCGTTGATGGTCAGGAAAATACCTGGTCAAACATCTATTCGAAGAAATTCTTTGAGGTTCAGGACGGCATAACCGAGACCGACCACGGCATCATCGACTACGCGGTTGTTGTCTCCAAGCGCTTCTGGATGGGACTGCCTGACGATATCCGCACCGAGCTTGATGCCATTCTCATGGAGGTTACCAATGAACGCAACAAGCTGTCGCACGATTTAAATCTGGATAACCGCCAGAAGATTCTCGACGCCGGGGGAACCATCAGGACGCTCTCAAAAGAACAGAAAGAAGCCTGGCGCAAGGCGATGAAGCCGGTCTGGGACAAATTTTCCGACGAGATTGGAGCCGACCTGATTGCGGCTGCGCAGGCGTTCAGCAAGTAAGACATCTCTAAACCTTAGAGGTTCGTAACATTGGCATTACGATGGCCCATAGGATTGTGAGTTTCATGCATCGTTTGGAGGAAGGCTTCCTGGCCTTCCTCCTTGCGGGCATGACAGTCGTTACCTTTACCCAGGTGATCGCCCGGTATGTTTTCAATACCGGCGCGGTCTGGGCCCTTGAACTGACCACCTTCTTTTTTGCGTGGCTGGTGATTTTGGGTATCTCGTACGGCGTTCGTATTCACAGCCATATCGGTGTCGATGCCTTCGTTAAACTGCTTGGCAAGCCCGCGCAAAGGATCATGGGGCTGTTGGCGGTCCTGGCCGGGTTGATCTACGCCGTTCTGTTGCTTATCGGATCGTGGGAGCATGCCTTCGGCATTACCTTCGAGTACGGCTTCGTTACAGAGGATTTGAAGATTCCGCAGTGGATACCGCTGAGTGTCATGGTCTTCGGTTTTGCGACCATGATCGTGCGGATGCTGGGGATCGCATGGCGGATCATCGTATACAAGGAAACGGGCACGATGATCGCTGACGAGGTCGGTGAGGTCATCGAGCAGTTCGCGGATGACGAACAGCTTTCCGGGAAAGAGGAGAACGGATCATGATGATCGCCTATCTCTTCTTCACCCTGTTTTTCCTGATGTTTATCGGCGCACCCATCGCCATCGCGTTGGGCCTAGCATCCGTCAGCACCGTAGTGTTCTTCGCTAACGACGATCTGGGTTCGCTCGCCGGAAAACTGTTCGACACCATGCACCACTACACGTTGATGGCGATTCCGTTTTTTATTCTGTCATCGACCTTCCTTTCGACCGGTGGCGTGGCGCGCCGCCTGATTCGGTTCGCCGTCAACTGCGTTGGCCATTTTCCTGGCGGACTGGCAATGGCCAGCGTGCTGGCCTGTATCATGTTCGCCGCCGTTTCCGGTTCGTCGCCAGCGACCGTCGTAGCGATTGGCTCAATCGTCATCGCCGGCATGGTGAATTCCGGTTATTCCAAGGATTTCGCCGCCGGTGTCATCGCCAATGCCGGCACGCTGGGCATTTTGATCCCACCCAGTATCGTTATGGTCGTTTACGCGGCAGCTACCGAGGTTTCGGTTGGCCGCATGTTCCTGGCCGGCGTCATCCCCGGCCTCGTCGCCGGCCTGATGCTGATGATTGGTATCTACGTGGCGGCGCGGATCAAGAACCTTCCCCGCCAGCCGTTACCGGACGCCAAGGAGTTCCGGGAATCCTTCGTCGACGCCATCTGGGGCATTCTCCTTATTTTTATCATCATGGGCGGAATTTATGGTGGCATCTTCACGCCAACCGAGGCGGCCGCCGTCGCCGCCGTTTATGCCTATGTCATCGCCGTGTTCGTCTACCGGGATATCGGCCCGCTGAAAAGGGGTCAGCCCCGACCGCCCCTTCACAGGCTGGCGGTTGAAATTTTCATCCATAAAGACGTCGTAAGAACCCTGTTGGACGCGGCCAAGGTCACCATCATGTTAATGTTCATCATCGCCAACGCGATGTTGTTCGCCCATGTTCTGACCGCCGAACGCATTCCCCATGCGATTTCCGAATGGATCATCACCATGGGCTTTGAGCCCTGGTCGTTCCTGCTTATCGTCAACATTCTGCTGATTCTGGCTGGTGATTTCATGGAGCCCTCGGCAATTCTGCTGATCATGGCACCAATCCTGTTTCCGATCGCCATCAAACTCGGCATCGATCCCATTCACTTGGGCATCATTATGGTCGTCAATATGGAAATCGGCATGGTCACGCCGCCGGTCGGACTCAACCTGTTCGTTACGTCAAGCATCACCGGCATGCCCCTGACAAGAGTGCTCAAGGCGGCCTTGCCCTGGATGGCAATCCTGCTCGTCTTCCTGACCATCGTCACCTTCGTACCCTTCCTTTCGACCTGGCTACCGAATATGCTGATGGGTCCGGAAATCATTCGTTAGCAATGAAATGAATAGTATTTGTCCAAATCAATAAACTTCATGGAAAGGTCCATCCCGGTTCCGGCTTTTTCTATCTGGTTTCGAGCAATTCGCGGGAATTATTTTTGCCATGCACAAGAAGATAGTATTCAGCATCGACCTTAGTGGCGAACTCTCGTGGGCCATGCCTTTGAAGACGGCTCTGGTTTTGTGCCGTCCTTTCGGTGCCTCGCTCCACCTGGTCCACGTCATTGCGGATGTGTCTGAAGCGATGGTCAAACTGCATATTCCAGATGACAATACAGAAAAACTTGTCTAGGAATTCACCCAAATGATGGATGCTTTTGTCGATGAAAATATTCCCGAAGATATCAAGGCCGATGTCCACCTTTGCAGGGGAAGCATCTATACGGGCATCCTCGAAACGGCCAGTAAAGTGGGGGCAGGCCTCATCATCATCGGCTCCCACCGCCCGACGATGGGCAATTTTCTGCTTGGTCCCAATGCCTCGCGCGTCGTTCGCCACGCCGAAAGCTCGGTTTTGGTCGTGAGAGGTTGACGATAAAACCGTGGGCACGCTAGCTGGGAAAACCTATGAGGTGCAGGTCGACCAGGGCGGTGGGCGGTGGGTCGTGGTCGATGTCCATGAGGCCCGGAACACGGCTATCGACCAAGCCATGGCACTCACAGAGAGCAAGAAGTATGGCGGCGTCAGGGTTATCGCCGAAAGTGACCGCGCGGGCGTTGAAACCGTTTTTGAAGAAATCATCAAAGGGTTCGATGGCCGACCGGTCACCATCGTGGCCATTCATACGGCACCGATATGCAACACTTTAGAAGACTATTTCGGACTCGAATCGCGCCGAACCATCGGCAGGGTTCTGCGCAACCACCTGGAACGTCAGGGACTTTCAGCGCTGGAAGTGATGTATGATGCGTCCCAGATCAGGTTGCTGGAAAATAATGACATCCTTTTTCCGCAGTTTGTCCAGCAAATCGCGGCGGCCCAGGCGCGCGGCACGGATATCAAACCTTTCCAGCGGGCCGACGAACTTTACAAAACCGTTACCGAAGTCCGTGAGAAAGCGACCTCGGTTGCCAGCGATGACGCCGGGTACCAGATTCTCAAGAACAGAGGTCTCAATGCCCTGATCAAAGAGATGACCGGGCACCACGGCGCGGACAAAGCGGTGTACTTCATTCGCCACGCCTTCGCCCGCTACCTTCGTGATGGTGGTGACTGGAATTCAAAAATGAAACTGCTGAGCCAACTGGGTGTCGATAGGCTCAATGAGAAATCGGTCGTTTACCTTGATGAGGTTCTGGCTGAAATTCTGGATGGCCTGCCCGCCGTTCTGGAACTGCTCGCCGGACAACCCGATCTGGCGAGCGCCAACCGTGTGTTGATCAAGTTAAGCCAGGGGCGGGCCATGGCACCACCAAACGCATTGTCGTGTATCGAAGATGTAAACGACATTATTAGTCGTTTCCCGCTAACATGGACAAAACGTGTGTTGCGTGAACGGGTTGCATCGGATCTGAGCAGCACCAAGCCGTTGACTAGGGAAAAAGCGGAGCAGGAACGAGAGGCATTTGCATTAATCGTCCGCGATCTCACTGGTATTGCGGGAATTATGGGTGGGGAGAAAATGTGCGGGGCTGTTATTCAGCGCGCGCGGATTGCATTTTCCAATAACGACGAAAACCTGAAATTTCCCGACGCCATGGCGAGGATCATCAACCTGCTTCCTCATCGTGCAACGCGAATTGGTTATCTGGCTGAACTGTCGTTATCATCTGTGGCGCTCGAACACAGGCAACTGGTTTTGTCGGATTTGATGAGAACCATTGATCAGTTACCGTCTTTGGCATCATTAGTGCCAACAGGCAGCCCACGCGATACTATACAGGAGGCCGTCGAAGATCTGAAGATGCGCCTGAGGCCAAATGCGGTTCCTCGGGAATTGCGTGAGCCCTTGAGCGAGGCGGCTGACCTATTGTTTGCCAAGCCAGAATCGGCCGGGGTTCAGCGCAAAACTGAAACTATTACAGATGAAGAGTCCAGTGACATGTCGGGTGAAACGCCAGATCATAAAGAAGTTCCAGTCGGAGAGACCCTGTTTGAAGAAGGCGAAATCGGTGATGAAGCCTATCTGATCATAAAAGGCGAAGTCGAGATTTACCAAAGGGTCGGTAACAAGGATAACATTATCGCGAATCTGGGCAAAGGCGAGATTATTGGTGAAATGTCGTTGATCGACAACCAGCCCCGCATGGCATCGGCACGGGTGACGGGTGATGCCACACTCATGGTTATTTCCCAGGCTTCACTAAAGCGGCGTCTGCAAAGACTGCATCAGGAAGACCGGGTAATGAGACGCCTTCTGGATGTGCTGGTTCACCGGCTACGAGGCGACGCACCGGCGGGTGCATAACGCGATCTCCGTGGATCACGGTATCTTTGGAAATCAGGACCGTCCCTCGGACAGGCGCGGCATGAGTTCGACAAAATTGCAGGGCTTGTGGCGGATGTCCAGCTGATGGACGAGGATATCGTCCCACGCATCCTTGCAGGCCCCCGGTGACCCGGGCAGGGCGAACAGATAGGTATCACCCGCGACGCCCGCCGCCGCCCGGGACTGGATGGTGGATGTCTTGATCTTCTGGTAGCTAATCCAGCGGAACACTTCACCAAAACCGGGAATTTCCTTCTCCACCACCATGGCCAGGGCTTCCGGTGTGACATCCCGCCCCGTTACGCCGGTGCCGCCCGTTGACAGCACAACGTCGATGCCGGGATCGGCAATCCATTGGCGAAACTTGTCGGCGATGAACTCCTCATCGTCGGTGACGATGGCCCGGTCAGCCAGAAAATGCCCGGCCCCCGTCAACCGCTCCACCAGAATATCGCCGGAACGGTCATCCGCCAGTGTCCGCGAATCGGACACGGTCAGGACGGCAATATTGACGGGCTTGAATTCCTTATCGCTCATTTACCGCGACCTGCCCCCGAATCGGATCTGTCACCGACGTATAGGCCGGCCACTCACCACGGGCGAGATCGTCCAGCGATGGGGCGGGCTGGCCCAGGCGGTCCCGATATATCCACAGATTGGCGAACACACGTTCCACAAAATTCCGGGTTTCACGCGACGGGATGGTCTCGATGAACAATAACGGATCATCCTGATAATCCATGCTGCGACGCCATTTGTTCAGGTTCCCTGGCCCGCCATTCCATGCAGCGATCATGGACACCATGTCGCCGTTGATCTTTGCGTCGTCGCGCAGAATTTCGATATACTTCTGACCCAGCGCCATGTTGAGTTCGGGTTCTAACAGAAACGGCGTTTTGCTGTTGCGATACTTCCGGTCGCGGGCAACGAAGCTCGCCGTACTGGGCATCAACTGCATGAGCCCCCGTGCCCCGGCGTAGCTTTTGGCCTTGGGGTTAAATTTGGATTCCTGACGGATCAGCGCAAAAATCAGGGCCGGGTCCACCGTAAACCCGCCATCCGGCGTCCATGACGGAAGCGGATAGGCCGCATTGTCGAAACCGCCTTCGTCGAACAGCAATTCGTCCAGCCGAATCGCCAGTTCCGGCATATCAGCCTGCGTCGCCAGCGCGAGAATTCCCTGCACCCGGTCCTTGTCCGTTGTGGCGGCGGCTTCATAGCGTAATTCTTTTTCCGCCAACTGGTGCTGGCCGATCTGAACCAGCGCAATCGCACGCCGCCCCCGAGGAGTCTCTGCCAGTGCCCGAACGGCGGATTCCTGTAGCGGCGGCGTTTGCCATTCCATGCCCCGGTCCCATCCCAGAACCTGACGGGCAAGAATGCCATAGAAGGTTTTCGGATGATTAGCGGCAATGCGCAGCATCGGATTAACCCGCGCCGGATTGCGGTTCAGCATATGAACCCGCGCGGCCCATAGGCCGCCCGCCGACGCCAGCCATGGCGATGTCCGGTCTGAGCGGGCGAGCGATTCAAAATGGCGGGCCGCGTCATCCAGTCGCCCCAGCCTGTAAGCCGCCAGCCCGGCAGCCCAATGGGCTTCAGGTACCAGATCACCTGAACGGTCGGCGGCCTGCCCGGCCCAATCCAGCGCCCATTCGTCACGGCCATCGATGAAATAACGGAACCCGAGCATGGCCCGCACCTCATCGTACTGCGCGTCACTGAACAATTTCCTGACCCGGGCACTCTCGACCAGACGTTTGGCGGCGAGGGTCTTGCCCCGACCCGCATGGCGCTTGATCTGCCGGCGCAGTTGTTGAACTTCCCTGCGCTGGGCCTTTGTCAACTTGCGATAGGGTAACGGCTCGGGCGCATTATAAGAGGCGTAAGAAAGCTTCGGCAGATCCGGCTTGTCCGGATATTTCCAGTCGCCCGGACGCCGTTTCAGCGCCAGCTTGTAAATCTGGCGCGCCTGCGGATGGTCGGCGTATTTCGCCATCCAGTCCTTCAACTCCTTGTATTTGGAGCGATACTTGTTGGGATGCATGTAGCGCTGTTCCAGCACATGCCCCATGAGAACGTCATCGTCGAGTTGGGCAATCAGTTTGTCAGCCTGTTTCCAGTGGCCGTCCTTCTGAAAGGCGAAAATCTGCTGATAGCGTGCAATATCGCGCACCGACAAGACAGTCGGCAAATTCACGGCATGCTGCTGCATGGCCTGGTTGGCCAGGTACGCGACCTCGAATTCAGCCACACTTTCCACCGCGGCGGTCGCCGCCTCGCCAGCAATTGCCGGGGATGGAATCAACGCTACAGCCGCAACGAGAGCCGTTGCGGCTGCGGCCAAGCCAGACAGTCGAGCCAGAATCCTTATCATGGGCTTTAGAAACCCTCTCCCTCAATCGCGGCGCAAACCAAAGCGAATCAGTGTGCCTGTATACCCTATTGGTGGAGTCACGACAAGGAATCGCCGTCAGGCGCGTTAACCATATTTCGTGTTACCCCCCCTCATGGCCCCTATATGGGGTGCACTGCTTAGGTCGATGCCAGGGAAGTTTTCTAACATTTTGGTAGGGTAATCGTGAAGCGTGCCCCGTTACTTTCGTTTTCGACCGTAAGCGTTCCGCCCATCTCGGTGATGATGCCATAGCTTATGGACAGACCCAGCCCTGTGCCAACGCCGATCTCCTTGGTGGTGAAAAAGGGCTCGAAGATTCGCGGCAGTACGTCGGCGGGAATCCCGCCCCCGGTATCCGTGATCGCTATCCGTAGATCATGATCGTCCTGTGAAATCGTAATATCGATGCGTTTTTCACCGTCAACATAGCGAAGCTGATCGCGGGCATTGCCGAGCAGGTTCAGCAACACCTGCTCGACCTGCACATGGTGCCCCATGATGGCGTGACACGTTTCAGGCGCGTCCACCCGGACACCGATACCGGCAAGGCGAAGTTGCTCCCCGATCAGGCCCATGGCACTTTCCACAATCTTTTTCGGGTCGAGTGGTGCCGGATCCAAATTGGCGCGGCGACCGAAGATTCGCATGTGATCAATGATCGCCGAAGCCCGCTCGACCTGACTCTCGACCTTCGCCAGCTTGTCGCTCAAGTATTGCGGACTGGCCTGGTTCTTTCTGGACTTCCGTTGAATGTTGTTTACCGCCATACGGATCACATTCAAGGGTTGGTTCAACTCGTGTGCCACGCCCGTCGCCATCTCGCCCAGGGTCGCCATCTTGGCAGACTGCACCAGCTTCAGTTCAATCGACTCGCGTTCCGTGATGTCCAGGACGGTACCGACCATCATTGCAGGATTGCCCTCGGCATCCCGCTCAACTTCACCATGTGCGGCAATGAACCGTTCTTGCCGATCCGGTCTGATGATCCGGAAATCCAGATTATACGGCTGATCGTCGTGCAGCGCCGAATTCACGGCTTCAAGGACCCTGCCACGATCATCCGGATGAATGGCGTCGAGGAACACCTGATTGCTCGGCTCGATTTCACCCGGCTCATATCCAAGAATCCGGAAATACTGGTCCGACCAGACTTCGGCACCATCGGCAATACGCCAGCTCCAGTTCCCCAGGCCGGCGATGGACTGGGCCTTTGCAAGCTGCCGTTCACTATCGCCAAGGGCGTCCTCGGCCTTCCGGCGTTCGGTGATGTCCTCTCCCGCGCTCAGCGTGCCGGTGATGCGGCCCTGCTCATCACGCAGGTACGTGTTATGCCAAGCGACAAGCCGATGCTCGCCTTTACGGGTCACAATATGGTTTTCAAAACTCTCGACAGGATCAAGTTCCCCCCCCAGGATTTTTGCAAACACCGAACCCACCTCGGCGCGCTGATCCTCCGGAATAGCCAGGTCGAACCAGTTCCTGCCAACAAGATTTTCCTTGTCATAGCCCAGAACCTCGAGCCCTTTCCTGTTGAGCAGCAACAGATTTCCGTCCTGATCAAGGGCGATTATGATGGTACCAGCAATATCAAGGTACCCCTCGGCGCGTTCTCTTTCTCTTTCGATTGCTTTCGTTCTCTCAAACACCCGACTTTCCAGTTCAGTATTGAGTGCGGCGAGAGATTCACGGCTTTCAAATAGACGCCGATTCAGGTTCGTAACGGAGTAATAGCGCCAACCAACCAGAAGGAGCAAAACCACGCCACCCGGAATTCCGATGAATAGCACCAAATGCCTTGGTGTCCAGAACGGTTCTGGCGCGTTAAACCAGCGGGCATAGATTTCTTTGTATTTTGGAGTCCTGACAAAATAGTCAACAGCCGCAGAAAGGCGTTTGTGAAGTTCAGGATAGTTATCCCGAATGGCAACGCCGCGTTTGATTTCACGTAACGGCGTGCCGACCGTCTCAATTTTTTCCGAAAAGCCAATCGATTGGATAATGCCGCGAGCCACGGGTTCGGGATAAGCCAGGGCATCGACTCTGCCTGCAATCAGGTCCACGATCGCCTCATGTATATTTTGATATGTAACGGTGGGGATTTCGGTCTCTTTCGCCAGAATACGTTGACCAACGTTCGCGGCGACGACGGCTGTTCGGCGCCCCGCCAATATATCGCGCCAATTGGCATCCTGTGGTTGTTCCGTCACCGTTCCTGTGCGGACAAACACCTTCACAAGAAAGGTCTCGACAGGACCCGTGAACAGGGCGAACTCCTTTCTGAACCCGGCGATGCCCATATTCGGTATGATATCCACTTCTTTTTCTTCGAGTGCGACTACGGCCTCAGGGAATGAGCCATATATCCTGTAGATGACCTCCACATTCGCGAGAGCAGCGATTTCATTCATGAGTTCAATGGCAAAACCGCCGGGTTTTCCCGATGCATCGACAGTATAGTGAGGGGGCCAATTCCTAATGACACCCGCCGTAATAACCAGCGTATTGGCAGGATGCATATAACCAGCCGCATCGCGCTCACCCGTCTCAACCTCTGCGTACGCGGGCACACCTTCTGAAAGGCCCCAACAAGCAGCAAGAAACGTGATCAGGAAAACGATTGCGGAATGGCCCCGAACTGAGCATCGCAGATTCATGTCATGGCCTCCCCGCACGGTGCGACAATATCGCCGTTAGCTTTTCTATCCCCTTCCACGGCCGGCTCCTCAGGGACATGGACTATGTTCCTGCCGCCAGCGGGCACTTTGGTACCAAAATTGTAACCGTCGTGCCCTGGCCAAGCGTGCTTTCAATGTCCAGTCGACCGCCGTGCAGGTCGGCAATGCCCTTGACCAACGCCAGCCCCATGCCGATACCCTCGACATGTCGCTGTGTGGAACCATCAACCTGACGCAGGGGCTCCAGCGCCATGGCAATCTGTTCCCCTGTCATGCCGTCACCATTATCCGATACCGAGAAACAGGCAAAATCTCCGTCCTGATGAACCCCCAGCACCAGCGACCCGCCGCCAAACTTGACGCCATTGTCAACAAGCAGATTGATTGCTTTCAGCAGTTGGCGACTATCCACAGTCAACTCGAACGGCTGTTCCGGGCGCTCGCAACGCAAGGCCGCCCCGGTCTCGCCTGCGAACTTGGGGAAATCCATTTCCACGCTGACCAGAACATCGTCCGAAGACAAATTTGAATATGTCAGCTTCAGATTTCCGGCTGTCATATCCGCCAGCAACAGGATCGAGGAAACCGTTTTAATCAAACGGTCTGCGCCTGACAGAATATAGCTTACCGAAGTATAGAGCGCGGGGTTATTGACGATGGTGCTGTTTAGCTGAAGCACCTGTGCGAATCCTGAAATCGCGTTGAGGGGCGTGTTCAACTCGTGACTCATCATCTGGAGGAGTTCGTCCTTCAGCCGGTTAACGATGGTGAGGTCCTCGTTCTTTCTCTCCAGTTCACGATTTCGATCTTCAAGATCAGCCGCCAGTTTCCGCGCTTCTGCGGTCTTGTCCTTTACCTCCTGCTCCAGGCACCGCTTGAAAGTTCGCTCCGCCGAGCGCAGTCGGATCATTTCTGCTGCCCGCTTTACGGAATGCATCAGATAATCGGGTGAAATTGGCTTGGTGAGAAAGTCCTCTGCCCCGATTTGCAGGGCCTCTATGGCCTCACGCATACCGGCATGACCGGTCACGACGATGATAAACAGGTCACGCCCTGATCCAACATTTCCAAGCAGCGTACGCGACAGCTCAAGCCCATCCATGCCCGGCATCCGAATATCCGTAACGACAATGCCAATATCATTGTCGCTTTCCACAAGCTTGATTGCCTCGTCGGCGTTTTGCGCCGATACCCAGTCATGCCCCTCGCCCTCAAGGCATTCTGAAACTTCCTCAAGAATATCCGACTCGTCATCAACGATCAGAATCTTCAACGGTGCGCTGTCGATCATTTTTGTGTCCATGGGAAACCCGGCACCTGCACTGCTGCCGCGCAGAGGGGTAGTTGGGACGGATGACGTCATCATGGGCGGCTTCCTCTTTGCAACCTGTTATGATTCAAAGATTAGTATAGTAATACAACGTACGCCTGACGGGTTCGTGATATTTACCTTACATGGCGACGCCAATTGTCTGCGATAAATACGTGGATATTCATCTTGTCGATTGCAATGCAGAATTTCCTGCGGTCGTATTAGCCGGTCAGTTTTTTCTTGAGCATCAGCATATCGCGCCACGCTTCGCGTTTTTGTCCCGGCGATCGCAACAGATACGCCGGATGGAACATGGCGGCTGCGTCGATAGGGCGCGGCAATCGGGGGGATGAGTAGGAAAACCATTTGCCGCGCAGGCGCCCGATACCCTGGCTCTGTGCCAGCAGGGTTTTCGCTGCCGCGCCGCCGAGTGCAATCACGATATCCGGATCGACCACGTCAATCAGGCGCTCCACAAACGGCATGCAGATGGCAATTTCCGCGGTGGTCGGGGTCCGGTTGCCAGGGGGTCGCCAGAAAACCGTATTGGAAATCAGCACGCGTTGCCGGTCCAGCCCGATGGAGGCCAGCATGCGGTCCAGCAACTGGCCGCTGGGACCAACAAACGGCAAGCCCTGGCGGTCCTCGTCGGCCCCCGGACCTTCGCCGATGAACAGGATTTTCGCCGCCGGATTGCCATCGGTAAACACCAGATTGGTGGCGGTTTTCTTCAAAGGGCAACCATCGAAGGATTGCAGCGCAGCGTACAATTCATCGACACTGTTGGCCGCCGCAGCCAGCCCGACCGCGTCGTGAATCGCCGCCTCCGCCCCTTGGGGCAGGCCCGTATTTTGAGATTTCTTATGGGGTTTCACCGGTGAAACTGTTGCATCAGCAGGTGGCGACGCTGCCGGTTCGGCCACCGGTTCGACCACGGCAAACCGATCTACCGGCGCATCGGATATGGTCTCATCAACACCGGCATCGCCGTACCAGCGCATGAGTTCCCGGACGTTTTCCTTGCCCATCACCCTGATTTATTCCTGGCTTTTCATGTCGGCGACAAACTGATCGGCCAGATCCCGCCGCATGATCTTGCCCATGGCATTGCGCGGCAGCTCGGGAACGATGCGAATGCGTTGCGGCGCGCGATGGCCCAGCAGTTCCTGAACTTTTTTCGATAGCTCCTCGGCAGTTTGCTCGTTCGTAAGCACCACCGCCGCACAAACCTGAAGACCTTGTCCGAGGTCCGCCTGGAAGACGGCAACCTCCCTCACCCCTTGCAGGGTCGTCATGGGGCGCTCGATTTCCTCAGGTGGCGTCTTGATGCCCCTGAGATTGATCAACTCGTCCACGCGGCCAAGTATTCTGAGCCGACCCTGTTCATCGAGAGAGCCCAGGTCGCCCGAATAGACAAAACCGTCCCTGAAAACTCTGCCCTCGTCCTCACCGTTATCATATGCGGACACCGCCAGCTCGGACGCAATACGGACGATGCCCGTTTCGCCACGGGGCAGCGGCTTGTCGTCGTCATCAACGATTTCCAGCGTGACGAAGGGCAGCACGATACCGATCATGTTGGGGTCGCCCTCAAGCTGGCTGATATGACCGCGCGCGATGGACCCGGCCTCGGTCGAGGTATAGCCATTCCAGATAGTGGAGCCGAGCACGGCCCGCGCCCGGTAGGCAAGGCGCACGTCGAATGGTGCGCCACCGGTTGTGGTCACGCAGACCGAAGTGAAGTCGCGGCCACTGCGATGGCCGATTTCAATGACATTCTGAAACAGGATTGGCGTCAACAGCAGGTGACTGATTTGATAGGCGTCGATGAACCGCACGATCCCCCGGGGATTGGGGCACGGAATGGCGGTTGCGCCACGGCACAACACCATGAGCAACCAGCCATAGCCCGCGATGGTGGAAAACGGCATGCCGAGCAGATAACGATTGGAGCCTGCGCCTTCACAAAACAGGTGGTGGGCAATTATGCGCTTCATGGCAATTTCACGGCTGAGCGGCACCGCTTTCGGGTTCCCTGTCGTCCCGCTGGAAAAAACCAGGCGGGTGATGCGGGTTGGCTCCCGGTCGGTGGGCACGTCGGCCTCGGCGAGTTCGGGAGGGATCGGCAGCGTCCGGGGCTGCGCGCCTGCTTCCAGCTCGATCCACGCAATGTCGGTGCTTTCCGGCTTGGTATCGGACGCAAACACACAGTCCAGGTCCAGGGCCTGAATCCATGGCTGGCTCATCATGTCCTTGTTCATATTCTGGGACACTGAGGCAACCCCCAGCCGGTCAAGCGCCAGGATCAGCACCACATGCAGATAACTGGGCGGCATCATGATTGCGGCCCGCTTGCCCGGCGTCAGTCCCTGGGACATGACAAACCGGCTGGCATGGAGCACATCGCTCGCCAATTGTCCGTAGCTCACATCAATGCCCATATTCAGGAACGCACAACTCCCCGGGCGCAGACCGGCAGTCGTGTCGATGGCGTCTTGCACCGTATAGGTTAACATTTTCCAGCTACCTTTATCTTACTAGTCCCAACAGTATTCCGTTTCCAAGGTCATTGGAACCGGTTCACGTCTACCGCATCAAAAGTAACTTTTCACGCAGGAACAAACGAATTTGCTGCACTGCGATGCGCTGGTATGCTATACCGCCGCCGCGAGTTCTGATGTGCCAAATACTGACACGCCAAATACCGATGCCCATGAGCACCGGAAAGCCGGGAGAATATTATGAGCGAAGAATCCATCGAACGCGAATCAATGGAAGTCGACGTTGTTATCGTTGGCGGCGGCCCGTCGGGGCTGTCAGCGGCGGTCCGCCTGATGCAACTGGCACAGGAGAACGAGCGCGAGCTCAGCATCGTCGTCGTTGAAAAGGGATCGGAGGTCGGCGCACATATTCTGTCGGGTGCCGTGCTGGAGCCACGTGCGCTGGACGAGCTTATCCCCGACTGGAAAGAAAAGGGCGCACCGCTCAACACTCCGGCCAAAGAAGACAAGCTGTTGTTGTTGACCGCAACCGGTTCCACCAGATTGCCGACGCCGCCACAGATGAACAATCACGGCAACTACATCGTCAGCCTTGGCAACGTGTGTCGCTGGCTTGCCGAACAGGCCGAAGCCCTGGGCGCGGAAATCTACCCCGGATTCGCTGCCGCCGAGGTTCTCTACAACGAAGACGGCTCGGTCAAGGGGATCGCCACCGGTGATATGGGTCGCCAGAAGGATGGCACCCCCGGTCCGAATTTTGAGCCGGGCATGGAGCTTCACGCCAAATACACCATCTTCTGCGAGGGCTGCCGTGGCTCGCTGACCAAGACACTGTTCGAGCGCTTTGATCTGCGCACGGAGGCCGACCCGCAGTCCTACGGTATCGGCATCAAGGAATTGTGGGAGGTCGACCCGGCAAAACACTCCCAAGGTGCCATCGTCCACACCACGGGCTGGCCGCTGGAGACGGATACCTATGGCGGTTCTTTTCTGTACCATATGGAAGACAACCAGGTCGCCGTCGGTTTCGTCGTCGGCCTGGATTACAAGAACCCGCATTTGAGCCCGTTTGAGGAATTCCAGCGCTTCAAGACCCACCCGGCGATCCGCCCGACCTTCGAGGGCGGGACACGCATTTCCTATGGCGCACGCGCCATCAATGAAGGTGGCTTCCAGTCCATCCCGACGCTTACCTTCCCCGGCGGCGCATTGGCTGGTTGCACGGCGGGCTTCCTGAATGTGCCCAAAATCAAGGGCACCCATACGGCCATGAAGACCGGCATGCTGGCCGCTGAAGCCGCGTTTGCCGCGATCACCGGCGAGGCTGATGCGGCGCTGGGCCTGCCCGCCTATGCCGCTGCGGTGAAGCAGTCATGGGTCTGGAAAGAACTGCGCAAGGTTCGTAACATTCGCCCGTCATTCCGCTGGGGCTTCTGGGCCGGGATAGCCTATTCCGCTATCGACACGTACCTGTTCGCCGGTCATGCGCCCTGGACCCTGCGCCAGCACGACGATCATACGCAACTGAAAAAAGCCAATGAGTGCAGGAAGATAGACTATCCAAAACCGGATGGCACGGTCACCTTCGACCGCAATTCCTCGGTCTTTCTATCCAACACCAATCACGAAGAAAATCAACCCTGTCATCTGACGTTGAAGGACGACAGTGTTCCGGTGAGTATCAATCTGGCCGACTATGATGGCCCGGAACAACGTTTCTGTCCGGCGGGAGTCTACGAATATGTGGACGCTGAAGATGGCAACGGACGGGTGTTGCAGATCAGTGCGCAGAACTGTGTTCACTGCAAGACCTGCGATATCAAGGACCCGACCCAAAACATCAACTGGGTGGTGCCGGAAGGTGGCGGTGGCCCAAACTATCCGAACATGTAATTTATAAAACTCCTCTGGTTCCAATCGACCGGAAGCTGCTCTATATTATCACGACACGGCCTTCGTGTTGCCGCAATCGGGTGGCGTGATTGCTTTGTCCCTTACAATGAGCAGGACCGTTTTCATCGTGCCGTATCACATCAAATTCATATCCGGACCAAAGCGCCGACTGGTTTCCATTGTCGCTATGTCCCTACTGTTCGCCGCGTGCGCCGGTACGCCGGTGGGTGCCGGCACCGACGTCACTGCGGGCCAGACACTGGCTGGGAACTATCTGGCCGGTCGCCATGCCCAGTCGGAAGGTGATATGGACGCCGCCTCGGTCTATCTGGGCGCGGCCCTGCAAATTGATCCCGAACAGGCCGACCTGATCAGGCGCACGTTCCTCGTCTACCTGTCCGATGCCCGGTATGATGACGCCTTTGGTCTGGCAGAGCAGATCGTGGAATTCGATCCCGGTGATGTTTTCGCGGTGATGTCGCTGGCCAGCCGCGATCTGAAGGCGGGAAACTTTGAGGCCGCCCGCGCGCGCCTGGCGAACGTCGCGCAGGAAGGCATCAGTGCCTATCTGGCCCCCCTGCTGGTAGCCTGGGCGTATACCGGCGACGGTAATGTAGATGCAGCACTGGAGGCCATTGCGCACTTAAAGCAATCCCCGGCGACCGCCATGCTGCATGAAGCCCATGCGGCTCTGATCCAGGCCAGCGTCGGCAATACGGGCGAAGCGGAAAAGCTGTTCGGCACCCTGATGGAGGGACAAGGCGGGCTTTCCCTCCGCACCACGGAACTGCTTGGCGCGCTGTACGAGAAAACCGGACAACTTGAGAAAGCCGCCGCCCTTTATAACGGGTACCGCAATGAGAACGGCGATACGCGGCTGATGAACATGCTGCTGGCGCGGGTCGAAAAACGCAAATTGTCCCCCGAATCATCTTCAGAATCGTCAAATGGCAATTTCATGACCGCCGCCGAAGGCGCGGCGGAGGCCATGCTTGATCTGACCGGCTCGCTCCGCCAGCAGAATGCCCATGAATCGGCCTTGCTGCTGGCCCGTCTCGGCTTGTACCTGCACCCGTCGTTTCCGACCTTCGAGCTGATCACGGGCAGCACACTGGAAGACATTGGCCGTTATGAGGACGCCAACGCCATCTATGCCGAACTGGACCCAAATTCCGCTTATGCCTGGAATGCACAGCTTCGTATTGCCACCAATCTCGACATTCTGGGTAAAACCGACGAGGCGATTGTGGCGCTCCGCCGTATGGCCGACGAAAACCTCACGGAAGCCGGTCCCTTGATTGATCTCGGTGACATTTTACGTAGCGCCGAGCGATTCAGCGAGGCCGTAGACGCCTACGATGAGGCATTTGGCCGACTGCCGGAGGCGAGCCATGACCGGTACTGGTCGCTCTATTACGCCCGCGGTATTGCGCTTGAACGCTCAAAAAACTGGGGGCGCGCTGAGGCCGATCTGTTGAAAGCACTGGAGTACAAACCCGACCAGCCCTATGTGCTGAACTATCTGGGCTATTCCTGGATCGAGAAACGCATGAATCTTGATCGTGCCGAGGACATGGTTCGCAAGGCCGTCAGTCTGCGCCCCAATGACGGCTACATCGTTGATAGCCTCGGCTGGGTCTATTATCAGCTTGGCGATTTTGACAACGCGGTGTCGGAACTGGAACGCGCCGTTGAGCTGCTCCCGGAAGACCCCGTTATCAACGACCATCTGGGCGATGCCTATTGGCGGGTGGGGCGCCAACGCGAAGCCCGATTCCAATGGCGGCGGTCCGCGAGTCTGGATCCGGAATCGGAAATCATTAACACCGTCAGAGAAAAGATCGAGAACGGTATGTCCGACCCGGTTACAGCAAACGATAGCGGCGGCAATGGCTGATGACGCCGTCATCGTCCGCGCCCCGGCAAAGATCAATCTCTACCTGCATGTAACGGGCAAACGCCCGGATGTTCCCGGGGTCGGCGGGTTCCATGAACTCGATAGCCTGGTCGTGTTTACGGCATTCGGTGATACGGTCCGGGTGTCGCCCGCCATTGCGGGGTCAGGCATTCACTTCACCGCCGACGGACGCTTCGCCGACCGGATCGGGCCGGATGCGGATAATCTGGTTGTGCGCGCGGCCCACCTGATGGCGGGGGTCTGCCAGCCACCGAACCTCGATGTGGATATCCACCTGACCAAGCGACTGCCGGTCGCCGCCGGGATCGGTGGCGGCTCGTCGGATGCGGCGGCGACGTTGCGCGCGCTGGACCGGTTCTGGAAAGCCGGTCTGACTGATGACCGGCTGGCCACCCTGGGGCTATCGCTGGGCGCTGACGTGCCCATGTGCCTTCGCCGTGTGCCGGTCTTCATCGGTGGTATCGGCGAAGATATTGAAGCCGCGCCTGCCCTGCCCCTGCTATCTCTTGTGCTGGTCAATCCGGGCGTCGCCGTGCCAACACCGGATGTGTTCAAGGCCTTTGACGGCAAATTCTCGGCCCCAGCCCGGTTTGCAGGTGCCCCCCAGGACACCGGGACCCTGGCTGCCCTGCTGGCGGAACGTGGCAATGACCTGACAAACGCCGCGCTCACCATCGCGCCGGTGATCGGAGATGTCTTGGCGGCGCTCGACAATCAACCCGGCTGCCTGCTGGCCCGCATGTCGGGCAGCGGTGCCACATGCTTCGGACTGTTTGCCGATGCGGGCGCAGCCGGGGACACGCGCCATGCTATACAGCTAACTCACCCGGACTGGTGGTGCGACGCCATGATGTTGTTCTGAGCTTTGGTATTACATCGCGGGCTTGATGGAGCCGGAATAAATCCGTAAAAGAGCGTCACGTCGCCGCACGGGCAACCGTCGCGGCCTCGTCCGAAGTGATGGGGCGTCGCCAAGTGGTAAGGCACTGGTTTTTGGTATCAGCATTCGCAGGTTCGAATCCTGCCGCCCCAGCCAACTTCTTTCCAGGTATTTCAATAACCTAGAGTATCCGTTATAAGCAAGGCTTCATTTCGGTCCAAGTCCGGTTATCCCTAATGAGCGCGTTTGCGAGGATGATGAGCTTCCGCATGACGGCGGTCAGGGCGACCTTGGGCGGCTTTCCGTTTTTGACGAGCGTCTCGTATTTTCGTTTCATATCGGCGTTGAACCGCGTGGCGACGAGAGCGGCCATATAGACGGCTTGGCGAACCTGCGCTCGTCCACCCCGGATGTGGCGCTTACCCCGGAACGCCCCGCTATCGCGGGCCATGGGGGCAACACCCATCAAGCTTGCCGCCTGCTTGTCGCTGAGATTTCCGAGTTCGGGCATTTCGGCGAGCAAGGTCATTGCGGTTACCTCGCCGATGGCGGGGATGCTCATCAGGATTGCAAGGTGTTGCGCCGATGCAGGGTCCGACATGACGATCTCATGGCATTGGGCGTCGATCTGCTTGATCTGCCGTTTTGCCTGTTTTGCCGATTGCCGGAGCTGGCGCTTGAGTAATGGGGACGTGACGGTTTTGCTTTTGTTGGCGACGCGCGTACCCTGTTTCACTAGGCCACGGCGCGCCGCGACCAGTTCCTTGAGGTGTTCAAGGGTCGGGTCGGGCAAGGGTTTTGTCGCCGGTTTGAGAAAAGCACCGAATTGCGCCAGGATGCGTGCATCGACCGGATCGGTCTTGGCGTTCACGCCGAGCGCCTCGGCAAAGCGCCGGGCGCGACGGGCATCAAGCCGGGCGATGGGAAAGCCGTGCATGCCGAGGTATCGCTCGACGCCTTTGTGATAGCTTCCCGTAGCTTCGTACACCACGCCTTGCAGATCAGCTTCGCTCAACCAATCACGGAGCGCTCGCCACCCCGTTTTATCGTTGCTGAGACGACGATCCGATCCGTTGGGATGAAGATAAACATCGAGGTGCGCTTTCGACACATCGATTCCGGCGAAAGTTGGTATATACTGTCTCATCTTGACCATTGTCCTTTGCTTGTCATGCGGGGCTCGCCCCCAGGTATCCGTTCAGGCCGATGGAAAAGAAATGGGCGATCAAACTCTAGCTCGGCCCTGCAAAGGCCCGCAAATCAACGATCCGTCCCATTCCGCCAGCCGGGCTTGATCAAGCCCGGCTGGCATCCTTAGGCTAATGCCAATGGACACTTCCTTCATAAGACAAGCACTTCCGGGCTAATATGAATCACTCTGATGGGGCAGATCGGCTTGTTCGGGTAGGCGCGGCCCGTCGCGCGATGCTGTCGCATCGGGCAAGGGTCGCAACGCCCCCGACGGGCCGAGATGCCCCACCGAAGGCCATGTTCTTTTGCCCCGTGTCATCGTCCCGCGTCTTACCCGATGCGACAGCATCGCGTGGCAACACGCTCCTCGTCACGAAACAAAATAACATGGTCAGAGTGGTTCATATTAGCCCGGAAATGCTCTAGGTTATGAACAGAACTTAATTGGTGTGCGGTCGAAGGCGGGAGTTCCGAATAGATGCAGGTTCCAGAGTACAAAGACGATGCAAAGATTCGCCCCACGGATATCTCCGGGCGCGGTGATTTCAATGCCGACCGCATGGATTTCAACGAAATCCCGATCATCGATATCAGCGCCATGCAGGGCGACGCCACGGAAGAAAACAGGGCAGCCAAGTTGGCGACCGCCAAAGCCATTCGCGAGGCCGCCATCAACGTCGGCTTTTTTTATGTGAAGAACCACGGCATTCCGGAGGCCGTGATCGAGGCGGCGCACCACACGGCGGGCCGGTTTTATGACTTGCCCGATGCGGTGAAACGCCAGTACGACGTGGCCATCACCAAACGCCACAAAGGGTATGTGCCGGTGGGTGGATTGTCGGCAGACCCGACAACCATGGATTTGCAGGAAGGCTACGAGGTCGGCCTTGAGCTACCCGCAGACGATCCCGACTATGTGGCGGGCAATGCCTTGCTCGGACCCAACGTCTGGCCCGCAGAACTACCCGAGTTCAGGCGCGACGTTTACGGCTATTTCGAGGACGCCACGGCGCTCGGCAAACGTTTGTACCGGCTGTTCGCCCTGTCGGTGGACATGGCGGAAGATTTCTTCGAGCCCCTGATCACCAAGCCCTGCGCACAACTGCGCATCCTGTATTACCCCGATACCGATCCCAAAGACGCCGAGGTCGGCATCGGTGCCCATACGGATTACGAGAGCTTCACCCTGTTGTGGCAGTCACAGCCGGGGTTGCAGGTTCAGAACCGGGCCGGGCAGTGGATCGAAGCGCCGCCCATTCCCGGCACCTTCGTGATCAATATCGGTGACATGATGATGCGCTGGACCAATGAGCTGTTCGTATCGACGCCGCACCGGGTGCTCAATACATCGGGCAAAAAACGGTATTCCATGGCGCTGTTTTTTGCCGCCAATCACGACACCATCGTCGAGTGCCTGCCGACCTGCAAGGACGACAACAATCCGCCCCAGTACCCGCCGACCCACTTCGGCTACTGGGTTGAAAACATGCACTCCTATTCCTACGCCTACCGCTGGGACGAGCGCGGCAAGCTGCCCGACCCGGAGGAAGCCGCGAAGCGGTGAAAGGTTAGAGTCTTTCTGTTTGATAGTGACCCCTACAGACGGAAGCGGCAGAATCCGGTATACTAGCGATTCATGGGTGGGAATTCATGTCTTGAAGAGGAATGTCTGATCATGGCGAAGAAATCCGGAAACGACGACGATGATGATGAATCACACGAAAACCAGCCGTCATCCCTTGATGAAATGACCCATATGGAACTGCGCCTGATGCACCAGGAGGCGTCAACGGCCATCCTGTTTTCCAAGGATATCCAGTGGCGATCCGTTGGCGCGTCCCTGGTGGTCTTCGCCGCCATCATCGCCATTGCGGTATTCACTTCGGCCGACAAGTCCTTCACCAGTCTGCTGGCGTGGATCACCATCCTGCTGACCTGCGGCGTTATCATGGTGCTGGTTATGTACCAGTTCTGGCAATTCAACGAGATCAGCCGAATCCGCAAGATCGAGCGCCATTTTTCTACGCTCTACACCGATATCCGCGAGGTCAAATCCAGCCGTGAAGGAAACGTTCACCGCTACACAATACTGCTGTTCATGATCGTGGCGGTTGTCCTGGGTTCAGTCGTTGCCAATGTGGCAATCCGGCACGCGCTGTAGGAGATACCCTGGGATCATGTCGGCGACCACCGACCATAGAGGAGTATAGGTTATGAATGTCCAATTTCGCTCTGCCTGGACGAAGTGGATGAGCCAAATCACAGACTGACGTTCGATTTACCCAATATACCGCAGACCGGTGATCTGGTGAGGACGCCGTCGGAACCACGACAGCTATGACCGTGGAATGTACGGACGCGGTCGGGCTGCATTCATCGGAAGAACACAAGCGAACCGCATCCGGTACTCTCACCCGTTGATACCGTTACATATTGCTCAAACTTGACCCATATCATTGTCCGCCTACCCCCGGCTTCCTATAGTCAGGAATGGCGTTCAAAATCGAACGGCGAAAAACAACAAAATCATCGAATGACCCGGATCACCCGGCTTCATCTGTTGGAAAGGGCCCCAATCGTGGATGCTAACCTGAACTACCTTGAAAAGGTGGATGAAATATCCTTGTCATCCGATTCCCTCGTCCAGTCGGCAGAAGTGGTCGGCATCGGATCACCGTTCCGGCGACCGCGAGCCGAAGTACCGGAAATTCCCGGCTATCTCCACGACATCTATTACTGGGCCTATCTGGACCCCCGCAACGTCAGGCTGCTGGATCGTGAACCTGTCGTTTCGATCATTCTCTGGGGCCAGCACCGTCGCCTGCAGCGGGCCGCGTTCGCAGAATTTTCACCAGACCAACGGGTTCTCCAACCGGCTTCGGTATATGGCGATTTTTCACCCAATCTGGCGAGACATCTGGGCCCGCAGGGTTGTCTGGAGGTCACCGACATCGCCCCCATTCAGGTCGCCAGTTGCCGCCGCAAATTGCGTGCTCTGCCGCAAGCTACGGCGCGCCGCGCCGATGCGCGGTCCCCAGGCGGTGCGCCTTATGACGCCGTATGCTGTTATTTCCTGATGCATGAACTGCCCGAGGCCTACAAGTGGGAGGTCATGGATGCATTGCTCGCCAGCGTCGGCCCCGGCGGCAAGGTGGTCTTCGTCGACTACCACAAACCGCACTGGGCGCATCCACTGAAACTCATTACCAGCATTGTCTTTGATACTCTGGAGCCGTTTGCGAAGAGCCTGTGGCATCACGAGATCGCTGATTTTGCGACCGAACGGGATGACTTCGAGTGGCGTCAGGAGACCTATTTTGGGGGCCTGTTCCAGAAGGTAGTGGCGGAGCGGAGGTCATGGACGTAATCACGACGGACATTGTCATCGTCGGTGCGGGCGGTGCCGGGCTCAGGGCGGCTATCGCCGTCGCCGAAGCGAACCCCGACCTCAAGGTCGCGCTGTTGTCCAAGGTCTACCCTATGCGCAGCCATACCGTCGCTGCCGAGGGTGGTGCCGCAGGCGTCGCCAAAGATAACGATAGTTTCGATAACCATTTCAACGACACCGTCACGGGCGGCGACTGGCTGTGCGACCAGGACGCGGTTGATCTCTTCGTCAAGGAAGCTCCCAGGGAACTGATCCGCATGGAGCACTGGGGTTGTCCATGGAGCCGCGAGCCCGACGGGTCCGTCGCCGTGCGCCCATTCGGTGGCATGAAGGTCGAGCGGACCTGGTATGCCGCCGACAAGACCGGTTTTCACATGTTGCACACCCTGTTCCAGACGTCGCTCAAGCACCCCTCCATTGAACGATTCGACGAGTTCTACACGACCGACCTGTTGGTCGTGGACGGGCGCTGCCGTGGCGTTGCAGCGATTGAAATGCGCAGCGGCCAACTGCGCCTGTTCAGGGCCAAGGCAGTGATCATCGCCACCGGTGGTGCCGGGCGTATCTTCCCGTTCACCACCAACGGTGCCATCAAGACCGGCGATGGCATGGCCATGGCCTACCGGGCCGGGGTGCCATTGAAGGATATGGAGTTCGTTCAGTATCATCCGACCGGGCTGCCCGGTACCGGCATCCTGATCACCGAGGGATCGCGCGGCGAAGGCGGGATCCTGGTCAACAAGGATGGATATCGTTACCTGCAAGATTATGGCCTCGGTCCACCCGATCCGTGGCCGCGCAAGAAGGCCATGGAACTCGGCCCGCGCGACCGGCTGAGCCAGGCGTTCTGGCATGAACACCAGAAAGGCCGCACGATTGATACGCCACACGGCGATATCGTCCACCTCGACCTCCGCCATCTAGGCGAGAAGCTGATCAACGAACGTCTGCCCATGGTCCGTGATCTGGCCATCAGTTACGTCGGCGTCGATCCGGTCCACGCGCCGATTCCCGTGCGACCGGTGGTCCACTACACCATGGGCGGCATCGATACCGACATCGACGCCAGAACCGCTCTCGATGGGCTATTCGCGGCTGGTGAATGCGCCTGTGTCAGTATCAATGGTGCCAACCGTCTGGGGTCCAATTCGTTGACCGAACTTCTGGTCTTTGGCGCACGCGCCGGGATGGGGGCTGTCACACTGGCGGAAGCCGAGGCCGTACACGCCGACGAAGCGGCGATTTGCGAAGCTGCGGCTGGAGCACAGAACAGAGTTGGCCAACTGTTCCAGAATGCGGGTGGTGGCGAAAGTGTTGCTGGTCTGCGCCGCGAGATGAACGTGACCATGGAGGCAGGCGCGGGCATTTACCGCTCCAACGAGTCTCTACGCCAGAGTTGCGCCACGATGAACGACATCCTGGGGCGCTACGCCGATATCGAACTGGTAGACAAAAGCAACGTATATAATACGGATCTGATCCAGGCACTGGAACTGGGTGCCATGATTGATGTCGCCGGTGCGATCATCGTCTCGGCCCTCGAGCGCAAAGAATCGCGGGGCTCGCATCAGCGGCTTGACCACGAGCAGCGCAACGACGTGGCCTACCTCAAGCACTCGCTGGCCTACCACGCCGTCGGTGCCAATTCCCGTATCGACTACCGCGACGTCGTCATCACCCGCTCCCAGCCCGGGGAACGGGTGTACGGAGGCGAACAGAAATGAACGAGAGACCTGTCGATCTGGAGATACTCCGCTATGACCCGGAGACGAACGAACACCCGGTCTTTCAAACCTATCGGGTGCCCTGTCAGGAAGACTGGGTCGTGCTCGACGCCATCAACTACATCAAGGACGAACTCGACCGCACACTCAGCTACCGCTGGTCCTGTCACATGGCTGTCTGTGGCAGTTGCGGCATGATGATCAACGGCGAGCCGATGTTGTCGTGCAAGGCGTTTCTGCGCGACCTGCCGGACACCATACGCATTGAGCCGTTGGCTAATTTCCCGATCGAGCGGGATTTGGTCGTCGTCATGGATGACTTCATGAACAAGCTGGGGAGTGTCACACCGTACCTCAGGCCACGCGAGGAAAAGTCCATTGAAGACGGCGAACACACGCAGACACCGGCGCAACTGAAAAAATTCAAACAGTACACGCTCTGCATCAACTGCACCCTTTGTTACGCCGCTTGCCCGCAATATGCCCACGACAAGAGTTTTGTCGGTCCGGCGGCACTGGCATTGGCCCATCGTTACAACCTGGATTCCCGCGACCTCGGTCGCGCCGCCCGTGAGGATGTGGTCGCCAGCAATGCCGGTATCTGGGAATGCAGTTTCGTCGGTGCCTGCTCGGATGTCTGCCCGCATGACGTGGACCCGGCCGGGGCCATCCAGCAAACCAAGATCGCCAGCACCATTGACTACTTCAAAGACCTGCTGACGCCGGGGAGGAGAGATCAATGAGCCGCAGACCATACATGCGCCCGGTTTCAGCCACCTCGTGGTGGCTCGCGCAGCCGCGTTACATCCGCTACATGGCGCGTGAGGTGAGTTGTGTGTTTATTGGTGCGTACACTGCCGTCATTGTCATTGGACTCGTGCGTCTTTCTGAAGGAGCCGGTGCGTGGGGGAGCTTCATTGAGATCCTGCAAGAACCTGTGAGCATCGCATTTCACCTGCTCGCGCTGGTTTTTGCGCTTTATCACACGACCACCTGGTTCAATGTCACGCCCAAGGCAATGCCCATACAGATCGGCGAGACCCACCTTCCCGGTGGCATCGTTATCGGTGCCCATTATGCTGGTTGGATCGTGGTTTCGGCACTCATCCTCTTTCTGGTCGGGGTGTAGCCATGGCGCGTTCCCATAAACCCATCGTCTGGTCACTGTTCGCCGCTGGCGGGACCTTCGCCGCCTTCGTCACGCCGGTGATGATCGTCATCACTGGTCTCGCCATCACGCTCGGCTTCTTGCCGATAGAGGCGTTAGCTTATGAACGGACGCTCGCCCTGGTCCAGAACCCCATCGGCAAAACGATCATGTTTTTAGTGGTGTTTCTACCAGCCTGGCATGCGGCGCACCGGTTGCGCATTACGGCCCATGACTTCGGCATCCGCGCCGATACTGCTGTCATGGCCGTCTGTTACGGCCTGGCAGCGCTGGCGACCCTTATCACGGTCTTCGCCCTGTTCCGGGTTTGATACAATTGATATGGGTCAAGGCCGCTACACACAAAATGAACTATCAGGATGCCGCTATATGGGGGAATGAGTATGGAAACAAGCGGCTGTAGCCGGGCGTCTGTCAGGTGGTAATGGTGAGCAAAGGTCGGACGAAACACAGTACGACGGTGCCCTGCTTAAGCGCGCGTATCCGCACCAAGACTGAATGGGATGCGTTGACACCGGATGAGATTGACCTGTTCAATCGTAGGGTCGTTTGCCGGACTTACAACGCAGGACAGGTTATTTTTGTGCAAGGCGATCCCTGCAAGGGTCTGTATTTCATTGAAGATGGTCTGGTCGCTGCTCGTAAGGTCGATGAAGAGGGCCAGTCGGCAATCGTCCGCCTCGCCTATCAGGGCGACACCCTGGGGTACCGGCCGATGCTGGCAGGGGAGAACCATCGCGCTACCGCCGAGGTGATCAAGGATGCCAAAATCTGCTTTATTGATGAGTCGACCATGCGCCAACTGTTGCGCAGCAACCCACGGCTGGGGGCGCTTTTCCTGGAGCATATAGCACAGGCTCTTGGCGAGGCCGAGGAACGCCTGTTCCAGGTCGCGGCATTAAGTGTGCGGACACGAATCATCCATCTTGTTGTCTTGCTGCACGATCACTACGGCACGACCACCAGCGACGGCACGTTGTTCGTCGAGTTGCCCATGACCAGGCGCGACCTGGCGGAAATGATCGGTGCCCGCCCTGAGTCCGTATCGCGGGCATTGCGAGACATCCAGGATGACGGTCTCATGGACTTGTCCGGTCGCACCGTGCGCGTAAATCAGATCGACCGCCTCATTGACGAACTTCACCATGGCCTCCACATCTGATCGCCGACGCGCTCGCCCATAGACAGGCGCACAATTAATTCGCGAGTCGTGATCTAAATCAACGTTCCCAAGGTTCACCGGGTGCACAATCACCACGTTATAGAAATTTTGTTTGCGTTAACCCGCAGAAAAAGAGGACTTGGCATGAAAGCGACAACGACAACCATTTCCCGCCGAGATCTGGTCGGGAACATTGGCAAAGGGGCCGCACTGGCAGCCGCTGTCACGGCCCTTCCCGGAAAGGCGAATGCGGCCCTTGGTGAACAAGCAGTGCATTATGCAATGGTCATTGATGTACGCAAGTGCACAGGTTGCCATGCGTGCACTGTGGCCTGCAAGGCGGAGTTCGAGGTTCCTTTGGGGAGCCATCGTTCGTGGGTGGAATACATCGAAAAGGGAACCTATCCCAATGTTTCGCGGAGCTTCCTCCCCCGCTTGTGTAATCAATGTTCGGAGCCACAATGTGTCACCGTGTGTCCCACGGGGGCTACCTACAAGAGGAAACAAGACGGCATTGTTGTCGTCGATTCCGACATTTGCATTGGGTGCAAGTACTGCATGCAGGCGTGCCCCTACGATGCACGGTTTATCAATCCCAATACCGGCACCGCAGATAAATGTGATTTCTGTCTGCACCGGGTGACCCAGGGGTTAGAGCCCTCCTGCGTCAACACCTGCCAGGGCAGAGCCCGAATCTTCGGCGATCTGAACGACCCGAACAGCGAGGTGGCCAAACTCGTCGCCACTGAGCCGGTAACGGTGCTCAGGCAGGAGATGGGAACCAAACCGAATGTGTTCTACATCGGTGCCGATCACGCAGACGAGAACGATACACGGGTTCCCGGACAATACATCCGGGTGGACACGCATCGTTCCGGTCTCGAACGGAGGTAACAGTCATGCAAGAGCTACATTGGGGTCTCCCTGTCATTGGGTACCTGTTCCTGGCTGGCGTAGGCGCGGGTGCCTACACGGTTAGTTCATCCGTTCTGCTGCGTGGCGGCGGCGGTGGATTCCGCGGCGATCACTTCAATATCGCCCGATATGGTGCCCTGCTGGCACCAATTCCACTGATTGTCGGAACCGGCATGATCATCTTCGAGTTGGGAACATTCAAGGCTGCCATTGAGCAGGGCGACATCGGCCTGTTCTTCCGGTGGATCAACCTGTTTCTGACCATCAACCTGTCGCCCATGAGCATCGGATCGTGGGTACTTGGCCTGTGCATCCTTGCCAGCCTCGCCTACGCCTACACCTTCCTGGCCGAGGGAAGTGCGCCCGGTGACGAAAAAACCGGATTACGCGAGGGGCTGGCGTGGATCGGCGTGCCACTCGGGATTTCCGTCGCCATCTATACCGGCGTCATGCTGGGTGCCATGCCGGCGCGGCCATTCTGGAATTCACCGGTGCTGGCATTTCTGTTCCTGATCTCGTCATTGTCGACGGGGGTCGCGGGAATCCTGCTGGTGCGGGCCATGTTCGGCACGCCACATGCCGCCCCGACAGAAGGTCTGTCAGGCAGTGGTGGCAAGAGCGAAAACGGAGCCACCTATCTGCTGGCGTCTTCCGACGTGATGCTGATCGGCTTTGAAGCCCTGGCCATCTTCCTGTTCATTATGTTCGCCCATCTGACCATCGGGAATCCGGCCTATGCCGTATCGATCATCCTTCCCGGCGGCGACCTGGTGACCATGTTCTGGGTCGGTGTGGTAGCCGTTGGCCTGGTGCTTCCGGCGCTGATCGAGCTTCGCTATGTCATCCCGACGCTGCTGCACCACCAGCCCTATGCCATGCCACGCGGCACTGAAATGCTCGTTTGCACGCTCGTCCTGCTGGGTGGGTTCATCTTACGTTATGTCGTGGTCCTTGCCGGTCAGATGACCGGGCCTGTTGGAATTTGAGGAGGCAGAAATGTTAAACCGACGAAATCTACTGAAGGTCGGCGCCACCGTCCCACTCGCCGCATTGGCCGGTGCATCGCTGGTCCGGCAAGTCTCCGCAGGGCCGGTGATCGGTGGCAAGGACTTCTCGCCAACCACTGGCAAGGAACGGCAAGCCATCCCCAGCGCCTGCTGGCAGTGCGTGACCCGTTGCCCCAACATCTCTTATGTGGAAGATGGCCGTCTGGTGAAAATCGAAGGCCAGCCCAACTCCATCCGCACGCACGGGGTCATGTGCCCGAAAGGTCAGGGCGGGGTCAACCATTTCTCAGACCCGGACCGTATCCTCTATCCCATGCGGCGCGTCGGCAAACGCGGCGAAGGTAAATGGAAACGTGTCAGTTGGGACGTGGCGCTCGACGAAATCGCCGAGCGCATGAAGGCGTTGCGCGATGCCGGAACACCGGAAAAGGTGATGTTCCACTATGGTCGCATGAAAGCCAGCCACTCGAAAATCATCGGCAGCCTGTTTTTAGCCAATTATGGCACCGGCACCATCGGCAACCACACATCGATTTGCGAGGGTGCCAAGTGGACCGGTCAGGAACTGACCTGGGGTGGTCACTACGACAGCTGGGATTTCGATCACGCAAACTACGTGCTGAACTTCGGCTCCAACGTGCTGGAAGCCGGCACCAACCACATCCCGACGGCGCACCGGCTGATTGCCCGGATGACGAATAACAACATCCGCATGGTAACCTTCGATGTCCGGCTGTCGAACACGGCGGCCAAGTCGGCCGAATGGGTGCCGGTCAAGCCGGGTACGGATCGTGCCGCAGTCTTGGCCATGTGCAATGTGATCATGGAAGAAGAACTCTACAAAGGCGAAGGTGAGGAATTCCTGAAGTTCGTCAAGGCCACGCCCGGCCGTTACGCCACGACCGACCAGAAGGTCGCAGCGCTGAAGGCGCACCTCGCCGAATACACGCCGGAGTGGGCGGAAGAGGTCAGCGGTGTTCCTGCCGACAAGATCCGCGCCATTGCCCGAGAGGTCGCAACGGTCAAACCGGCCTGCATCATCAGCTACCGTGGGGCGGTCGCCCATCATCACGGTGCCGATACCGAACGGGCCATCATGATGCTGGCCTCGATCACCGGCAACGTCGATAACCCCGGCGGACGGTGCAAGCCGGTCGGTGCCAAATGGAAATATCCGAAGGGACCAGAGAACAAACCGAAAGCCCGCAAGCTGAAGATCGCCGATGGCATGCCGGGTGCGGCGAAACTGCCGACCCACCACGTCAACCATCAGATCCTGAAAATGATCAAGGATGGCAGCGCCGGACGGCCGGAAATATACATGTGGTATTGCTACACGCCGGTCTACGCCAATGGCGAGGTTCAGGAGAACATCGACATCCTCAAAGACGAGAGCCTAATTCCGTTCACCGTCTGCTCCAACCCGTTCTATGACGAGTCAGCAGCGCTGGCCGATCTCATCCTGCCCGATACGCCCTATACAGAACGCTGGAGCTGGGAGGACATGGTCTCGCCGACGCAGACCCCTGAATACTACATTCGCCAGCCCACGGTGAAACCGCTCGGCGAATGCCGTGATTTCGCCGATGTCTGCATCGACCTGGCTGATCGCATGGGGTTCCCGCTGGGGATCGGAAGCCACGAGGAATTCGTCAAGGCGTCGTGCGAGATGACACCGGCAGTCAAGGAAGCCGGCGGTTTCGAGTATATGAAGGCCAACGGCGTCTACCATAACCCGGAGGACAAGCCGAAGTACTATTCCTACAAGAAGGTCCTTAAACCCGACGTCTATCAGGCCGAAGGTGTGGTCATGGATCCGGCAACCGGCGTCTACTGGAACTGGGAAAAGGCACATGTCGCCAGCGAGGAAGAAGCCCTGGCGACAGGCTATACACACGCCAAGAAATCCTACGCGGCCTACGTCGGCCAGGAGATCGACGGTGTTGTGTACGCGGGGTTCAAGCCTGACAAGCTCAACAAGTCGGGCTACCTGGAACTGTACTCCGAGATCATCGCCGACAAGGGCTTTCAGGCCATGCCATCATGGACTCCGGCCCCCGAACACATGGCGATGAAGCCTGATGATCTGATCCTGACCACATACAAGCTGGCCACTCAGATTCATTCCCGCTCCATAAACTGCAAGTACCTGACCGAGATATCCCATGACAACGCGGCTTGGATCAATCCGGTTTCAGCCGAGGCCCGGGGCATCGCCGATGGCGATATGCTCACGGTCAAGTCGGAATACGGAAAGATCAATATCCCGGCCAGGGTGACCCCTGCCGTCGTTCCGGGCACCGTGGCGATCTCTCATCACTTCGGTCACTGGGAATACGGTCGCTACGCATCGGGCAAGGCGGCTCCGGAAGGCAGGAGCGAGCCCGATAGCGCGCGCATCTGGTGGAAGAACAATGGTGTGCATCCGAACTGGATCATCGGGAATCGCGCCGATCCGATCTCGGGGCAGATGCGCTGGATGGATACCGTGGTCACCGTGGAAAAGGCCATGGCCGATGCCTAGGGAGCATGCACCCAAGGAGGAGCAACTGCCTGAGGTGACACACGCCACCGGCCATGACGAACTGGCCAGGAGCGCCACAGAGCGAAGTCGGCTCTATGGCCTCCTGGCCACAGTTTTTCGCCGCGAACCCTCAGCCGAATTTCTGTGCCAGATGAAAACCCCGGAACTGGTCGTCGCCCTGGCCGGTGCCGGTGTTGACTTGGGCGATGAGTTTGAGAGCGGCAGCTTCGCCGCTCTGGCCGAGGCCCTGGCCATCGAGTACACCCGGTTGTTCCTGGGGCCGGGCAGGCACATATCGCCGCACGAATCGGTACAGCTAAAACGCGGCAGTGGCATCCTGTGGGGGCCGGAAACGCCGATCGTGCGCCAGGCCTATCGGGACGCCGGATTCGACCTGGGCGAAACCGAGACGGATATTCCCGATCACATCAGTGTCGAGCTGGATTTTCTCTCGCTTCTCGCCGGGCAGGAAGCCCAGGCCTGGTCGGATCACGACAAAGCCGGTGCGGCAAAAACCCTTAAGCTTCAGCACGAATTTATCTCCCGGCATCTGGGAAAATGGGCCTCTGCGTTTTGCGCCAAAGTCGAGGAAGAGGCCGAATTTTCATTCTATCCGGCATTCGCGGATTTGCTGCGCGGCTATCTGTCCGGTGAAAAGGCCGAGGTCGTTCATCGTTTGAGTATACTCGGCGGCTTGAGTACACTCGATACCCATGACACCAATCTCCAGTCTCTCAATGGATAAAATGCGGAAATCCCGTACGGGGGTTAATGTGCGGACATCCGGCACGGGCCGGGCCAAACGGACTCCGGCCCTTCTGACCCTGTTAGCGACCGGTTTTTTGGTTGCGCTCATGGCATTCGCTCATCCCCAACCGGCGTCGGCCTGTGGCTGGTGGGGTGATGGCGAGGGCGACGATACCGGCGCGATTGAAATCGGGCCGGATGGTCAGCCCGTGATGAAGCGCGGTCCTGTCTGGAAAATGGGTGACGATCAGGACCAGTCCCCGGCGACGCCCGAGGGCCTGGAAGTGCCCGCGCCACGGTCCGGCTATGGCATCGTCGTCCGCCAGGACGGCAGCGCCGTGCCCTACCTGAACGCCGTGCCGGGACAGCACCCCTACTCGATCCAGCAACTCCACAGCGCCGGGTTTCCGACCGTTATCGACCTCGGCACCCCGCCCATGGTCGCCGCCCTGCACCGGCGCGAGACCGAAGCCCTGGGCATGAAGTATTTCAACATCCCGGTTGCGGACGACGCCCCCGACAAGGCGCATGTGGCACGGTTCAACGACATTCTGTCGGCCAGGGAAAACCTGCCGGTTCTGGTGTTCAGCGCCTCGGCCAACCTGTTGGGCAAAATATGGGCACGGCACCGCCTGACCGGGGGCCTGCCCTGGGATCAGGCGGTCCGCGAGGGCCGCAGGCTGGGCTTTTCTGAAGGTGGCGAAACCCTGGGCGAGTGAGGGGGCCAAGCGACTCCGAACAAAAAAACGGTCGGCGGTGTACTTCCGGAATTTCGCCGGTGCCGTTACCGGCACCAAAACTCAGGTCGGGTGCAGAAAAGTATCGATAGTCTGCTGTTGCCGACCATTGCTCGCTCAGTTCATAGGAAATGCCCAGAATCCCCTGATAGGCAAACCCGAAGTCAGAATCATCAACCCGCGTTCCCGAAACCGGAGAAATACCATCGGCATCAATCCTCGCACCATCCGCAACATACAGGCCAGTGTCATCGGCCACTGCGATTGTTGAGAAGACGGCCAAACCCAGCATCAAGGGAATGATAGAGCGAAAAATTCTGAACATTTTGATCAATCACCTTACGGTGTGTATAACGCTTGCCGACACGAGCACACGAATAGAATATTCAAATTTGTACTATCCTTTGCGGAGTCCTAAGACTACCCCTGATTACCGGTTGGATTGTATGATAGGGTATAGCTGTCGATAGTCCCTGGAATTTTGGTAAAGGCTCCAAAATACGTCGCGTTTTGGGTTGGCATCATCGCCTGCCGGAGGTCGAAATACATCACCTTAAGAACAATAAAATGGATCGGCTTTATATTATTCGCGCTTGTGGGTGCTACAAGTGTCAGCCTCTACATATTTTCTACGAATCTAAGCGACGCTGACATTCTCGCCTTTCTGGACCAGGAGGTCAGGTCTGCAACCGGGCGAAGCCTGGGCATCGAAGGCGACATCAGCATCAAGTTCGGCCTGGTCCCTGTTATCGAGGTTGAAGCAGTCAGCCTCGGCAATGTGGCGTGGGGTGAAACGCCCGCCATGCTCAAGGCTGAGCGTCTGTACGCACAATTCTCTCTATTGCCTCTTCTCAATGGACGGTTCGTGCTCGAGGAAGTGAGCATTGTTGGCGCATCCCTATTTCTGGAAACCGATGCCGAGGGCCGGAACAACTGGGATTTCGGCGATCCTTCTTTATCTGCCGGGACAGGGTCACCGTCGCGGACAGGTCCTTCAGTTTCCGATCAAATCTCCAACATCGTTTCATCCCTGCTTTCCATTACGTCACATGTCGATGAATTCTATATCAATGAAATGTCTGTGCGTTACACGAATGCCGGAGCAGAAAAAGTACAGATTTTTGATATTGCCCGGGTGGGTTTGGAGGCTACTGACCAGGACCACCGCCTTGTTCTCGATATCGGCGCGGGCGCGGTAAGAAGGGGGCAATCCCTGCATCTGGAAATTTACGATGGAAATGACTTTCTCAATCGACAAGGGAGCTTGGGCCTCGCTCTCTCGATTGATGCCGACACTTGGAAGAGTCAGGTAACAGGAGCCCTTGCCCCGGACCGGACCGAGACTCAGGTTGATCTGGATATGACCTTGGATGCTACGGATGTCTCTGCCTTTTATGCAGATGTTGGCGAATTGGTGCCGCTGCCTCCGTGGCCGACAATTCTTGAGCCCTCGTCGCTGGATTTCCGTGCGTTTGTCATCGGAAACCTCGATCAACCGGATCTGGACCAACTAGCTTTGAGTTTGGGCGGGAAGCACGGGAGTTCCGCCATTGTTAGTGGGCAGGTCAAAGACGTTTTTGGGAACGGCGCTTTGGATGGCCAGCTTTCGGCAACCATCGCCGATGCTGTTCACTACGGGCCTGTTGTTTACGAAAACCCGTTGTTTTGGAACGCAATGAAACAGAACGATCCCGGCAACCTGACCATTACAGGAAACCTCGGCGGTCAAATTGTCAGGCCCCTTTTGAAAAACGCAACAGTGACGTGGGGTGAGAAAGAAGACTTTCGCCTGTCAGCCGCAAAGTTATCTCTGGGAACTGAACCATTCACGCTATCCACGGATTTATCCCTTGTCGCCCGAAAAAAGCACTTCCTTTTTTCGGTGTTGTCTGGGCTGTTGCCGCCATCATTTGCCGATTTACGTTTGCCCGATGGTGATATGATTATCAAAGCACACCTTGAGCATTCTCTGGAAGGTCAACTGGATGCCGAGAATATTGACGTTTCAATAGATGGGGGGACGTCTCTCCAGGCAACCCTGTCCGGCAGGGCATTGAATATTCTTGATCAGGTCGCCCCGGATCTGAAGATTGTCACAAACGTCGGGGACGACCGGCTCCTTCACGAGTTTGCTGCTGCACTAGCCCCGGATGACTGGCCACAGGTGATTCTTCCACTCGCCCCCCTGTATAGTGATGTCACTTTGGTGCGAAATGAGCGTGACAAACTGGAACTTGTGGTCGCGAACCTTGAATTTGGAAACCGGGATATTGCACGCCTCTCGGGTAATGGTGTCATGTCTGATTTTGAATCCCTTACCACGGCAGAGATCAATGCACGGGTGATTGCAAAGGACGGCCCGCGCTTGCGACAGATGCTCGAGACCCTGATACCGGACAGCAATTTCCTGAACCGATTACCGTCGCTGGATGAAATCAGTTTGACAGCATCAATACAACGCGATGGCCAGGAGTTGACGGTCTCCTCGGCAGAACTGCACACAGGTGGCGCTCTGCCAATGATGGCGACGACCTCCGGTGTTGTATCACTTGCTCCCTCGATCACTGTGAACGGCTCCGCGATGATCGAGGGGCAAGACCTGGATGCCCTGAGAGATATGGTGTTTGAGAGGGTGGTCGGCGAGAACGTCCGTGCGCCGCAACCTGAGCAATCGTCCCTCTCACCGGCCAGGGGCTATCGACTGGAAGGTACCGTCAGGATGGAGCCGGGCGAGCTGAGAGTAGAGAGGTTTTTCGCCGAGCTTGCAGAATCCCGTTTGGCGGCTGAGCTCCAGATTACGAATAGCTCAGACCCTCCCCATGTGAAGCTTTCAATATCAGACATGTCTGTCTATCTCCCCGGAATCATTGATTTGTTGACACTTGAAGGCCGTGAAGCGGCGGGTGCTGTCAGACCCCGCATCTTCGACGACTCGGACTTTGATCTTTCCGGATTGGCCAGCTTCGACATGGCGCTGTCGGCAACGGGCGAGGTAATCGGTATCGACAGCCCCATTTTTGATTCTCTCAAATTGGGAATGGACCTCACGCAAGGGCATCTCCTTCTCAACCATTTTTTGGGGACAACAACAAAAGGGAAATTTTCCCTTAAAGGTGATTGGAATGTTGCAGGGGCTGGTGCTCCGGAAATGGCAATGGACCTGGATGTTGACAGAATATCCCTTGGCTCTCTACTTCACCGGACGGAAATTGCGGACTGGCTGAGGGACGCTCCGATGTCCGGGACAGTCAAAGGTCACCTGAAGGGGATGTCGCCCGCAGACCTGGCCGCCTCCTTTACGGGCCAGGTCAACCTGTCCGTGGGGCCGGGGGAAATTGACCAATCGGTCATTGACTGGCTCGGTGGCGATCTGATCAGCACGATTTACAATACAATGAACCCTTTCGCCAAAACCACTCCATATTCTCAATTGCTCTGTGCCGAGGCCAGGTTGCCGTTTGTTGACGGTGTTTCTCAGTTTGAGAAGAAAATGGCACTGGAAACCAAGCGGGTTGCCCTGATGGCAAGCGGCCGGATTGATCTGGGCCAGGAAAATATTGATCTGTCCCTGGCGTCGACGCCCAAGGAAGGTTTTGGCCCGACGCTGGGCGGTTCCCTGATCCGGTTAAAAGGCAGACTTGATGATCCAAATGTTTCTCTGGACGCATGGGGGGCCTCAAAAAAGGCAATTTCCGTAGGCACATCCATACTGACGGGGGGTGTTTCGTCCTTATTGGAAGCTATATTCGATCGCATCTCCAAAGAAACCAATCTTTGCCAGGTCGTATCCGGGACACCTGTTTCGCAATGATAAAAACGAAATTTCCCGTGTGATCTTCGTCGCAGGTACGGTTATATAAAATTTCACTACTGTCCCGTTAATTATTGAATAAATCCAATTGGTTAGACATTTCGTTCTCCTCCATTGCGTGATCGCTTTGCGCAAGTAATTGAATTAACGAAGTTTTCTCGAACAGAGTCAGACTCAAAATTTGTAGAATTGTGTAGAGATCGGCTTTGATGTCGAGCCGCTTCTTGATGATGGCGATGAGCACGTAAACTGAGATAGCAATCCAGATCTGTGTTTTGACGGCGTTCTCGGAAGTTCCGAAAAAGCGCTTGATGCGCAAGTGCTGCTTGATCCATTTGAAGAACAGTTCCACCTGCCATCGGTAGCGATACAGGTCGGCCACGGTCTGCGCCGGTATGACGAAGTTGTTGGTCAGAAAATTGAAGGTTTTTCCAGTCTGTTTGTCGTGATACTTGATGCGGCGTAGCGACTGCGGATAGCCGGTGGCCGTATTCACTCCGGTCAGCACGATGGTCTGATCACATCGCAGACCGTCCGACTTGTCTACCGGCCGCGAGTAGCGTCGTCGGTACTGGGTATTGGACTTGGCCCGAATAACAAAGAAAGCCCCCGCCATGTGCAGGGCGAAAAGCCGTTCGAAGTCCACATAGGCACGGTCCATAATATAGAAGGCACCCGGCTCCGGCGGCAGGATATCGAGAACATTGACGTCGTGCAGCTTGCCATCGGAGATATGGATAAAAGTCGGGATATTGCCGCGCAGATCCAACAGTGTATGGAGTTTGACCGCCGATTTTGTTGACCTAAACAGCGCCCAGGGAAAGACCGAGAGGCAGAGGTCGATGGTGGAGGCGTCGAGCGCATAGACAGTGTTGTCGAGATCGAGACCCAGGTCCTCGTCGGCATAGAGCGGACGAGCGATGCGGATCAGATTTTGAGCGAAGTCGGCGTAGATATTCCAGTCGCGGCGTTCGTTGGCTCTGGATAAGGTGCTGCGCGCCACACCGGCGGAGCGAATGCCCATGTGGTAGAGCTTGTTCCGTTGAGCGTAAAGACAGGCATTGATGTCGCGCAGGCTTTCGCGGTGGGTCAGTTGGGCAAATGCCATGACGAAAAACTGATCGAGACAACGGAACTGTTTTACATACCGTTCACCCTGATAATGCGACACGCACCGCCGAAATGCATGCAGGGGCAAGTGATCCATGACCTGCGAAAAAACGAGTTTGCCGGCATACATGGTTCTCTCCCTCGGTGATTCGAAGGGGGAGCATGTTGGAGTTGGTTTTGCAGTTCAAGTCGATGACACCCAGAAAACGGCTATTTCCATTTTAAAACAAGGTGTTGTAGACTCATGATTGGGTTTTTACGGGACAGTAGTGATCTGAAACTATATTGGACGCCAATATCTGGTTGGTCATGGGTCCAAAAGTTTTGGCTTATCAAGTTAGCAAGGGATCAGAACAGGAACCCCCTAAGGACGACGTGGATAGATTAACCATTACGACAGGCGAGACTGTATCGCGTTTCATCGAAGACAGTGGTTACCGTCTTTCCATTCCGGTCATTCTGGGTCAGGGGACGGCTAAAAATTCGGCTTGTGTTTCCTGTCATAGTAATGACATGGGTATTCAAGAGGGCGAAGTTATCGGTGTGTTTTCCATTTTATATAACACCACAACCATATTTGCCGCCTTACAGAACTTCAAAATAAAGATAATGATATTGTTGCTGTCCAGCCTGTTCATTGTCTCAGGGCTACTAATCCTTCTTATTAAATACTTTGTCGGCAAGCCAATAAGTAATATCGCTGCATCCATGGTTGCCGTCGCTGAGGGCAATCAAGATGTTAAAATCCCAGGTAATAGTGCCAGTCGGGAAATAAATGAAATTATTGCTGCAACGAAGGTGTTCAAAAAATATGCCGCTTCTAAATCCGAAGAATTGGAATTTGAGAAGTACGCCCTCGATGAACACGCCATTGTCAGCATTACAGATGTCAAAGGGGACATCACATACGTCAATGACAAGTTCTGCGAGATTAGCGGCTATTCCAACGAGGAGTTATTAGGTCAGAACCACCGTATGGTGAGAAGCGACGAACATTTGCCAGCGTTCTATAAGGATTTATGGGGGACTATAGCTAGCGGTAAACCTTGGAACGGCGAGATAAAAAACATCAAAAAAGGCGGGGGTTCTTATTGGGTGGCTGCCACCATCGTTCCGTTCTTAAACGAAGCCGGAAAACCATTTCAATATGTTGCCATCCGCACTGACATAACATCAAACAAAGAAGCGGAAGTGGCGTTGGAAGCAGCTAACGAAGAGACGCAAAGACAAGTATTGGAACTCGCCGACAACAAAAACCATATAGAACAAATTGCCTCAGAGCAGATTGCGCTTTCCGAAGACCTTGTGATAGCACGTGACCAAGCAGATAACGCTAATCAGGCAAAGTCGGAATTCTTATCTTCCATGTCCCACGAACTGAGAACCCCGATGAACGCCATCCTGGGTTTTGGACAAATGCTTGATTTCAATCCCAAGGAGCCGTTGACCGAGGCACAAAAAGGTTGTGTTGAACATATCATGAAGGGCGGCCAGCATCTGCTTTCACTAATCAATGATATTCTCGATTTGGCGCAGATTGAAGCGGGTAAGGTAAAACTTTCCATTGAGAATATCTCTCCGACGGCAGTTCTCTATGATTGTCTCCCTCTTATTTCGGGCATGACCGAGAAACGCGGCATCAACATTTCCATTCCTGACGCAGCAACGAAAACCCTATGGGTTCGTGCCGATCACACGCGTTTCAAGCAGGTTCTGCTCAACTTTATATCCAACGCCGTTAAGTACAACCGGGAGAACGGTACTATATCTGTCAACTTTGAAAAGACCGCCGATAATATGCTGCGCATCAACGTTACTGATAGCGGTGATGGCATCTCCGCAGACAAACAAAAGGAACTGTTCAAACCGTTTAGTCGCCTTGGTGCGGAAAACACAGAAATCGAAGGCACCGGCATTGGGCTTGTCGTCTGCAAGGAGTTAATCGAGATAATGCACGGCACTGTCGGATTGGAAAGTGAAGTCGGCAAAGGGTCTACTTTCTGGTTCAAACTTCCTCTGGCAGAACACAATCAAGATGAAGTCGTTATGCAAACTCAGGATGCAATAGAACGAATGGAAGGGAAACTCCCGGACATTGGCGGAACCCTGCTTTACGTGGAAGATAACCCCGCAAACCTCCAATTGATGGAGTTAATCGTTGAGCATATCGAAGGGTTATCTATGATCTCAATCCATACTGGCGAATTGGGCATCAAAATGGCTCTGGCCGAAAAGCCTGACGTGATCATCCTCGATATCAATCTTCCCGGAATAAGCGGTATTGAAGTTCTGAAGAAACTTCGTGGTTACGATGAAACAAAAGACATCCCTATTCTGGCTCTGAGTGCAGCAGCTACCGAGAGTGATATAAAGAAAGGGATAGATGCCGGTTTCCTACAATACCTGACCAAGCCGATCATGGCTCAAGATGTCGTCGAAGCCATCAAGAAAGCACTGGATACAGCCTGATGAACGATGTCCTGAACAAAACCGTTGGCGCCAACATCCTGATTGTCGATGACAAGCCGGAAAACGTCAAACTGCTTGAGATAATGCTATCCCTTTCCGGTTACACCAACGTGCAAAGCACAACTGACTCACGCGAGGTGTTGGCTCTTTATCAGAACAACGATTTGGACCTTATTCTGCTCGACATCCAGATGCCGCACTTGGATGGGTTTCAGGTCATGGAGAAGCTTTCCGGCAACATCAAGGATGGCTACCTGCCGATCCTTGTATTGACCGCTCACGATGACATGGAAACACGTTTGAAAGCACTAGAGGCAGGGGCCAAGGATTTTATCAGCAAGCCCTTCGATAAAACGGAAGTATTGAGCAGGATCACCAACATTCTGGAGGTGCGGTTCCTTTACAAAGAACGAATGCGACAAAATGAAATCCTTGAGGCGAAGGTTCGTGAACGGACCAGTGAACTGCAACTGCGCAACGAGGAACTGCAATTCACTCGACAAGAAATTATCCGCCGTTTGGGCCGCGCGGAGACTATTCTAGAAGATGCGGTTCAAAGTCTGATGCAAGGGGTCATCATCGTCGATGCCGATTGTAATATACTCCATATGAATAAAGCATTTCTGGATATGTACGGCATTGACCCTGATGAACAATTAAACTTGCTGAATATTAAGGATGTCCGTGAGGCCATTGGTATGGGGAATCCTTCCCTCCTTGTTTGCAATCCAGATGTTTCGCAAATGGAGATGCCCATTACGAAACTGTCAGACAAGAAGTCCATTATGCACAGTTATAAACCTTTATCGGTTGGTGGCGGTGTTTGGGTTGATACAGATGTCAGTCAAATCATTGATGCTGAAGAACGTAACAGGAAATTAGAATATGACCTTTTACAAAGTCAAAAAATGGAATCAATTGGGACATTAGCGGGTGGCATTGCCCACGAAATCAATACTCCAGCTCAGTACATCAGTGACAACCTCAAGTTTCTTTCTGATGCCAACGAAGATCTTGCCTCGATTATCAGAAAATGGCGGATTATGACTGAAAAGGCACAAGAACATGATGTCCTAGCTGAATTAGCAAAAAAAATAGAGACCCTCTGTAACGAAGTGGATCTTGATTTCATATTGAAGGAGATTCCTGATGCAATTAGTCAAAGTCGATCAGGCTTAGCCCAAGTTTCAAAAATTGTCCTTGCCATGAAGGACTTCGCCCACCCTGGCACAGCTGATAAATCTTCATATGACATTAATCGAGCTATTGAAACAGCAATAACAATTTCACATAATCAATGGAAGCACGTTGCCGAGATTAGTATGGACTTAGATCAAAGCCTTCTTATGGCTGAGTGCCATCCAGACCAACTGAATCAAGTATTCTTAAATCTTATTGTCAATGCTTCTCATGCCATTGAGAGTGTGGAAGGGCGATCAGAACCTGGTCTCATTAAACTTTCTACAAGGCTAATAGATAGTCAAATTGTCATCAGCGTAGAAGACAACGGGATTGGGATCCCTGATACGGTCATCAACAAAATTTTCGATCCATTTTTTACAACAAAGGAAGTTGGGCGAGGAACCGGACAAGGACTATCGATAGCTTACGATATTGTCGTCAACAAACACGCCGGAACTTTGCAAGTTGCATCTGAAATAGGAAAAGGCACAACCTTCACCATTGGATTACCTGTCCATGAAAGTCGTGTCCAAAAGAACCCAAATATTGACTTAACGGAGAGGGGCGATGACATTGGAACAAATCCGTGACACCCCCTCATCAGCCGATGAGATAGATGCTAAACCACATATCATTTTTGTTGATGACGACGAAAATATTTTGCGCGGATTGCGTCGAATGCTAAAATCGATGTCCGCAGAATGGGGGATGGCATACGCCTCCTCTGGACAAGAGGCACTTGCCCTTATGTCCCGTCAACCTTTCGATGTAATCGTATCGGATATGCGAATGCCTCAAATGGATGGTGTGGAATTACTCTTGAAGGTCAAGACATTATTTCCGGAAACCGTACGTATTATATTATCGGGATACTCTGAGAAGGAGTCTATCCTACGAACAGTTGGGCCCGCCCACCAGTATCTTGCAAAACCCTGTAGTTCCGATGAATTAATTCAAACGATAAATCGTACGATCAACCTCAGGCGGTTTATTGAGCTCAGGAAAGTGCGCGCAATTGTTGCTGGGCTTAGTAGTCTGCCCACCCCCCCTGACACATACTTTCGATTAATTAAGGAAATCGAATCTCCTACAGCGTCCTCTGTGAGCGTGACAGAGGCGATTTCAAATGACATTGCATTGACGGCAGAAATAATGAAAATTAGTAATTCTGCATATTTTTCAACTCCACGAAAAATAGACAGTTTACGTCACGCCATCTCATTTTTGGGAATCGACACAATTAAGTCGATAGCTTTGTCCTCCGGATTTTTTAAAATGTTCTCTGGGTCGGCCGCAACTGCGGCGTTGCTAGAACGTTTGAACAAACGCTCCATTGGCATTGGCCTTCTGTCTCGCCAACTTGCTGAATCTGATGGCTGCAGCTCTGTATTCCTTGACCACACATGCTCCGCTGGCACGCTCTCACACATTGGCACTCTCGTCCTCTTAGCACGCCATTTCAACCAATTTGAAACAGCCATTAATTTGGTCGACAGTAGTCAGGCCACTCTCCTTGATGCCGAAAGCCAAGTTTTTGGAGTCGCCCACCCTGAGCTTGGAGCCTATTTATTGGGGTTGTGGGGATTTGTTGATCCTATTGTTGAGGCAGTAGCTTATCACCATTCTCCATGGAATGTAGGCGTCGTCGAAGTTACGCCTTTGACCTATGTTTACATCACTCAAATACTTACCAAGACTGTCACAGCGTCTCCAGCTCATGACACAGATAACTTATTTGGCCTAGACCACGAATACATTCACCGGCTAGGCATCGAAGCGCGAATCCCAGGATGGATAGAAATTGTTCGCACAGTTAAATCAGTGGAGGTTCCGATTGATGCCTAAAGTATTGATTGTTGATGACGATGCTTTTTTACTTGCTGCCATGCATCGGCAATTCCGTCGTCATTTTGACCTTACGACAGCAGAAACTGGAGCGTTAGCAATTGACTTTGTAAAAAATAGCGGCCCTTTTGCCGTCGTTGTTTGTGATATGCAGATGCCCAATTTGAATGGTATTGAAACTCTGCGGGCAATTCAGGATATATCCCCAAACACTGTTCCGTGCCTATCCGGTTGACGCAGACACCCACTACATCTAGCATCTGTTCATTATGACTATCATGGACATCCACCAGCGTGACGACTTGGCTTTCCCCCAATCGCTCCCCGGATTTCAGCAGCAGTTTCCTGATGACGCGACGTGCGCTTCCTATCTCAAGCGGGCCCGCTGGCCTAACGGCTTTATCTGCCCGCATTGCAGCGTGATCGCCGAACCCTACCGTATTGTCACCCGACCGGGGGTTCTGGAGTGCCGCACATGCCGCCGACAAACGGGCCTCCTGGTCGGCACCGTCATGGAGCGCAGCCATACGCCGCTCAGTGTCTGGTTCTGGGCCGCCTACCTCGTCGCCAGCCAGACGCAGGGCATGTCAGCGGTGCAGTTTCAACGGCAGCTTGGGCTAACGCGATACGAAACCGCTTACGGCATCTTGCACAAGCTGCGCGCTGGCATGGTGCGACCAGATCGGGACCGGATCGGGGGTCGTCCGAAAGGGCACGTCGAGGTTGATGAGACGTGGGTCGGCGGTAGGACACGCGGCGAAGGCCGTGGTATCCATCACAAAACGCTGGTCGCCGCTGCTGTCGAAGTCCGCCACCGGAAACCGGGCACTGCGCAGGACAAGCGGAAGGATGGCCGCTATGCCGGTCGAGTGCGTCTGTCCATTGCTGCTGATCGCAGTGCTGACTCGTTGTGTGATTTTGTCGAGGGTGCCGTCATGCCGGGCTCTCTGACAGTCACTGATGATTGGAGCGGCTATGCCAGCTTGCGCAAGCGGGGCTATGACCACCATGCGATTTCCGAATGCGGTGATCCCGAAGTCGCCGAACAATTCATGCCGATGATCCACCTCGTCTTCTCTAATTTGAAGACTTGGCTCAACGGCATCCATCACGGCGTGAGCGCAAAGCATCTACAAGCCTACCTCAATGAGTTCACATTCCGCTTCAACAGGCGGTTTTATCCGTTCAACGCATTCCGTTCACTGCTTGGCATCGCGGGTGAGGTTGAGGCTCCGACCTACGCTGAGCTTTATTCCGGCGCTTGGAGGCACCCCTACATATAGTAGGTGTCTGCGTTAACCGGATAGGCACGGATCGATTCATGACTAATACTGTGCTCTGATCCCTCAAGCCTGAGCCTGCCGACGATCTGTTCCGGTGACCAACCCATAGCAAGTCGGTCCCGGACATGCTGACCCAGTAGGCTCAGGCGCTCAATCCTTGAACACCGTCGTCGTCGAGACAGGGCTATACGGTCCGCCGACCCCGGCCTGTAGCCGCTCTTCGGCAAGGCGTTGCGCTTCAACTCGCGGCTGATCGTAGAAGCCGAACGGCCCATCATCATCGCGATTTTCCCCGGAGCTATACCGGCTTCATGAAGCCGGTATAGCTCATATCGCTCGTCTACATCGAGCTGTGTATAATGTTTTCCCATAGCAACTCCGGTATATACCAGTGTTGTACTTGGTTTGTGAATTTAGCGTCATGTAGGGCGTAATCAGCTATCCTCTGTCGTCATTTGCGACAACGGAGGGACAGGCAATGGATGCTCAGGTGTATTGACTCTTGGACACGGGGTTACGCCACCAGGGCGACTGGTGGAACAGCGTCTGTAACTGACATGAATCGCACTGCCAAAAACTGTACATCATAATCCTATAACCGTAAGCCCATGGTTTCTACCGCATAGTTGTGCAATTTATTTTCGAATTGTCACCATATGGTGACTGCCCAATATCATCCTAGCTAATATAACGCATCCATATGAAACGTCGAAAATCCTATATTAGTAAGGTTATATATTAGCGGCTGAATCCACACTCCCTCTTTGATTTCGACGTTTTAACCTTCCGCTTCTTACGCACTTATTGAAGCTTTTATCACAGGGGTAATCTTTACTTGTCTCGCGACGATTCGATTGATGCAGTAAAAGGTGAGTCGGGTGTTAACGTTGTCGTCGCAACGCAGGCCCCTGTCGTGCTGGTCCCCGCCGGTGGATGGCTGACACACGCAGATTTCACCCGATCCGGGCCGGATCTCCTGATTACAGGCCAAAACGGTGAACAAATTCTCGTGCGCGGGTATTTTAGTTCAGCAGATTCACCGTCCCTGACCACTGAGGGCGGACTTAGTATTTCCGGTAATATTGTCGGACGTCTCGCAGGCCCGCTGGCTCCCGGTCAATATGCGCAAGCGGGCGACGCGGCGGTGACCGATCCGATCGGCCAAATTACGACGATCCAGGGTTCCGTCGAAATCGAACGCGCCGACGGCAGCCGGGAAACCGTGGCGGAAGGCAGTCCCATCTACCAGGGTGACGTTGTGATCACCGGCGACGACGGCGCCATCGACATCGAATTTATCGATGAGACCGTATTCTCCCTCGGCGGCGATGGCCGAATGGTCCTGGACGAGATGGTGTACGATCCCGGCGAGCAGGAAGGCTCGATGGTCGTGGGCGTGCTTAGTGGCACGTTCTCATTCATCAGCGGCCAGGTCGCAAAAACCTCTCCCGATGCGGTAATGCTGGAAACCCCCGTGTTTACCATCGGTATTCGTGGCACCACAATTGCCGGTTCGGTCGGCGGTGAAGGCGAGGAAAACTCGATTACCCTGCTGCCCGATGCTGACGGCCACGTCGGCGAAGCCGTCATTTCGAACGCCGCCGGTACGGTTGTTATAAGCCGGGTCGGTGCGACGATAATGATGACCAGCGCCAATCAGGCTCCGCCCAGTCCCGTCATTCGAAGTCCGGAACAAATCGCCGAAACATATGGCAGTGTTGTAACCAAGCTGCCCGGCGCTTCGCCACAGGAGACCAACACCCCGACGGCTCCGCCCCTGACGGTGCCGCAAGCCGAACAGTTGAACGAAATAAACAATAACCTTGCCGAAGCTATCGACAAGGGCATCGAACAGCAACGCCACCATGCGCTGCAACTGAAGGAGGCTCACAAGGCCGTTGAAAATCTTCTTCGTGAACCGCAGCTGCCGCCGGATTTCATCAAGCATGTTTTGGCGCAGATATCGGCAGAGGTAAACCCTGGCTATTCTTCCGCCGTCGATGCTTTCGGCACCATGATTACCACCATTACCTCGGCCAGTGAGGTGGCGGCGGCGGCGGAGCTTGAGGCGGCGCAACAGTCCATTTCCATTCATGCCGCCGCGACCGCAAGTCTGGCCGGTTCCGCCACAGGTTTGACGACAACCCAGGCGACCGCCGTCGCCAACGTTATCATTTCGCCGCTTAATGCCTTGAACGCCGCCGCCGCCATTTCCGCGGCCGCCTCGGTCATGGCGAAAGTCAACCAGGCCGCCGCCGTGCTGGCCTCAAGCGGCGAAATCATCCCCGTAAACCTGCGCAATGCCCTGGACATGGGGGCCGCCTTGTCGACCGCGGCCAACAATGTCCGCACGATCATCAACGCCGTAACGGACGCCGCCCCCCTGGTCACCATCGACGCCGTCGCCGCCGCGACGGGTGGCAATTACGACAACGCCATGGCCGTCGCGGCGTCGTCCATGGGCGGGCACGTCAACACTAAACTCGCCGCCGGAGCCTCTGGCTTAACCTATTCTAGCCTTAGCACGATCTTTGATGACGTCATCAGCGCGACAACGGTTCTGAAAGGCCTGTTGAGCCACGCCGACACGCCGCAAACTTTTAAAGACGCGGTTTCCACCACATTCACCTCCGCCGAGCTGGCCATTACCTCGGCTAATGAATCGTCCGTCGCCGCTTACGAAACCATCAATGAAACCGTCGCCGCGAACGTCATCAGCAAGGCCGCGATAGCGACGACAAAAGCGAATTTAGCGCAGACCCACATGAAAGATGCGGGCGATGCGTTTAACACCTACCAACTGACGGTTTCCTCGGATGCGTCCACCCTGAAGGCCTTGCAGGATATAACCACAAGTGTCGGCGTTTCGGAAAAGGCCTCCGTCGGCGCAGCCCAAAGTATCGGCTCGGCTCAGGAGTTCCGGGAAGCCGCCGGTGACTACCGCGACGGCGATGCTGCTGGTGCCGTCACAACCGCGCAGGCCGCTCGCAATACGGCGGCCACAGCCGCTGCCACCGAAATGTCTCAGGCAAAGACTGCGGCGAATGTCGTCCAGGCTGCACGCTCTATTTTGGTCAACGAATTGGTCGATAAAGCCGTTGCCGTAGCCAAGCACCAAATTTTGTCTGATGCCCTTGGGGAACTGGCGACCCTCAAGGCCAGTGCAACGAACGACGTAAGTGCCGCGCAAAGTGCGCTTGCTAAAGCCGTGGCGGTCAAGGCCGCCAATGCAGACAATCTGCAAGGCGTGCTCCTTAAGGCTTTTAACGGATTGCAAGATCAGTTGATCGCCAACGCCCAGACAGAACTCGATTTTCAATCCGGTCTTCAAACATTATTTACGGATGCCCACACTGGTGTGCAAACCCGCACCGATGTGGCTCTTGCTCTTGTCGTTAAGGAGAGTGGGGAGGCCGCCACCGCTCAGGCTGATACGGATGCGGCGGTCACCGCTTATAACAAGGAACTGGGTGAAGCCCTTCTTGCCAATCAGGCTTTGAGCGATTCAGACATGGTCCTCGCGAAGGCCGAGGGTTATTTGACACTTGCAAAATCTGCTGCGCAAGCAGAAGCACAGGTCATCTTTGATAATATCGTCAACGAAATTCAGAACGCCACCGATACGATCGCCGCTCAGTCGACCATCGCCCAACAAGCGACTGACAGTGCCCAACTCTACGCCCGTGAAGGAAATGATCCTGCCACCGGAGTTCGTTACGCACAGAAAGATCTAGCCGAAAGCTACGCGAAAGCAGCCGGTGGCGCTGCCCAGGAAGATATGGTTCGCCTGAAAGGCACGGCTGAAGACGGCGACACGATCACCGTCACGGTTGACAACAAATCCCTCACCTACAATGTCACCCAGGCGAATATCAATACGGCGATTACTGCTAACAGCGCTGTCGGCGGGCCCTATATTAGCGAGCTGGAAGCTCTGGAGGTTTTGCTGGTCGAGGCAATCAACGCCGACGGCGGTCTCAGCGCTATTGTCGAGGCTATTCAGGAACATGAAACAGGTGAATACGGTGTTTTCAAAGTTCGCGCCCTGACCCGCCCCGGCGAATTTAATCTGAGTGTGGCCAACAATAATGGTGGGGTGACGGATGATAACGGTGTGTCCACGAGCACTTCTACTGCCAGCGTTTCCGGCGCGCAACAGGTAGCGGCGTCCGCTTTGGTTACGGCCATCGAGGCTCAAAAAAACCTTATACACCTCGCCAAAAACCCTGACCTGAGCAGCAACCCTGATGCCGTCGCCGCCCGCGTCGACAAATTGGCCTCCATCGAGGCGAACGTTCAGGCGGCTAGGAAAGCCGTGACGTTGACAGATGCAGCGGCCAAAACTGCGTGGGCAGCTTCGGATTTGGCGGATATCATCAACCCGACACCGCATCCTGCCGATGCAGCCTTGAGCATTCTCGCGACACAGGTGCAAACCGAAAGTCAGGCAAAAAAAGCCGAACAGCAACAGCAGGCTGCCGCCAAGCTTGCCGCCAGCCAGGCCGATGCTGCAGAAATTCAAAAGACGGCATCGGAATTTACCAATCTGGATACCGCTGCTGACGCAGCCGAGAGCATTGTCACATCGTTGATCAACGTCAACGGCATCGTCACAGCAAGCGCCGACAGTGCGGTGGGTAAGGTTGTCCTTACCTCCAACATTGTGGGGATGGTGCTAAACGCTGAAGTTTCAACAGCTGGCGGCGCAAAGGCGGGGTTGAGCAATCAGAGTGAGAGCACCGCAACGGGTGCGCAGGTAGACGTGCTAACTATTTCTGGAGCGCCGATTGCCGGATCGTCCTTCACCCTGAGCTATTCGGCGAAACAAATAAGCACCGTGACCATTAGCGGCAACGGAGAGGCGGGGGACGTATATTCCGTAACCGTTAACGGTCAGGCTTTCACCTACACATCGACGGGGGCGGAGAAAAGCATCGGCGACATTCGCACCGGTCTGATGAACGCCCTTGGCGCAAATAATGACGTCGGCGTCGCCGCCAGCGGCATAGATAACGAAATCATTCTGACCGCGAACACCTCGGGCGTCGCCTTTACGGCTGCGGCGACGGCGAGTAACGTCGCCGGTGGAACGGCTAACAACTTTGCCCAAGTCCGGACTAGTTCGGTTAATGTTGCCGAAACCTCTTTTACCTTTACCGCCACTGATACCGGCGGGGATTTATCCGCCTTCAATAACGCTCTGATTACAGCTATCAACCAAAGCAGCTCCCTTTCGGGTGCTCGTGGCGCGGCGACAAAATCTTCTTCGGAGGCCGCCGCCGCAAAAATTCTCGCTGATCAAGCAGAGGCCCGCAATGACGCTACGGCGGCGAATGTAGCGGCGACGCTCGCCGAAGCCGCCGCAGCCAAAGCGCTGGCAACCTCAAATGCGGCAACGACAGCGGCGGCCAACGCTCAATCGCTTGCTGATTCCGCAACTGCCGCCGCCAATGGCGTCAAGGCTGCTTCCAGGGTTGCGGAACAGGCATCCAACGCCGCAGCGAGCGCCGCCCAGGGCGCGACAAGTGCCTTGAATGCCTCGCTGAGTGCAACCGCTGCAGCTTCAGATGCCCGTGCAGCTTCGGACTTGCAGACGGCGCAGGATCAAGCGGCGGAGTTCGCCGCCACTGCCGCCGCCGCCGCTAAGGCAATGGAAGATGCCGCACGCGCTGACGCTCAGGCTGCCGCTAAACAGGCCGCTATCGATAGAACCGCCGCTGAAACCTTGGCGAGCCAGCAGGCTAAGGCGTTTTCCGCAACTGCCACGGAGCAAAAAACGCTGGCAGAAAGCCTGTCTGGGCAAGCCGTCCTGGCGGCAAAGAATGTTAATGTTACGTTGGCTGAAAGCCTGGCCGTCAAAGCCCAGGCTGCTGCTGATGCTGCTCAGGCTGCCGCCAATGCTGCCATGGATGTCGCCCTTGGTAAGGGGGTCGCCGCTCTGACCTTTGCGCGTACCGCCACCAGTTCGGCGACGGACGCCAAAGGGTTTGCTGGTGCCGCCGACGCTGCCGCGGAAATTGCTGCTAATTCCGCTCAGGCGGTCTCTGATTGGACAGGTGGAGACGCTTCCGCAAATCGTCTGGCAGCAGTAAAAGCTGCCGCTGCCGCATCCTCGACTGCAGATAGTACGGCGAAAGCTGCCGCCACCGCCGCCGCTGATTTGTCAAAAGTCATTGAAGCGACTGTCGCGCCAAACGTTGCCAAAGCTGCAGCGGAAGCCGCTTCCTCATCGCGCACGGATTCACTGGCGAAAGTCATTGCCAAACGCGCTGCCGCCGATGACGGAAACGATGCAAGCAATAGTCAGATCGAACTTGTTTGGGATTCCGCTGTCACGCAGGCTCGACAAGCCCTGGCCGATGCCAATCTGGCTTTGGCGGATGCTAAATCTGCTGCCGATACCGCCGCCGCAGCTCTGGTCGTCGCAGAAACCCGCGCAGCCAACGCCGCCGCCGCCGCAATCCAGGCTTCGTCCGCTTCCGGCGATTCTGCAGAAGCCTCTGGGTTTGCCTCTTCGTTTGAGATTGGTGCCCAGACCGCCGCGCAATCTCTTGCAGATGCTCGTCTGGAAGACATAGACAGTGTGATTGCAGCTCAGGTGACAAAAGCCGCAAGCGATGCTGAAACGGCTGGTCAGCAAGCAGCCTTAAGCAAAACAATAGCCGACGCCTTCGTCGCTGGTACGGCTACGGGGGTTTACTCCCTGGCCGATGTGACGGCTGCAGAAACTGCTGCAATCGCCGCTGCCGCTGCCGCCAAAAAGAGCCTTTTTGACGTTGTCGACGGATTAGGTATTACCCTGTCGGACACGACCAGCCTAACAGAGGCCGTCAGTGAGATTAAAGTTGCTATTGATGCTGCGGAAGCCATGGATGACATTGATTTAAATGCCATTAGTGTACAGCCGACATCGGCCTTGATTTCGGCTCAGGCGACGGCGGACGCCTCGCAGAACGCCCTTCTTTCTTCCTTAAAGGCTGATGTTGACACTTTGTCACAGTCGGTTACTAACGCTGCTGCAAGTTCTGCAAAATCTACGGCTCAGCAGAATGTTGCCGAAGCGTCAGTAAATGATGCTAACCTACTCGCTGCGTTACAGAAAACTGCAGCAGAATCTGAATTAAACGCCTTACAGGCTGACACACAGGCGAAGGCCAGTACGGCTTTAGCGGCGAAGGCGGCGGCGTTGTCTGACGCGGCCATCGCAAGTGCCCGCGCGAGTGATGCCCAGGCGGCGCTGGATGCCTCAGATGCGGCCCAAGCGTCCGCCGTTCTCGCGGCGCAAGCGGTATTGGATGCGGCAGCAAGTGTAAACTCAGTAGTAGCAGCAAAAATTACGGCGCAAGCCGAAGCCACTGACGCCCAGGCGGCCTTAGACGCAGCGTCGGGTGCATCCTCCGTTGACCCAGAAATTTATCAAACGGTTTATCAGGCAAACGCGCGAGCGCAAACGGCTTTGAGCTCCTCTAACAGTGCTCTTGTCGATGCGCAGGCGGCCTTGGTTGCAACAACTGCTGCATCTTCCGCGGCCTCGGTTGAAGCTGCAAAAGCAGCGACATCCATTTCAACGGCTGGTATTACCACAACTACGGTCACCGCCGCACAGAGCGCGGCGACGGCGGCCAATGCCATGGCAACAACCGCAACCACGGCTGCCAATCTGGCAGTTACCGCCGCAAATGTCACTGCTGCACTAGACTATATGGATGACGGTGCCACGGCGGTTGATTTTTCAGCCCTAGATATAACGGCGGTGGAGGCCAAGGTGACTGTCGCGTCGGCTTCCACCAACGATGCCGAAGCGGCGACCAAGAATGCCCAGGCGGCGGCCAAGTTGGCTAATGATCAGCTGGCGAATGCGCCCGATGCAACTGAGGCCCGCCAAGAGACCCAGAAGGCGGCCGACGCCGCGCAGGCTGCATTCTTACAGGGGGCGAAGGATAAGGCTGCTGCTGCTGCTGTTGACGCTCAGGCGCAGGCCGTGATTGCAACGGAAGAAACCGTCAAGGCGGAAGCCGCGCTCGCGAAGGCCTTGGTTTCCATTAAAGCTGACACGACAGCGCGTGAAGCCTCTGAAGCCGCGGTTGACGCCAAGGCCCATGTGGAAACTGTCACCATCGGGGATTCTATAGATGTTGGTGATGTTTATGCGGTGTCTATCAACGGTAAAGACGTCAGTTATACCGTCCAGAGAGGCGATGACCTTAGTGCCGTTCGTGACGGCCTTGTCAATGCTATCAATGTTGACGCCAACACCGCAGTGATCGTATCGGCGAGTGGCAAGGGTGCAGGAGCACTAAACCTCACTGGCATCGTCCAGGGTGTTGCGTTGGAAGTTACCTCCAGCGTCGACGACAAGAATTCTGACGCCAACGACACCATTACTGATGCTGTTACCAGCCAATCTGCCTTTATTGCATCGACGACACAAATTACTCTTGCCACAACTAAAACAGAGGCAGCGGCCGCGGTAACGGCGCTTAACGCAAATAATACGGTGGCGGCGAAAACTGCGGCTGAGGCCGCCGTCGCTGCATTGAAGAGTGCAGCAACGGTTTTGGGAGTTGGTGGCGATACCGCGGCCGAAATCACCACCGCCATAAAGGCCTTAGCTTTAAGCGTTGCGGCCAAAACCTATAATGAAATTTCTGATCTGGCGACCGCCCTTGGTGTTGAAATTCCTCTGGCCATCAACGGCACTCTGTCGTCTCAGGCGGACGCGCTGGCAACCAGTATCAAGATCGCTACGGCGGCTATTTCGGCCGACGCCAGTGCGACCAACATGGCAAAGGGGCTGATTGTTTCCGCCGATGACGATGTTGACCTTTGGGTGGCAAACGTAAAATCTGCAGAGCGTAGCGCTATAGAAACCAAAACGGCTGCTGATAATGCGCTGGCGCAAGCAAACGTCGCCGCTGCGTCCGGTGATCAATTATTTGATTTGCAGAAGCAGGCCAATATCGACGGTTTCAATACCGCTTATCAGGATGTCTTGTCCTCTGACGGTGCAGCTGATTTATCCGCCAGCGAGGCTCAGGCTGCCGCTGTTCGCGCTTTGGGTGAGGCAAATGTCGCCGTCAGCGCAGTGAAATCCGCCTTGGGCACGGCGATGACCTTTGAAGCGAAACTTGCCATCACGGAAAACTCGAGCAGTCCTGACGCAACTATTACTAACGCACTTTCCGCGGCGACATCAACGGCGAGCGCAGCGGAAACCGCAATCGCCACCGCCATAACAGCTCTTTCTAATGGGGCGCAGGACGCGGGCGCAACAATCGCCACGTCTCTAAATGGCATCATCACAGCCTTGGGCAACGTAATAGCGGTCACCCAGCAAAACTTTATGCTGGTTGTCGACTCGACCGTGTCCGGTGGGGTCGACGTGGCCAATTTAAGCCCTGGCGATACCTTTGTCGTCAGCCTAACTGACGCAAATAATTCGACGACTAAGCTAAGCGTTAGCGTGCCCAATGATGTGACAACCCTGGCCGCAATCCGCACGTCCATTGCCGAAGCTATCAATTCAGGTTTTTCAACGCTGAGCGCAGTCAACGGTTTTAATGACGATGAAATCGCCGTCACCATTACCAATGCGGGGGATAGGTATTCGCTGACCACCGACAGCGCTAATGTCTCTGGCTGGGAAAATGGCACTGAAGGTGCGCTTGGTGCACTGGTGACTGGCTTGCAATCCGCCTCGAGTATCGCCTCGACTATTCAAACGGCCGTTACCGATGCGTTCACGGCGGCGAAGACAACTCAGAGCAGGGTTGATGCCTTTGTCGATGACCCTGCCGATGCCACCGATGCCAGTCTTGCTGCCGATTTTGCCGCGACCATTACTAGTTTTGATGTGGCAACAACGGATCAGGCTAAAATTAATGCGATTGACGCCGGTGAGACAATTGTCGGAACCGCAGAAGGGTATATTACTACCGCCGCCACCGCCGCCAAGACAGCTGCCGCCGCTGCCGAGCTTGCAGCCGCTCAACAGGCAGCAGCAGAACAGGGTGCGGCACAAGCCATTGCGGGGCAGGAACAGTTTGAGCAGTTTGCCTCAAAAGCTAGTGAGGAACTGGCTCTCATCGCTGCCCGCGAAGCAGCCAACGCAGTTCCCATCGCCAACGATGATGAGGGCAGCGGCGCGGAAGACGGCGGCGCGATCACCATTAACGTGCTTGGTGACGACACCCGCACGGACCTAGCTCAATTAGACGACCCATCCATCGCATCTGTCGGCCAGGCAGCTAACGGTAAGGTCGTCATACTGGCGCAAGCTGATACTGTGACGCTGGCGGGATTGAGTGACGGCGACGCCTTTGGGGTGACGCTTTTGGGGACAACGTATAATTTTAATGTCAGCGGCAGTGATGCATCTGCCATTCGCAGCAATATCGTTGACACAATCAATAATGATGCACGCTTCAATGCCGTCGTATCTGCCAAGGTCGTAAGCGGTGGGGAAGATCAATTCACCCTGACGGCGCTGGAGCTGGGGGTGCCATTTAATACCACCGTTTCTGGCGGCACGTCCTCTGTTGCCACTACAACGGCGAACGGCTTGGTGGTTTATACACCCAACAAGGATTTCTTCGGTCAGGATACCTTTGCCTATACGGCGTCGAACAACCTTGGCGACAACTCGAGTTACGATTCAGCCATCGTGACTGTGACTGTGACCGCAACCAACGACGGCCCCGTCGCCAACGCTGACTTTGGTACCGCTGCAAACGCCATGGCGCCCGTTGTCATCAATTTGCTTTCCAATGATTCGGATGTGGACGGCGATACACTCTCTGTATCCAACATTAGTGGCCTTAAACTCTCGTCCAATAACGCGGACGCCGCAGCTACGGGCACCATCAGCGAGAATGCGGGCGTGGTGACATACACTCCCGCCAGTGGTGCTTTTGACAGCTTACGCGCTGGTGAAAGTGTCGATCTTAAATTTGATTACACCGTCACCGATGGAGAGTTAACCTCGACCAACACGGTAACGATTACCGTTTCGGGAACAAACGATGCGCCTGTCGCCACGTCGGGAATCTCCGTTTCTGGTAAGGAAGATGTGTCGGTTTCGGGGGCTGCACTGGCTAGTGATGTGGATAACACCAGCGCCGAACTGTCGTTTTCGTTGGCTGCCGGTGGTGCGCCAGAGAATGGCAACGTCGCCATTCAGCCAGATGGTTCCTTCGTCTATACCCCAAATGCGAACTACTACGGCTCTGATAAGTTCACCTATCGTGTGCAGGACACTGATGGGGCGTTTGGTACGGAAACAATCGCTATTTCAGTTTCCTCCGTTAATGATGCGCCAACGGCCGTTGCAGATAAGGGGGCGGCTTCCGGGGAGCAAACTATTACCTTGTCGGTTCTGGCTAATGACAGTGATGTTGATGGTGGCACGCTTGCGCTTGAGAGCGTCGGTACGAACACCGCGCCGGTCTATGGAAGTGCGACAATCAGAGACGGCGCAATTAGCTATGTGGCCGATACTGAAGCGACGAAAATATTGGCGGCGGGTGAAACCGCAGTTGATACATTTGATTATGTGGTTTCTGACGGGCAGGGTGGCACCACGATCCAGACCGTGACCGTTACGGTTAGCGGCAAGAACGATGCCCCCACTGCCAATGATGATACGGCTTCTGTCACCGAAAGTGGCTCGGCCACCATCAACGCTTTGGGCAACGATACGGATTCCGACGCGGCCGATAAAATTACTATTCTCACCTTCCAGCAGGGTGATAAGGGCGTCGTCACCATGAACGACGACGCAACATTCACCTACACGCCGAACGCGGCGGCGGTTAACAGCTTGTCTTCTGGTCAGACCGTTACGGATACCTTTACCTATCAGGCGACGGATGGCATCGGTAGTGACGGAGCGACGGTTACGGTCAATATTAAAGGCGAAAACGATGCGCCTGAGGCAGTGGCGGACCTCAACACGGTGGGCGCGACCTCCCGACTGTCGGTCGATGCTGCCAATGGCCTGCTCAGTAACGATAGCGATGTTGATGCCGTGGACGTCATGGGCAAAACGGTCAAAATTACCGCCGTCACTGGGGCTCAGGGTGATGCCGAAAACGGTTATTCGTTTACCTCGTCCAATGGCGCTGCGGTAGTTATCCAAGGTGACGGTAGCTATTCCTACGACCCGACTGGGGTGGAGGACTTCCAAAGCCTGTCCGATCTGCAAGTGGTCGATGACAAGATCGAATATACCATTACCGATACCGACGGCGTATCTGCCACAGCAATTGCGACGATTTCTGTTAACGGCGTGCTGCGTGGTGTTGCGGGGTCAAGCTCGCTGGCCCTACGCGATGGGGTCGCCGATGTTATTGTTGGCACGGACGGGGATGAAACTACTAATCTGATCGGCAGAATGGAAGCCGTCCTGGATCGAATCGATCTTAGGCAAGGAGACGATAGCCTGAAGTTGGGCGGTGGCGACGATGTTATAACCGCCTTTAATACGGAATCAATTGATGGTGGTGCGGGCGATGACACGGTCATACTGGTCGACAAGGCAACACGTTCTATTGATGGCGGCGCGGGTAATGATACGCTTGACGTCTCTTTGTCGAGCGAAGAGGCCGGCCAGACGATTTTCCTGCAGGACGACAAACTGGAAAAAACCAAAGAGGGTGTCCTTGGTGTTGTGAATATTGAGAACGTGAAGGGTTCAGATTACAATGACACCTTCACTGGCAATGCTAGCGCCAACAACCTGTTTGGGGGTGCGGGTGACGACATCCTGTCTGGCGGCGGTGGCGATGACTTGCTTGACGGCGGGGCCGGCAATAATAAGGCTGTATACTCCGGGCCGATGGCTAACTACCGATTTGGCGCTAGTGCGGTGGGCTTGGTGATTGCTGATGCGGTGGGTGGAGACGGTTCTGACACTCTTATAGATATAGAAATATTATCTTTCGCTGACGGTGACCTACAGGTCACGCTTGTTGATGGTAAATACACTCTAAGCGGCAGTGCTTTGTCGGACAGCATCACCATCGACGGAACTGTTGGTCTGGCGCTTGCTGGTGGTGACGGTAATGACGCCCTAACTGGCGGCGCGGGCGGCGATATTTTGAGCGGCGATGCCGGCGACGATATTCTTAGAGGCGAGGCTGGAGCCGACCAACTTCGTGGTGGCGCTGGCGACGACACGCTTTACGCTGATAGTGCTGATACGATTATCGAGGGTGGCTTGGGCGCGGACACCCTGTATGTCGAAGGTGCGAACGGCGTCTCAATTGGTGCCGGCGCTGGAATTGAAACTGCCGTTGGTAATGTTGGCAACGACGTGTTTGACGGTTCAGAATTGAACACCTTGCACGTTGAGGCACAGGAGCAAGCCAGCATAGCTTTAGCGGCGAAGGAGGTGGCGCTGTCTGACGCGGCCATCGCCAGTACCCATGCCAGCCATGTCCAGGCGGCGCTAGATGTCTCAGATGCGGCGCAAGCATCTGCATTCGAAGCAGCTGCAATTGCAAACTCGGCGATGGCGGCAAAAGATACGGCGCAAGCCGCAGCCACTGAAGCCCAGCATGCCTTTGACGCGTCTTTGGGCGTATCCTCTGCGCTTATCTCTGAAGCTTCTGACGATGCAGCTGCACTTGTAAACGCAGCGATGGCGGCAAAAGACGCAGCGCAAGCCGAGGCCGCTGAAGCCCAGACGGCTTTTGACGCGGCGTCGGCCGTATCCTCTGCGGCCACGGCTGAAGCGGCCGAAGCGGCGACCGCCAATTCAACGGCTGGTATTACTGCAACGACTGTTGCCGCTGCGCAAAATGCGGAGACGGCTGCCAATGCCATGGCAGCAACCGCGACCACGGCTGCCGATCTGGCCGTCACCGCCGCCAATGCCACCTCCTTCATGTCTGCAAACTTTGCTGGTGGTGACGGCAATGACGCCCTCACTGGTGGTACGGGTGATGACATTTTGAGTGGCGATGCCGGCGATGATGTTCTTAAAGGCGAGGCTGGCGCCGATCAGCTTCGTGGTGGTGATGGTAATGACGCCCTCACCGGTGGTTTGGGCAACGACCTTTTGAGTGGCGATGCTGGTGACGATGTTCTTAGAGGCGAGGCTGGAGCTGACCAGCTTCGCGGTGGCGCTGGCGACGATACGCTTTACGCCGATAGTGCGGATACGGTTATCGAGGGCGGCGCAGGCGCCGACACGCTGTATGTCGAGGGTGAGAACGGCGTCTCCATCGGTGCTGGAGCTGGAATTGAAACCGCCATTGGTAATGTTGGCAACGACGCGTTTGACGGATCTGACCTCACCACGTCTGCAAACTTTGCTGGCGGTGAGGGCAATGACACCCTGACGGGTGGTTCTGGTGATGACACGCTTAGAGGTGAGGCTGGAGCAGATCAGCTTCTCGGTGGCGCTGGCGACGATAGGCTTTACGCCGATAGTGCGGATACAATTATCGAGGGTGGCTCGGGCGCTGACACGCTGTATATCGAAGGCGCTAACGGCGTCTCCATTGGTGCTGGCGCTAGTATAGAGAACGCCGTTGGTAATGTTGGCAACGACGTCTTTGACGGGTCAGACCTGACCACGTCTGCCAACTTTGCTGGTGGTGACGGCAATGACACCCTCACTGGCGGTTCTGGTGATGACACGCTTAGAGGCGAGGCTGGCGCCGATCAGCTTCGTGGTGGTTCTGGCGACGACACGCTTTACGCCGATAGTGCTGATACGATTATCGAGGGTGGCTTGGGCGCTGACACTCTGTATGTCGAAGGTGCGAACGGCGTCTCCATTGGTGCTGGTGCTGGAATTGAAACTGCCGTTGGTAATGTTGGTAATGACATATTTGACGGTTCAGAATTGAACACCTTGCACGTTGAGGCACAGGAGCAAGCCAGCATGGCTTTAGCGGCGAAGGAGGTGGCGCTGTCTGACGCGGCCATCGCCAGTACCCACGCTAGCCATGTCCAGGCGCTTCTGGATGTTTCAGACGCGGCGCAAGCAGCTGCATTCGAAGCAGATGCAAGTGTAACCTCCGCGATGGCGGCAAAAGAGACGGCGCAAGCCGCAGCCACTGATGCCCAGATGGCCTTTGACGCGGCGCAAACATCTGCAGATGCTTCAGCTGAAATTATAAACTCAGCGCAACTGGCAAACGATGCTGCGCAAGCCGCAGCCACTGAAGCCCAGACGGCTTTTGACGCGGCGTCGGCCGTATCCTCTGCGGCCACGGCTGAAGCGGCCGAAGCGGCGACCGCCATTTCAGCGGCCGGTATTACTACAACGACTGTTGCCGCTGCGCAGAATGCGACCACGGCTGCCAATGCCATGGCAGCAACCGCGACCACGGCTGCCGATCTGGCTGTCACCGCCGCCAATGCCACCTCCTTCATGTCTGCAAATTTTGCTGGTGGTGACGGCAATGACGTCCTCACTGGTGGTACGGGTGATGACATTTTGAGTGGCGATGCCGGCGATGATGTTCTTAAAGGCGAGGCTGGCGCCGATCAGCTTCGTGGTGGTGATGGCGACGATACGCTTTACGCCGATAGTGCGGACACGATTATTGAGGGTGGCTTGGGCGCTGACACTCTTTATGTCGAAGGCGCGAACGGCGTCTCCATTGGTGCCGGGGCTGGAATTGAAACTGCCGTTGGTAATGTTGGCAACGACGTCTTTGACGGATCAGACCTGACCACGTCTGCAAACTTTGCGGGCGGTGCTGGTAACGACACCCTCACGGGTGGTTCTGGTAATGACACGCTGAGCGGCGAAGCTGGCGACGACCAACTTCGTGGCGGTGCTGGCAACGACATTTTGAGTGGCGGCGCCGGCCATGATGGTGCGACGTTCGCCGGCTTAATGTCGGGTTACCGCTTTAGTCATAGTGCTGAAGGTCTTGTTGTCACTGATACGCTTGGCGGCGAAGGGTCCGACACTCTCGTCGATATTGAAACGCTATCATTCGCCGACGGTGATCTACAGGTCGCGCTTGTTGACGGTAAATATACTTTAAGTGGCAGTGCATTGGCTGAGAGCATCACCATTGATGGAACCGTTGGCCTGGCGATTGCTGGGGGTGACGGCAATGACACCCTCACGGGTGGTTCTGGTGATGACACGCTTAGAGGCGAGGCTGGAGCTGATCAGCTTCGTGGTGGTGCGGGTGACGATACGCTTTACGCCGATAGTGCGGACACGATTATCGAGGGTGGCTTGGGCGCCGATACTCTTTATGTCGAAGGCGCGAACGGCGTCTCTATTGGGGCTGGGGCTAGAATTGAAACCGCCGTTGGTAATGTTGGCAACGACGTCTTTGACGGCTCAGACCTCACCACGTCTGCCAACTTTGCTGGTGGTGACGGCAATGACACCCTCACTGGCGGTTCTGGTAATGATATTCTTAAAGGCGAGGCTGGAGCTGATCAGCTTCGTGGTGGTTTGGGCGACGATACGCTTTACGCTGATAGCGCGGACACGATTATCGCGGGTGGCTTGGGCGCTGACACCCTGTATGTCGAGGGCGCGAACGGTGTCTCAATTGGTGCTGGGGCTGGCATTGAAACGGCTGTTGGTAATGTAGGCGACGACGTATTTGATGGGTCTGACCTCACCACGTCTGCCAACTTTGCGGGCGGAGACGGTAATGACGTCCTCACGGGCGGTTCTGGTAATGATAATTTGAGTGGGGACGCTGGTAACGATGAGATTGATGCGGGGCCTGGGGACGATTGGGTCAATGCCGGCTCCGGTGACGATATCATCGAAGGCGGCGGCGGCGCGGATGTCCTGATCGGCGGCAGCGGACGCGACAAGTTCGTGTTCGGCGCGGCGGCGGATTCCAGTATCGCCGCCATGGATGTGATCACCGATTTCGAGCAGGGCAGCGACCTCATCGTCCTGGACGGCCTTGGCCTCGGCTTTGACGTTGGCCCCCTGGGCGTCAGCAGTGGTCTCTATAACAGCGGCCACACGCTGGTCGCCCATAATGTTGACAGCGGGTTGGTCGAGATCGATCTCGACGGTGACGGTATCGCCGATATGGCGTTCGAACTGGAAGGCGTTTTCGACGTCCTCACCACCAGCGACTTCCTGGTCACCTACAATTCCGTTCTCGGGACGGCGGACGGCGGTCTGACTGCTGACGTTATTGATCGCACCGCGCTCGCAACATTTGGTGAGACCATCGACGGCGGCGACGGCGACGATACCCTCACTGGCGGTAACTTCAATGATATCATCATTGGTGGCAGCGGTTACGACACCATCAATGGCGGCGGCGGCGATGACTACATCGTGCCGGGTGGCGACACAGTGGATGACGGTGCCACGGTTTATGCCAGCCTCGGTAACGACACCATCGACTTCGCCGGACTCGGTCAGGGCTGGCTGGAGCTCGATTACAGTGCCCTGGACCTCATCGCCGGTACTTATGGCATTACGGCAATCATCGGTCCAAGCGGCGGCACGGTGACGAAATATGACAGCACCACCTCCACCACCTACACCGACGCGCTGCTGAACGTCGATGTCAGTGACGGCGAAGGCAATGGCTGGGCCATCTATGGCACGCAGAATGCCGACATCATCCGCGTCGATCTCGACGGTAATGACGAGTGGATGGAGATCGTGGGCGGCGATGGTGCCGACACTTTCGCCGCGAGTGGCGGCCAGGTCCGGCTGATGCTGAACTGGGACAGGGGCACCGATCCTAACGATGTGGTGATCAACGCTTCTGACTATGCCGTCGCCGATGTGGTGGTGAACGGTGTAACCACCCCCGTTACCATCGACGCCAACAGCGGTCGCGACGCCTACGGCAATATCGACATTCTGGAAACCACCTTCAGTGAATACCGGTCCTTCGGTGGCAACGATGTCCTGATCGGTGGCGACACGGACGAACGCTTCATCGTCGGTGGCGGCGACAACTATGTGGACGGCGGCGACGGCTACGATACAATTCGCTACGATCGTAGCGGTGTCGGTGATTTTGCCGTCGTCGATCTGGCGGCGGGCACGGCATCGGGTGTCTTGGATGGCATCGCCTTCACTGACACCCTGGTCAGCATCGAGGGAGTTCGCGGCTCCAAGACCGGCGACGACACCATCAGCGGCACGTCGGGTGACAATGCCCTGGATGGCAAGGGCGGCGACGACATCCTCCTGGGTCGCGGCGGCAACGATACCCTGGTCGGCGGTTCCGGCGCGGACACATTCGTCTACACCTCCACTGGTGACGCCCTCGTGGGTGGCTATGAAACCATCACCGATTTCAGTGTCACCGATGGTGACATCATCCGGCTCGAAGGCCTGCTGAAGGGCACCTTCAGTTATCTGGACGTTCTCGAGACTGGCGTTAACGAGTTTACGGGCGACGGTAACACCGAAGCCATCATGGATCAGTCCGGCTTTACCTCGGTTCTGCTGATTGATACGGACGGTGACGGCACGGCGGATATGTCCATCGTCATGCCGGGCGTGGACGGCTCGACCCTGACGGCGGCGAATTTCGTTCTCACCGATCTCATCGTCAATACTTTCGATACAGACGTTGGCACCGGCGACTGGTTAACGGACGCGAACTGGAGCTTGACCTTCGCTCCGCTGACGAACCACAAGGCGGTGCTCATCGGTGCGGGCACCGTGAACTATGTGGCGGCTGCCACGGTCACCTCCATCGGCGGGCTCGACGCCGGGGCGAACCTGACGGTTACGGACGGCACGCTGGCCATCACCGGCGACGCGATTTTCCAGACCGGCAAGAGCCTCACGGTGACCGGTGCCTCGGCGGCCCTGAACATCGATGGCTCGGCAACGGCCAACGGCATCATGGTAGTCGATGCGGGGGCGAGCATCGGCGGTGCGGGCATTCTGACCATTCAGGCCGTCACGAACCTGACCGGCGGCGCGACTATCGACCCGGCAGTGACCATCACAGGCTCGACCACGGCCAATGACGTGACGTTCACTAACGATGTGACGATTTCGTCCGCAACCGGCTCCATGAAGGTGACGTCTGGAGATGCGACCATCAACGGCGCGTTCGATATAGAGGTCGGGTCAACACTGAATATTGCGACGGCGGTCGTCGATACGGATGACGCGATCCTGACCATCGCCAGCGGGTTCACCAACGCGGGCACCATCCTTCTCGATCATGAATCCGCCAATCTGAACAGCTCGGTGCTCAACGTCGGCGGCACAATCCTCAACACCGGCACCATCCAGGTTAACCCGGGCGGCACCGCCAACGCGATCAATGCGCAGATTGTTAATGACGCCAGCGGCGACATCACGATCAATGGCGCGACGACCATCACCAACAATGTGACCAACGACGGTGATGTGTTTATCAACTCAAACCTGACCGTCACCGGCGCGTTCTTCAACACCGGCAACATCGTTGTCGCCCAGGGTGCGACGCTGGCCCTTGACGGCAGCTTCGTCCTCAACAACACAGGTGTCATCGACGGCGACGGTATCATCACGCTGGCCAATGGCGCGACCCTTTCCAACAACGGTGTTATCGAAGTGGGTGGCGTCAACCAGGTCGGCGATTTCACCGTCAGTGGTGATCTGGGTAGTGGTACGGGCAACGAACTGACGTTCGATATTCAGGGCGTGACACCGGTTACCACGTTCGATCAGTTGACCGTGAACAGCCTTGATCTCGCCGGTGCGTCGGATGTCCTCAATCTGAACTTCTCGGGCTTCGCGCCTGCGGCCGGGAACAGCTTCAAGATCGTCAACGCGACGGCGCAAAGCCTCGATACGTTTGATGTCATCAACGTCACGGGGCTGGACCCCACGCTGGAGGCGTTGGTCTTCACAGCGGCGGATGGCATTACCGTGACCATCGGTTTCGTCGGCCTCACCATCACCGGTACCGACGGCGTGGATGATAGTGTCGCGGGCGTTGGCGCACTGGTCGGCGGCGGCGGCGACGATGTCTTCATCGCCACCACGGGCACGGATGAAATTATTACCGGCGGCGGGAGCGATACGCTGCAAGTGACGGTCGCCAGCGGTCTTGACCTGTTTAGTGCGGAACTGGTCGATGCGGACGGTGATCTGGCGTTCGACGACCTGAAATTCGTTCTGGAGGACGCCACCGGCGTGCTTCACACCACGACGGTTCTCGAGCACGCGGATGCGACGACGCCGCAGCCGCTGGCTTTTGTCGAGTTCGACTTTGACGAAAACGGAACGCTCGATTTGTACAGTGTCGCCAATGCAGCGACGACCCTGGATGTGTCGGCGAACCCCAACTTTGTGGATGTGAACACGGCAATAGCAGGATCATCCATTGGCGAGGCGCTGGCGGGCAACTCCGGCAATGACATCCTCATCGGCAATGGCGGCGTCGATACCATCAACGGCAATGACGGCAATGACGAGATCGTCGGCGGCGCGGGCGGCGATGTTCTGAGCGGCGGCCTCGGGCTCGACAGCTTCTGGTACGTCGATGTGGCGGATAGTGTCTCAGGCAATCGCGACTCCATCACCGACTTCAACGCCGACGAGGACTTGATCGACATCGCCGACGTGGTGATCGGCAACTTCACCTTCCAGGGCATTGATGCGGGCTTCGGCTCCACGGCCTCGGCATTTGTCGATACCACGTCGGGCAGCATCCTGAAGATCGACGTGGACGGCGACGGTTTCGGCGACATGGAGATCGACATCACCGGCTACACGGGCACCCTCGACGTTGGCGATTTCTTCGTTGACGGGCTCACAAACACCGCGCCCACGATATCCGGTGCAGCGGCACCTCAGGGCGCGCTGAACTTTGACGGAGTGGATGATTATGTATCTGCGAACCTGACCGGGCCTTTGGCTACGGGAACGGGGTCCTTTACATACGAAGCGTGGGTAAACATACCGGGTTCGATAGATCAGGTGCTGGCCAGCTTTGGAGCCAATGCGGCCAACAATGCCGTCGCCTTGCAAGTCGGCAGCAGCGGTGAGTTCCGCTTCCATGTCAATGGAGCCATTGAAACCATCTCGCCTGATATTATCAACGACGGTGCCTGGCACCATGTTGCGGTTTCATATGACGGCCCGAATGGTGCTGTGCAGTTGTATGTCGATGGGCAAGTATCTGGTGCCGTCACAACAGGGCATGCTATCAACCTTACCGGTGGGGCGATGGAGCTCGGTCGTAACCTCGTTAACCAAGCGCAAAGTTTCCAAGGACAACTTAGCGAAATTCGCGTTTGGAATACGATCAGGACTTCCGCTGAAATTGCCGACAATTATCAACAGGCCCTTCCCGACTCCCAACCTGACTTAGCTGGTTACTGGCGACTAAATGACGGCACCGGGGCAAATGCCTACGACGAAACGGTGTCTGCCAATACAGCCACCGTCTTTAACGGTGCGACGTTTAGTGCTGCCGGTCCGGTTCTGCGGGACACGTTCTTCAAGACCAGCGAGGATACGCCGTTCTCGGGTATCATTGAGGCCACCGATTCTGACGGTGATACACTCTCTTACAGCATCAGTACCCAAGGAGCCAAAGGCAATGCCAGCATCGATGGCTTGACGGGGGCCTTCACTTACACACCGGACCCCGACCTCAACGGTGCCGACAGCTTCACCGTTCAGGTCAGCGACGGCAACGGTGGTTTCACCAACCAAACCATCGCCGTTGATGTGCTGCCCATCAACGACGCGGCGGTTCTGTCGACGACGACGACGATTGACTCGAACTTCTCGGAAGGTGGCGCGGCGGTTGCGGTTGATCCGTTGATCTCGGTTTTGGACATTGACAGCGCGAACCTGAACAGTGCGTCGGTGGTGATCTCGGGTGGTTTTGTTACCGGTGAGGACTTCCTTACCTTCACGCCGCTTGGCGGGGTAACGGGGAGCTACGACTCTGCGACGGGTATTCTTGATCTCTCTGGCTCGGCAACGATTGCGACCTATCAGGACATTCTTCGTTCGGTGAGCTACTCCAACAGCAACCTGACAACGCCGGATACCACGCCGCGCACCATCGAGTTCTCCGTGGTCGACGATTTGGGCCTTTCATCCGGCGCGGGCTTCCCGGTGACGGTGAATATCTCCGGGGCCAACGATGCGCCGATTGTCGAGGGTGTTGGTGTTGAGTTGCTGAACGACAACTTCGATGACAACGTTCTGGATGCGACGCTGTGGCGGACGGATGGTAGTGTTGCCGGTAATTCCGTCACGGAGACCGGTGGGGCCATTGAGCTTGTCAACCGAGGGTTCCTGATCACCCAGGACGAGTATGTGCCATCGGCTGCGTCGGAACTGAGCATCAGCGGCACATGGACCATGTCGACGTTGGGTTCGGGCAACGATCTGATGCAGATCAACACCCGCTCTGATGGTGATCCGAGCGGGCCTAATGGCGAAGTTCTCAATGGTCTGCAGTTTATCCTGAATGAAGACAGTAACAGCCTGAGTATCGAGACCAAGATTGCTGGTGTTGGCGCTGTGGTCGCCGGGCCGTTGGTTACGTCCTTCGATATTCTCGCTGGCGGCTCTTATGCCTTCGAGATTTTTGATAACGGCACGAACGTTGAGTTCACGATCACCGAGGTGGGTGTGCCGGCGAACACGGCGACGCTTACGGGCTCGACCACGTCTCATACATCCGCATTTGACTACGTAACGATCTACAACCGGGAGACGGATACTTCGACGCTGGATAACCTGATTATCGGCAACGAGTTCCCAGTTGGCTCGGCGGTTCCGGTAACCGAGGACACGGTGTTCCAGGGTCAGGTGTTTGCCAATGATCCCGATGGAGATGCGTTAAGCTTCACGGTGCAGACGGCAGCCACCACCACAGCGGGTGGCACGGTCACGGTCAATGCGGACGGCACGTTCAGCTACACACCGGCTACGGACTTCAATGGCACGGACAGCTTCAGCGTTGACGTGTTCGACGGCACGGCGACGGTGACCGAGACCATCAACCTGAACGTGCTGCCGGTTAATGATGCGCCGGTGATCGACGGTCTTGACGGCGATGTGCTGGTCTTCCTGGGTAATACCGGACCGCAGTTCCTGGATACCGGGGCCAATCCTGCCAGCGTTACGGATATCGACAACGCGGACTTCTTCGGTGGTTCCCTGACGGTGGCGCTGAGCGGTGGCGTGGTTTCGGGCGAGGATCAACTCAGCCTGGGTAACGGGAATGTGGTGCTCAGCGGTACCGCCAGCGGCTCGACGGTTAGTGTAAATGGTACCCCGGTTGGCACATTGACCTACGCCATTGCGGCGGACACGGATCTGGTCATTGACTTCAGCGTCACGGCGGCCAAACCGACCCTGGCGGACGTAACCGAAATTCTGCGGGCGCTGACTTATGAGAACCTCAACACGACGAATCCGGACGCCACCACGCGCACCACGAGTGTAACCCTTGACGATGGTCAGGGCGGCATCAGCACACCAGTGACGGTGAAGGTCGGCGAGAACATCATCGACACGGGTTCTGACGGCGTTAACGACATCTTGATTGGCACGGCGGGCGATGACGTGTTTATCGCCACGACGACGGCGGGCGGCACGGACACGATCACCACGAACGGCGGTGTGGATACGCTGCGGATGACGCTGGCCAGCGGGCTTGAGTTGGTCGGGGGCGAGCTGGTGGATGTGGATGGTGTTGGAGGACTGAATGATCTGGTGCTGACCATCGAAGACTCATCGTTCAACGAGTTCACGACGACCATTCTCAATCACGCCGACGGCACGGGCACGAACTCGCTGTCGTATGTCGAGTTTGATTTTGATGAAGACGGCACGACGCTTGAGAAGTACGCTGTGGCGACGGTGACCAATGTTGCGGGACTTGGTGCTTATGCAGGTGTCGATACGGTGATTGCGGGCACGGCGGGCGTTGACATTATTGCGGGCAACACGGGCGATGATATCCTTGTAGGCAATGGCGGTGACGACGAGATCAGTGGCGGTGCCGGTGATGACTGGCTGGTGGGTGGTGCCGGTAACGACACCATCAATACGGGCACCAACACCAGCGCCACAACGGGCGGCTGGGATAGCATCGAAGGTTACACCGGCGACGACACCATCAATCTGGATGATGCGACGGGCGGGTATGACATCTTCTACGACGAGCTGGATGACGTCTCGCAGACCATCAACATTGACCTGTCGGTCTCGGGTTCGGAGATTGTCGAGAAGCTGGATGGCACCACGGTGGTGGGTACGGATACCCTGAACGGTATCAGCGCACTGGACTTCTACAACAGCGCCTGGCTGGCGTTTGGCGGCACCAGTGGTGTTGATACCTACCTCGGAGCCGATGTTGATCCGGTTAATGGCAGCATCTGGGACAGCTTTGTCGAGGTCTATCTTGGCGGCGGTAACGACGTCATCACCGGCGGCACCGGGTTCGACCAGATCAGCCACTACGATGCGTTCACGGGCATTGTCGCCAACCTGGGCATCACAAGTATCAATATGACATCCTTGGTGGACCCGAGCTTCTACAATCTGGATGTGGACAATATCGCCGATGCCTTGCAGGTCCGCGACGGCCAGGGCGGCGTTGACGATGTCAGTGGCGGCGGCATCGACGGCATTCGCGGCACTGAATTCAACGACATCATGATCGGTGGCGACGCGGACGAGCACTTCACAACGGGTGGCGGCACCAACTATGTTGACGGCGGTCTTGGCGACCGCGATGTGATTCGCTACGACCGTTCGGGTGTGGCTTCCGTACAGGTCAATCTGGAAACAGGGGTGGCCACAGGAGTCTGGGACGGTGCCGCTTTCTCCGATACCCTGCTCAATATCGAAGAGGTGCGCGGCTCCGGTGGTGACGATCTGATCACCGGCAGCAACGGCGATGACAGGCTTGATGGCGGCGGCGGCAACGACACCATCCACACCGGCAGCAACACGAATCAAACCACGGGTGGCTGGGATACGATTATCGGCAGCACGGGTAATGATAACATCATCCTGGACGATGCGGATGGCGGCTATGTCTTCGCCTACTGGCGTCTGGACGGATCAGAGACCATCAGTATTGATCTGTCGGTCGCGGGTTCGGAGAAAGTCGACAAGTTCGACCTCTCGGCGACCCCCCTGCTGGTGGGCACCGATACCATCACAGGTATCAATACACTGGCCGTTGCCAACGACTTGGCCTGGATCGAGTTTGACGGCACCAGCGGCAATGACACCTTTGTTGGCTCGAACATTGCCGATCTATACACCACAGTCTTTATGGGTGGCGGCGGCGACACCATCACCGGCGGTGCGGCCTTCGAGCGGTTGACCCACTATGACGCAACGACGGGTATCGTCGCCAACCTGGGCGGGGCCGTGGATCTGGCGACGCTGGGCATCGACACGGCGAATTACGATCTTGCGGGCCTTGGCAACGTGATGGCCGCCGGAGAGGTTCGCGACGGTCAGGGTGGCGTGGATACCATCCTCGGCGGTATCGACGAGATCCGGGGTACGAAATTCAACGACATCATGATCGGCAGCGCCGCAGACGAGTCGTTCATCACCGATGGCGGTGACGATTACATCAACGGCGGCGATGGCTATGATCAGGTCCGGTATGACCGCTCCGGCATGGAGTTTGTCAACGTTGATCTCTCCACGGGCGTGGCCACGGGTTCGGCCAACGGCGTGGCCTTCACGCAGACCCTGGTCGGCATTGAGCGGGTGCGCGGCACCAGTGGCGACGATGACCTGATCGGCAGCGCAGGTGCTGACCGGCTTGAAGGCAAGGACGGGAACGATACCATCGAAGGTGGGCTTGGTGTGGACCTGTTGTATGGCGGCACAGGTAACGATACGTTTGTCTATTCTTCGATTTCCGACTCGGTTCAGGGCTTTACCGACACAATCTATGATTTCGATGCGGGCAGTGGCGATGGCGGAACGGTCGTCGATCAGTTCGAATTTGCCGGGCTGTTCAATCCTGGTGGGTTTGTTTACCGCGGCATCGCACATGATAGCAACAATACGATTATTGCCGCTGTCAATTCATCGATAACGAATGACGGCAGCACGAGCCAGGCCTGGTTTGATGATTTTGTTGATGTCCTTTCTGTCGACATTAACGGCGACGGCGTGGGTGATATCGAGATATCCCTGACAAGTGGCGATACCTTTGATGGAACCACATTGGATGCATCAGACTTTACTGGAACCGCAGCTCCGGCCTTCACAGGAACCTCTGGTGATGATGCATTGTTCGGAACATCGGGGAGCGACGCCCTTATCGGTGACGCGGGCAATGACTGGATTTCCGGTGGCGCTGGTTCCGATTTCCTGACGCTTGATGTCGGTTGGGGTATCGACATCGTCGACTCGACGACGGGCGCCGTCGCTGGCGACCTGGACAAGCTGATCATTACCGGGGTGAATTACGAAGATATTTTCGGCTACCGGACCGGCGATCATCTTTCCGGCTACGCGGCGACCTCTGGCGACAACGTCACGTTGCTGGATTACTACGACGCGACGCTTCCGGATAATGTCTCCGTGACCATGGATCTGGCTGCGGGCGGCACCATCACCGTCGACAATACGTCGGATGAGGATGCCGATGGTACCACTGACTTTGCGGAGTACAGCCTTCTGCAGTTCGGCACCGATGCCGGGGAAACCATCACCGCGACAACATCAACCCACGACAATGTTGTGTGGGCTGGGCTGGGTAATGACACCATCAACGGTAGCGCTGGGTTTGACCTCCTGTTCGGTGGCGGCGGCAACGATATCCTGAACGCCGGCTCGACGGCCGACGAAGACTTCCTGGTTGGTGGCAGTGGCAACGACACCTACAACATTTCAACAGGCGAATGGGCCGATATCCTTGATAACGGCTCGTCGACCGCGGATCAGGTTGTGCTGCCGTTTGCTCTGACCGCTGCATTATACGCTCTCATTGACGGCGGTAACCACCTTGCTATACAGGACGCAAATGGGACCGGTGCCGTCATCTATAACTGGCAAAGCACTACCGATAGGATTGATTCCTTTGTATTTACGGACGGCACCCAGACCTTTGCACAATTGACCACCCTGGTAACCAACGCGGGCCTGGCACCGGTGACCTGGGAATCCCTCGGGTACGTGACCGCAGAAATAAACGACGAAATCGCCTTGATCCAGCAGTTGGATGGCGATGATCAGGGGCCGAGCCTCAACCTGACAATTGCCGGGACGGGCATTGGCGAAACCGTCAACGGCTTCTCCGGTGATAACCTGATCATCGGTGAGGCGGGCAACGATACGCTGGTCGGTCGTGGCGGTGATGATATTTACCTGTTCCGCCTTGGTGACGGTGCCGATACGGTCGATAACGTGACCGGTGCCGCCGTCGGCGAACGTAACGATCTTCGCTTTGGTCCGGGCATTTTCGCCAGCGAGTTGGTCGTGTCGCGGGTCGCCACGGACGACTTGCTGATTTCTTACAGCGATACGGACAGTGTCACCTTGTCGGGCTGGTTTGGCGCGGATGCGAAGGCGCAGCAGGTTTCGGTTACCTTTGTCTCTGAAGATCAGCAATATCTGTTGACTAGTGGACCTGATGCCTCGGCTTCCACAGCCGGTGTCATGATCGTTGCGGACGACAGCGACCCCACTGCCACCAATATGATCGGTAGCGGTTTTGATGATGTCCTCATCGGGGACACGGATGGTGGGAACATGGATGGCGGCGCAGGTGATGATCTTTTGATCGTCACCACCCTTGCCGATACTGTGGAAAATACCATCAACGGCAATACAGGAACCGGCGACACCGTGTCCTTCCTGGACATTACAACAGGAACCGGCGTGCTCATTGACTTGGGTGCTGCCAGCGATGGAAATGGTACGGCGAGTGACGGCATCAACATCGGCGATGTGCTCCTGGGTGTTGAAAATGTCATCGGTTCCGATGGTGACGACACGATCTCCGGTGACGGACTCGACAATACCCTGATCGGCGAGTTCGGTAACGACACCCTGACAGGTAACGGCGGCGCAGACATCCTGACCGGTGGTGCAGGTAACGATACGTTCAAGTATCTACTGGATACGGACTCGATTGCCGCATCCAGGGATATCATTACCGACTTTGATTCGAATGCGGCGGATTCTTTCGATATCTCCGCGCTGATTGTCGAACATAATGCGACGGCGACAACGGGTGTCGATGATATCACGACCTTCAATTTCGTGACCTCCTTCACCAGCACCGCCCAGGTCGCAGAAGCCCGGCTTGTCGATACGGCTAATGCCAACATCAAGCTCCTTGAACTTGATATGGATGCCGACGGTGTGGCGGAGACAGAAATCGAGATGCACAATGTGGATGTCGCCAACCTCGACGACACCGATTTCGTGACAGGCCTTGGCCCCGCGTAATAAATATCGAAAAATCAATAGGTTGTGATATCTTTCCTCCTGTCCCTGGAAGTTGTTTTGGGAATGGATCAGCGAGGAAGGTGCCGTGCGTTCATTGCCGCCCACAGGAAGCATCAGCGACGCCCTCACGGGAGAAACCTGGAGTGCAACCGATGTCCGGGCGGCGACGGCACGGCGGCTTCAAGAACTCTGCCATCTGGGTGTCGGCGCGGGTGATCCCGTCATTATCGCCTATGGGGGCACGCCATCTTTTTTTGCCGATCTGGTCGCCGTCTGGCATGCGGGGGCCGTTGCGGTCTGTATCAATCCGACCCTGACCGACCATGAGTTTGGCACTGTACTTTCCTTCGTTCGGCCAAAGCTGGTCATCTCGGCACGTGCCCGTGCGCCGTCCAAAATCGCGGAAATTCCCCCGGTCGAGAAATCAAAGAGTAATGATCCGTCCTATCTTTTGGGTGAAATAGACGCCCCCGATGATGCCCCCGCACTGGTGTTGTTTACCTCCGGTACGACGGGCACCCCGAAGGGTGTGGTGTTGAGCTATGGTGCCCTCGCGGCCCGTATTGGGCTGAACCTGGAGAGTATTCCAGCCGACAATCTGAGACGCACCCTGTGTCTGCTGCCAACCCACTTCGGCCATGGCCTGATCGGCAATTGCCTGACTGCGTTGAGCGCAGGCGGAGATCTTTTCCTGATGGTCCAGGACGGGGTGCAAAACGCCGGGTGTCTGGCGGACGTGGTGGAGAAACACGGTGTTACGTTCATGAGTTCGACCCCGTCATTCTGGCGTATGGCCTTGCGATCCCGGCGGGTGGGGCCTTCTGCGGCGATGCGCATGGTCAGTATCGGTTCCGCGCCGGTCCCTGCAGCCATGGTTCAGGCGGTGTCAAAATGGGCCAGCACGGAGGACGTTCGCGTCATGTACGGCATCACGGAAGGGGCAAACTGGCTCGCCGGGTATTCTTTGCGGGATCGCGAGCCGCAAGACGGATATGTTGGCCGAATGTGGGGTGGTCAGGTGGCCGTTGGAGGGGATGATGGAAAGATTTCGGACCATGGTGAGGGTGAAATACTGCTCAGGTCACCATCGTTGATGTCCGGCTATCTGGATCAGCCGGACCTGACGAATGAGGTCATGCGTGAGGGCTGGTATTGTACGGGGGATCGGGGGCGGTTGACGCCCGACGGGGATATCTTCCTCACCGGGAGAATCAGGGAAGAGATCAATCGGGGGGGGACGAAAGTTTCACCCACGGAGATCGATATGCTCATGGAAAAGCACCCTGACGTGGCGGAAGCCTGCACATTCCCGTTGCCGGATGTCATTGCCGGAGAGCTTGTGGGGATCGCCATACGGCTGAACGAAGGTGCCGGGACCGAGATGTCTGCGTTGAGAGAGTGGTGTGCAACAATGATCCGGCGGGAGTGTGTGCCCGATCACTGGATGCAGGTGCCGGAATTACCGGCAACGGATCGTGGCAAGATTGACCGGCGGCTGGTTCAGTCCCGGTATCTGGCCCAGAGTCAGCCAGGCTCTGGGCCTGGATCTGGCCCGGGGTCTGGAGAGACCGCGTGAGTAACGACTGGACACCAGAGAAGCCGTTGGTGCTGGAAACGGAACGCTTTGTTCTCCGTCCGCTCCGTGCCGAGGATGCTACCGATACATATATCGGCTGGTGGAACGATGCTGAAATTCAGGAAGGCATGGGGGCCGGTCCGCGTAACTGGGGGCGGGAACATGCGGAACGCCATATTGCCAACTTTGACAATCGTCAACGATTCCATCTCGGTATCTTCCCCCGTGGGAAAGACCTTCCCATCGGTTTTTTTGCCATTTTTCTCGAGCCAGCAGGGGTTGCACGGACAAACATCCTGATTGGCGACAAGGCGTTTTGGGGGGCAAGAGTGCCATTGGAGGTTCGCTCCCGCGTCCTGGACTTTCTGTTTTTGACCCTCAGGCTGGAAAAGGTTTACGGGAAAATCCACGGCCGCAATTATCCGTCCATTTTTAACTACAAGGCGCTCGGATTTACCGTCGAAGGCGTTCAGCGTGCCCATGTTGCCGGGCCGGGAGGAAAACGGCTGGATATCACCCTGTTCGGCATCCTCCGGGATGAATGGCTACAGCGCGACAAAGCCGGGGAGCATTAACGTGGGTACAGGGGCGGCACCAGAGAATAATGCAGCACGTGCCCGAATGATCGTGGCGACGGCCGTGGGCATCCCGGAGAAGGATCTACCTCTGGACGCCGCAATCGGCCAGTGGGGGCCATGGGATAGTCTCGCCCACATGCGGATTGTGCTGGCGCTGGAAGATGATCTGGGCGTTGCTCTCCCGATGGAACAAATCGTTGAAATCGGAGCACTGCTGGACATCGAGAGATTGCTTTTAGAGCATGGGAAAGTATAAGAGTGCAATAGCGATGCGGATTCTGGAACGCGTTGTTTTTAATAGTGTGTTTTGGATGCGTGCAATGCTATATCCCATCAGGGTGGGGGATGTGATAGACTGACCGGGTGGTCCGGTGGAATTTAGTCTGACAGGCAGAGGGCATGAGGGAACTACTTTCACGACTGATGGCGTCGCCACGAATTGCGGTGGAACTATTCGTTTCCTCGCTGTTTGCCAATGTGCTTGCGCTGGCCAGTTCCCTGTTCGTTATGCAGGTTCTGAACCGCTACGTCGCGCACGGTATTCATTCCACTCTGGCGACCCTGGTGGCCGGGGTGCTTATTGCCATCGTTCTCGAATACATATTCCGCCAGACCCGAATGAAAATAGCCCGCGGTGTGAGCGTCATCCCCGATGAATATGCGGCGTTCCGGGGGTTCAGCATTTTGACCCGGGCAAAGACATCCGCCATGGACAAGATTCCACCGGAGACCCGGCGCGAGATGGTTAATGGTATGCAGGCGGTGGAAACCGCCTATAACGCATCAAATATAGCAACGGTTCTGGATGTTCCGTTTTCTCTGCTCTTCATCGGTGTGCTGTATATTTTGCAGCCCATCATTGCGCTCATTGTGGTGTGTTTCATCGTCGCCGTGTTTCTACTGGGTATCTTTGGCGGGCGATCAGTGCGGAAGCAAACCGCAGATTCGCAGGAGGCCAATAGCGAAGGCAGCGGCCTGATCAGTACCGTGACACGTGAGGCCGATACGATCCGAGCGTTTAACGCCGGCGCCTTCGTGCGCCGCGCATGGCGTCATCACCAGGGACGCGTTCAGGGCTTGCGTCGCGATATGACGGCGCGTCAGGGTGCGATCCAGACCATTACCCAGAGCGCGAGCGGTCTGATGAGTGTGGCGGTCATTGGCGTAGGCGCATTGCTGGTCGTATTCGGGAAAATGGATGTGGGCCTCATGATCGGCGCGAATATCCTGGCTTCCCGCGCCTTGCAGCCAATTTCAAAGTTTTCCCAACTGGGTAGTTCTTTTGCCAAGGCACGGGAGGCGCTCGCTAACTTCGAAAAGCTGGGAGATATACCGCTTGAGGCCGAACAGGGATCGGCCATCACCGACTACCGGGGCGCTATCGAGTTTCGGGATACGGCTTTCGCATATGAAGCCAGCAATTCACCTCTGTTTGAATCGCTTAACCTGAAGCTGGATGCGGGAAGTGTTCTGATTATCACCGGTGGCAATGGTACGGGGAAGACCACGTTTGCACGGATATTGATGGGTCTGCTGGAGCCTTCCCGTGGACAAATACTTGTTGATGGACTTGATCTGCACCAGGTCGCACCGGAATGGTGGCGACGGCAGGTTCTCTATTTACCGCAAGAACCGTCATTGCTGAACGCAACGATTGAAGAGAATCTGCGGGTCAACAATCCTGACATTGAGGTTGATGCCATCAATCAGGCGATAGATGCTGCGGGACTTCGTCGTTTTTTGGACGAGAGTCCCCATGGTCTGGCAACAGAGGTTGTCGATAATGGTTGGCGGTTATCGGAAGGCATCCGCCGTCGGCTGGCTCTCGCGCGGGCGCTGACATCGAATGCAAATATTGCGGTTATCGACGAGCCAACGGAAAGTCTGGACGCTGAGGGTTGCGCCGCCGTTCATGCCGTCCTGGGCGACCTGGCCCGCCGTGGACGAACCATCATTATCATGTCCCATGACGCCAATGTGGTGAAGGGTGCCCATACTGTGGTGGACCTGAATGTGAAACCGGTGCCGGAAATCCGGAGGTTTGAGGGCGCGGTGGCGCAAGAGACCTCAATGGGAGTTACTTCACCACCAACGGTTCAGCCTCAGCCTCAGCCTCAGCCTCAGCCTCAGCCTCAGCCTCAGCCTCAGCCTGACAAGGCGGTGAAAGCACCTGTCAAGAAGCAGCCATCACCAGCGGCCGCGGTAGCAAATAAAGACACGGCCATACCAGAAGGCGCGGTTGATAAGACGACGCAGGGTGGTGAGACGAAGACAGCCATACCCTCTACCCCCGTCAAGCAGACACCGGTGACGAACGTTCAAAAGGAGAAAGCAGTAGGAGATCAGTTTTCCCTTTCGCAGGTCCGGGCAGGCACGGGAGAGAAATCATGAGCGAGGTTACTGACCGTGAGTTCGTACCGTCTGAAAACGTTGGCACATCGCCGCACGCTGTGCTCGGGTTATGCAGCCTTCTTGTGATCGTTTTTTTTGCTTGGGCGACGATCAGTGAACTGGACATCGTCAGCATGACGACGGCGGAGGTCGCGCCATCATCGCAGGTAAAGACCGTGCAACACCTAGAGGGAGGAATTGTGCGTGAGATATTGATTCGCGATGGTGAGAATGTGTCCGTAGGCCAACCTCTGATCATCCTGGAACCCATTGCTTCGGGGGCTGATGTTGGCGAGTTGCAAGTTCGACTGACAGCTCTCAAGGCCGATATAGCCCGTTTTGATGCGCTGGCTCGTGACAATGATGCCGTCGTTTTTCCAAACGACCTGATCGAACAGCATCCGAATATTGTTGCGCAGTCGGCTCAACGCTTTGCTGCACAGTACCGACGACACCGGAGCGAAATGTCCCGTCAGAAGGAAACCATTGAGCAGCGCACTATGGAGATTCGTGAAATCGAATCACGAATCCGAAACGGCAAGCGAAGCCTGGAACTGGTGCTTGAGCAGGTTACGATCAGCGAGGAGTTGATGGCCGAAGACCTCACGAACCGATTTGTACACCTTAATTTGCTGAAAGAAGCGGCGCAACTGCGCGGATCCGTGGAAACGGATACCCAGGCGTTGGCCAGTTCGAAGGCCGCCGTGAAGGAAGCCAAGGCGCAACTGGAGGCAATGGATAGTGTGTACAGGGACGAAAACGCCGAATCGTTGGACGAGGCGCGCCGGTCCTACGATGAATTGTATCAGCGCATCAAGAAGTTCGAAGACTCTCTGGATCGTACCATTGTTCGTTCGCCCGTCGATGGCGTAGTGAAGGAACTGTACGTGGCGACAGTGGGCGGTGTGGTTCGCCCCGGGGATGCGATCGTGGATATTGTCCCCGCAGGAGATCGCTTGGTCGTGGATGCGCAGCTACCCACGAGTGATATCGGCTATATCCGGGTGGGACAGAATGTGGTTGTCAAACTGGCATCGGCAGATGCCGCGCGGTTTGGAGACTTGAGAGGCAAGGTCGTCCGGATCAGTCCGGATACCCTGGAAACGCCTGACGGAAAACCCTATTACAAGGTCCGCGTCGAAACCGAACAGGCCTTTTTCGAACACGGCGCGCAGCGATACGATCTGTACCCCGGCATGCAGGTCATGGCGAACATCCAGACCGGAAAACGAACGGTCCTACAGTATATCCTGGGTCCATTGACAAGAAATGCCCGCAGCGCCATGCAGGAGCGATAGCCGGGCGGGGTATCACTAACGGGGCTAAAATATTCGTCAGGAATCCAGTTTTTTCCGTGGCTCTGCCTTAACCTTCTGTGCTGGTTTGTCTTTGTCATCAGAGGGTTCAGTGGCATCAGCCTGCTGGTCCTCTTTCTTTTCTTTGACCTTCTCTCCAATGGTTTTTGCGGCATTGTTCAATCCCTGAAGAATGCGGGCAAGTTGATTGGCCGGAATTAACAGGCGCGTGATGGGGCGTACGGTTGTTTCATCTTCGTTCTGTGCAAACGTGATGCGAAATACGCCGTTGGCGTGGGACACGTTAGATACGGCCTCTACGAAGTATTCCTGAATATCGAGATTGCTCATGGTATTGCCTCCTAGGTCGGATTGTGTGTGATCATTATAACTTATTTCAGGCTCGCCCACGGGACCATCGTCTATGTCACCGGAATGACGGACCTAAAGCATCCTTTAAGGGCTGCAAGTGTTTCTCGAAATGTTTCCATCGTTCTACTGACGTATTGTAAAGCGGTTGCCGGACCTGCCAAGTGCTTGCAGTCTTGACGGTGCGTTTGGTTTCGTGGGACCCGATGCATGCTTCTTCCCATTCGAGACCACAGTACTCCAGGACCCGGCGTGTTGTCCCCTCGTGATCAGCAACCATGTCTTCGTAATCGATTTCGAGAATCTTGTCTGGCAGAACCTTGACCCAATGCGCCATCAGGCGATCATACGCCTGATAGTAAGCGCCGAGGGATTCCAGTGATACGCTGAAGGGCATGGGGCTTGTGAAATGCTGGAAATAGCATGACAGGCAACTGTCCATGGGCTGTCGCCGACAATGAATGATGCGTGCATTCGGCAAAAACAGGGAAATAAAGCCAATGTGCATGAAGTTTCCCGGCATCTTGTCTGTGACAAACGGACTGTTGTCGCTAAGACGTTTGACGTAGGTGATATACGACTCACCGAGTCGGCAGGCAGTTATGGCATCCAGGTCATTGGCGAAGTCCGGATACCCGGATGCGCCACTGATTTCTGCGCTGATGGCATTGGTGAGTTGTCCAATTTGTTCAAGCTCTCCGGCCCCGAAAACCATGGAATGACTGGCGATCACCTGCTCCATCAATGTCGTGCCCGAACGCGGCATGCCGACAATAAAAATAGGTCGTCGTGATTCACTCCCGAAGCCCTCACGTCGCGCAAAAAAATTCGGGTTGAATATTTCAATCAACCGATTGACGACCTGGTTGTGCATCGCATTATTAAACGGTGGTGCCCGGTTATCGAGCGCATTTCCCTTCGCAAAATGTTCGAACGCTTCGTCGTAACGTTCCAGATCATCGTAGACTTTACCCAGAGTAAAATGGATGTTGGTTCGGTCCGGGTCGGGGAGGCTCTTGTTTCCCAGCATGGCCACCATTTTTTCGATATCTTTCTGGCTTTCGCCGGTTTTCCGAGCTCTGGACAGATTGTAGTGCGCCTGAACATTGGCGGGGTTCAGTTCCAGTGCCTTCTCATAGTGAACAATCGCTTCGTCAATGTTTCCTTTTGTTTTCAACATATTGGCGACGTTATTGTGCGCCGCTCCTACGCGCGGCGTATCAGCAATGATTGCCTGGTATGTCTCAATAGCCTCATCAATAAGCCCTTCACTATCAAGCGCGTGGGCGAGAGCCAGTCGCGCTTCGGTATAGTCGGGTTTTAAGGCTGCGGCCTTGCGGAGATAGGCGATGGCTTCTGTTTGTCTGCCTTGCTCAAGAAAAATTACGCCCAGATAATGATAGGCCTCGGCGAATTTCGGGTTCAGGGCAAGCGCAAGGCGGTACCGTGAGATGGCTTCCGGGCGCCGTTGCTGATCGCGAAATACATTGGCGATGCCCAGATGGGCCAGTAGATATTCGGGTTTCAACGCGACGGATTTTTCAAACATACTCAGGGCCTGATCCGGTTTCATTGCGCGCCTGTACGATTCGCCCAGATTGCAGTAATATTGGGGATTGCTATCGTCGAACTGGATCGCTTTGGTCATGTGTTCAATCGCCTGATCATATCGGCGGCACATGTAGTGTGTCAGGCCCAGTGCGTGGAGGGCACCCGCGTTGTTGGGCTGGTTTTCGACCAGAGAGACGCAAATCTTTTCGGCCTCGCCGTAGGCACCGGATGCAACCAGTTGCATGGCCTTCACCAGTCCGGCGTCGGCGTCATTTTCTTCCTGTGGGGTGTCCATAGACCAAACAAGCCTTTGAGAATAATCACGAAACACAGAATGGATGAGTATGATTCAGTGTCACATTGTTCGACAGAGAACTCCAACCCAATTCGCTCCGAACACTAAAATATAACATTCGTTCGAGTTTACCATGGCAAGGTATTGTGATGGGATGCAGGTGGAATCTTATTTGAATTTCATTGATACTGTAGACAGGAACATGACGGAACGGATGGTTAATACATGAGCGCGCAACGCGGCCGAGCGACTCGGAAAGAAGTCCACGCACCGACAACAGTTCACTCAGGCGAGTCCGCTTATGATGTGGAGCTACGGGATATTTCCGATACGGGTGCGGCTATTGAATTTGAGTTTACCCCGAGCAGCCAGACCAGTTTTGATATTGGCCATTCGGTAGAACTGGATGTGACCGACAGCGATCGGCAAAGCGGGCGCGTTATCCGTCATTATGGCGGCGGTTTTGCCATGACCTTTGACAATCCCCGATCTGATCAATCCGGGTCCGGACCGGATTGATCAGTCCGCTGACGCGATTGAATCCGCCATTACACACAGAATTTCAAACATCAGATTCGCCCCGGTAACACAGGTGATGTCGGTCGGATCGAAGCAAGGTGCGATTTCACTGATGTCCGCACCGACGATATCTCTGCCCTGAAGCGAACGGATGATGACCTGCATGTCGCGTGGAATCAGTCCGCCGATTTCCGGCACGCCCGTACCGGGTGCATGGACCGGGTCCAGACCATCAATATCCAGTGAGATATAGACCGGCGCATCGCCCAGTGTGTCGTGAATGGTTTCGATTGCCTTGGCGCGCCCCATATCTTCATAGTCGTCCATGGTGATCAGCGTAAAGCCCACATCAATGCCGTACTGGATGTCGTGGTCGCTGAACCGGCTGCCGCGAAGGCCTACCTGAACGACGTTCTCAGGCCTGATCAATCCCTCTTCATGAGCGCGGCGCAAGAAAGTGGCGTGATTGATTTTGGTGCCGCACAGCTCGTCCAGCGTGTCTGGATGCGCATCGAAATGCAGCATGCCGACGGGCTTTTCCTTGGCGATAGCGCGCAGTATGGGAAGGGGGATGGTGTGGTCGCCACCAATAGCGATAGGGCGGATACCTGCGCCGTGGACCTCTTCGAAGAAGCCTTGAATCAATTCGATGGAATGCATTAAATCCAGCGGGTTAAGGGGAGAATCACCCAGATCGGCCACATTGCATATATCGAAGGGCTTGATGCCGCTGGTGGGGTGAACCCGGCGGATCAGGCGGCTGGCTTCCCGCACACCGGCCGGTCCCTGGCGTGCGCCGGTGCGAAAATTTGTACCCAGATCGAAGGGAACACCCATCAAACCAATATCAATTTCGTCCATGATGTCATGGCGTCTGGTGCGCATGAAAGTGGCCACATCGGCAAACCGGGGGGTCGTTGGTGAACCGGTCTGGTGAAATCGTTCGTCTGTCGCCATGGAAGTCTCCCATATCCCAAATATTCTTTGCTAGGGATATGGCACTGCTACGCTGTTGGGGTCAAGGGCGGTTTCTCCATTGCATGGTAGTGCCTAACACGGCACAAATGACCCGGACACATACTCGCCATTGCATAGGAATTTCCATGGCTGATATATCTCTTTCCCTCAATGCCGTCCACGATCTCGCAAAAACCTGTTTGAAGACCCATGGGTGCGATGAGGAAAATGCTTTGGCTGTTGCCTATACGATCACGGCGGCGGAACGTGATGGCGCGGCGTCACACGGATTGTTTCGTCTGCCCGGATATATTGCGGCCCTGAAGAGCGGCAAGGTGAATGGTACTGCGCGACCAACCATGAGGACGCTGTCACCGCGCGTGCTGCAAATGAATGGTGATGGCGGGTTTACGCCCTTCGCCCATCAACAGAGCCGTGATGCTTTTGCCGAATGTGCCCGTTCGCAAGGCATTGCCGCTCTGGCGATCATCAATACATACCATTTTTCGGCGTTGTGGGCGGAGGTCGAGCCCTTGGCCGCACAAGGACTGTGCGTCTTTGCCTTCACGGCATTCAAGCCTGCCGTGGCTCCGGCAGGGGGCAGCAAACCCCTGTTTGGCACCAACCCCATGGCATTCGGGTGGCCGCGTCCCGACGGATACCCTGTGGTGTTTGATCAGGCTTCTGCCGCCATGGCAAAAGGTGAGGTAATGATCGCGGCACGGGATGGCCATGAATTGCCGCCCGGTGTCGGGGTGGACGAGGATGGAAACCCCACAACGGATCCCGAAGCCATGCTGAAAGGCTCGTTGCTTCCCTTCGGCGGGCACAAGGGCTCTTGCATTGCCATGATGGTGGAGTTGCTGGTTGCCGGATTGATTGGCGAAGCCTTTAGTTTTGAAGCGGCAGCGCGCGATAACAACGACGGTGGCCCGCCACAGGGTGGAGAGCTGATGCTTGCCATGGATCCAGGCCGGTTTGGCGATGCCGATGGCTGGGCACAACACGCCGAAGGGCTGTTCGAACAGATGACGGCCCAGGAAGGTGTTCGGCTACCGGCGGACCGGCGCTACGGCAATCGTCAGCGCACGGTGGAGGAGGGGGTTACGATCCCGGAAAGCCTGCATACCACGATCATGGCGCTTTAGGTAAATGCCCCAGTGATACCAGTTCGTCTTCCAGCCCTTTAAGGGTCAATGCAAGGCGTTCGACGATTTCGTCACACTCGTCTTGGGTAACGGTCAATGGGGGCGCGACAATAAACCAGTCGCCGAACCGCCCGCCGCTGGTACGTCGCGAATAGATGATCAGGCCGTTGTTGAGGCCATGGATGCGGATTCGGTCGGCGGCCTCGGTCTCAGCAGGTAACGGTGTTTTTTCAGACCTGTCCGCAACCATTTCCACGGACATCAATAGGCCAAGCCCACGAACATCGCCGACAAGCCGCGATGTGTCTTTCAGGGTGCACAGTTTTTTGCGCAGGTACCTACCCATCCGGGCCGCGTTATCCATCAGACCACGGTCCGTGGTGTAGTCCAGAACTGCCAGGCCCGCAGCGCAACAAACCGGATTGGACGTGTAGGTGTGGGAATAGTCGAAGCCGGTTTTTTCGGCCAGGCTATCCACCATGGCCGCAGGGGCGAGCATGGCCGCAAGCGGGACGTAGCCGGATCCCAGACCCTTGGCGAGGACGGCAATGTCCGGCAGGGCTTCGGGCCAGTGATGAGCCGCCAGAAACTTTCCCGTGCGTCCGGTGCCGCTCATGACTTCATCGAAAATCAGATAGATGCCGTTCTCGGTGCAGATTTTGCGGATTTCCCTGAAAAAACTGTCATGGGGCACATTGCATCCTGTGGCGACACCACCCACGGGCTCAATCATGAAGGCCAGGACGGTGTCGGCACCGAGATCCTTGATGGTTTGCCGCAAGGCGTCGGCGCAGCTCATGGCATAGCTTTCCACCGTATGATTTGCGGGCAGACGGTAGGTGACGGGTGCCGGGATTTTTGGCGAGATATCAATCATGCCATCCAAAAACTCAACGATATCATCATCGCCGCTCCAGGCCAGCGCGCCGAACGTTCCGCCATGATAGGACGGCATGCAGGTAATCACATGGCGGCGAGCGGGCTGGCCGTTGGCGACGGCGTATTGGCGCAGGAACTTGACGGCAATTTCATTGGCCTCAGAACCACCCGAGGCAAAACAGACACGCTCGAACCCCGGACCGGCCAGCCCGGCCACGCGCTCGGTCAAATCCATGTTGGGTTGATTGCGGGCAACGCGGGGGTAGGCGAAGTCCATCTGGCGCACCTGGCGTGCCATGGCGTCGCCGACAGCCGTCACGCCGTGACCGATGTTTGAGACAATAGGCCCGGATGAGACATCGATATATCGATTGCCATCAGAGTCCCACATATAAATGCCCTCTGCCCGCTCGATCAGGGGCAGCGGCACCTTGACCTTCCGGTTGCGGTTGAAGAACACATCCTGCGGTCCGCCTGCAGCGGGTAGAATGGAACCCGGTACACTTGATTGTTGAATCGTGGTCGAGGGTTCATCAGGCATTTCGCATTCTCCTTGCGTTGGCGGTCATGGCGCATCAGTCTTTGAGCACAGGGAAATCATGGTCCATGAGTGGAAGCACGATAAGGGAGATTTCATGACCACCACAAGTATTACTCTGCGCGATATCGAGCAGGCGCAGAAATCCATCAGCGGACATGTGCGCCATACGCCCTTGGTGCCGTCCCAAAGCCTTGGGGATATCACTGGTGCCCCCGTTTTCCTGAAGCTTGAAACCATGCAGGATATTGGGGCTTTCAAGATCAGGGGGGCGACCAACAGGCTGCTCAATTTGTCAGAAGAAGAACGCGCACGAGGTGTCGTGGCGATTTCGACCGGCAACCACGGACGGGGTGTCGCGGCAGCGGCCAAGAAGCTCGATATTCGTGCGGTCATTTGCATGGGCTCGCTGGTGCCGGAGAATAAGATTTCCGGTATCAAGGCATACGGTGCTGAAGTCCGGATCATCGGCAATACCCAGGATGATGCAGAGGTCGAGGCCAAACGGTTGATCGAGGAAGAAGGCATGGTCGAGGTTCATCCGTTTGATGATGTTCATGTGGCCGCCGGACAGGGGACTATCGGACTTGAGTTGCTGCAAGATTTGCCAGATGTGAGGACGGTCATTATTCCCGTTTCAGGCGGTGGACTGGCAGGTGGTACCGCCATGGCGCTTAAATCCATATCCCCGGATATCCGGGTCGTCGGCGTCTCCATGGAACGGGGTCCGGCGATGATTGAAAGCCTGAAGGCAGGGAAACCTGTACCGGTTGAGGAGATATCAACGCTGGCCGACTCGCTGGGCGGCGGGATCGGGCTGGATAACAAGCTGACGTTTGATCTGTGCCGCGACTATCTGGATGAAACCATATTGGTCAGTGAGGCCCAGATCGCCCAGGCCATGGCGCACCTGTTTCTGGAAGAGCGTCTGGTCGTGGAAGGCGGCGGATCGGTGGGCGTTGCCGCTCTTCTCAATGGGCTGGTGAGCGACCTGGAAGGGCCGGTCGCCGTTATTATCAGCGGACGAAACGTGGATACCAGGAAACTTCACGGTATTATTGCAGACAAACTGGGGGCAGGGACAAATGGCTGACATGTTGATCCTCACGGAGAAGGAGCTGCAAGGCTGCGTGGCGCTGGATGCGGAGGCCTTGTCCGCCGTGGAAGGTGCCTTCAAGTCCCTCGCCGGTGGTCACGTTGTCATGCCGCCCATCCTGCGGCTGGATATTGAGGATCACCATGGCGAGATCGATGTGAAAACCGCCTATATCCCGGGTCTGGATAGTTTTGCCGTAAAAATGAGTCCCGGGTTCTTCGATAACCCCGGCAAAGGACTTTCCAGCACCAACGGATTAATGGTTCTATTCAGCGCCCATACAGGGCTGGTCGAGGCCGTGTTGCTGGATAACGGGTATCTGACGGACGTGCGCACGGCATTGGCGGGTGCCGTGGCGGCGAAGTATCTGGCGCGGGGCGAGGTTGAGACGGTCGGTGTTCTCGGAACCGGCAGTCAGGCACGGTTTCAGATCGAAGCCCTTAAGTTGGTGAGAGAGTTTTCCCGCGTACTGGTCTGGGGTAGGGATAGGGCAAAAGCAGAGGCCTGCGCGAAGGATATCTCTGCCTCCCTGAATATTGAAGTGGCGGTCTGCGACCATCCCGAGGACGTGGTGAGGGACAGCATGATCGTTGTGACCACGACCCCGGCGACCGAGCCGCTTATAGAGTCCGGCTGGCTCCATCCGGGACTGCACATCACCGCCATGGGGGCCGACGCAGAACACAAGAACGAGCTTGATCCCGCTATCATCGGGGCCTGTGATGTTTTTGTCTGCGACACCCGGGCGCAGAGCGCCCTGCTCGGCGAGTTACACCATGCCATCGAAAAAGGCGCTGTCCCGGTGGATGTTGAGGTCACGGAACTGGGGCAGTTGATCACCGGCGAGCGTGAGGGGCGGCGTGGCCCGGATGACATCACGGTCTGTGACCTGACGGGGACGGGCGCGCAGGACACCGCCATCGCCCGGTTGGCATTCCAGAAAGCAATCGCGGCCTCAGCCGGCACAAGATTCGAGAGCTGAATCATGCAGACAGTCGGGCAGTTTCCAAACGTCGTCAAAGAAATCGAAAATGAGTGGATTCCACTCGCCGACGGCTGCCGTCTCGCGGCCCGCATGTGGATGCCCGAAGACGCCCCGTCGGCACCCGTTCCGGCAATTTTGGAATACCTTCCCTACCGAAAGCGCGATGGCACCGCCACCCGTGACGCGCTGACCCATCCCTATCTGGCGGGCCACGGGTATGTGTGTATCCGCGTCGATATGCGGGGCAATGGCGAGTCGGATGGCATCATGCTCGATGAATACGTAAAGCAGGAACAGGACGATGCGCTGGAAGTCATCGACTGGATTACGGTCCAGCCATGGTGCGATGGCTCCGTTGGCATGATGGGAATTTCCTGGGGCGGCTTTAACGGCCTTCAGGTGGCGGCGCGGGGGCCGGAGGCCTTGAAAGCCGTCATCACGCTATGTTCCACCGATGATCGCTACACCGACGATATCCACTACAAGGGCGGCTGCCTGCTGGGTGAAAACATGGGCTGGAGCGGCACCATGTTGGCCTATTCATCCAAGCCGCCGGACCCGGACCTGGTGGGGGACCGCTGGCGGGAGATGTGGCTTGAGAGGCTGGAAATCGAGCCTTTTCTGGCGACCATCTGGCTGAAGCATCAGCACCGTGATGACTACTGGAAGCATGGCTCGGTCTGCGAGGACTTCTCCGCCATCAAAGCGGCCGTCCTGGCCGTTGGCGGGTGGGGGGATGCCTATTCCAATGCCATTCCGCGCCTGCTGGCGGGCCTTTCTGCGCCGTGCCGGGGCATCACCGGGCCGTGGTATCACAAGTATCCGCATTTTGCCGTACCCGAACCCCGTATCGGGTTTTTGCAGGAAGCCCTGCGCTGGTGGGATCACTGGCTGAAAGGGCACGATACCGGCGTCATGGACGACCCGCTCTACCGGGCCTACCTGATGGACAGCGTGCGACCGCAGTCATTTTATGCCCACCGGGAGGGACGCTGGATCGCCGAAGACACTTGGCCCAGTGCGCGGATTGGAACCGAAAGCCTGGTGCTGGGGAAAGACGGTTTGCGGGATCGGGCAGAAAAAACCGCCCGGGCGAGCGTCTGTTCACCGCAGGATACCGGGCACGCCGGGGGTGAGTTCTGCGTCATCTGGCTGGGTCCGGAAATGCCGGGTGATCAACGCGCGGATGATGCGGGGTCGCTGGTCTGGGACAGTGAGCCGCTGGAGGCCAGAAAAGAGATTTTCGGCGCGGCCACCCTGGATCTGGAGGTGCAGGTGAACCGTCCCCAGGCCAATCTGGCTGTCCGTTTGTGCGATGTGGCACCGGATGGCAGCTCGACCCGGGTGACATGGACGGTCCTGAACCTGTGTCATCGGGACTCCCACGAGGCCCCTACGCCCCTGACGCCGGGCGAAACGTACCAGGTGCAGGTGAAACTGGATGACATCGCCTACGCATTCCCGGCCGACCACCGGATCAGAGTGGCGATCTCGACCGCCTACTGGCCGATGATCTGGCCCTCGCCGGAACCGGTTACGCTGACGGTCCATACGGGCGTTAGTTCGCTCAACCTGCCGGTGCGGGACGTTGATGACGATCCGGAGCCTGTATTCCCGCCTGCGGAAGCCGCCCCTCCGCGCCACACCGAGAGCCTGCGGAATCCCGAACAGTCCCGCATCATCGAACGTGACGTTGGAACCGGGGAAACTATCTTGCGGATCGTCGATGATTTCGGCGAGGCACGGGATACGGACACCGGCCTCGGCTCCGGCACCATCGCGCGTGAGACCTATCGCATCTATCCGGACGATCCCTTGAGCGCCCGTGTTGAAATCCACTGGACGGAAACGCTCAGCCGAAACAATGCCGGGCGCGATGAAAATTGGTCCGTGCGGACGGAAACCTTCTCAACCCAGTGGGCCGATACAGTGTCATTTTTCCTGACTGGACGCATTGAAGCCTATGAAGGGGATGCGCTGATCTTCGAAAAAGACTTCGAAGAAACCATCCCCCGCGATCTGGTATAAACGGGTTTTGGGTATTTTTCGCCGCCCCTCTAACCCATTGATTCCATTCAAAATGTAGACATTCGTTCACATTTGTACACATCGTCAAACCTACCCGTTTGACTTATTGTTTCTTTTCAAAGAGTTAGAGATATTATTTTCCATAATAATGTAGACAAATGTAACACCGCGCCTCGATTTCTACGCCTGCCGCCCAAAATTCGATTTTTGAGGGTGGGTTCCGGGCAGGTGCGGAAACAGAAGCCTGAGGAACAGATCGCACAGCAACGTCCTGACTAGGGCGCATCCCCGCACAGGTGACGCCCCTATAGCCAGCGTCCGAGATTCACAATGGAAAAGAGCTTAAATCATAAAAAAGGAATTAAAGCATAATTTCTATGAAAAGTCAAGAAAATTCCCGTTCCGTCCGGTGTGGCACCACAAGCGGACCTGTATCAGGCCGTAACATTTAGGCGGCCAATGACACAGTCTGGACCCATTGTAGATACTGATAAGTTTTCACCTGTCCGACAACTAGCCGTTACCGTGATGCGAACCGGTCGGCAATCAGACTGATCTGCTCGAACAAAATAACTGATGCATTGATGGAGGTAATATTATTTGGAAGAGGTGGCTTGGTATTTTTGAACAATCTTGATGGGTTTTATAAGCGGATGCCCGATTTTGACGCAGGGCCGAAATTTGGAACTCGCCTAGGCTGTCCGGGGTGGCCGTTTGCACCGATCAACCATATTGACGGCGTTCTGGATTCGGGAATTCGCCCTTGGCTTTTCGACGGCGGTCAGGGCCAAAAAAATCAGACACCCGAATGAATGACCGATTGCTTTCAATTGAACGAACAATTCTTGAATAAATCAGCTTTGCCGAAACAGGCTTGGCCAGATATTCAGTCATGCCTTCGTCACGCGCGCCGATGACTTTATATGTTTCAGTATACGCCGTAACCATGATTATACGAACAAAGGGATCGGGCGTGTCTTCATGGTTCCGCACATAATGTAAGAACTCCAGGCCATCCAGGCCGGGGCACCAGTCGCACAGGATTATATCAACCGGCATTGTGTTAAAAATTTTCCATGCCATTGCAAGATCACCCGTGCTGTGCACAGTCGGCACCCCAAACTCTTTGAACACATCGGTCAAAAGTCTACGAATCAGTAAATTTTTTTCCAAGACCAGTATATTCAATCCTGAAATGTCATAGGCCTTCATGCGTTTTCCCCATAAGCCCAAGGTCTTCAGGCTCGTTGTTCTGGCCCGTACATCTTTTGTTTGTATGCTGATTCTACCTGAATTTCCAACCGTTTTTAGGCCGTAAAATTTTTCGCGACAATCCCTCCGGAGCTGCCGAATGGTCCAGGCGATATACGGGCTTCTCAGAAGTCCTGGTCGGATTTGACCGTCTTGCTGTAAGAAGCGGACTAAGTTTGAGCGTGTCGATACGCGTGCCCTTTGGCCCTCATCCGTCACTCTGGACCACACGTTCTTTCGGGAAAGTCACCGTTACCAGAGTGCCATGACCTTTTTCGCTTTTGACGTCAAGGGTCCCGCCATGCAGTTCCATCAAGCCGTTGGTCAGGGGTAGCCCTAAACCGGCTCCGTCGTGCCTGCGGTCCAGGCCGCTATCCACCTGCCCGAATGTGCTCATGGCCAGGGCAACATCCTCATCATTCATGCCGATACCACTATCGGCCACGGTGATGGCGAGGGAGCCGTCATCATTCAGGTGTGAGTTGACAGAGATCGCCCCGCCCTGCGGCGTAAACTTGACCGCGTTGCCGAGCAGGTTGAGCAGGATTTGTTTGACCCGCCGCTCATCCGCGCGAATTTGCGGGGTTCCAGTATCAACGGCAGAGGCGACGGACACCTGTGCGATGGTCGCCTGCGGACTGACCATGCGAATAGAGGCATCAACAACATTCTTCAGGCTGAAATTCTCTTCATACAATTCCAGACCATCCGCCTCGATGGCGGAAACATCGAGAATATCATTGATGAGTTCCAGAAGATGCTGACCGGAATGGTGAATGTCATCCATGTATTCCCGGTATTTCTCATCACCAAGGGGACCGAACGTTTCCGCTATCATCGCATCGGAAAAGCCAATGATGGCGTTGAGCGGCGTGCGAAACTCATGGCTCATATTGGCCAGCAGGCTCGACTTGGAATGGCTGGCGAACTCGGCCCTCTCTTCGGCTCGTTTTCGTTCAGCCACTTCCTGGGAAAGTTCCAGGGTTCGGTCTTCGACGCGGCGCTCCAGATCATCGTGAGACTTAAGGAGCTCCAACTCTATTTTCTTGCGTTCGGTGATGTCGATCCCGCTGGAGCCGATGGCCACAATGTCACCGTTAGCACCCAAAATCGGAAATTTCACCGTGAGATAGGTATGGACGCTATCGCCTGTGGGAAACTCCTCCTCCATTTCGGCGGGTCGACCGGTTTCCAGGACAATCCGGTCTTGTGCATTGAAGGCCTCGGCCCTTTCAGGCGGGAAGATATCGCCAGCCGTCTTCCCGCGGATATATTCATTGGTGACACCAAACAGTTCCGCACTCTTGCGGTTGATCAGGATATAGCGCCCTTTGGTATCCTTGATGTGGAGCTTGATAGGCGCATGATCAGCGAAGGCGCGAAATCGTTCCTGAACCTCGTACAGCGCCGTTTCTGTGGCCACCCGGTTATTGATATCCTGAAGCAGGATTCCCAGAAAGGCCGTGGCCGGGGTAAATGTGAGAAGGAGCGGAACAGCGACATTATCCATCACCTTCTGAACCACATCCGGTGGCAATTGAGTGAACAGAAGAACTACGACGCCATGAACGATCAAGCCAAATGCAAGAAGCTGGATAACACCGACCTTCACCCACCCCCTATCGTGGCAATATCGGTAGGCCAGCCCAAGGACTACGCTCGAGACAATCACCGCAACGCCGACGGTGGCCCCGGCACCGCCAATCCAGGCGCGATATCCCCCGGCGATCACGGCAGCGATAGCGCCCACGACAGGACCGCCAAAAAGACCGGACATGCTCAGAACAATAGAGCGCGCGTCGAATATGACACCGGGAACCACCTCAAGGGGGGTTTCCATCCCAATGACGCAAATTCCCCCGAACAACACGCCTGAAACCATTTGCCCCAAGATTTCGTTCTGTCGCCAATAGCGACGGACAAAACTTTGCAAGAGGCTGAGAGCCAGGAGAAGTGCGACACCCTTGATGAGTTCTATAATCATGGCGGTGATCCTAGCAACTTTAGATCGCCAGAGGAATATCTGGCGTGATCCGTTATCGGACAGAGCAGATTTCTCATATTTCTATGGTGATTTCGTGTGGCGTCAGCTTGTTCACCCGTTCGCGGTACATCATGTAAATGCCACAGGCAACAATAATGCCGGCCCCGAACCACACATGACGGGCAGGAAAGTCGCCCCAGACCGCGAACCCGAGAAGGGCAGACCAGACCAGTCCGGAATATTCAAAGGGCGCGATGGCCCCAATGGGCGATTTATTAAAGGCCGTGGCCATACAAAAATGCCCAACAATGGCCAGGGCCGCCATGGCTATGAGAACCAGGATGTGTTCTATGCTCATGGGCTTCCACACAAATGGTAGTGCGCAACTGCCGATCACCGCCGTTGCGGCATTGAAATAGAACACCATTCGGACCGGCGTCTCTGTGGTACTCATCCAGCGGGCCATGATCTGGATCAGCGAATAGGCCAGACACCCGCCCATGGCGTAGACGGCGGCAAACTGAAACGTGCCGCCACCGGGTTGCGCAACGATGACAACGCCAACAAATCCGACGCAAATTGCTGCCCAGCGATGCCGACCAACAGTTTCTTTCAACAGCGGCACGGAAAGTGCCGTCATGAGAAAGGGTGCCGCAAAGAACAGCACAACCGTATCCGCCAAAGGCATTTCCCCCAGGGTTGTGAAGAACAGGAACGGGGCGAAAAAGCCGATGGCCCCCCGGATAGCGAAGTGATGGCCCCGGCTTGTCTTCAGATTACCCAGTCGGCCACGACACCCCATCCAGCCGACGAAGGACAGACAGATGATCCAGCCGCGAATGGCCAGGATCTGAAACGGCGAATAATCGGCCTCCACCAGTAACTTGGCGGTTACATCCATGATGGTCAGCACAAAAATACCCGACAGCATGAACAGGATGCCCGGCAGGTTATTTTCAGGTTTCGATGTCCCCTTATGCGACATCGTCATACCAGCCTCTGGTCCTGGGGCTGATGGCGGTGGCACCTGTGGTGAGGTAGCGGATAGCCCAACTGACCCCCCAGACCAAAAGCCCGAGGGACGTGAGGAGCATCATGCCAATCCACGGCTTCCCCCCTTCAACACCGGGAAGGATGCCGAGCATGACAGAAACCGGAACAAGATTGAGCGCTAAAAATAAGGCTCCAAAGACCAGTCCGATCCAGTAAATTCCTCTTCCAAAACGCCCAAGCATCAATCGTCCTCCTCTGTAACTCAAGGTCTTAACAGAAAGGTTCTGTCAGTTCATGCGTTTCTGGATGTAACGGGTCATAAAACTGGCACCGATCACACAGGCCCCGGTGACGGCTTGAGTGCATGTCGGCACAAAAGAAAAGGGCCGGAGAATTCTCCGGCCCTTATGAAGTGGATGGTTATGTAGCGGCTTAGCTGAACCACCAGCGTTCCATGAACTTGTTGCCGTCCATGTCCCAGTTTCCGGCAATAGCGTTATGCCCAACCTTGTCGCTCACAGCGAAGACATAGTTAGCGAACATGGGGATGAGGCTTCCACCTTCGTTGCTGAGAATGACTTGCATCTCATAGTAAATGGCACGGCGTTTGGTCGTGTCCGTTTCGGCCCGGCCTTCGATGAGCAGCTTATTAAACCGGTCGTTTTTCCAGAAGGTGTCATTCCAGTCTGCATCAGCGGCGTACGCAGTCGAGAACATCGCGTCCTCGGTGGGACGACCGCCCCAGTAGCATGCGCCCCAAGGCTTGTTCATCCACACATTGGACCAGTACCCGTCATTGGGTTCACGGATCACGTTGATGTTGATGCCGATCTTGGAAGCCTGTTCCTTGTAAAGGACAGCAGCATCAACAGCGCCCGGGAACGCTGCATCCGCAGCCGACAGATCCACGGCAAGGCCCTCCATACCGGCCTTCTTCAGGTGGAAACGTGACTTGTCCGGATCGTACGTCCGCTGTGGCATCTCACCGTTATGGTAAGGATTGGACGGTGCGATCGGATGGTCATTACCCACCACACCATGGCCCCGCAGCACCGTTTTGACGATCGCCTCGCGGTCCATGGCGTATTTGAGCGCCATCCGCACGTCATTATTGTCGAACGGCGCTGTGTCCGTACGCATGGGGAAGGAGTAGTGCTTGGTACCGGTTGATTCCTCTACTTTGATCCCCGGTGTTTTTTCCAACAGGTGCACAGTCTTCAGATCACACCGGTCGATGGTGTCCACATCACCCGTTTTCAGGGCGCTGGTTCGGGCCACCGTGTCGACAATGGAAAGCATCTCGAACTCGTCGAAGTGCGCCCGGTCCGATTTGAAATAGTTGGGGTGACGTGTGCACAGCGAACGGACACCGGCCTCATGTTCGGTCAGAGAGTAGCCGCCTGTCCCCGTCGGGTCGAGAGGATCAATTTTGCCATCTTTCGAGGGTTTGATGGGAAAATGATAGTCACTGATGATGAATGGGAAATCAGCGTTGCCGCCGGACAATTCGACACGGACGGCATTGGAGCCATCGGTCTTGATATCATCGATCTGCGCCAGCAATGGCTTCCCGGCGGATTTGCTGTCTTCGCCCCTGTGGTAGTTGATGGACGCCACGACGTCATCGGGGGTCATGGTCTTGCCATTATGATATTCAACGCCCTTGCGCATGGTGAATACCCACGTCTTGGCTCCGTTGGAGGCTTCCCAGCTTTCCGCCAGTTCCGGCGCAATCGAGCCATCGGCCTGGACCTCGCCAATCTGGTTATGAATGGCGTAGTTCAGGTTGTTCATATAGCCGTTTTCATAGGTCCCCGGATCCAGTGAATCGGTCGTCGATCCATGGGCGATGCCGGCTCGAATACGGCCACCCTTCTTCGGCGTTGCCGCCAGAACATCGGCAGTAAAGGTACTGGCTGCGGCAACGGTCATGCCCATGGCCAGCGCACCTTCCATGAATTGGCGCCGTGAAATATTGCCGCTCCGGTATTTTTTCTTGATGTCGTTCAGTATCGTCATGAGTTGCCTCCCAGCATTTTCAGATTATAGAATTTGGGTTCTTGTTTAGGATATTGATGTCTTGTGCCGCGCATACCTGCGAGCATTTCGCCCCTGAATGATGACATACACACGACGCTAATACGTCAATTCTGTGATGTTCTTTCCATTACGCCAAACAACCCTAACGATTACAAGGGGGGTGACTGTTCCTGTTCCGACGCCTGCAAGCCTCGCAGTGCCATGTCATCAGGGCATATCTGAATTGTGAACTCGGCATTAGTGGAAAATCGTGCCCGAGCGTACATAGAGGCCAACACATTTCAACATACACAGAATATCAACGCACCAGCCAAAAGGATTTGGGCCATGAAATTTGTGAAATTCATCAAGAATCTCGTTTCTCCTTCTGCCAACGATCAGTTGGCCAAACTCGATGCACATCTGCTGGCCGACATTGGCGTCAACCCCGCCTTTGCCCGCACCAAAAGCACCTATGCTCCTTCCGACCTTGGTGTTCGTCTGGTCTGATCCGGTTACGGTCTGAAGGGCGCGGCGCAAAGCACCCTGTAGACGTAGAAGGCGGCAAGTGCGGTTCATATACACGGGCTGCACGCAACCCTGTCAGCAATGGCAGGGTTTTTTGTCGGCTTCGCATCGCTATGCCTGAAGAAGTGGGTGCCCCAGACCTTGGGAACGGGTTAGTAGTAGGAGATGATGGAACAACAAACCCACACCTGCCCGCTTTGTGGTGACTCTAACATCACGGCCTATTACCGCGACAAGATGCGGAGCTACCTGAATTGCCAGACCTGTGATCTGGTATTCGTGCCGTGCGTCCAGCATCTGTCGGCGACGGACGAAAAGTCTTACTACGATCTCCACGACAACCAGCCGGACGATCCGGGGTATCGGCGCTTTCTGGGGCGGTTGTTCACGCCGTTAAATGAACGTCTGGCCCCAAACGCCCGGGGCCTCGATGTCGGATGTGGCCCCGGTCCGGCGCTGGCGAGGATGTTTGAAGAGGTCGGGCACACGGTCGCTCTCTATGATCCCTACTATGCGCCCGACACATCTGTCCTGGCCGCCCGGTATGACTTCATTACCCTGAGCGAGGTCGTCGAACATATGGCGGAACCGGGCAGGGAACTTGACCGTCTATGGACGTGCCTTGAGCCGGGGGGCTGGCTTGGCATCATGACCAAGCGGGTGAGCGACCCCGACGCCTTCCGGACATGGCATTACATCACCGACCCTACCCACGTCAGCTACTTCTCCGATGCTACATTTGAATGGCTGGCCCAGCGCTGGTCGGCATCGCTGGTTGTCGCAGGGGACGATGTGGTGTTGATTGCCAGGAACTAGCGGGCTGTGAATTCCAGCGCCTGGTGATTGTAAAGCTCGAGCAGGAGATCAAGGGCCGCAGGGAGATCGAGAACCTCAGGGTCGGCTGTTGCAGTAACCACGTCTTCTCTCATCAAGTGCCGGATCAAGGGGAGCAGGTGGTCATCCAGGATAAAACTGTGGCGATCAAAACCGAGACAGAGTTGTCCGGAAGGCGATGCTGTGATGGCAAATTTTACATAGGCTGGCTTGATCAGACCGACGCCTTCCCTCAGCTTCGCTTCGAACGAATGTTCAGAGAGCACATCGTCACGCTCTGTGTAATTTCCGAAATCCTCGTGGCTGGACTCGGTGAAGAATTCCGCCATCCACCGGGTGAAATCGTCAGTATCGAGTTGTCTGCCAAAATCGTTTCGCAGGGTATCAACAGCGGCGCTGCCGATCTCAAACCCGCCACTGTCCACATCAAGACCGTCGCCAATATAGCGCGGATCAAGACCCTCACGTTCAGAAAGATACGCGCCATAGCTGCCAAAAAGCTCGGACAGCTTTGGCCCCAGAAATCCGACGGAAAAGGTCAGGGCACTTTCAAGCGTTGTGCCCTCGTGGCCGAATTTCGGTGGCACATACAAGACATCACCGCAGGTCACATCAATTTCGTCACCGTCCAGATCGCCTTTGAGGATTTTCAGGTCCAGCCCTTCAATGTAGACCTCATCTGCTATTGGCTGACGGCCAACTTTCCAGCATCGCTTCCCTTGGCCCTGAACAAGAAAGACGTGGTAGCTGTCCAGATGTGGCCCCACGGAGCCACCCTTGGCCGAGAAGCTGACCATGATGTCGTCCATCAACCAACGCGGTGCAAAGCTGAAATACCGCAGCAGGCCAGCGGTGTCGGGGTGGAACTGCTCGACGTTCTGCACCAGAAGCGCCCAGTCTGTATCGCCCGCAGTCTCGAAATCCTCCTCTGTGAATGGCCCGAAGCTGCACGACCAGTCGTGTCGGTCACCCGCCGTCGTGACCATGCGGGATTGCGGGGCCTCTTCCATGGATAGTCCCGCCAGTTCATCCGCCGTGATCAACCCCGCCATGGCGTCCTCCGGTACGGCACCGCGCACAACAAAGGGATGCCTGTTCCAGTAACGCCCATAGAAATCGGTGGCCGACGGCATGGCATCAAGAATTGCGAGATGATCGGACATGGTGCTACCCGGACAATCCCTCAATGCTGTTTCGCACTGACGATGTAGGCCTCAATAGTCACGTCGCCGAGCGCTTTGCGGGCTTCCAGGCGGTTGACGCCCTTGACGAGAACGTAGCGATCCTTGCCTTTGCGCACATGAATTGGGCGCTCGTCCGTCCCTTCCATGATGGTATCGGCAAGGGCATCGACCTTTTGCTGATCAAGTTCCTTGCGGCGCTCCGCCGGGATGTAGATTTCGTCAATTTTTACGGCGACGGTCTTGAGCACTATAATTTTCCTTCACACGGCGAAGACCCAAACGAGCCGTATCTAACCCCCATCCGGATCGAAATAAAAGCCCCTTCACGGGTTGGGGCTCAATCCATTACTCCGACGTTTCCCGGACACCATGTTGATGGCTCCCAATGCGACCAATCAGCATCCTGCCGGAAGCTCTGTGGGTCTGGCAGTCGCGTGGATGATCGCGTATTCTCATTTGGAAAGAGGAATCCATTTATGAAACTCACATTTTTAGGGGCCACAGGAACGGTGACGGGTTCCAAATATCTGTTGGAGCACGAGGATAAGAAAATTCTCATCGATTGCGGCCTGTTTCAAGGATTGAAAGAGCTGCGTTTGCGGAACTGGGAAAAGTTGCCGGTTGATCCGGCTTCCATTGATGCCGTGTTGTTGACCCATGCCCATATCGACCACAGCGGATATATTCCGCTGCTGGTGAAGCGCGGCTTCAAGGGGAAAATTTACTGCTCCGGGGCGACATTTGATCTCTGCGCCATCCTGCTGCCTGATAGTGGCTACCTTCATGAAGAAGATGCCAAACGGGCCAACCGCTATGCCTATAGCAAACACAAACCGGCCTTGCCGCTTTACACACGGAAGGACGCGGAGGAATCCCTGAAACAGTTCAAGGCCGTGGGTTTTGACAAGCCCCGCCATCTTGAGGGGGGCTTAACTTTTACCCTGGGCCGATCCGGCCACATTCTGGGATCGGCCTTTATCCGGGTCAGTGATGAGCAAACATCAATTCTGTTCTCCGGTGATCTTGGTCGCGCGAATGACCCGGTGATGAAACCCCCGGTGCACATGCAAAGTGTGGATTATCTGGTGCTGGAATCCACCTACGGCGACAGACTGCACGAAGACAGCCACCCGCTCGACAAAATTGGCGAGATCATCAGAAAAACGGTAGCGCGGGGCGGGTCTGTCATTATCCCGGCCTTTGCCGTTGGGCGGACCCAAAGCATCCTCTATTACATTCATGAACTCAAACAAGCCAAAGCGATACCGGCTGCCATCCCTGTCTTTCTTGATAGCCCGATGGCCATTAATGCCACGCAACTTTTATGTAGGCACCAGAACGATCATCGGCTGTCGGAAAAGCTGTGCACCGACGCATGTCATGTTGCGAAATATGTTCACACGGCGGAAGAATCCAAAGCACTGGATAGCGGCAACGGTGTGCCTGCTGTTATCATATCGGCCAGCGGCATGGCCACGGGCGGGCGGATTTTGCATCACTTGAAACATTTCATCGGAGACCCGCGCAATACGATTCTCTTTACTGGTTATCAGGCTGCCGGGACACGGGGTGCGCGACTTGTCCATGGGGAAGGTGAAATCAAAATTCACGGTCGGATGTGGCCGGTGCGGGCGCAGGTGGAAGAATTACACAACACCTCCGCCCATGCCGACTATGGTGAAATACTCGATTGGTTGAGGCATTTTCAGGAGCCGCCGCGCAAAGTGTTTATCACGCACGGTGAACCGGCAGCCGCTTCTTCCCTTCAAATGAAAATTGAAGAGCATTTTGGGTGGCATGCAGTCGTGCCCGATTATCTGCAGACGGTGGAGCTGTGACGGGTGGGCGTCAAACACCCAGCAATCGCTGGTGAATTTCCGGGCTGCCCGCGAGGGCGGCGGATGTGTCGGCATAGGCGACCCGACCGCGTTCAAGGATGACGCAGGTATCGGCGAGCGTAAGCAGGGTGTTCAAATCCTTGTCGATGATCAGCACCGCGACACCGTGTTCCTGGACCGCGCGGATAACTCTCCATATTTCGTTCCGAACGAGCGGGGCCAGGCCCTCCGTAGCTTCGTCGAGAACAAGCAATCGTGGGTTGGTGGCAAGGGCGCGTCCGATGGCCAGCATCTGCTGCTCGCCCCCTGAAAGCTGGTTTCCCATATTGGTGAGGCGTTCCCGCAACCTTGGGAACAGATCGAGGATGCCTTCAATGGTCCAGATGTGGCGGGAATTATCTCCCGGCGAGGTTCCGATGGCGATGGCGAGGTTCTCCCGCACCGTCAGATCACGGAATATGCCACGTCCCTCGGGCACCAGTCCCAGTCCTGCACGCGCAATATGATGGGGCGCACGGCCTGCCATATCGACACCATCAATCTCGACGCTGCCCGCCGAGGGTGGCGTCAGGCCGAACAAGGCCCGGATGGTCGTCGTTTTCCCCATACCGTTTCGACCGAGCAGGGCGACGCAGGTGCCGGGTTGGACGGTCAAATTAATACCGTGCAGGATGTGGCTCTGCCCATAATGGGCATGAACGCCCGTGAGCTTAAGAATTGGCGGTGTCATGTTGCTTCACCCAGATAGGCCTGCTGCACCATGGGATCAGCCCGCACATCATCCGGCGACCCGGTTTTCAGAACCTGTCCGTCCACCATCACTGTCAAGATATCCGCCAATTCAAACACCGCGTCCATGTCATGTTCGATCAGCACGATGGTTCTCGATCGGGAAAGCGCCTTCAACAGATCAATCATGCGGCGGGAATCACTGAGCCCCATGCCTGCCAGTGGCTCATCGAGCAATAGCAGAGCCGGGTCTGAGGCTAAAACCATGCCAATTTCCAGTTGCCGCTGTTCACCGTGGCTGAGATTGGCGGCCAACACATGGGCGCGATCAGCGAGACCGACTTGCGCCAGGGCCCGCTCGGCAAATGCGTTGATGTCGCCATAGGCAGATGCCGCACGAAAGAACCCCATGCGACTCGATCGGCGCGTCTGCGCACCAAGGCGGCAGTTCTCCAGGCAGGTCATGTCACCGATGACGTGGGTTTGCTGGTAGCTGCGGCCAATGCCCAGGCGCGCGATCTGGTGTGGAGGTGCGTCGGTGATATCGCCCCCCCGGAATTGGATGCCGCCCGCTGACGGGGCGATGTCACCGGACAATAGGTTGGCCAAGGTTGTCTTTCCGGCACCATTGGGGCCGATCACCGCATGGATCAGACCTTCCGTGAATTCGATCGAGACTCCCTGCACGGCGTGAACGCCGCCGAAGTCCCGCGACAGGTTATCTGTGCGGAGGAAAGGAAGGGCGGCCGTCATTCGGACGTCTCCCCGGATCGGGTGAGTCGTTTGATGGCTCCGGCGATGCCATGGGGCAGGATCAGAACGATGACGATGATGAAAATGCCAAGGAACAGCATCCAGTGCTCAGAGAAATCCTGTAGCTGGTCTTGCAGTATACCCAGCGCAAAGGCACCGATAACGCTGCCATAGAGGGTACCTGTGCCGCCGAGAATAACAGTCATAAGCACCAGCCCGGATTCGTGCCAGCTCAGATGCGCCGGACTGATGATGCCGCTATGGGCGGCCTCCAGAAACCCGGCCAGACCGGCGATTGTTCCCGCGATCACAAAGCTGGCGAGTTTGTAGCGGTGGGTGTGAAACCCCAGGGACACTGTGCGGCGTTCATTGGTCTTGATGGCGCGAAGAACCTGACCGAAGGGCGCATTCAGCATCATTCGGAGCGCCAGATAACTGGCGATCATGGCGGCCAGAATGAAGTAATAGAAGGTCAGCCGGTTTTCCAGGTCGATGAGGACAAAATCACCCACACCGAACACAGGCCGGTAGGCCACAAAGATACCGTCCGATCCACCGAATGCGGGAAAGTCATTGAAGAAGTAATAAAACATCTGGGCCAGAGCCAGAGTGATCATGATGAAGTAGATGCCGCTGGTCCGCACCGCGATCCAACCCACAATCAGCGCCGCAAGGGCCGTGATAAGCAGACTCAGGGGCAGGATCCAGAACAGACTGGCGGGTGCATCTTGCGGTGTGAAAATCGCCAGCATGTAGCCGGATAGTCCGAAGAAGGCGGCGTGTCCGAAACTGACGAGGCCGGTAAATCCCACAAGGAGATCAAGGCTCATGGCGAAGATGCCGAGGATCATCAGGCGGCCGACGAAATCCACATAAAACTCGTCACCCACCCACGGAAAGGCCACCAGCACCGCCAGGGCTGTCAGGATCAGAAGTTTGATGGCGCGGGTATGCATGGCTAAAGCGTTCGCCCGAACAGGCCCTGGGGTCGCCATATTAGGACGAGCACCATCAAGGCATAGACGACCATGCTGGACACATCAGGCAGCAGGACTTTGCCGAACGTATCGGCGAGGCCGATCAGCATCGCGCCGACAAACGCACCCTTGATGGAGCCGATGCCACCGATCACAACAACAACGAAGGAGATGATCAGAATATGATCACCCATTCCGGGATAGACGGAACTGACGGGTGCGCCGATCATTCCGGCAAATCCCGCCAGGCCTGCGCCAAGGCCGAAGACGATGGCGAAGATGCGTCCGATATCGATGCCCAGCGCCTGGGTCATTTCCCGGTTGTCGGCCCCGGCGCGGATCATCATGCCGAGCCGCGTGCGCTGAATGACCAAAAACAGTGCCGCCGCGACGCCCAGGCAGACCAGTGACATGAACAGGCGGTACACAGGATAGACCTGGGTGTCGCCCAGCGGTATGCCGCCGGAAAGGGCCTCCGGTATCGGAATGCTATGGAATTCGCTGCCCCAGAGGATCTTTTGCCCCTCATTGAGGATGAGAATCAGCCCGTAGGTCAGGAGTACCTGATAGAGATGATCGCGGTTATAGAGATATGAGATGGCGAACCGCTCGACGACAAATCCAAACGCCACCATGACCGGTAATGCCAACGCCAGTGCGAGAAAGAAGTTTCCGGTGATGCCGGTGAACCAATAGGCCAGATACGCGCCCAGCATATAGAACGATCCATGGGCCAGATTGATGACGCCCATGATGCCGAAAATCAGCGTCAGGCCGCTGGCGACGAGAAACAGCAGGAACCCGTACTGAACCCCGTTCAGCAATTGGATCAGAAATGATGCGGCGTCCATGGGAAGCCTCTAATGGAGGATGGTGATTTTACACCAGTTTACAGCCTGTGGCCGGGTCTTCCAGTGCCTTGGCAGCCACGCCAAGCACCTTGTGCTGACCGTTCACCACCTGGCGCAGGTAGATGTCCTGAATTGGATTGTGCGCCTTCGACATTTTCCACGGGCCCCGGGGGCTATCGGGTACGCTGGTATTCTCGAGGGCGTGAATGACAGCATCCGTTGCCTCCACGTCGCCGCCAACCACGGCTGCCGCCTGTAATAACAAACTCGCCGTGTCGTAGCCCTGAACGGCAAACACATTGGCCTTGCTTCCCGTTGCCTTCTCGTAAGCTGCCTTGAACGCGATGTTGGTCGGGTTGGTCAACTCCGTGGAATAATGCAGCGTGGTCTTAATGCCTTCCGCAGCCTCACCTTGTGCTTCGGCGACGCCTTCGGTCAGGAATCCGGGGCCATAGAGCGGGATACTATCTTTAAGGCCCGCCGCTGCATAGTCCTTCACAAACTTCACTGCGCCGCCGCCCGAGAAGAACGAAAACACCGCGTCGGGTTTCAGGGCCGCGATCTCTGACAGCAGAGCCTGAAACTCCACGTCGGGGAAGGGCACGTAGAGTTGCTTGAGAACCGTGCCGCCATTTTTCTCAAAGCCGCTCTTGCCGGCGTCCATCATCTGGATACCTGCGGCGTATTTCCACGAGATTGTGACGGCGGTTTTATGGCCGTCGTTGGCCATGACCTCACCGCCAGGATAGGCGGGCTGCCAGTTGGAGAATGAGGTGCGGAAAATGTTGGGCGCGCAAAGCTCGCCGGTAACCGCGTTGGATCCCGCATTGGGAACCACCATGATGGGGCTTTTGCGGTTGCCGATGATCTTGGCCATGGCTTGGGCAATGCCGGAATGGACCGGGCCGACGATGAAATCAACTTTCTCGCGGGAAATCAGCTTGTTGGTGTTTTGCGGGGCCTTGGGGACCGACATTTCGCTGTCGATAACGGAATATTCGATCGGGCGTCCACCCATCCTGTTTCCGGCTATTTCCATGCGCAATTTGAAGGCATCCGTAATGGAATTGCCGAGCATGGCATAGGTGCCGGAGTAGGGCAGAAGAATACCGATTTTAACCGGGGCTTTACCCGCAATGGCGAAACGGGTCGGCAGCACGGATGCAATGCCGAAAGCGCCTGCGGCCGCACCCCCCGCCAGAATTTTCCGACGGCTGAATTTCGGTACCGGTGTGTTTGTCATCTGAACGCTCCCATAGCCATATATCCGCCAACTCATCCCTCATGTGTGGGCTAAAGATAAATGGGCGGATTGTCAACGGATGGAAACGCCAATTGATCAGTCTTCCACAGCCACAAAGGACATGGCTTGAGCAATTGACCGGGCGGGATAGCGGCGCTTCAGGGGAGATTGCACAAACCGGTTGAGCGCGGCGAGCAAGGTCGGCTCCCATGATGCACCCGGCAATTCATTGATTTCACTGGAAATAGCGGTGACAGTTTTCACCAGATGAGCGGCGACGATGTACTCAAAGCGTCCATGGTCATAGAGGCTGTCGAAGACATCGTTCATGAAGTGTGCGGGTTCAGCAACGGCCCAATCTGCAACTGTTACTGAAGGGTCGAGGAAGTTTGCATTGCGACCAAAGAAGCAGCACATCTGCAACAGGGCATTCGGCCACAAATCGGGGTATCGGATGGCCAGTTGCCGCGCGGCATTGGCAAAGGTGATTTCATGGGTGAAGGAAAGCCACGTCCGGTTATGGGAAATGGGTTTGTCCGTTTGATCCTGACAGGCGAGATCAAATCGCAGAAAACTGCGGCACGAGACCTCGAAAAGCACATGATAAAGCTGTTCCGGTGACTGACGGCTCGACGTTGCCAGCGCCATGGCGCGGCCCGCCCCCAAGCCTTCGAAATCATCGGAGGTGACGTCCCGGCCCGTATTTTTGCCCCACTCAGCAAGACAATCCGCATAGTCGCGGAACTCGGGGATCAGGTCCTCTCGCGTTGCCCTGGTCAATCCGCGGGTCAGGGCGAGCAGGACCGGCTCCATGACGGTTCCACCCAACCGGCCCATGAGGTCACCAGCCTTGACCACATAGATAGCCCCATGGCCGAAATCCTGATAGTGGCGGAGTGCCGCGTGGGCGAACGCGGGTTCCAGTTCCCGCCATGTCATGTCAGCAGCCAAAGCGCCGCGCACCAGGGCGATGGCGGTTGCTTCGTCCTCGCTTTCCATGGCCTCGGCGAATTGTGCTTCATCCCATGGCAGGATGTCTGTGGGGTAGGGGAACTCCGGCTGCCGTTGGGAGTCCCAGGCGAAGTAGGCAATGGATTCATGAATTGGCATCAATCGCCGCGTCGGGTCGTCAGGATGATGGTCGCCCAGCGCCAGCCAGTCGGCGGTGGCGGCAAAGGCATGGGTCGATCCCATGCCGAATTCAAAACGGTCGTGGGTCCATGCAATGGTTGATCGCAACGCATCCAGGGGATCACCTCCGGCTTTTTCCAGCCGGGCGAGTTCACGGGCCATGCGATCATATTCATGGCGATCAAATGATGCTTTCAGATTTGAAAGCGCCCGGGCAATAATCACGTCTCGATCCGGGTCGGAGACATCAATCCAGATGTCACCCTCGCGAACTGAAACGGGATAGGTTCGAAGCCCGTCGCCACCGTAAAGATTGTCGCCGGATTTAAGATCGAATTTCCAGTTATGCCAGTTGCAGGTCAACGTGCAGTCTCCGGACAGGCTGCCTTCCTTCAGCGGGAAACCTTCGTGGGGGCAGCGGTTGTTGCAGGCATAGACGGTGCCGTTGCGCAAAAACACGGCGATCTGCTTGCTGCCAATCTTGACGGGTTTTGCGCCGGTTTTCGACAGAACGCCGAGCGACAACGCCTTCTCCCACTTGGGGTTTGACATGGAATTTCCAAATACAAAGAAAAAACTATATAAAATAGTCACTCGAATGATTGATTAAATCAAGATAATTCTTTAAAAATCAAACATGACCGATTCCATTGCCTCAAAACAGCAACCCTACCGTGGCCGTCGTGCCGTCATTCAGTTTCTGAAAACCGAAGGCCCGATGACAGCACAGGCGATCAGCGAACAGCTCGGTGTTACCGCTATGGCGGTTCGCCAACACCTGTACGAACTGGCGGAACAGGGGATGGTGACCTTCGATGAACGTGGCCAGGGGGGCGGGCGTCCATCCAAGCATTGGCGTCTGACGTCATCGGCCGACAGCTTTTTCCCGGACGGACACGCGGACCTGGCCGTCGGCCTGATCCATACGGTTCGGTCGACCTTTGGTGAAAAGGGTATCCAGCAATTGATTGCGGTCCGTACCCGGACACAGAAAACGACCTATACGAGAGCACTGGAGAAATCCGGGAGCATAGGGGACCGCCTGGATGCCCTGGCCCAAATCAGGACCCGTGAAGGATATATGGCAGAGGTCGTTTCCGAGCCCGGTGGGGACTTCATGTTTCTGGAACGGCATTGCCCGATCTGCTCGGCGGCCCAGACATGTACTGGTTTGTGCGCGTCCGAACTGGATGTGTTCCAACAGGTTCTTGGCCCTGATGTGCAGGTCGAACGGACCGACCATATTCTGGCAGGCGCATCCCGGTGTGCCTACCGCGTTCGGGCCGTGGTATAAGGGAGTACGGACCGGACATGAGGCTTCTCAACCTCCCTGTCAGATTTCTCGATCGATTGGGTGTCCAGGAGCGACTGGTTTCGGCCTTGACTGTTGGCATGGATAGCGACCGGTTACTTCGGTTTGCCTAACAGCGCCGACTGAATGATGTCACGTATCTCCATAACAACGAATGGCTTCTCAACGTAGCGGTAGAAATCCACACCTTCTTCGACACCGTATTTCGTGCGCCAGATGGATGCACTGACCGCAATGATCGGAATGCCTTGGGTTTCTTTTTTGCGTTGCAGGATTTTAGCTGCCTCGACTCCGCTGATGTCCGGCAGATTAATATCCATCAGGATCACATCCGGCTTGTGCTGCTTGGCATACTTGACGCCCGCGTTGCCGCTATCGAGCACATGCAGGGTTACATTGGATATCCCTGCAAAAATTTTCTTCATTAAAAGAGCGTTGGCCTGGTTGTCTTCGATATAGAGGATGGAGTAGCTGACGTCCGGGTCAGCGATCGGCCCAGACGTTATTCTTTGTAGATCGTCCATGCGGCGTTTGGGTTTCCGGTCCCCGGTACTGTCTGCAATTGGCAAATCGACCCAGAAGGTGCTGCCCCCGCCAAGTTCGGACTCAAACCCCAGTCGACCGCTCATCATCTCGACTAACTGCTTTGTGATGGTCAGACCAATGCCGGTTCCTTCAATGTCCTCCGATTGCTTGCCGAGCCGCTCGAAGGGTTCGAAAATCTTTCTCTTCTCCCTCTCAGACAGGCCAATGCCTGTATCGGAAACGGTTATGCGAACAAAACCATCGTCCGTCTTCCGGGCTTCGATGGTGATCTCGCCAGCATCCCTGTTGTACTTCACCGCATTGGACAGAAGGTTCAACAGGACCTGCTTCAATCGGGTGCTATCCGCCACGATGTGCGGCAGTATCTTTCCCTTTGCGGCATTTAACAGCGAGATGCCACGGCCCGATGCTGTCGCCCGCGCAATGCTGGCACATTCTTCGAGGATTCTTGAGAGTTCAAGCACCTCGATGGAAAGGTCAAGACGACCGGCTTCGATTTTCGCCAGTTCGAGGACTTCGTTGATGAGGGTCAACAGATGACTACCACCCCGCTTGATGAGATTGACACTTTCCTGCTGTGTCGGGGTCAGGGGTTCGGCTGGATTATATTCAAGCATCTGGGCAAAGCCGAGGACCGCATTCAGGGGGGTGCGTAACTCGTGACTCATGCTGGAAAGAAATTCCGACTTCGCCCGGTTGGCCCGCTCCGCTTCATTTTTTGCCGCGATGAGAGATTCTTCGGTCGCTTTCTGTTCCGAAACATCGCGCAGCAATCCCGTAAACGAGGTTTTGCCACCGATCTCATGCTGGCTGACCGAGAGGAATGCCGGGAACATTGTTCCATCTTTTCGCTGCGCGTCCACATCACGCCCAATGCCGATGATCTTCGCCTGCCCGGTCGTAAGGTAGCTCGACAGATACCCATCGTGCTTTTCGGCGTGTTCGGTCGGCATCAAAATCTTGACGTTCAGACCGATCACTTCGCTCCGCAAATACTGAAACAAAGTTTCAGCCGCCCGGTTAAACGATTGAATGACGCCACCGGAATCGATGGTGATGATGGCCTCCACGGCGCTCTCGACCACGGCACGGTAGCGTTCTTCGGTATCAACCTGGGCAGTGATATCTCTTGATGAGCCGTGGTAGTAAAGAACGTTGCCATTGTCATCAGTTACCGGAGCGGCTTGCCCCAAAAGGTGAATGACCCGGCCATCGGGGTGGCAAAACCGGTAGCGCGTTTCGTAGGTCGCGCTTTCGCGGACGGCAATCCTGAAAGTTTCACGGAGGTTGTCCCGGTCATCCGGGTGCACATGCCGCATGAAATTATCGTAATTTCCAAGCAGAACGTTGATAGGTATGCCAAGCAACTTTTCCGAATTGGGCGACGCGAACACCCAGCCGGTCATCGCCTGATCGGACTCCCAGTGACAGCTATGGGAAAGCTCCTCCGCTTGACGGAGCCTTTCCTCGCTTCGTCGGAGTTCGGTCCCGGCAAGAGACCCCTGCTGCGCGTTTGCCCGGCGATTGAGAATACCCTTCACCACCGCCGGCATGACCTGGGTGTAGGTGGTGTCGTCACCCTTAGGGATGTAGCGCGCCACGCCGATGGCCAGGGCTTCTAACAGGATTGCCTCATTGCCTTTGCCGGTGACCAGTATCGTCGCCGGATCCGCATCGTGTTTCACCAACTCCCGACAGACCTCAAGTCCGGTCATGTCACCCAAGTCATTCTCCATCGCGACAAGCGCGTAGGGATCGGCCGTAAACATCGCCAGTCCCTGTTCACCCGATGTCGCCAGATCAACAAAATATCCCTGTTTCTCCATGACGGTCTTGAACAACAAAGCCATCGCGTCGTCGTCTTCGATATAGAGGATTCGCTGGCGGGGCTGGTCGCTCATGAAATCGGCCTTGAATATTCCCGTTGTGGCAAAAAAAGTTACGCAAAGAATCACGATAGCGTGCATAACCAGTTGATATTACTGATTAAGGTATATCATTATATACTCGCAATGCCAGATGAATTGAATTCAAAAGATTGATCTTGTTCGATAAATTTATGTGCGCCCTATCCGAAGATCACATTGGGCAGCCCGCTGTTGTCGTCCACCTTTAATCCTGCCAGCAGGATCGACCCGACCGTGCCCACCGCCGCCGCCTCCGCCGGGGTTGCGATGCCACTCAGGATTGACCCCAGAACCAAGACAATCAACACGACGGGCGGGATCAATGCCTTGAAGACCCTGCTCGTCGGGTCCGTTGCGTGGATATCCGTCATCGCGTTCGGGTGCAAATCAGGAAATCGACCGCAAATGCCGAACGGGTTTACCCGGTGAGATGGTTGATGCGGTCCGCGCAATGCTGGCGGCGTCGATACCAAAATGTTTGTAAAGATCATCGACGGTTCCGGTTTGGCCAAAATGCTCCACGCCCAATCCCGATGTCGGGTGTCCGTGGACGCCACCCAGCCAACTCAGAGTCACGGGGTGGCCATCAATGACGGTGATGATGGTGCAGTGGGGCGGAATATCGGCCAGCAGGCGCTCCGCATGACTGAGCGCCTTGGTGTTGCCCCGCATGCGGGCGCGCTGCGCCGCCTGCCATCCGGCATTCAACCGATCCGCCGAGGTAACGGCCAGAACACCCACGTCACGACGGTCCTCACCGATCATCCCGGCTGCCTGGGTAGCCTCGCTCGCCACGGTTCCCTGATAGGCGATTACAACATCACAGTTCGGGCCGGGGCGGCGCATCCAGTAGGCACCGTCAATAACGTCCTGACGAAAGTTGTCATCCATGGCGCGTTTGGGTTGCTCCAGCGTGCGTGTGGAAAGCCGCAGATACACCGAGCCGCCGGTCTCATCGCGCAACCATGTGCGCTCGTCGGGATCATCGTTGCCGTCACGCTGCATGTAGCTAAAGGCCCAGTCCATGATGATGGATAATTCATCCACGTAGGCGGGCTCAAACGCCGCGAGGCCGTCTTGCGACATGCCAATCAGGGGTGCTGCGACAGACTGGTGTGCGCCACCCTCCGGGGCCAGTGACACGCCGGATGGCGTGCCGATCACCATAAAGCGGGAGTCTTGGTAACAGGCGTAATTGAGGGCATCGAGGCCGCGAGAGATGAACGGGTCATAGAGCGTGCCGATGGGCAGCAGGCGCTCGCCGAACAGCGAATGGGACAGACCTGCGGCACCCAACAGCAGGAACAGGTTCATTTCCGCTATGCCCAGCTCGATGTGCTGACCGTCGGGCGAAAACCGCCACTTCTGGGCGCTGGGCACACGCTCGTCGCGGAAGGTGTCGGCAATATGTTCCCGGGAAAACAGGTTCCGCCGATTGACCCACGGCCCCAGATTGGTGGAAACGGTCACATCGGGCGACATGGTGACGATGCGCGCGGCGATGGCACTGTCGCCACGGGCCAGCGTATCCAGTATCTTGCCAAACCCGGCCTGCGTGGAAAGGGTGGCGTCCGCTATGATTTCGGGTCCGTTTGTGGGGACAACCTCGGCGGTTCGTCTGCGCGTTCCTTCCCGGTTAAACGGAACTGCGGCCAGAAATTCTTTGATCTCTCCCGGGTCCGGGTCGAGTCCCTCGAAATGATCCCATTCCTTGCCGTCACGGATGGACATTGTGGCGCGGAAGGTTTCCATCTGCCCGGGCGTCATCAATCCGGCGTGGTTATCCTTGTGGCCAGCCAGCGGTGTTCGCCAGCCCTTGATGGTGTAGGCGATGAACACCACGGGCCGGTCATGATCGATGCCATTGAAGGCGTCGAGGATGCTGGTCAGGCAATGGCCGCCCAGATTGGCCATCAGGTCGGCCAGTTCGTCGTCGCTCCGTCGGTCCAGCAATGCCGCCACACCCGGCTTGTCGCCAATTTCATCTGACAGGCGCTGCCGCCACGCCACACCGCCTTGAAACGAGAGCACAGAATAGAGTGGATTGGGACATTGATCGATCCAGTCGCGCAGGTGTTTGCCGCCCGGCTCCCTGAAAGCCGCGCGTTGTTTTTCGCCGTGCTTCAGCGTCACCACATCCCAGCCGAAAGCCTGGAATATGCCCTGAATCCGGTCATACAGCCCTTCGCGGACAACGCCGTCCAGGCTTTGGCGGTTGTAATCGATGATCCACCAGGTATTGCGTATATCCTGCTTCCAGCCCTCTTGCAGGCATTCATAGATATTACCTTCATCCAGTTCTGCATCGCCAACCAGGGCAATCATGCGCCCCTCCGGCGTGGTATTGGGCCACTGTTTGGCGCGAACGTAATCCTGGATCAGGGAGGCAAACGCCGTCATGGCCACGCCAAGTCCGACGGAGCCGGTGGAGAAATCGACATCATCGGTATCTTTGGTGCGGCTGGGGTATGATTGTGCGCCACCGTAACCCCGGAAGTTCCTCAGCTTTTCCAGTGGCTGATTGCCGAGCAGGTACTGGATGGCGTGGAACACCGGTGCGGCATGGGGCTTGACGGCGATGCGGTCATGGGGCCGCAGGATAGAAAAATACAGCGCTGTCATCAAAGAGGTTATGGATGCGCACGACGCCTGATGGCCGCCAACCTTCATGCCACTTTGGTTGGCGCGCAGGTGGTTCGCGTTGTGGATCATCCACGATGACAGCCACAGGCACTTTTTTTCCAATGCCTTCAGAATTCGGACCTGATCGGTCATCCTGTCTAGCCCGCGCACTTGAGTGTCGTTTGTATCTGATCAAGCGCCTGGGTCAGGTCAGCCAGAATATCGGTGGGCGTTTCCAGTCCCACGGACAGACGGATCAATCCATCGGATATCTCGTGCTCGGCGCGTTCTTCCGGCGTGTACACCGAATGGGTCATGCTGGCCGGGTGCTGGATGAGGGTGTCTGCGTCGCCCAGGCTTACAGCCCGTTTGATCAGCTTCAAGGCGTTCATCATGCGGACTCCTGCATCGAAACCGGCAACGAGCTCGAACGCGATCATGCCACCGAATTGTGCCATTTGGCGTCTGGCCAGTTCGTGTTGGGGGAAAGACCGAAGGCCCGGGTAGTGGACGGTGCCCACGGCGGGGTGCGCTTCCAGGGCTTCGGCGATCATCATCGCGGACGAGCAATGCCGGTCCATGCGAAGTTCCAGGGTTTTCATGCCGCGCATGACGTGGAAGGCGGTGAGTGGTGCCATGACCGCGCCAGTCATGTCCTTCAGTCCTTCCATCCGGACTGCCGTCATATCTTCCAGTGACCCGGCAGCAATACCGGCGATCAGGTCGCCGTGGCCGCCGAGATACTTGGTTGCCGAATGCACGACGATATCGGCCCCTCTGTCCAGGGGGCGGGTCAGGTAGGGGGTTGCGTAGGTGTTATCGACCACCGTCTTGGCACCGTGGGCGCGGGCAATGGCCGAAATCGCCTCGATGTCCACCAGTCGCATATTCGGGTTCGCCGGGGTTTCAAAATAGACGATGCGTGTTTTTGAAGAAATTTCCCTGGCCAGATTATCAGGGTTCTTCATATCCACATGGCGCAAGGTGACGCCGAATTTCTTCAGGCCCGTGCGCATGAAGGCGAAGGTGCAGCCATACAGGGTCTTGTCGGTAATGATTTCGTCGCCCTGCTGTAACAGCGTCCACATGACAGACGAGATTGCCCCCATACCCGACGAAAACGAAACGGCGGCTTCGGCGTTCTCAAGGCTGGCGAAGCGGCGTTCCAGAAGGTCCAGCGTGGGGTTGCTGATCCGGCTGTAGAAATGACCGGCGGTTTCACCGGCGAACATGGCGCTGCCCTGTTCCACATTCTCGAAGGCGAAGGTTGATGTCATGTAGACCGGCGGGATCAACGCACCCTGCTCGTCTCGCTCATCATAGCCTTCATGGATAGCGCGGGTGGCAAAGCCCATTTTGTCTGTTGAATTATCATTTGGGCGCGCGGTCTTTTGCATCAGATCAACTCCGTCACACAGCCGTCATTTACGACGCATCTATTATAGCGCAATTTGGCCCGCTAGGTGCTTGCTAAGTATAGCTGAAAATGGTCTGATATTAGCATAATATGCCAAAAAATTAGGTAAGTTAGCATAAATGGACCATACGGATCGTCAAATAATCAGAGAATTGCAGGCAGATGGCCGCCAGACCAATCAGGAACTGGCCGGGCGGGTAAACCTGTCGCCATCGCCCTGTCTTCGCCGGGTGCGAAACCTGGAGCGCAATGGCGTGTTGCTTGGCTATACCGCCATTGTTGATCAGGAAAAATATGGTCTACCCATCAATGCCTTCGTCAGCATCCGTCTGGAGAAACAGACCGACGCGGCGATCAAGGCCTTCGAGAAAGGCGTGCAGGATTTGGACGAGATCATTGAGTGCTATTTGATGACGGGGTCCAGGGATTATTCACTGTACGTGGTGAGCCAGAGCCTGAAATCCTATGAGCAGTTCATTCGCGAAAAACTGACAAAGCTGCCGGGAATTGCAGCCATCGAAACCAGTTTCGCCTTTGGCCGCGTCAAGGGCCGGTCCGTGCTGCCGCCCTTATCTCATTTCACCTGAGGGGCCGGGTGGCGGGTTGAGCAGGTGCCCCTGCGTCATCAACAACCGGCAACCGTCGGTACTGGATAACTCAGGTGCCGACCCAACCGGTGTTCTGACCCAGTGCCCGGTTCCATAGGTACCATAGCGGTCTTCACACGAACCCTTGATGACATAAAACTCCTCGCCACCCGGCAGGTCCCGCGTCGGCAATGTGGCACCAGCATCGATGATTACGACGGATTCCTCTGCCCGTTCATAAGAATGCAGATTCAGAGACCGAATACCGGGCGTACAGGTTTCCGAATAGAGGTCTAAGTCCTCTATATTGGTTCGCACAAACTCCTGATCCTCGCCGTGCATCCACCACAGTTTAACCAGAATGGTGCATCCACCGTCGGTGTGCGGGGCGTGTTTTGAGCCGACGGGATTGCGCACATACGTGCCCTTTGGGAAATCGCCGTACTGGTCCGAAAAAGTACCATCCAAAACCAGATATTCTTCGCCGCCTGTATGGACATGGGCCGAGAAGCGACTATCGGGATCGTAACGAACAACCGAGGTCACGCGGGCGACTTCATCGCCGTCCCGCTCGATCATACGGCGGTAGACGCCGGGCATGGGCGACGGGACCCAATCTAACTCAGCGCTGTTGACGACGGCTCGCTCATTCAGGCCTGCGTTGATCTGCATTGGGCGATTTACTCGATCGCGCCGATAACGCCGAGGAAATCTCCCATTTCCACAAGTCCGGGGAAATGCCGCCCGGCCAGAATGCCGCTGGTCTGGGCCCGGTATTCGTCCGGGGTGCCGCCTGTGCGGTAGATGTCGTGGACGCGGGCAACGACATCGCCTTCGTGAACCGGCTCACCCAGATCAATGCAGATCTCGAACAGGCCGCTGCTCTCGCTGGTCATAAAACAGCCCTCTCCGGTGGTATCCACCTGGATGGTGGGTCGGGTATCCGGATCACCGGCGAGGATTCCTGAGTGTTTGAGGAAATTGGCGACGCCGCGGTTGGCGATTTCAACGGTCCGCGCAGTGACGCAGCCACCACCGCCCAGTTCCGTGGAAATAAACACCTTGCCCATATCTTCGGCGGCGGTGTCATACATGCCGACACTGTCGATCTCCTTGAGGATCATGGAATAGGGAGCATTAAACGCCTGCATGGCGGCGATACAACGGGCCTGTTGGCCGGAATCACCGAGCACATGGGCTGCGGCGAACGGAACGAAGTCGAGGGTCTTGCCGCCTGAGTGGAAATCCAGCACAACATCGGCCAGAGGCAGCAAGGTACGCTGGAAATAATCCGCAATCTTTTGGGTGATGGTGCCGTCGGGCGCGCCCGGAAAGACCCGGTTCATGTTGCCGCCATCAATGGGCGAGGTTCGCTTGCCAGCCATGAACGCCGGATAGTTCATCATCGGGATCATGATGATCCGCCCGCTTACCTCGTGGAGGGCTATGTTCTGTGCCAGGCTCATCAGGGCCACTGGGCCTTCGTACTCGTCGCCATGATTGGCTCCGGTCAGCAGCGCCGTCGGCCCATCACCATAGCGCACCACGGTAATGGGGATCATCAAGGTTCCCCAACCTGAGGTATCGCGGGAATGGGGAAGCTTCAGAAACCCGTGCTGGACGCCGTCCGCATCGAAATCAACGGTGGCCGTGATGGGATTGTCACGCATGATACTGTCCGATTCTAGTCTTTGATGATCAGTTGCCGTGGGACGCTCGCCAGAAGCTCCGGGCCGCCCTGCTTGATGATGATACTCTCGGTGATTTCCATGCCCCAGTCTTCCTGCCATAGCCCGGTCATGAAATGAAAGGTCATGTTTTCATGCAAGACGGTCTTGTCGCCGGGGCGCAGGCTCATGGTCCGCTCGCCCCAATCGGGCGGATAGGACAGGCCAATGGGGTAGCCGGTGCGGTTGTCCTTGGTGATGCCGTGACGTTTCAGCACGGCAAAGAATGCCAGGGCGATATCTTCACAGGTGTTGCCCACGCGGGCCGCACCGAGACCCGCATCCATGCCTTCGAGCACGGCTTTTTCCGCATCCAGAAAGGTGTCGGTCGGCTTGCCCAGGAAAAGCGTGCGTGATAGCGGGCAATGGTATCGCTTGTGGCACCCGGCGATTTCAAAGAACGTGCCTTCACCGGATTTCAGGGGCTTGTCATCCCAGGTCAGGTGCGGCGCAGAGGCATCCGCGCCCGATGGCAGCAGGGGTACAATGGCAGGGTAATCGCCGCCATGGTCTTTCGTGCCCCGAATTCCGGCGTCGTAGATTTCGGCCACCAGATCGCATTTCCGCATGCCTACCTCGGCTTTGTCGGCGATGCGGGCATGCATGTTTTCGACAATGCGTCCGGCAATGCGCATGTAGTCCAGCTCGGCTTCGGATTTAACCGCCCGTTGCCAGTTCACCAGCGCCGTGGCATCCTTGAAGGTCGCGTTGGGCAGGTTTTTTTGCAAAGACAGATAGGCGGCGGCGGAGAAATAGTAGTTCTCCAGCTCGACGCCGATATTTCCCTTGCCCCAACCGCGATCCGTCATGATCTGCGACAAATAATCCATAGGGTGGCGTTCCGTGGACTGCACGTAATGATCGGCATAGCCAATGATCCGGTCCACGCCCATATAGACCGTCAGGCGCGCGCCATTGCCATCCTGCGAGCGGCCAAACCACAGGGGTTCTTCGCCCAGGGGAACGATCACGCACTGGTGGACGTAGAACGACCAACCGTCATACCCGGTCAGCCACGCCATGTTGGACGGGTCGGTGACAATCAGACAATCCAGCCCCTGAGCCGACATGGCACCATGGACGCGGGCAAGGCGGGCAGCGTATTCGTCACGGGAAAAGTTGAGAGCGACATCGGGCATGGTTTTGTTCCAGGAAAGTCGAAAGGAAGATGAAATTTACTGTCGATTGCACATTCATGCTTTGCCCATTTCAGGTCAACCCCTCAGGTCAACCCCTGTAACCTTACGGCAGCGCATAGGCCGTTTTCTTGCACACCGTCCGGAGGGCGAAATTCGATCGAATACGCGACACATTGGGCAGGCGCGAGAGGTATTCCTTGTGCACACGCTCATAGTCCGATGTGTCGGCGACCACGACGCGCAGCATATAGTCGGAATCACCTGACATCAGGTAGCACTCCATGACTTCGGGGCAAGCTGCGACGGCGTTCTCGAAGGCATTGAGGTTTACCTCGCTCTGTGAGTTCAGGGCCACTTCGACAAAGATATTGGTGGGCTTGCCGATGGTCTTCTGATTGACCAGCATGGCGTAGCCTTCGATCACACCGGATTCTTCGAGTATGCGGACCCGCCGTAGCGTCGCCGATGGGGACAGATTAACCCGGTCTGCCAGGTCGGTGTTGCTCAGCCGCCCGTCCTGTTGCAGGTGGGTCAGGATAGTCCTATCTATCGCATCAAGTTCGTTCATTGGAATAATCTACATCTAAATTTCAGGAAAATCGAATTATATTCGAAAAACGAACCCTGACAGGTGCTGATTCGCAAGCACATTCTGTTCACTTTCAGGTATATTTGTTGATCGAAATTTCTCGCCTGGCTGGGGAAGGCTTGGCGGTCGTCTTTTAGGGGAACCATCATGCTTGTCGGTGTACCGAAGGAAATCAAAAATCACGAATACCGCGTTGGTCTCATACCGGCGAGCGTGCGCGAACTTGTCCACCACGGCCATTCGGTCGTTGTCGAAACCAGTGCCGGTGGCGGCATCGGGTTTTCAGACGCCGATTACGAGGCCGCCGGGGCCTCCATCGCGGGCAGCGCCGCCGATGTATTCGCAAAAGCCGACATGATCGTCAAGGTCAAGGAGCCCCAGGCCGGTGAGCGCAAGATGCTGCGTGAAGGCCAGATCCTTTACACCTACCTGCACCTGGCTCCCGATCCCGATCAGACCAAGGACCTCGTGGCCAGCGGCTCCGTCTGCATCGCCTACGAGACCGTAACCGCACCCACGGGTGGCCTGCCGTTGCTGGCACCCATGTCACAGGTCGCCGGTCGCATGTCCATTCAGGCCGCCGCCCATTGTCTCGAAAAGGCGCAGGGCGGCAGCGGCGTTCTGCTCGGCGGCGTTCCGGGTGTGGAGCCAGGCAAGGTTGTCATTCTGGGCGGTGGTGTCGTTGGCTCCAACGCGGCCATGATGGCTGTTGGTCTGGGTGCAGAGGTTTACATTCTGGACCGCAACAATCTGGTGTTGGACCACTTGGTCAACCGTTTCGGCTCGACCCTGAAAACCGTGTACTCCACCAGAGAAGCGGTTGAGCGTCTGGTGCTGGAAGCCGATGTCGTTATCGGCGGCGTCCTGATCCCCGGTGCTGCGGCACCGAAGCTGGTCACGGCAGACATGGTCAGGAACATGAAGCCCGGCAGCGTCGTCGCCGACGTGGCTATCGATCAGGGCGGGTGCTTCGAGACCTCCCACGCAACCACCCATGCCGATCCGACCTACGTTGTCGATGACGTGGTGCATTACTGTGTCGCCAACATGCCGGGTGGCGTCGCGCGCACGTCAACGTTTGCCCTGAACAACGCCACCCTGCCGTTTGCCCTGGCGCTGGCCGACAAGGGATACAAGCAGGCCCTCAGCGATGATCCGCATCTGCGCATGGGCCTCAATGTTCACGGTGGCAAGATCACCAACGAGCCGGTGGCACGGGACTTAGGCTACGATTTTGTGCCGCCTGAGGATGTGCTGGCCGCGTAAACCAAATCGCAGACGGTCCATTCATTTGGACGTCAACCTTGGGCCGGAGATTTTTTCTCCGGCCTTATTTTTTTTGGGGGTATTTCCAGCAGGTAGAAGCAGAACCTCACCACCGAGACACAGAGAAGAGGTTGTTCTTAGGATTCCCGGATAGATCGGGATATGGCAAGGAACCGTTATTCGGGTTCCTCCACATTCTCTCTTCTTCTCTGTGTCCCTGTGGTTGTCGGATCTTCACTTAACCGTTACGACAATACCACCCTGGCGCGATTTCACCGTGTCTCTGCAATAGAGGGCTGGATTTGCTCCGTGCTCTCGTTGCATTCTAGCCCCATGAGCACCGACCAGATTTCCCTCCGCCCCGCCGTGGCCGATGACGCCGACATCATCTTCCAGATGATTTCCGACCTCGCCGACTATTTGCAGCTCGAGGATCATCTGGAAAGCTGTCCGGATGATTTCAGGCGTCATTTGTCGGGTAATCCGCCTACCCTTCATGGGTTGATCGCCGAACGCGGCGGTGCGCCCGTCGGGCTTTCATTGTTCTTTCCCAGTTTTTCAAGTTGGCGCGGGGCGCAGGGTGTATACATTCAGGACCTCTACGTGGTGCCGGATTTGCGGGCCGGTGGCCTGGGCAAACGCATCTTGATCGAAGTCCTGCGCACGGCCTATGCACTGTGGGGTGCTGAATATCTGCGCCTCGCCGTGAGCGAGAGTAATATGGACGGGCAGGGTTTTTATGAACGGTTGGGTATGGGGTGGGCTTCCGATGAGCGCATCTTTGCGATTGACGGGGCCGATCTCGTTTCACTGAGGGAATCACCGGGAAAATTACGGAGGGAAAATGACGATGGATGACAATTTTTTAGGCGACTTGCGCGACACCGTGCAGGGGCAACGTGACCAGGCCGTTCAGTTCCTGTGCGATCTGGTGCGTGAAGGCAGCCTGCTGGGGCAGGAGCAGGGGGCGCAGGATATCATGGCCGAACGGTTCAGCGGCATGGGGCTGGAGGTCGAGCGCTTTGATATCAACCTCGATGACATCAAAAACCTGCCGGGTTTCTCGCCCCCCGTCATTGACAACTACGCGGGCCGCGAGAACATCGTTGGCATACACCGTCCTTCCGGGTCAGCGGCGGGAAAGTCGCTCATTCTGAACGGCCATATTGATGTGGTGCCCACAGGTGATCACCATTTGTGGACCAATCATCCGTTTGAGCCGACCGTGCGCGATGGCCGGGTCTATGGCCGTGGCAGCGCCGACATGAAGGCAGGGATCGTGGCCTACTGCATGGCTTTCGAGGCGCTTCGCATGATGGGGCTTCAACCGGCGTCAAACGTCATCATGCAGTCCGTGGTCGAAGAAGAATGCACCGGCAATGGGGCGCTGGCCTGCCTGGCGCGGGGCTACCGGGCCGACGCCGCCGTGATTCCTGAGCCTTTCCACCAGCAATTGATGACGGCACAACTGGGGGTCATGTGGCTGACGGTTCACCTGACCGGCAAGCCCGCCCATGTGCTGGACACGTCCGCCGGGATCAACGCCATTGAAGCGGCCTATGCCGTATTCGAGAACCTGCGCGAGATCGAGGACGAATGGAATCTGCCGGAAAACCGCCATCCGCTTTATTGCGATCATAGCCATCCGGTGAACTTCAACCTTGGTAAAATCAGCGGCGGCGACTGGGCCTCAACGGTGCCGTGCTCAAGCTCCGTCGATGTGCGGGTCGGGTTTTATCCCGGCATGGCGCTGGAAACTGTGCGCCGACAACTGGAAGACAAGGTCGCCCAGGCGGTGACGACGGACCCGCGCCTCAACGGGGCCCACGCACGGATTGAGTACCGGGGGTTTCAGGCCGAGGGCTGTGTGATGGATGAGGCCAGCGATCTGATGACCTCGCTGGCCGACGCGCACCGGCGCATTACCAACGCACCTATCGAGATGATGGCATCCACGGCGACAACAGACTGCCGGTTTTTCGAGTTATACGGTAATACCCCGGCGACCTGTTACGGTCCGCAGGGAAGCGACTATCACGGCATCGATGAATGGGTGTCCATCGACAGCATGATGGAGGTCGTTCAGGTTCTCGCGGTCTTCATGGCCGGGTGGTGCGGGGTGGAAAAGCGATAGCGGTCTGCTAAGCCTATTCCTCCCCGAGAGCGAGCGGCTTGCTGGCGGCGACTTCTTCTTTCGTCAGGCCCATAAGTTCGTGCGGGAAAATAAGCCAGTCGTCGGTCTCGTGAATGTAGTAATCGGGAACGCACGCGACCTTGCGTTTGGATGGTTTGTAGTAAACCGTGGCGATGCGGATGGTGTCCGGCGTGTTTTTCCGCGAGTTCAGTTTAATCGCATCGATGACCGCCTGGACGCTACGCCCGGAATCAAACACATCATCGACGATCAGCAACGAGTCCTCGGCGTTCACGTTCTCGATGATGTAGTGCAGGCCGTGAACACGTACCTCGTCGCGTTGATTGTCAATTCCATCGTAGGACGAGGTGCGGATGGCAATGTGATCCGATGGAAAGCCGTGGAATTCCAGCAACTCCTGTACAGCGATCCCCACCGGTGTGCCGCCGCGCCAGATGCCGACAATATAATTCGGGCGAAACCCGTCTTCCATGATTTTCAGGGCTAGGCGAAAGGAGTCGTCGAGCAAATCCTGCGCCTTGATAAATGTCTTCTTGATCATCCTAGATTGCTCCGCAGGTTTCTATCCGCATCATCCCGGCTTCGACTCCACATCATCTCTGGGCCACCCCCATCAATCAAGTGGGAAACAAAAAAATGGCGCGGACCGAAGCCCGCGCCATTGTAGACACTCAAAGACGATCCGGTATTAGGTCTTCAGGTAATCTTTCATGGAGTCGTCGAGACAATCCTTCCACGGCGTATGATGTGGTGGTGCCGTCTTTCCGGTCATCACGGACGTGTGGGAATAATTGCGGAATGTCATGATGTCCTTCTTCTTGTTCTTCTTCCATTCAAAGAAGGCTTCGTTGGCACCATCCGTGTCGAAGGTCGGGTAGTCGGTTTCCGCAATGAGCTCCTGGACGTAATCGCCCTGGTAACGGATCGCGTAGTAATCGTCCTCACCGGCATCTTCGCGGGCAACACGTTCCACCACGTCGGCGGCGCGGGCATCACGACCCGGCACCTCGATTTTACCCAAAATGACGTCACGGACATACCAGGCCTGGGCATCAAACATGTTGAACGTGTACCACTGATCCTGCATGCCGAGGTAGGACAGCTTCGGGTTATCAACCCAGAGCACACCCTTGTAGAGATCGGCTGTGGCCAACCGGTTTGCCGTGCGAAGTTTCATGCCCTCGGCCATGAACGGGAAACTGTGGACGTATCCGGTGCACAGGATGATGGCGTCGATCTTCTTGGATGTGCCATCCTTGAAATAGCAGGTGTCCTTGTCGCACTTGGTCAGGATTGGCACCTCTTCCCAGTTATCCGGCCAGTGATAACCCATGGGTGCCGTGCGGTGCGAGACCGTCACCGACTTGCAACCATACTTCCAGCACTGCGAACCAATGTCCTCGGCGGAGTAGGATGTGCCGATAATCAGAATGTCCTTGTCCTTGAATTCAAGCGCGTCGCGGAAATCATGGGCGTGCAGGACACGGCCGCCAAAGGCGTCAAACCCTTCATATTCCGGCACGTTGGGTGTCGAGAAGTGACCCGTCGCACAGACAACATAGTCAAATTCTTCGCTGTACTCATTGTCCTTGGCCAGATCATGGACCGTTACCGTGAACATGCCGGAAGCATCATCATAGGTGACACGGTGTACGGAAGTCTCGAACCTGATCCATTTGCGGACGTCGGCTTTCTTGACCCGGCCTTCGATGTAGTCAAAAAGCACGGCGCGTGGCGGAAAGGAGGCGAGCTCCTTGCCAAAGTGCTCGTCGAACGTATAGTCGGCAAATTCCAGACCTTCCTTCGGTCCGTTCGACCACAGATACCGGTACATTGAGCAATGAACGGGCTCTCCATATTGGTCAAGGCCGGTGCGCCATGTGTAGTTCCACAGGCCACCCCAGTCGTCCTGCTTCTCAAAGCAGACAATTTCAGGGATTTCATCGCCTTTCTGGGCTGCGGACTGAAAGGCCCGCAACTGCGCCAGACCGGATGGACCGGCACCAAGAATTGCTACTCTTGTCATTTTTACCTCCCGTGTAGATGTCTATCGTTTTTCATGCTTTGAACGTGCCCCGTAGGCCAGTTATGACCGGGGGCGCTTTTTTTCCGGATCGTAAAATGGAAACGGTATGACTGTTGCGGCCAGCCGCTTGCTGTGACCATCAAGCTTTCCGACTTCCACCTCCGTACCCGGCTCCACGTGTTCTATGGCCATGCGGCAGAGTGCGACGTTTTTCTTCAATACCGGCGATCGCGTGGCACTTGTAACAATGCCGACCTGATGACGACCGACGTGAACGCAGTCACCGTGAGCGGCAGGTTCATCACCTACCAGTTCCAGGCCAACCAGTCTTCGTTGTGGCGACTCTTTTCTGCGTATCAGCGCCTCTCGACCAATGAAGTTCTCTTCCTTGGATTTGAGCGGTACGGTGAAGCCAATGCCTGCTTCAAAAGGATCCGTTTGATCATCAAATTCATAGCCGGCAAATATCAGCCCTGATTCGATGCGGAGCATATCCAGGGCTTCCAGCCCTAAGGGCAGCATGCCTTTCGGTTTGCCAACTTTCCAGATGGCGTCCCATACTGCGGGGGCATCGCCAGGATGGCAGAAAATCTCATAGCCGAGTTCTCCGGAATACCCGGTGCGCGATACAATAATCGGAATGCCGTCGAAATCGCCAATGCGGCCGATGGCAAACCGGAACCAGTCCATTTCGTCCATGGACGGTTGTTTTGGGGGCGTCCAGATGACCTCTTTCAGAATTTCCCGACTTAACGGCCCTTGAACTGCCACGTTATGGAGCTGGTCCGTGGACGATCTTACGCGGACATTCTTGAGGCCCAGTTCCTGGGCTTTGGTGCGCATCCATTCGCCGCCAAAGTCACTGCCGCCGATCCAGCGGAAATTGTCAGGGCCAAGCCTAAACAGTGTACCGTCGTCGATCATGGTGCCGGTATCGTAACACATGGCGGTATAGACCACATGTCCGTTCGCCATCTTCCGAACGTTCCGGGTAAGGCAGTGTTGCATCAGGGCTTCGGCATCAGTTCCCACAACCTCGAACTTCCGCAAGGCGGACAAGTCCATGATGATGCACTTCTCACGGGCGGCCCAGTATTCGGCGATGGCACCGTGATTGGTATAGGTGTTCGGCATCCAGAAGCCATTGTATTCGACAAAGTCTCTGGTCAGTGCTGACGTACGGGCGTGAAATCCTGTTTCCATGGTCATGGCGGCATCCGCATCTGGGCGTTTTCGATATCCGACGGATCGCCGAAAACTTTCTTTGGGTGAATAGGTTCGAATATGAATATCGGTCGGATTCCAGCCATTGGCTGCATCGATATCGCAGGGACATGAAGACGATATGCAGACCAGATCGGTCATCGCCTTGAGCAACACGTAATCCCCCGGGCGCGACCATGGTTCGTCCAGATAGAACTGGTTGGTATCATCGATTCCGGTGTTATAGAAAAAATTCATGGCCATCCAGCCACGCCGGGGTGCAATCGAATACCTCTTGAGGGCCCGATTGAAATTATCTGAACAGTTCACATGGCCCGGATAGCCCATGTCTTCGTAGTATTTCGCCGTGCAGGCCAAACCGAAGGCATCATGGCGCTGGCAGCTATCCTGAATGATCTCCACAAGGGGCTGCATGTCCTGATCATAGTATTTGGCGAACAGACCGGGGCCGGGATAGCCCTGCGCCATCAGCGTTCGGGTTGTGGTGATGTCGAGACAGCGCTCAATTCCCTTATCCAGCCCGGCAACAGAGAATACCTGTAAATCCGAGCACTGCTGGCCCTGAATATCAATAATCTGGATGAATTCCCCGGCCTTGACCTCGTAGGGCGTCGCCGTGGCACGATCGATTTGGAAATCGAGGCGTGGAGTGGCCAGGGGGTCGGGCAAAACAGGATCGCGCTCGTCCAGCGGTTTGGCGCGCGCGATCTGTAATTCTATTTCCGTTGGCGGGTTCTGCTCGTCCACGCGCATGGGCGCGCCGGGGGCGACAACGACAAGGACACCATCTTCGATGCAATCAAACTCCGCCCGCTGGCCAGCCGGACCATCTGGTCCAAAAAATGTACTGGACCGCAGGTTTTCCAAACGCGCACCAAGGCTCGACAATCTGGCCGCCAGGACGCCATTGCGGTCGGTTCGTGACAGCCAGTCGCGAATGCCGGTGCCTTTTCCCGTGGCCTTGATGCCCAGCAACTCCGGATTGGCATTCCAATCGCGACCGAAAGCAACCAGCTCACAGCATTGGCAACCCTCGATATCGATGAGGGTCAGGTGATCTCCCGCCTCGACCGCAACGGTGATGGCTCCGCCGCCGGGAATCCGGTACCGTTCAGTTCCTGTCGGCAGGATCGACCAGCCGGGCCACGAGGCCCGCTCTCTGGTCATCCCAACCTCCAAACTTCCAGCGCCGTCCATGAACACGCTCCTTGGTATAACTACCGGGAGAGACCGCTCTCACCCAATGAGGCCGAAAGGTTAGGGGTTACCGGGCAGCCTGTAAATAGCGCCCTGCGCCCAAAGACACCCGAAGCTGCCCTGTGGCTAAAGTAGTGCAAAATTGGCTGCAAATCAGGCCGCGCCACTATTCTTTTTCGGAATCCCTGAGCAGGTAGACGGAGAGGAAGATAAGGCCCAGGGACGCCACGATAATCACCGTACCGACGGCGTTGATTTCCGGCGTAATACCGCGCCTCAAAGTGGAATAGATATACATGGGCAGGGTATTGTCCCGCCCGGTGAGGAAGAACGTGACCGGGATCTCATCGAACGAGACGGTGAAAGACAACAAGGCACTGCCGATCATGGCCGAGCGGATATTGGGCAGCGTTACATAGAAGAATGTCTGCCACGGGCGCGCGCCCAGATCACTGGAGGCTTCCTCAATTCGACGGTTGTAGCGTTGCAAGCGGGCATAGACCTGGGTAACAACGATGGACACCAGCCCCGTAGCATGGCCAAGGATCACCGTCTCGAGGCTGAGGTTGATCCCCATCAGTTTGAACATGTTGAGCATGGAGATACCGGTGATAATCCCCGGCAGCGCGATGGGTAGCAAAATGAGACGCCGAAATACGGTCTTGCCGGGAAACACCACCCGGTCCAAAGCAAACGCGGCAACCGTTCCGATTACGATTGTTACCGCCGTTGCGACAGTGGCCACGTAGAAGCTGTTTCCGATGGCCGTGAGCATGTCTGAGTTATTGAGGAACTTCTCGTACCATTTGAGGGTGAAGCCTCTGAGCGGCAGTGTCAGTGACCGGTTGTCGTTGAAGCTGAACACGATCAGGACCAGGACCGGGATATACAGAAACAGCATGCCACCGGTGGCTACCAAGGTGAGCAGCTTGTCGCCAATGCGTTCCTGAATCCGGGAGGGAAATCGTGCCATAGCCGCTATTCCAAATCAATGCGCCCGGCACGTTCAAGCCGGTCGGACAGGGAAATAATGCTCAGCACAATCACCAGCATGACGATGGACAGCGCCGCACCCAGGGGCCAGTTCAGGGTAGCACCGAACTGGCTTTGGATAATGGTGGCGATCATCGCACCGTTGGGGCCGCCGACCAGGAAGGCTGCGACGAAATCACCGAAAGTCAGGCATATGGTGAAGGTTGCCCCCGCGATGACACCCGGCATGGAAAGCGGCAATGTTATCTTCAGGAATGTACGGATAGGTCCGACACCCAGATCCTTGGAGGCTTCGACCATGCTGCGCGGAATTTTCTCCAGCGCCATGTATATAGGCATAACCATGAACGGAACAAAGATATAGGTCAGCGTCACGACCATGGAGAACTGATTGTATAGAAAGATATCCGTCGGCTGGTCGAGGAAGCCGCTCCATACCAGAAAGGAATTCAAAATACCCTCGTTGCCCAGAATGGTTTTCCACGTATAGGCGCGCAGCAAATACGAAACCCACAACGGCACGATCACGGCCATATACAGGATAGACCTAAGCTGTTTGTTCTGGACCTTAAAGACCAAAAAGTAGCTAAGCGGATAGGCGATCATCACGGCAGACAAGGCGACGTATACGGCAATCCGCGCCGTCCTGACGAGCACTTGAAAGTACTGAGGGTCGGTGATGATCGTCAGGTAATTGACGAACTCGAACGCCGGAGTGAACGTCGGGAACGTCTTCAGATAGAAGCTGTAGGTGAACATCACCAGATAGGGAATAAACAGGAAAATTACCGTCCACAAAAAAGGTGTGGAGACGATGGCAAAGGATGTGGCCTTCCTGCGCGTGCTTTCCCGCATCAGACGTTGTCCTCGTCGCGGTGAAAGACCGAGACCATATCGGGGTTGATCGCAAGATTGACGGATGATCCAGGGGGATGAATGTCGGACGTATTCAACGCTCTCTCAAGCTGAATATCCACATCGAACAACCGGGATTCGCCGATCTCCACTTCCAGTCGGCATGAACTGCCATGAAACAGCACTTCGCGTACGGTTCCCGGAATAACCGAAAAATTGCCGGAGTCTTCGCCATCGGCCAGTAGCCGGACCTTTTCCGGTCGTACTGTCGCCAATACCTCGTCACCGGGAGAAAATCGAATTTGACCGGGAATACTTTGGACGGTATTTGCCCCGACCTGCATGGTCACTTGGGCAGCGTCAGCGGAAACGATTTTCCCGTAAAGCTTGTTTGAATTGCCGATAAAGTCGGCGACATAGGGTTTGACCGGATGATCGTAGAGCTCGGACGGCGTACCCGACTGGACGATCTTTCCATGCTCCATCACGACGACACGGTCCGACATGACCAGTGCTTCTTTCTGGTCATGGGTTACGAATACAAACGTGATGCCCAATTGTTCGTGCAGGTGTTTCAATTCCACCTGCATGGCTTCGCGCAGTTTCGCATCCAGCGCCGACAGCGGCTCATCCAGCAGCAAGACTTTGGGCTTTCGCACCAGGGCACGGGCAAGTGCCACGCGTTGTTTTTGTCCACCGGAAAGATTGCCGGGCCGGGCATCCGCCTTGTCCGTCAATCCGACAGTCGAAAGCGCGTCATCGACAGCAGGCTTGATGTCGGCCTTCGCCATACCCGCCACGCGCAGGCCATAGCCGACATTTTCACTGATAGTCATATGCGGGAACAGGGCGTAATCCTGAAACACCGTGTTCACTTGCCGCTCATAGGGGGGGTGGTCGGTAACATCCTCGCCCGCCAGGAACACCTGTCCGCTGTTTGGCAGTTCGAACCCGGCGATCATGCGAAGGGTGGTTGTCTTACCACACCCCGATGGTCCAAGCAGGGTGACAAACTCACCTTCCTTGACCGTAAGCGACAGATCGTCCACCGCCATGATGTTGCCAGGGTAGGTCTTGGTAACATTCTTGATCTGAATGATGTCGTTCATCGGGAGTCTTTGTCTGCCTGATTATCAAAAGTTCACCCGGGCGGACTTAGCATCCGCCCGGGTGATGCCGCAATCAAAACCGCCTTAGTTGGCAGCCTTTACGCCGTTCCAGGCATTGGTGTATGCCGTTTGACGGTCACGCAGATTTTCCCACAGCAACAGGCTGTCGAGATAATCAGGGTTATCCTGATGCAAGCTCATGAACTGTTCTGGTGACATGCAGTTCTTGGCAGCAACAACGTTAGCCGCCGAATAACCGTTTACATTGGCGACACCGCACTGCCCGACTTCTGTCGTGGACATTGCCATAAACTTGTAAGCGCAATCTTCGTTAGGCGTCCCCTTGACGACCATCCAGGAATCCATCCAGCCTTCAGCACCTTCTTCCGGAATGAATTCTGTAACTTCGATGCCCTGATCGGCCAACAGTGAGGACTGATAACCACCCCAGGTGTTGGAGATCCAGACTTCGCCAGAGGCATAGAGATCAACCAGTTCACCAGCCGTTGCCCAATATTTGCGGACAAGAGGCTTCTGTTCGATGAGTTTTTGTTTAGCCGCATCAAGCTCGGCGTCGGACAGATGATAAATGTTCATATTGCCCAGAACACGCGAGGCGACATAAAGAGCGCTCTTGTCATCCCAAAGTGAGATTTTGCCCTTCATATCAGAATTCCAGAGCTGCTTGAGCGATGTTGGAGGCGTATCGAACTTGTCCGTCCTGTACATGAAGGGAATGGAACCCCACGCATAGGGGATACCATAGACCTTTCCTTCATAATTGATGCCTTCCGAGACGCGGAATTTTTCGTAAATTTCGGAGTAGCGTGGCAACTTTGAAAGGTCGAGCGGGTCAATGAAGCCGGCTTCAATCAATACTTTCGTCGCATCGATTGATGGTGTGACCAGATCATAGACGCCGCCTCCGGCAGCCAGTTTGGGGGCGAAGTCATCATTGGACCCCACATAGGTCGCGGATACCTTGCAACCCGTTGCTTCTTCAAAGGGCTTTACGACGCTTTCATCGGCGTAGCCTTCCCATGTGAGCAAATTAACTTCACCACCTGCGAATGCAGCGGATGAGGTTACGCCCACGACGACAGCAGCCGTTGCGGCAACTCCCATCAAGGTTTTAGTTTTCGTAAACATATTCTTCCTCCGTGTTAGATTTATCTTGTGGTTGGTTTGGTCGTTGGTTTGGTGCTCACTCGCCACGCAAGACGGCTGGTTTGCGCGAAAAGTATGAGCGATCGTCATGTTGGAAGTTCCCGGATATATCCGGATTTCTTGAATGCCGTCATGATGGTGTTCTCGCTTCTTGAGTCTTTCTGACAATGGTTCCGATGTCTACGCCCAGTGCTCGAGCCGCCTTGCGTTTGCTGCCCAGGCGATCAATGGCGGTGTCGATCAACGTGCGCTCGAATGCCCTTACCTGCTCTTTTAGGGAGTGGGGTGGTGCTTCGGTAAGAGTTACGGATTGTTCAGGACGAGCGTCCTTCATGCCATCTCCCCGCAATACATACGGCGGCAGATGTTCAGGCAGCGCCTCACTGTCGGCGGTGACAGACAGGTGCTGAATCAAATTGTGCAGTTCGCGAATATTTCCCGGAAAAGGCTGACTGGTCAAGTGGGCGCGGCAGGCACCCGATACCTGGAGATGCGGTTTTCGCATGCGATTGGCTGCATTGACAAAATGATCGATGAGATGCTGGATCAGTTCCGGCTGCTGGCGCAGGGGCGTGACCTCCAGCGTAATCACTGCCAGACGGTAATAGAGATCATGTCGGAACTGTTTTTCGTTCACCAGTTGCCACAGGTCGCGGTTGGTCGCTGAAATGACCCGTGTGTTGATTTTCTTGCCGGAACGTCCGCCAATTCGCTGGACGATGCCGTCTTCCAGAAACTTCAGCAGTTTGGCCTGCGATGACAGCGGCACCTCGCCGATTTCATCCAGAAACAGCGTGCCGCCTTCCGCCGCCTCAATCAATCCGCGTTTGCCGGTCTGTAGTGCGCCGGTGAAGGCACCTTTCTCATAGCCGAACATTTCTGATTCAAACAGAGTCTCGGGAATTGCCCCGCAATTGACGTGGATAAAGGCTTCTTCCGGTGTGCCCACGGACCGGTGGAGGTATTTGGCCAGTTCGGTCTTGCCCGAGCCGGATTCCCCGATCAGCAACAACCGTGCGCCCTGATGCAGGGCCCGTGTTCCCCGCACGATCATGCGGTCCACATCCTGTGACAGGTGGCGTTGGGCACCGAAATCCGGCCCGATATCACGGTCCGCCATGAACTTGAACACGTTGCCGCCGCTGACGCCCGCAGCGGTGCGGCGCAAGTGATCGAAAACTTGCAGATCACGCAAGAATATCATTGAAAAGCCCACGTCACCGCCAGCATCCCGAAGGTAACGAACGGAAACCAGAATGGATCGACCATCATCGGAGGACACAAAAAATTCCCGCCTGCGCTGTGCCGCAGACTGATCCAGATACTCACTCCAGTCGAGCGCACTCACCGCCGCCAGATTTTCCATGGAATCGTCCAGAACTTCAGCGCCCTTCACGGTGCTCATCTGCATTGCGGCGCTGTTTATGGCACGCACTACGCCATCCCCATCGACGATAAGAATACCGTCCGTCATGCGATCCATGATCATCGTGAACCCGGCACTACCGAGAATACCGGAGACGTCCTCCAGTCCCGGCGAGGCTGCTCCCATGTCGATGGCCTTGAACTGCATAGGGGCTACCTCCTCCCAACCGAACGTACGTTGTCGGGTACGTTCGCCGTTGTCCGCTTAGTGGACATCATATCATGCAACACCTTCTCACTGCGCAGGGTAATAACAATCCGCCTTTCGCCGCCCATATCGCCAAAGGAAGAAACGTGCGCCTTGCACTGACTGCCGCCGCCATTCGAATGAAGCATCTCAACACTCAGCCGTGGCCCTTCAGATCCCAAGGTCGGGAAGTCCCCGGACAGGGAGAAGCTTTCCGGGAAAGTGATAACGGTACTCACGGGTTGTCCAAGGACATCATCCAGACGCCAGCCAAACTCCCACTCAACTGCCGGGTTGGCCGCCTGTAACACGCCGTCCATGTCAACAACAAGAATTGGATCAGGGATTGCACTCAATACGTTGGACATGGCGTTTAGCCTGTCGGTTAGCGCCTGTTCCCGGACTCTTTGCTGGCTGACATTACGCACCGCACCGATCATCTGATGCAGCATGCCGTCCTTAATGGTCGCGCGGATGTCGTTTTCCATATAGACCTCGCGACCGTAATAGTCTTCATCCAGCGATATCACGCCGTCGATATTGAACTCAGCGCCAATCAGGGTTCTGACGAACTCCTCATTTTCCGGATTATGGACAAACACGAAGTGGACGTTCTGGGCGTTGAAATCCAGTTCCTCGGGCAGTTTGTAAAGCCGTGCCATGGCCGTATTGCACATCCGCCAGACACTTTCGTTCTCAAACGCCTGACGAATGATCTCCGATTCAGGTGCCGTCAGATCAACAGGTTCCGTGAACTCGATACAAAACAGCGCATCCTTCGACGCATCTACGAAGTTTCGCAGCATGCCGTTTTCCTGCCGAAGGGTAGCGAGTTCCTGTTCAAGTTTCTCGATTTTACTCATTGTATTCCTGATTGTTCATCGAGCAAGATAAGCATCAATACCCGGCGTCCGGTAGCCGTCATTGCGCCACAAAACGGGGAAGTAATTTTCATCAATGGTGTTATCAGCCAGCCGTTTGTAGCGGCTGTAGACATACCCCATACCGTCGCCCAGGTGTTCCGGGACGTACTCGGTATCACTACGCATGGCGTGCAGCACCAATGAACGGCGTGGTTGTGTTCCTTTATTGGGACCCGAGCCATGCCAGGTCCAGCCATGATGGAAGGAGCCACAGCCTTTCGGTACTTCGACGTAGACGATTTCCGGCTCGACGCCTTCACGCTCGGCGGCAAGCTCCATGTATTTGCGGTATTCTGCCGGGCCGTGAAACTCGCCTTCCGGGGCAGAATGTTTCCATTTGTGCGAGCCGCGGACGAATTCGATGGTGCCGCCATCAGCCGATGTATCATCAAGGGCAATCCAGCAACTCAGCAAATCCGACGGCGAATACCAGTCCAGATAGGCGCTATCCTGATGGTGACCCAGTGATCTCGCGCCCGTCGGCTTCCAGATAACATTGTCGATCATGATCCGTGCGCCGGGCCAGTCACCAAGTTCGGCCACGGCCTTGGCCAGGTCCTCGCGAAGCACCACATCTGCAATATCGCGGTCTGCCTTCCAGCCGTTACAAATTTGCCGCGACAGGCTGGGATCGCCGGTTTTTTCCTGCCAGTTGACTTCGTCGGGCCGGACACCAGTTTCGAACTCGCCGCGAAACAGCCGTTCATAGCAGGCTCGAAGGGCCTCCACCGTCTCGTCATCGATCAAACGATCAACGATCAGAAAGCCGTCCTCGTTAAACTGATCAATCTGGTCTTGTGTCACTTTGAACATGACTTGCGTTCGCTTTCGATTTCCTATGATTATGGCAGGCAGTCGAGATAGGTCTTCACATCCCAGTCGGATGTTTCCCAGATGAACTTGTTCCACTCGTCGCGTTTGTACCAGTCGTAGATGTCGTACAGATCACCGGGCAGGGCGGTCTTGATCACCTCATCCACCGCCAGTGCATCCAGGGCATCCCGCAGCGTTGTCGGTATCCGTTTCACGTCCTCGCCGGAGGCGACCACATCGACGAAGTTGCGTTCTTCCGGCGCGCCAGGATCGATTTTGTTGCGGATGCCGTCATCCATGGATCTCAGCAACGCGCACTGCATCAGATAGGGGTTCACCATGGAATCCACACAGCGGAATTCAAACCGGTCCGGGCTGGAGACCCGGATCGCGCACGAACGGTTTTGCAGTCCCCAGCTATGCCCCACTGGTGCCCACATGCCTGTGTCGTTGAGGCGGCGGTAGGAGTTCACGGTGGACGCGCCAACTGCCACCAGGGCGTCGAGATGGATCAGCATGCCACCAAGAGACCATCTGCCGATATCGGCCGGCAGCCACGCCTCGCTGGTGTCGCGAAACTCGTTGGTGCCGCCGGAGGCATAGGAAAACACCTCGTCCATGCCGGGTTGCGGATCGTCAACCAGCGAGACGACACTGTCATCACCGGCGCTCCACAGGGAAATATTGTGGTGGCACCCGTTGGCGGGCATGCCCATGTAGGGCTTGGACATGAACACGGCAATAAGGCCGAATTCGCGGGCGACCTGGGCGCAAATCTGGCGGTAGGTGGTCACACGGTCACTGGTGCGGAGCGCATCGTCGTACTGGAAATTCAGCTCGATCTGGCCCGGAGCATCTTCGTGATCGCCCTGGATCATGTCGAAACCCATGGCGATGGCGTAGTCATAGACCCGCAGCCAGACGTCGGAGAGCTGCTCGAATTGATCAATGTGATAGGCATAGGGCTTGGTGGTGCCGTAATAGGGAGCCTTGTCGTCGCCCGGTTTCAGCCACAGCATTTCCGGCTCGCAGCCGACCCGCAGGCTCATGCCATGGTCATCCTGGAACTGCTTATGAATGCGCCTGAGATTGCCGCGTGTATCGGAATCGAGATATTCCTCAGGCCGCGCCGGATCTTCGCGGCTGAAGAAAACCGTGCAGAACACCCGCGCCAGACGCTTGTTCCAGGGCAACTGGCAAAACGTATCCGGATCGGGTAGGGCCAGCAGTTCGGATGCATTGGGCGGAAAACCGATCAGGTTGCCCTCCTTGTCGGCAAATACGTTGGTAATGCCGCCGATCCAGGTCTGCATACCGTCTTTGGCGTGGCGCTCCCAGTGTTTTGACGGGATGGTTTTGCCCATGATCCGCCCGGTGATCGAGACGTACTGGTAATAAATGGCATCAATCCCGAGTCCGTCGATCTTCTTCCTCACTTGCGCGACAAGGGCGTCGCGGGCCGGATCGTTCAGATAGTCTTGCAGGTCACTCATGGAACTTGGGCCTCTTTCGTTAAACGACTTCCAGATAGCGGGCGCGCTCGGTGGCGCTGGTTTCACGGCGCAGGGCAGCTTCCTCGGCGCGAATTGCAGATACGAAATGCTGAAGGAATGCATCACCCCAGATGGTTTTTGCCGTATCAGATCGATCAAGTCGGTCAGCGGCGACAAACAAGTCGTGCGCCAGCGCAACGCCGCCGCTTGGCATTTCATCGGGGCCGCCGCCGGTAAACTCCTCCGGTACCTCCGCCTTTGTCTCGATCCCCCACAGCCCCGCGCCCAGAATGAAGGCCAGATTGAGACAGGGATTGGCGTCTGCGCCCGGCAAACGGTATTCCAGACGGCAGTGGGAATCGGGGGCTGTAACAACGCGGATGGCCGAAGAATAATTCTGCCGCGCCCAGGACGCGGATTTCGGTGCCCAGTTACCGGGCGCAATGCGCCGATATGAATTGGTGGTGTGGTGGGTCAGCGCCATGGCATCCGGGATCAGGCTCAGCATGCCTGCGACGAAGTGCCGGAACAGGGGACTCATGTCCTCATCGCCATCACCCACAAACAGGTTCTTGCCGGACGCTTTGTCGCAAAGAGAAACATGGGGGTGTTGTGACAAGCCGGGGAGTCCGGCCCCCAGTTGCGCCATGAAGGAGGCCGTCAGTCCGCGCTGGCGACAGAATGCCTTGGTAAACATCTTGAACATCAGATGGTCGTCTGCCGCCCGCATGGGCGTGGTGTCGCGCAAGGTGGCCTCGAAGCATCCGGGGCCAAGTTCGAGACTGAGCGCCAAGAGATCAAGGTCGCCACCGGCCAGAGTCTCGCTCAGGCTGGCAACAAAGTCTGCATGGGTGGCCGCGCTCTCGCCCGCCCAGCATCTATTATCCTTGGCGAATGTTTCCAGGGTTGCGAAGCCACTGTCCCGCAAAGATGACGCATCTTCATCAAGAATAAAAAATTCGGATTCAAACGCCGCACGAATACCGAACCCCAGGGCATCGGCTTTTTCGACCTGCCGCTGCAATAGCTGACGTGGTGAAATCGCCGCCGATGGCCCCGTATAGTCCGCCACCATCAGGCAGGCGTTTTCTTCAAAGGGGTAGGGACGAATGGAGCCCGGGTCGACGGCGATGTGTTCGCCCACAAAGGGACCACAGCCAAACACCTGCTCACCGGCATCCCATTGCGGCAGGACGTTGACGAAAGTTCCGCCACCGTCCATGACACTGGCGACGTCGCCAATGCCCAGGCGGCGCTCACGGAACGTCCCCATGAGATCAAAAATACCCACATGGGCGACGGTTATCCCGGCGGACGTGAGTTGCTTGATGGCGGCTGACAACGGTGTGTCAGACCCAAATTGGGGGAAATCTCCCATGGCCTCCCTGGTACCCTGTTTGGTGCGCCACGATCTTTTGCGACGCGATAATATTTTTCAGTATCAAGTACTGTTTTACGTTCCTGAACGAATGAGCAGGTTCTGTGCCAACTCACCCGGGTTCTCTTTGTTTACCCCCATATGGCCAACTTCCGGTCATATGGGGGTGTTTAAAACACACCCACTGACATACGGTGCTTTTAAGAATGATGCAATATTGCATCGAGTTGCGCAAATACTCATTGATTGATGCGTTAATGCATCATCGCAAAACGTGATCGCTGCATCGTGCATTGGATTGCACTCCCCCTCCCTCTTCCACACTAATTGGGCGCAACACCAACACTCAAAGAATCTATCAGGGAGTTTTCCAAAATTGACCTCGGTCAAGGACCGGGATTCTTATGTGTGCCTAACTTCCACCGTTAGAATCGCCCGGCCAGGTCTTTGGCGGGCGGTTGGGCGTAATTGAGGAGGTAGGTAAATGACGGATCAAACAGAACAACCGAAAGACCCGGATGCTGAACCTGAGCGCATCCCGGCCATGCAAAGCTTACTCGACAATCACTTTCTGCTTCTGTTCATCGGCGTCGCGGTACCCGCGGTGTTCTATACGATTTGGGGTGTCATGGAAATTGTCCAGATCCCCGTCGCCAATTGAAATTAGGGAGGAGACAAACCAATGGCCTTAACACCTCCTGAAAATCGATTGTGGTGGAAAGAGCGTCTTCACGGCATCGAGATCACCTGGATCACCATCGCGTTTCTTTGGGGCATCCTGATGTTCAGCATCATGGTGTACTGGCATATCAACGGTGAGCAGAACCTCTCCAACGAAGCATACCGGGTCAGCCCGGAAGCCTACGCGGAAAAAGTGGAAGCCGCCGCAGCGGAATTTACCGTGCGTGAAGATGACGCCAGTGGATACCCTGTTGTGCACCCGCTGCCTGGTTCCGACGTCTACATGCTCGCACGTTTGTGGGAATGGTGGCCGATCCTTGAGCTTGAGAAAGGCAAGGAATACAGACTCCATCTGTCTTCCCTTGACTGGATGCACGGGTTCTCCTTGCAGCCCACCAATATCAACCTCGAGATTCATCCGAATTATGAAATGGTCGTGACGATCAAACCCGATCAATCGGGTGAGTTCGGTGTGGTCTGTAACGAATTTTGCGGCATCGGTCATCACACGATGGTCGGCAAAATCATTGTTGTCGAATAGGGGGCTTAGACAATGACAAACTTTAACTTCCGTACCTGCCCCGAAACCGGGTTGAAGGTTCACGGACCGGCAGAGGCTCTTATCAAGGCCAATGCCGTCGTTGCCGTGGTCTTTTTGCTAATCGGCGGCCTGTTTGGCTTACTGGTGGCATTAACCCGCTGGCAGGCCATACATCTGTTACCTGCTGATCTGTTCTATCTGGCATTAACCGCCCATGGTGCTGATGTGCTGGTGTTCTGGATCATCTTCTTTGAGATCGCCATCCTCTACTTTGCTTCGGCCATCTTGCTAAATTGTCGGCTGGCCACCCCGAGGATTGCGTGGGTTGCCTTCTTCCTGATGCTCGTCGGTGCCTTGATGGCAAATGTTGCCGTTCTTCAGGGCGAATCCAGCGTGATGTTCACGTCCTACGTGCCCATGAAGGCGGCGCCGCATTTCTATCTCGGACTGATCCTGTTTGCGGTCGGTGCCCTCGTCGCGGTTGCCGTGTTCTTCGGTACCCTGGTCATCGCCAAGCAGGAGAAAACCTATGAAGGGTCCGTTCCACTGGTTACCTTCGGTGCGGTCACTGCCGCTATCATCGCGGTCTACACCATTGCGTCGGGTGCGATCATTCTGATCCCGACGTTCCTCTGGTCGGTCGGACTGGTAGGCGAGGTTGATACCCTGACCTACCGGCTTGTCTGGTGGGGTTTCGGTCATTCATCGCAACAGATCAACGTGGCGGCGCAGGTCGCTGGTTGGTACGCCATCGCCGCACTGACCATTGGGGCGAAACCGATTTCCGAGAAAGTCAGCCGTGCGGCTTTCTTTCTCTATATCTGTTTCCTGCTTCTGGCATCGGCTCACCACCTTCTGGTGGATCCGGGCATCAGCTCCGAATGGAAGGTGTTCAATACTTCCTACGCGCTGTTCCTGGCCGTTCTCGGTAGCATGATCCATGGCATGAGCGTCCCCGGTGCCATCGAAGTCGCCCAACGCAAGCGTGGTTTCACGCAAGGTACCTTCGGGTGGTTGCGCAAGGCACCTTGGGGTAATCCTGCGTTTTCCGGCATGTTCATGAGCATCGTTCTGTTCGGCCTTCTTGGCGGTATTACCGGCGTGATCATGGGCACCGAGCAGTTGAATATTATCATGCACAACACCTTGTATGTACCGGGCCATTTCCACGGAACCGTGGTGGCGGGCACGACGCTGACCTTTATGGCGTTGAGCTATTTGCTCGTGCCGCTGATCTTCCGGCGTGATCTGGTGTTCAAGCGGCTGGCTCAATGGCAGCCCTATCTGTTCGGTCTTGGCGTTGCCGGGTTGTCGGTCTTCATGATGGCCGCCGGTACTCTCGGCGTGTCACGTCGTCACTGGGACATGGCCTTCAGTGATGCTGCCATGAGCTTCGACTATCCCCCTGCGGCGTTCCTGATGTTGGCGCTTAATGGCATTTCAGCCATTATTGCGTCCATCGGCGGGGTTGCCTTTATCCTGGTGATTGTCGGCTCGATCCTGTTTGGTAAAAAGAGAGACGAAGAATCGATCAGGGCCAATCCTGTTGTCTTCCAGGGTGGTGGCGAAGTCGCCGCCAGTTATGGCGACGCAGGCAGCCTGAAGATCCCGGGTACGGCCATGCTGGTCGGGCTCTTCTTTGCGGCCTTTATTCTCTATTACTTCGTCAACTGGAAGTATCTGTCAGAGGTCTGGCCACTAAGCTGACCTCAATGGGAGGGTGTCGCACAGGTTTTCCTACCCCCGTGCAGTAAAGACACCCTCCCGATTTCCGGTTTTAATTAACGTGTGGGCCACACCGTCATGCAAATCCGTCCCTTCATTTTTCTGGCTCTGACCGGGGCTGTTCTTTTCGCCGTGGGAGGGCGTTCAGCAATGGCTGATGCGAAACCAGCCGGGTTTGATGAGAGCCAGGCCCTTGCTGCCAGCGAGGCGAGCATCGGATCACCCCTTGGCCGGTATGCGTTCACCGACAGCAACAATCAGGTGCGACGGCTGGACAGCTTCATCGGTCGCCCCCTGATTATCAGCCTGATTTACACCGGCTGTGCGGATGTCTGCCCCACGGTATCCGAACACTTGGCGAACGCAATTGAAGTCGCCCAGGAGACTTTTGGGTCCGACGCGTTCAACATTGCCACCATCGGGTTTGATGCCAAGAACGATACGCCTGCGCGCATGCGGTCTTTTGCCGCTTCTCACGGTCTGATGCTGGATAACTGGTATTTTCTGTCCGGCGATCAGGCGACCATCGAGCGCTTTGCCGACGATCTCGGCTTTGCCTTCTTCACCTCCGCAGCGGGGTTCGAGCACATGACCCGGACAACGATCATTGACGCGGAGGGCATCGTCTACCGCCATCTGTATGGTGCCGACATCGAGCCACCTCATTTGATGGAACCCATGAAGGATCTGATCTATGGCCGCAAGGGCGATATGGTCAGCCTGGATGGAATCATCAACAAGGTCCGACTGTTCTGCACCATTTACGATGCCCGCGAAGGGCGGTACAGATTTGACTATTCGATCTTCATCTCGATGAGCGCGGGCCTGCTTGCGTTCTTCGGGCTGGGGATTGTTCTTGTCCGCGCCTGGTTGGCCAACCGGCGTGATACACGGCACGTCTGACGAAGGTACGTTGACCAGGACGTGTTGGGACATTACACCACGCACCTGTCGGTGCGGCACGGCGAGGGGTAGGAATTAAACTGTGGATTTGATTAGAGCGCCATTGCGGTATGGTCTCATGTGGCTTGAGGGCTGGTTCGACAAGGCCTTCGGGTCGGACTGGAATCCCCTCTACTGTCTTGGTGGATTGGGGTATTTCTACTTCTGGGTCGTCACCGTCAGTGGTGTCTACGTCTATATTTTTTTCGACACCGGCATTCCGGATGCCTATCTGTCGGTCGAGATGCTGAGCAACGAATACTGGTGGCACGGCGGCATCATGCGCAGCCTGCACCGCTATGCGTCCGATGCGCTGGTGGTCATGGCGGCACTCCATATCGTTCGCGAATTCTCCTTTGATCGCTACCGGGGAAACCGCTGGTTCTCATGGATTTCAGGCATCCCTATGTTATGGCTGGTGGTCGCAGCGGGGATCTCCGGATACTGGCTGGTGGGCGACAAGCTGGGCCAGTATGTTGCCGTGGCGTCCACCGAGTTCCTCGACTGGTTGCCGATTTTTGGCGAACCCATCGCCCGCAATTTCCTGGCCCCGACCTATCTTGATGGTCGCTTTTTCACCCTGCTTGTGTTCATCCATATTGCCGTGCCGATCATCATGCTGTTCGTCATGTGGATCCATCTGCAACGCGTTGCCCATTCCCGCCATAATCCGCCGCGGGGACTCGCCATCGGAACGTTCCTCATGCTGTTGGTCCTCAGCATCGTTATTCCAGCGGAAAGTCAGGGCATACAGGACCTCTCGCACGTTGCGTCGCCGGTCAATCTTGACTGGTTCTACCTGTGGATGTTTCCACTCGCCGATCTCTGGGGGCCGGGGGCCATTTGGATCGGGTCGTTTGTCGGAACCATGGTGTTGATGGTTATGCCGTGGCTGCCGCCGCTGAAGCGGGAACCGGCGGCTGTGGTCCATCTCGACCACTGTAACGGCTGCACCCGTTGCGTCGTAGACTGCCCGTTCAGTGCCATCACCATGCAGCCCCGAAGCGATGGCGCAGCTTTCGAGCGCGAGGCCATCGTCGACCCAGAACTATGTCTGAGTTGCGGAATTTGCGTTGGATCATGTCCCACGTCGACCCCTTTCCGGCGCGCTGGAAATCTGTTGCCGGGGATTGATCTGCCGGGACTGACGCTGGCGGAAATGCGCACCAGAACCGAGGAAGCCTGTGCAGACCTGATAGGGCCGGGCCGGGTACTGGTGTTTGGCTGTGATCATGCCCTTGCCACATCAAAGGTGACAGGCCCAGGAATTGGTGCGGTCAGTCTGCCGTGCGCCGGGATGTTGCCGCCGTCATTCATCGACTACGTGATCAGCCGGAAACTGGCGGACGGCGTCGTCGTAACCGGATGCCGCCGGGGCGAATGTCATTATCGACTGGGACAGGAATGGCTGGTCCAGCGGCTGGATGGGAAGCGGGATCCGCGCCTGAGAAATCGGGTGCCGCGTGAACGGGTCGCCCGCATCTGGGCTGCGCCGACCGACCGCCGACAGTTCAACCGCGAGGTCGCCGCCTTCCGGATGTCGCTGGAAGCTTTGGCATCGGCCTCGTCTGAACAGGAGGCTGCGGAATGAATCTGACCGTTCGTCGCATTGGTCAATTTGTTGGGCAAGCCATCATCTATGCGGGGTTTGCCGCCTTTCTGGGTGTGTTCGCCAATTCACCGCCCTATGCGCGGGTTCCGGAGGGAAGCGCCCTCATCAAGCTGAGCTTCGCCCATGGCGCGAAAGCCAAGGGAGGCTGCCGCCGCCTGAGCCGTGAAGAACTGGCAGCATTGGCACCCAATATGCGTAAGGTCGATGCCTGTCCCCGCGAACGTCTGCCGGTCTATGTTCGTCTGGTCATTGATGGCGAGATCATGGTGGAAGAAAATCTGCCGCCAAGTGGTCTGCAAAGTGATGGCCCGTCAAGAATTTACGAGAGGATCATCTTGCCAAGCGGCACTCATGACATTATTGCATCGCTGCGTGATACGACCCGGGAAACGGGGTTCGACTATGAAAGCCGACGGACCATCAACCTGCAACCGGGACAAAGTCTCGCCATCGATTTTCATGGCGGTGGCGAGGGTTTCATCTTCGAATAGGAAGATGAGGAGAACAAATGAACGATCATCCAGATATTGAATGGCGCGATGAGTTCCGGACCGGAATCGGTTCTGTGGACCACGAACACAGGGAACTGGTGGAACTGGTCAACAACGTGATCCGGATGATGGACCGCGACCAAGACCGCGATACAGTGCTCGAAGCGCTTGGCGATGTGAATGCCAAGATCAGCGCCCATTTTGCCCTTGAAGAACTGCTCATGCGCCGGGCAGCATATGCGGACTTTCAGCCGCACAAGGAGGCCCATGAGGGGCTCCTCGACGAAATCCGCGATATCATGGATGCGTTTGAGGGCGGTGAGTATTCAGAACGGCGGTCAGAGTTCGTATCGCACCTGACATCATGGTTCGTTACCCATTTCAGCACTATGGATTCCAAACTTCACCGCGCAGGGCTGGGCCGTTAGGTTCTCGCGTTCTCCGTGAATTTTCTTTAGTCTTCCGATATCGGGGGCGTTGTTTTGAGCAGGTCACGGATTTAATGAAGCAGGAAGAATATACGTTTATCCGCAGTCACCCGTTGTTTCAGGGGCTATCGGACGCAGACGCACAAGGCGTGATTAGTGGCGCATCCGTCAAGACATACTCCAAGGGGTATGTTCTTTTCACCCGCGAAGACCCGGTGGATTACTTTTATTTCGTTTTTGACGGCTGGGTGAAGGTCTACCGTGAAACCATTGACGGGGGTGAAGCCGTTATCGGTATTTTCACGCGGGGCGAGACCCTTGCCGAAGCCATGGCATTTATCGGCGGGAGCTATCCGGCGAGCGCTGAAGTGGTGGAGGAGGCGCGGGTCCTGCCAATCCGGTCCGCAAACTTTGTGCGCTATCTGAAAGAGAACCCGGAAGTCGGACTGACCATGCTGTCGTCGCTGTCGAGACGCATGCACCATCTGGTGGGGGAAATCGAAAGCCTGAAGACGCGAACCGCGAGCCAGCGGGTTGCCCAGTTCCTGTTGCGTCTGTGCACGACCGATGATGGCGAAGCGGTCGTGGCGCTTCCCTATGATAAATCCGTGATATCGGCACGGTTGGGAATTCAACCGGAAAGCCTGTCGAGAATTCTTGCGCGGCTCCGCAAATACGGCGTCCGCACCGAGCGCGAGCGGGTGATCATTTCGGATGTTGCCCAGCTCGAACGCTATAGCGAAGGCGAAAGCGTGGGCTTAAGCTAATCCACTATTGACCGAGGCGCGGGCGCGCGAGGATCGGCCAAAAGATTACCGAGAACGCACCAAATACGCCGATCCACAAGATACCGACAGTGGCCATGATCATGGCATAGTATTCCGGCCAGATGACGGGGCCAATTGCGCGCAATACTGCGATGGCACCCATTGCGAAGAAGGCGATGACCATAATCGGAGATGCATGGGGTGCCCGCCCCGTGTGCCCCAGCGCGGCTCGCGTCATGATGCCCAGAGTCATGCACCCGACACCACCGATGGTCAGGAGATGGTCGGCAGCGGTGCGTGGCAGCCAGCCCCCAAGGATAGCCATGGCATCCGCTGCGAGACCTAAGACCACGAAACCGTAACCAACGAACAAAATCCAGAGTATAGGAACCTTGAAAATTCGGTGCCCGCGCCATCCGGCGAGGCGGATGGCATTGATGATGGCGGCCAAGGCAACGATTATTCCGCCAAACAGACTGTCAGGGAAGGCCTGATTGACGATCACCATGGCAACGGCAGAAAGTACCGACAGGCGGGTCATCAAATCGGACTGATGCGGCAGAATGGTCTCGCCGTGATTGCGCAGATAGTTGGTGGTAAAGGCCGGGATGACCCTGCCGCCCAGAATAATGATCAGCGCAATTACCAGATCAAGGGCCAGACGATGACCCAGTGATGCGGTTCCGTTGGCGATCCCTAGCCGATCCAGATGGACCATGACGTTGGCAGCGAACAGCCCGGCGAAGATCGGCAGAAATATCAGGTTCCGTTTACTCCAGCCGGCGATTAGCGCACGAATGACCAGGGCAACGAGAAGCGGGACAAAGGCGCAATCAACAATTGCCGCGACCACGCCGGGAACCTGATCGGGGAACCAGTTTACCAGTCGGCCCAGCGCCCACAGCAGGGCAAGTGCCGTGAGTGGTTTGCCGGAAACCGGTTTGCGATTGGTCCAGCTCGGGACGGCGGTCAAAAAGAATCCGGCGATGATCGCTGACGTGTAGCCAAACAGCATTTCATGGGCGTGCCACTGGGCTGTTACAATTGCCAAGCCTTGACCGTCGGGCAATAGAAACCGGGCCATCCAGGGGATGACGGCAATAACGGCGTAGAGGCCTCCCATAAGGAAAAATGGTCGGAAACCATAGGACAAAAAGGCATCGAGGCGAGCGTTCATTTGGAAGCTTTCTTATCGATTGGTGGACATCAACCCAGTCTTTTGTGAACTCCGTTTGCACTGATTTCAAATGCGTCTGTTCCCGGGCACCTCGCGATCAGACGCTTTGCCTGTTCAGGTGGCATGACACAGAGTGCCGTCGATAGAGCATCGGCGACGGTTGCGCTGGAGTGGATGACATAGACGACCCGCCCACGTTGCGCCGATGATCCTGATCGCGGGTTGAGGATATGTGAGTATCCACTGGCCTGCGTAAACAGGGTGCTGTCGCTGGATGATACCGCGAGGGCACGCCCCGCGAGGGGGACCAGACGATCCGGATAGCTTTCCCCGATACCGATTTGCCATGGCGTCCATGGGGATCGCTCGCCTGCACCATAGGCCTCGCCCAATTCCACAAGGGCATCGTGATAACCGCTTGTCCGCAGAACGTTGACGACCCGGTCCGTTGCATAACCCTGTGCGATACCATTCAGGGTCAGTGACATTCCTTGTGCCAGCGTGATCCGGCGGTCGGATAGTTTGATCTGGCGGTAGTCTACCAAGCGTCGTATGTCGCTCAATGCCTGGGGATCAGGGCCATGAGATGTCGCCGGATCCCGTGCGAAGTGATCGGCGAGAAAGCGCCACAACGGTTGGACGGAAACATCAAACGCCCCGTCACTCAGCATGCCCATGTGACGAGACATCTCGATTAGCTGGCGCATGTCCATGCTGGGTTCAACAAGCAGGCCGTCGCGGTTGAGACGAGAGAGCGCCGAGGTATCGCGGTACAGGCTGAACTGATCTTCGATCCGCTCCAGTTCCATGACGGCACGGTGGACCGCCGATTGGGCTGCCTTGCGGCCTTCATCGGCGATAAGGATTCGTGCGGGTGCGCCGAGGGCGGTCCCCGTCCATTCAAATATCGATCGACCAGTCGCTTGGGCGGGTCTGGCAATTATCGGGTATGCCAGTACTCCCAGCGCCACGGACAGGATTCGTCGACGCGCCAATGAAGTATCGTTCACTCCAGATTTCATGTTGCTGGTTCCTCATGCTTTGAGGGTACGATTTGAGCCGATGCATCGGCCAGGGCTTTTTGGCGCTCACGTTTTTTGCGCAGGACTGCCAGCGGCGGACACAGGTGATCATCGAAGTACACTGTCTGGCATTCCAGGCAGTAGATACATTCGTTGGGATTGATCTGACCCGTCGGATGAATGGCCTGGACCGTGCAGCGCGTCGCGCACACATCACATTCACTGCCGCATTGATGGCGGCGTTTCAGCCACTCGAACATGCGCAGACGGGCCGGAATGGCGAGCGCCGCACCCAGGCCACACAAGTAGCGGCAATAAAACCGCTCGATAAACAGGCTGGCGGTGAGCATTGCCACGGCAAAACTGACGTAGGGCCACTCCCTGAGGAAACGTAACGTAATTGCTGTCTTGAACGGCTCAACCTCGGCGCTACGCATGGCAAGGGCGATATCGGTCAGCGAGACGGCGAAAAGTCCCAGGAATATGATGTACTTGATAGGCCAAAGACGTTCGTGAAGTCCCCAGGGCAAGGCGAACTGGGGGACCGCGAACCGCCGGGCGACGGTGTTGATCAGTTCCTGCAAGGCACCAAACGGGCATAGCCAGCCACAGAACACGCCGCGTCCCCAGAACAGCATGGCGATGGCAACATAACCCCACAGGATAAACATCAACGGATCGAGCAGGAAATACGACCACATGAATTTGTCCATCAAAGCGTGGGCGAAGGTCAGCACGTTGACCACCGAGAGTTGCCCGCCCGCATACCAGCCGAGCCAAACCACAACGAAGCTTAGGAATCCGATACGGAAGATGTGATAGCGCCGGACCTGATGGACGATGAGGTCCTGAAACACCAGAACCGCTGTCAGTATGACGAGCAGGGCTATCAGGATGATGATCCTGCCGGTGTAGTCGTGCCAGATAGACTCCCATAACACCATCTGGGAGTCAGTCCGGACGATTGCGCTCTCTTCAATGGGTTGGCCTTGGGCCGAGACAATGTACGAGCTCGGTATTTGATAGGAAAACGGCAGGATGATGGAGGCCTGCCCGCCCTGTGCGATCTCGCGCTGAATGCGCACATCAATGCGCCACGGCTTTAGGGGATCAAACCCTGACTCCTGCGGTATGGTGAAGACACCGATTTCCCGGAACTCCGGTGCATCCGCTGGGGACAGGGCTTCCACATTCTCATGCAGGGCTGCAGAGAATGTTAATGTCCGGCTGTCCTGGACCAGTTGCAACCGTTCGAAAGTTCCAGATTTAACCCACCCGGTTCCCTTGAATGAATAGCGTCCGTTCGCGCCGATCAGGATGGCGGTATCGTCCGGGCCTAGCTGACGGAGCAGACGCCCGAATGTACGTTTTCCCAGCAGGTTCTGACCGATGCGTGCCGGTGTGATCAGCGCAATACTTAAGTTCAGGAACGGATCATCACTGGCGGTCTGTTCAGCCAGCGTCCACCCCTGATCGGCGAATGTCTGTTCGACCTGACGTTGGGAATAGCCGGTATCGACAATGGAACCATCACCCAACAGGGCCTGCCAGGTGGCGTCTTGAAATTCTTCACGCTTCAGATAGGCGGCGGCATCGTCGTTCAGCAGATGGCGCGCACGAGCGACAGCACGGCCCGCCCGAATGATGCCGTCGGCGATCACTGCGCTGCTGATGCTTGCGCCGGTCACCGCGTCAGGCATCCCCTGGCCGGTGTCTTCGCTCAGAGCCGTGCCCACATTGATGCCCTGAAATCCACCCACGAAGGTCTCAAGGGCGGCGGGTGAGACCCCGATGATCAGGATGGGCTCGCTGTGATGCAGGATCTGCGCCCCCGTGATCTCGCCCGTCAGGTTCATGCCTACGGCAATATCAATGGGCTTGCCGGAGAACCCGATGGTCCCCACCGTATCCAGGGTGGAGAAGACGTAGCCGATCAACTCATCGTCTTTGTATACGGGTGCAGATGGAATTTCTCCCTCCACGGTTCCCGTGCTATCGGCACCCGGAAAGACCAACGCCAGATCAAGAGTGGAGGGGGAACCGTCATCTGCACGCGCATTTAAGGGAGGTGTCAGGAACCCCGCTACAGATAATAGCGCGACGACAACCATCATGATGGTACGACGCCGTAACATAGTTACTGACCAATTGCTTCGGTGGTGCTCGGGCATTGATGTCCTCAGCCTTTTTCGTGCGGGCGCATACCGCCGCCTTTATCCATTGGAAGTCAGTGGGCTGTCCTTGACGCAGGTCAAGAAAAATACTGGGAAATTAACTGCTTAAAAATTGATCAAGGTCAAGGCGGCGGGTCGTCCACCCCAGCATTATCATCGCGGGTCACTGATGAGGAAGTGCTTTTCACATGTGGAGAAGATTTATGAGGCGTGTCATTTTATCCGTGTCACTTACAGCCGCGTTGGTTCTAGGGGCACATACTGCGTGGGCGGGTGATCCGCCGACGGCAGCTGATCTGAAAAAACACGAAACAACGCCGGGTGAGAAGTATGAGCCCAGCCTTGATGTCCTTCGGGATCAGGATGTTACGCAACCGGGCGAAGTTCCGGGCGTTCCTCTTCTGGCGGGCGCTGACTTTCAACGGGCATCGCAAATTTACTTCGAGAGGTGCGCCGGGTGTCACGGCGTTCTGCGCAAGGGTGCAACCGGCAAGCCGTTGACGACGGATATCACGCGGGAGCTTGGATATGAGTATCTGCATGATTTCATCAATTACGGCTCACCGGGCGGCATGCCCAACTGGGGCTCTTCGGGCGAATTAACCGAGAGCGATATTGATATCATGGCGCGGTACCTGTTGCATGAGCCGCCCCAGCCTCCGGAATTCGGAATGGCAGATATCAGGAAATCCTGGAAAGTTTTTGTGCCGGTGGACAAGCGTCCAACCAAGCAGATGAACAATCTGGATCTCGACAATCTGTTCTCGGTCACGTTGCGTGATACCGGCCAGATTGCCCTGATTGACGGAGCGTCAAAGGAAATCGTCAAAATAATTACGACGGGGTATGCGGTTCATATTTCCCGTATGTCCGCATCCGGACGGTATCTGTTCACCATCGGTCGTGATGCAAAAGTCGATCTGATCGATCTGTGGATGGAAACGCCGACGAAGGTTGCCGAAGTCAAGGTTGGTGCCGAGGCTCGCTCGGTGGAAACATCCAAAATGAAAGGTTGGGAGGACAAGTACGCCATTGCTGGTGCTTACTGGCCGCCACAGTACGTCATCATGGATGGTGCGTCGTTGGAGCCGTTGCGTGTGGAATCGACGCGCGGCATGACTTATGACACGCAGGAATTCCATCCGGAACCCCGTGTGGCAGCAATCGTCGCATCGCACTATCACCCTGAGTTTGTGGTCAACGTAAAGGAAATCGGCAAGATCTTGCTGGTGAACTATGAAGACCTCGATAACCTTCAGGTCACGACGATCAATGCGGAACGCTTCCTGCACGATGGTGGGTTCGATTCCACCGGTCGTTACTTCCTGGTCGCTGCCAATGCCCGTAACAAGGTTGCGGTGGTCGATACCAAGGAACGGAAACTGATTGCGCTGATTGAAACCGGGGCCAAGCCACATCCGGGTCGTGGTGCCAACTTCGTGCATCCGAAATACGGACCTGTCTGGGCAACCAGCCATCTGGGCGACGAGACAATCGCCCTGATCGGAACCGATCCAGAGGGTCACCCGGATTACGCATGGAAGGTCGTCCAACATCTGGAAGGCCAGGGCGGTGGTGCACTGTTTGTCAAAACGCACCCCAAATCCAAGAACTTCTATGTTGATACGCCACTGAACCCGGAAGCCGAACTGGCGTCCTCCGTGGCTGTCTTCAAGATCGCCGATATGAACAAGGACGAGCCGGAATACACGGTTCTGCCCATCGGCGACTGGTCCGGCATTACCGAAGGTGTACGCCGGGTGGTTCAGGGTGAATACAACAAAGCCGGTGACGAAATCTGGTTCTCTGTCTGGAATTCCAAGAGTCAGGAATCAGCGATCGTCGTCGTTGATGACAAAACCCTGACCATGAAGGCCGTGATCAAAGACAAACGTCTGGTCACGCCAACAGGCAAGTTCAATACCTACAACACGCGTGAAGACGTGTACTGACCCTTCGACCAACCGCCAGCGAACAAACCACACATTGTTCGTTGGCGGATCGTTTTGAGAAGGCAAGAAACGATGAATGAGCACGGCACAGTTTTTCTGGTAGGCGCGGGTCCGGGGGATCCAGACTATCTGACGGTAAAAGCCCACAGATTATTGGGTGAGGCTGACGTGGTGGTTTACGACCGCCTGGTCTCTGACGAGATCATGGATATTATTCCACCGGGGACGGCACGAATTAACGTGGGAAAGCAGTCCGGTTGCTGGACCATTCCGCAGGAAGAAATTAACAATCTGCTCCTCAGTCTGGCTCAGGAAAGAGTTGGAGAGCAGCGCTGTATTGTTCGCCTTAAGGGCGGGGACCCGTTCTTTTTCGGGCGCGGTGGTGAAGAAGCGGATTTTCTCAGGGAACATGGCATAACCTGCCATGTGGTGCCGGGTATCACGTCGGCAAACGGATGCGCGGCCTCTCTGGGGTTGCCGTTGACCAAGCGGGGCCTGTCGAACGGCGTCCGTTTCGTGACCGGTCACCTGCGCGAAAATCTCGATCTCGATCTGGACTGGAAAGGGTTGGCCGACCCGGACACCACATTGGTGATCTACATGGGACTCGCCAACATGCCGCAGATTGCCGTACGGTTGATCGCCAATGGACTGTCGCCCATGACCGGCGCGATGGCCGTCAGCAACGGAACCCGCCTCAATCAGGATTATGTCGCCTCGACTTTGGGCGAAATCGCCCATGACGCCGCCGAACGTGACTGGGAAGGGCCGGTTCTGTTCATTGTGGGCCGTGTCGTCGATGGTTACGCCGATCAACGGTTGCCCCTCAATCGGTATGAGCACAATGAAAATGTGCGGATCATTGGCAGTGCGTAAGACACTGACCCTGCTTGCGATTGTTGTTGCAGGCACCACACCGGTGATGCTCAACGCGGCATCGACAGCCATCACAGAAGTTCGCAAGAGCGAGCTTACCAATCTGGTGGTGCAGGATTGCGGGTCGTGCCATGGCCTGACCATGCGCGGCGGTCTCGGACCCGCCCTGTTACCTGAGAATCTTGAAGGTCGTAATCCGCTTGAGTTGGCGGAGGCCATTCTGGACGGCGCGCCGGGCACACCCATGCCACCGTGGCGACCCTTGTTGAGTGAGCAGGAAGTCCACTGGATCGTGGAGTTGTTACAAGGGGGAATCCCGAAATGAATGGTGTCGTCCGTATCACTCTATGGAAAGCCGTGGTGATCATTGGCTTGGTCATGGCAGCAATGATGGCATCGCGGAACCTGAGCGCCGCTGAGCGCGGCACGGGCGATATGGGGATCATTATCGAACGCGCCCAGGGCACGGTGCAGATCGTGGAGACCAGTGGCCGCACCCGTCTCGCGACTATTGAAGGCTTGGGCGACCTCAGCCACGCCTCGGCTGTGTACTCCCGTGATGGACGCTATGCCTATATCTTCGGTCGCGACGGCGGCCTGACAAAAATTGATATTCTCACCGGCAGCATTTCGAAGCGGATCATGCAGGCTGGCAACAGTATCGGCGGCGCGATCTCGCAAGATGGATCGTTGGTCGCCGTTTCCAACTACGAGCCGGGTGGTGTGCGGGTGTTCGACAGTGAAACGCTCGATCTGGTCGCCGACATTCCGGCCATTGGTGCAAACGGAGTGCCGTCCAAGACCGTCGGACTCGTTGATGCTCCTGACCAGAAATTCGTTTTCAGCCTCTATGACGCAGGTGAAATATGGGTCGCCGATCTGTCTGATCCCGGCGCGCCACAGATCAGCAAATTTACCGACATTGGCGTGCAACCCTATGACGGTCTGATCACCGGCGATGGCCGCTATTATCTGGCTGGTCTTTTCGGTGAAGATGGCCTTGCCATGCTGGATTTGTGGAATCTCGATGCGGGCGTGCGGCGCGTGCTGGATGGCTACGGTCGTGGCGAAGAGCCCCTGCCGGTCTACAAGATGCCTCACCTGGAAGGCTGGGCGAAAGCCGGTGATTTGCTATTCCTGCCCGCCGTGGGTCGTCATGAGGTTCTCATTGTCGATATTCGCACCTGGGCGGAAGTGGGGCGCATCGCAGTCCATGGACAGCCCGTATTCGTTGTCGCCCGACCGGACGGTCGGCAGGTGTGGGTAAATTTCGCCCATCCCCTCAATGACACCGTGCAGGTCATTGATGTTCCGAGCCTGCGTATCATCCACGAACTGAAGCCCGGCGAGGCAGTCTTGCACATGGAATTCACCCCGCGTGGCGAAAAC
>FLOH01000156.1_pt1 | contig 192496 bp, 180 predicted proteins | sample 756751 | NCBI WGS metagenome assembly FLOH01 (sample SAMEA4026879, study PRJEB14308) | marine metagenome | biome: coastal water; material: water | depth 74 m | reverse complement strand
CGCATCACTGTTATCCATGGCATTGATATCACGGGCAATGCTGTGCAGTAACTCCAGACTGCTGTCGTCCAGCTGGGGATTCTGCTGCAGGGTTTCGTGCAGCTGTTGCAGTTGTTGTTTGAGATCTTGTTGAGGCATAGAAGCAACTTCCTTGGGTTAAAGCCTGTTCATACTGTTGCTGTCAGTCTAACAACTGCAGCGGCTCAGGTGCTAATCCAAATCAAGAAAGCCTGTTCAGTAGAGCGCGTGAAAGCAGAATGGCATACAGCAGGCTTCAGCCATAGCCTTCATAGGTTTGCGGTTAGCATTGTCGCCCACATACAGCAAAGATGAATGATTCAGGTCCAGCCTCACAGCTTCAGGCAAAATCAGGCGCAGCGAATGCAGGATCGCGCTGTGGCTGGTCGACACCGGCACCCAGATTTGCGCCTTACCGGACATTAACTGCAGCAATTGCAGCAAACGCGCAGCATTAGTGCCGATCTGATCACGGGGGTTCACGTAGAAAAGGTAAATCGGGAGTTGTTCCGACAGAGACTGGCGTGCAAGCAGGTGCCAGACAAGAGGCATAGCATCTTCAATCAGTTCACTGAGCTGAGGCGTATAGCCCACGATTCCCAGAGAAGCAGAATCTGCCGGCAGATTAACGATATAAACACAGGCATCTGCACGCCCGCTGAGGGTTGATGGAACCCGCTGGATTCCTGCTCCGCCCCGCTCTGGGGACAATAGCTCCAGACTTGGTGCTGCGCTGCATGCAACCATAACCACTCCCTGTTGTTATTATTGCCGGACTCCTCTGCCGTTAGCAGATAAACAGAAGATATCCTTTATACTTTTAAGGTATAGACAAACAACAAGGCTGGCGCTAGCACCAGACAGACATTACTGCAGGAATTCACACCAGGTTCTTAAAAAATCTGGTGTTTTGGTCAGATGCCGGATGGCTCAGAGATCAAGCACTTCAACCAGTACGGTTTTAATAATAAAACCAACCATACCCAGCCCCAAACCAATCAGCAGAATCATCATCCCGAACTTACCGGCGTTGGCGCGCTTACCCAGGTCGTAAATAATGAAAAACATAAAGCCGATCAACAGTGTGACGCCAATATTCATTGCCCAGGTTTCAAACAGCTCTGCATTCATTCCGCGCTACCTTCCGGTGTACAGCTAAAAAGTGCGCGTATGGTACTCAGAGGCGGGCTCTGGCACCAGCCCGCAAGGCAATGCTGCGCCTGACTTGCTACCGCATCCCAGACGGTTATCATGGGCGGGCAGATGACCTGCATAATAATAACCAAAGGTCCTGATTATGTTTTCTAACGCCTCACGCCACCTGTTAATCTTTTTTGCTGTTCTGCTGTGCAGCCTGTCTTCCGCCCATGCAGATACCGTCAAACGTACCTTCTGTGTATTCGATCCGGTCGGTGCCAAAGGGCCGATATTCGACGCCATGCGTGATTACCAGACCAGCGCCCTGTCCTGGGGAACCGAACTGGAGTTAAAGGCCTATACCAACGAAGCCGTCGTACTGGCCGATTTTAATGCCGGCCATTGCGATGCTATGGGCGTAACAGGCACCCGCGTTCGTCCCTACAACGCCTTTACTGCCAGTATCGAAGCGCTGGGCGGCATCAGCGATTATCAGCAGTTGCAGGATTTAATCGGCATGCTCGCCAAACCTCAGGCCAGCAAATATATGCTGCAGGGTGATTATGAGGTGGCCGGTATCATGCCTGGCGGTGCGGTATATATTTACGTACGCGATAAAGCCATCAATTCAGTCGAGGCAGCAGCCGGCAAGCGCATTGCCACTCTTGATTACGACAAGGCTTCGGTAAAAGTGGTGGAACATGTAGGAGCCACCATGGTGCCATCCAGCGTCGCCACATTTGCACCACGTTTTAATAATGGCGATGTTGACGTTGCCTATGCCCCCGCCATCGCTTATCAGCCTTTCGAAATGTACAAAGGGCTGGGGGAAAACGGAGGTATTTATCGCTTCAGCATGGCGCAGATGAATTTCCAGCTGCTGATTCACAGCAAGCGCTTCCCGCCACAATTTGCACAACAGAGCCGTGAGTTTGCCTTCCGTAATTTTGATAAAGCGATGGAACATATCCGCGTCGCGGAGGCCGGAATCCCGGAGAACTACTGGATCGACCTGCCGCAGAAAATGATGGATGAGTACAAAGAAATGTTGCGTCAGATCCGTCTGGAACTGACCGCCGAAGAGGTTTACGACCCGCGGATGATGAAGCTGATGTTCCGTCTGCGCTGCCGTGCTAATCCTGGCCATTTTGAATGTGCTGAAAAGGCCGAAGGCTGATTCCAACCCCATTAACAGGGATTCGCTGCGTGCGGTGAGCGTTAACAGTTACCGCACGTCCCCTTGGTCCGCCATGAAGGCATCTTCATACGCGCGGATATCCTTTACAATTCAGCCAGACCCCTGATTTTGTACTCTACCCGACCCGGCCACATCATGGTGATTTTCAGCCTATGACAGACTTCGATTACTGCATTATCGGCGGCGGTGTTATAGGCCTTGCCTGTGCTTATGAACTCAGCCACCACGGCTCCGTCCTGCTGCTGGAGCAAAATAACCGCTTTGGCGCAGAAACCAGCAGTCGTAACAGCGAAGTCATTCATGCCGGCCTCTACTATGCACCAGGCTCACTGAAAGAACGTCTGTGCATCGAAGGCAAGCAGCGCCTGTATCGGTTCTGTGAAACCTTTGATGTTCCCCACAAAGCTATCGGTAAACTGATTGTCGCCCCCGAAAGTGGTCAGGAACAGCTGACACAGCTGCTGCGCAAAGGCCGTAATCTGGGGATTCCCCTGCAGTCGCTTGATCAGCAGCAGCTGCAGGATATGGAACCATTGGTGCGCGGTTATGCAGCGCTGCATTCACCCACAACCGGTATTATCGACAGCCACAGTTATATGGAGCGTCTTGCCCGGCAGGCTGAGCAACGCGGTGCCCTGCTGCTCAAACACTCCCGGGTTGTCTCCGCCAGCGAGCGCGATAATGGCTGGCAGATTAAGGTATGCAGCATGGATGGTGTAAGCAGTATCCGCTGCGCAGCACTGGTCAATGCCGCTGGTCTGCAGGCCCAGAAGATGGCCCACGCACTGGGCGTTAAAGAAAGCCGGATTCCAAAGCTTTATCTCTGTCGCGGGCATTACTTCAGCTACCAGAGCAAAAACCCTTTCCGGCATCTTATCTACCCGCTGCCGGAAAAGAATCTGGCAGGACTGGGCATTCATGCCACCCTCGACCTTGGTAATCAGCTGCGCTTCGGCCCTGATACCGAATATCTGTCAGACGACACCCCGGATTACCGGGTAGACCCGGCGCTGGCGCCCGCGTTCGCCAGAGCCATTCAGCGCTACTTTCCCGGCCTGAAAGAACAACACCTGCAGCCAGATTACGCCGGTATCCGTCCCAAACTGCACACAAAGCATGAGACTGCAGCCGACTTCAATATCCAGCGTCCTGATAACCGTGCCCCCGCGGTTCATCTGTTTGGGATAGAAAGCCCGGGCCTGACCGCTTCTCTTGCTATTGGCACTTTTGTAACAGAAATGTTACAAAAGTAGCTTCAGGTGTTGCCAAAAACGCCCTGCCCATGGCTACGGGCCGAAGCAATTCATCTAAAAAATCATAGAGTTATACGATCTGATGCAGTTAGTACGGCGGATTGTGCATTTATGTTACAGCCAAACTACACTGTAATCCGACAAGCCGCAGATGATGAACAATCGGCTTACGAATGCTCACCATAACTCCCTGATACGACACAAGCATGAGACAACGAACTGCTAATCTGAAGAACAGTTGTTAAGACAAACAGTTTGAATGAACAGGGGAACCCTATGAGTCAAGCGCTGCCTGTGAAACAAGCAGAGGTCAGCTACGGAGATGTCAGCACAATTTTGTCTGCCAAAGTGATGATCCCGATAAACTGTGACCACTGCCAGCAGGACACCGACATCAGTATCGAAACGCTGAAAAGTAAACACGGTATTCTGTGCGAGCATTGCAGTAATGTCCGCACCTTCAGCACCACAGAAATGCGCCTGATGCGCATGCTGCTGGCTCAGGCCGGCTACCACTTCGCACTCTGAAAGCGCTTTGCCCGGCCTCAGGACAAAGCGCAGAACCTCAGACTGCCAGTAACCTCGGCAGCAACAGAGACAGGTGACGGCGCAGGGTGGCTGACACTTCTGCCAGATCCGGCTCTTCTTCATTTTTCAGCAAAGCGCTGTACTCCAGCGAATGGAATAAGCCCAGCAAAATTTCAGCATCAGCTTCCGGCGCATCTGAGTTGGCTACATTGCGGAAAAATTCTGCCGCTTTCTCAAACAGCGCTTTACGATGCATCTGTGCCAGCTTGCGGATACTTTCATTAACGATGGCTTCATAACGGAATGCCTGTTCGGCAATCAACATATCGCGCTGACCGATAATCTGCTCATGCATATACACCGTGAGCTGTTCCACCATAAAGTCCACCAGCGCCTTCTGGCCTTCCGGACTGCTGATATCTGTGCCTGCCATACTGGCCATCGGCTGATAAAACTGGTGAGTGAATTCGTTAACCACTTCCAACGCCTTCTCCGTATACAGGGTGAAGGTGTCGATAATCAGTTCCTGAATATCCTTAAAGTAATAAGTGGTCGCCGCCAGAGGAACGCCGGCTTCTTTCGCAACAGCGCGATGACGGATCCCACGAACCCCCTCACTGATTACAATACGTAATGCTGCTTCCAGAATGATCCGACGACGCTGCTCGCTCTTGGCCCGGCTGGCTTTTCGCCCCTGATATTGTAAGGGCTTGCTTTTATTTATTGCTGTTTCAGCAACCAATGCCATGTTCGTCTCTCCGAATGTTTCACAGATATAGCCATTATTATGCGGATTGTCCGACGAAAGAAAAATGGCAAATATAAGCACCAAGGTACCACTTGAGCATATTTCATACTTTAGAGTGGCAGGATTTGTCCCACTCAAAACTGTACTTTGGTACAAAAATTGGGTTTTATAAGCACAATAATAATAATTTCAGGACCCAAGTATGCTCAGCAGCCTCAACCTTCGGCAAACCTCTTTGCAGACCCTGACACTTCTCTCGCTACTGAGCTGCACCGCAGTCCAGGCAGATGAGCAGGCTAAACTCGCCTTTCTGCAGCAACAGTTTGATAACAGCGCCAGCCATTCCCGCCTGTGGCAGGATGGCTGGTTTGGATTATTTGCCGGTGTAACCGCCCTGAACGGCATTGCCTATACGCAAACCGACGGCGAGCACAACAAATATGACCGTGCTGTAGGCTTTACGACCAGTTTCCTCGGTGCTGCCGATATGTTGCTTAATCCGATGCAGACCCATAGCTTTGCTGAGGATCTGAAAGCCATACCAGAAACGGATAATACGTCCCGGCAGGTGAAGCTGGCACAGGCCGAGCAATGGCTTAACACCGCTGCCGAGCGTGAAATCTATGAACAAAACCTGCTGAATCATTTTCTGGCCGGCCTGGTAAATGGCCTTGCGGGTCTTGCCGTTGCCTACGACGACAAACGTCCGGCTGATGGCTGGATGACCTTCGCCACTGGCATGATCGCCTCCGAAGTGAAAATTTACACCTCGCCGCAGACAATGACGGCAGCCCGCGAACAGTACCGTAATGGCAACCTTGAGGCAGCAACGGCAAAGTCTGACGCACCTTACTGGCAGGTTGCCGCTTTCGGGCCGGTATTGAGCGCTACTTACCACTTCTGAGAACCCGCTAACCGTTCCGTAAGTCCCGCCACTCCTGGCGGGACTGCTGTTTGCTCAGCGCCTCTTCAGTAGTGGCACAGCTTCTGCATTCTCCGTTTAACGCCGGAGAATATGATTTATGCTTAACGCCCTTACCAGCTACCTGCAACAACAGTCACCCCTGATTCCGGATCACAATCCGGCAGACAGCGTCGCGGGCGGACAGATCGGAGCCACCGCAGCCGTATCTGCTGCCAATACTGGCAATGCAGAAAGCACCGCCGGAGCCCACCCATATTCTCCTTCGCAACGCGCGTTAATGGTCAGCGCTGTAGCCAGCGATTTCGATGTGCGCTCCCTGCCTGCCGGAGAAGTCGGTGAATTTCAGAACCGCCTGCAACAGTACGGCCTGATCGCCGGGCGCGACCTCAACGCCTTTGCCCTGATCAATACTGCCCGGGCTGAACTGGATGACAGTGCCGAACTGGATACGGTGGCCATTCTCGATGAAGCCCGCCAGCAGTTTGGTGAGCGCGGCACGGCCTACTCTGAGCGCCAGCAGATCAACCGTCTGCATACCCTGATTCAGAATCTGGCTTCCGCCCGTCTGCCGCAGTAATTACGCCTCCTGCGGCAGACATAACATGCAGTTCTGCCCTGCCTTCCCTATAATGTCCGACTTTTTTATTTCAGGAGTCCGACATGCGCTTTCCGCTGCTCGCTGCTTTCAGCCTGCTCAGTTTCACCGCCCAGGCGATTACCAACGTTGAAGAAAAGCGCGCCGGCGACGATCAGCTGGGCTGGTCCGGCAAAGCGGAGATCGGCTTTGATGCGGAATCCGGCAACAACGAAAAACGGAAGTGGAATCTGGGCCTGAACGGCAACTGGCAGGATGATAACAAGCGCTTTTTCACCTGGGGCAACCGCAGCTACGAATCCAGAAACGGTGAACGCACCGACGATGACACCTTTATCCACAGCCGTCTGGTGCTGAACCGTCGTGACACCTGGTCTGAAGAGTTTTATGCCCAATACGAACGTGATCCCTTTGCCGCCCTGGCACACCGGGCCCTGATCGGTGCCGGAATGCGTTACCAGCACGCGTTTGATGAGCAGACCCGCCTGTATCAGGGCATTGGTTTGTTTCATGAGGAAGTACGGGAACGGGTACTCAACGAAGATAACAGCAGCCAGCTCACACGCCTGAGCCTGTATACCCATATTCAGTGGAAACTGGCCTACAGCAAGCTGCAGAGCACCCTGTATTTTCAGCCATCGGTCGACGAGCCTTCAGACCAGCGCGCCTTATGGCTGCTGGCAGTCACTTTACCTCTGGGCACTCATACCGATCTGAAGTGGCAATGGCAGAGCCGCTGGGATACCCGTCCGCCGGAAGGTACTGAATATCACAACCACCAGACTCAGTTGAAACTGGTGGTGCGTTTCTGACCAACATTCAGCCTTCTGCCAGCCTTGCTGTCAGAGGGCTTTTTCCATCCACTCGTTCAGCCAGAACAGGGCGTCCTCATCCGGGGTAACGGTTTCGGTAGCATCGATGGTGACACGAGGTACCGGTGCACTGCCCTGCAGTTCAAAGAAGCGCTCTTCGAATAAGGCGCCGGCCCCACAGAAAGTGGCATCGTAAGAGCTGTCACCGAGGCTGATAACCCCAAACGGCTTACCATTCTGCAGTGGGAATTGTTCTTCGAGTTCAACATAGAAAGGGGCGATAGCGGCCGGTAAATCACCACGCCCGGTAGTCGATGTGCAGATTAATACAGCATCGCACTGGCTGGCGTTTAATGCACTGACGCTGGGCTTATCGTCTAACACAACCCGGTGACCGGCTTGCTCCAGTTGCTGCTGTACCGCTTTGGCAACAATCAGCGCCGTACCCGTTACACTGCCAACAGCAAGATAAATAACAGACATAAGGCCTCCGCAAAAAGCGGCGATTATACGCAATCAAGGCCGGCAGAAACACTTCAGCGGAACAGCAACCATACGGCCTCAATAACCGGCCGGAACCTGCAGGCGCTGGTTTTCTTTCTCAATATCAGCCTGCAACGAACGGAAGCGGCTTTCCAGCTCGCGCCGTGTCCAGACGCTAAGCGTGCCGTGCGCCCGGCATAACTGCAGGGTTTCTTCAAACACGCTGCGGATAGATTCCGACAACTCCAGAGCGGTCATGGTCTGCAGCAACAGCGGCAGGGCGATGCTCCATTCCATCTGCTGCTCGTTCAGGTCCTGACACACGAACCAGTCATTTAATAATTCAGTGAACAGCGGCAGGGGCTCCCGCTGGGCTCGGTTATCGCTCAGTCCCGCATCTTCCAGCGCACGGTTTACCCGGGCCAGAACCTGCAGAGGCGATGGTGCAGAGGGTTCGGCGGACATAGCCATATCTCCCATTCATGCTTTACTTGTAATAGTGCCTGTTTAATGAGTGTTGACAGGCCTTCATTTCATTCAGCATAGACGTACTTACACTGACCCATGGATAATTCCGGAAAGCCAACACCACCCGCTCTGGATATTGAAAGCTTTTTCAACAATCTTATTCAGCGTCTGTTCCCTGTCTGGTACGCCGGCCAGGCGGCGAAAGAACTGTCTTTGCCCCCACTGGGAACCATCAACCCCAACAGTTTCCTCAGCCACCGCTGGCTCAGTCTGCAGGCTGTGGTTAAATCTTTGCATGAATCACTGCAAGCCTCCGGCAAAGACTGGCAGCCATTGATTGATCTAATGGAAAAACTGCTGATCGAAAAAGAATATAAACGGCCGCTATCAATCACGGCAATCGAGGGTGTGGAATTCAGTCATCAGGAACAGGACTGGCCCAACCTGCATGCCTATGCAGAACATAATTGCGCAGACATCATGCTTGAAAGCGCGGACGATTTTGAGCAGGCGCTGCATACGGTGTTTCCCGATGCAGCCAAACCTCACCGGGTGGTCTACCGCGAGTGGGATGGCCGTTATTACTGGGTGAATAAAGAGGAGCCGCGCCTGTTTGCAGCTACCCTGCTGTACGCTCAGCAAAAGCAGCGGGACGCATCCATTCCGGCGCTGATCAACGTGGAAAGCCTGAATACCAAGGTGCTGGATCGTCTGCGCAACGATTACTGGCTGCTGTTGATGCAACGTGACAGCGCCTACATTATGCATGATCTGCTCAGCCGTGCAGACCTGCCTGTGGTACTGGCCGAATTTGAATGGCGGCGCAGTGATCTGGTCTTTTTGGTTGCACGAAAGAACAACCGCAAGATCAACCGCATTCTGCTGAATCTGCTGAATAATCGCTCAACTCAGCAGATTACCGAGTTCGGCCGCTTTCTGACGCGCCAGCATTTTCCTTTCCGTAATCACTGACCGGATGTATCTGACCCGCCTCCGGCGACCATAAAAACTCAGCATTTTTATACGAACGACAAGTATCATTCGTGCCCTTTACACAGCGTATAGCTCTTGATTTAACGCTAAAGCCTGTCATCCTATCGCCCAATATAACAATAACGGTATTCACATGATCCGAGGTACTTGGAGCCTGACCGAACCTCTGGTTCCGGTAAATATTCCGGCAACCATGATCCGTGTCGGCGCAGAAAAAGGGATAACCAGCGATGTCCTGCTGCAGAACACCGGCATCAGCCCCGAGCAGTTATCCGACCCGTCGGCCCGTCTGACCTATCAGCAGATGCTGTTATTGGCCGGCAATCTGATGCGTGATTATCCTGAAGAAACGCTGGGTCTGGATCTCGGCAAAGCCATCAATATCAATCAGTTTGGTATGCTCGGCTACGCCATTCTCAGCTGTGCCGACTTGCGCAGTGCGTTGCGCCTGGGCCTGAAGTATCACTCACTGGTTGATCCTGCGTTTACTTTTGAAGTGGTCGATCAGGGCGATACCACCGCCGTACGCCTGACATCCCATATCCCGTTTGAACATATGTATCGCCTGATGTGCGATGTGTTCATTGCTATCTTTGCCACCCTTGCACGTTTTCTGACAGGCAAAGAGATCGACGCCCGCGAAGTGCACCTGAACCATCCGATGCCGGGCTATGCCGACGAATATCAGCACCTGTTTAACTGCCCTGTACTGTTTGATCAGCCACGCACCGAATTTATTATCGACAGCGTGCTGCTCGATACCCCGCTGGCGATGGCCGACCGTGCCACCGCCGCCATGGCGGAAAGCCAGTGCGAAGAGATCCTGGCCCGTATGGGACCGAAAGAAGGCATCGTCGCCAAGGTACGCCGTATTCTGCTCAGTAATCCCGGCACCTTTCCGCCGGTGGATGTGGTCGCCAGCCATCTGGCAACCTCAACCCGCACCCTGAGCCGCAGCCTGCAGGATGTTGGCACCTCCTATCAGCGTATTCTGGATGAAGTACGCAAAGAGATGGCGATTGAGTACCTGCGTAATTCCAGCCTGCCGATCGAAGAGATCGCCGCTCTCGTTGGTTACAGCGACCCATCCAACTTCCGTAAAGCATTCCGCCGCTGGACCCAGCACGCGCCGTCTTACTACCGCGAAGAACGCGGACTCTGACCCCGGCGGCCAGAGTTTCTGGCCGTCATTTATCCCTTGTTTCCCCGTCACAGCCTCAGGCGCCCGGACTTCACCAGACCGTCACAGGGCTGAAACATAACTGTCATACTGCACCCGCAAAGTGAAAGTCACACTCAACCTGTCAGCGATGACCTATGACTTTGACTGCGAGTTCTTCCACGCTGCAACGCGTGACCATAGTGACCGAGACCTTTGCACCGGAAATCAACGGTGTCGCCAATACGCTCGGTCATCTGGTTCGGGGGCTAATATCACGCGGTATCGAGGTTCAGGTGATACGCCCGCGTCAGAACCGCAACGATCTCTCCAGCAGTCAGGGCAAACTGCACAGCATTACCCTGCCCGGCCTGCCGATTCCCGGTTACAACGCCCTGCGCTTTGGTTTTCCGCTGATTGGCCGCATCCGTAAAGCTATCAACCGTTTTGCCCCGCAGGCGATCTATGTCGCCACCGAAGGGCCTATGGGTTGGGCTGCGGTCAGTGCCGCCCGCGCCAGTGGCATTACCGTACTGAGCGGCTTCCACACCAATTTTCACCAGTACATTGAGCACTACCGCCTCGGAGCACTGGAAGGCCTGGCTTACCGTTACCTGCGCTACTTCCATAACCGTACCAGCGGCACTCTGGTGCCGACCCGCATTCAGCGCGATGAACTGGATGCCCATGGTTTTCACAATGTACGGGTGATGGCCCGTGGCGTTGACAGCCAGTTATTCAGCCCGCAAAAACGCAGTGCTGAACTGCGCAAACAGTGGGGTGTACGCGAAGACGATCTGGTGCTGCTGTACGTCGGCCGCATTGCCGGTGAAAAGAATATGGATCTGGCTCTGGCCACATACCGCCGCCTGCTGGCTGCCGATGAGCGGGTGAAACTGGTGCTGGTCGGTGACGGCCCGGCACTGGCAGGCATACGTGAGCATTACCCGGCGGTGATTTGTTGCGGTATGCAACGTGGGGAAGACCTCGCCCGTCACTATGCCAGCGGCGATGTTTTTCTGTTTCCGAGTAAAACCGACACCTTCGGCAACGTGGTTACCGAAGCCATGGCCAGCGGCTTAGCCGTGGTCAGCTTCGACTATGCCGCCGCGCATGAACATATCCACAACGGTCAGAACGGCATGCTCGCCCCCTTCGGCGATGATCAGAGTTATATCCGCTGTGCCGAAACCTTACTCGACAGCCCGAATTTACTCCGGCGACTACGCCAGCAGGCTTGCCTGCATGCAGGCAGTATCAGCTGGAACAGCATTGTTGATGATTTTATTCAGCGCCTGAATGGCGCCACTGCGGAGGTAATCCAGCATGGAACTGAGCAAAACAATACAGCCAAAAGCCGCGCTACTGTTTAACAAAGCAGACCGCTTCGAACTGACATTGTGTCAGCGCCTTAACCGCATGGGTCAGTACACTTCAGTACGCCTGTTTTTCAAAAGCATCAGCCGCCTGGGTGACGGGGTGTTCTGGTACAGCCTGGCCCTGTCGCTGATTCTGTTGCAGGGTGTCGAAGGTCTGGCTGCCGTTGGCCATATGACGGTGACGGGACTGATCTGCGTAGCGATTTACAGCCAGCTGAAAAACCGCCTGGTGCGTCAGCGGCCGTTTATTTCCTGGGACGATATCCGCGCCCACACCGCACCACTGGATCTGTACAGCTTTCCATCCGGTCACACCATGAACGCGGTGAACTTTGCCGTGCTGTTCAGCGTGTTCTTCCCGGCGCTGTTCTGGCTGGTTGTGCCTTTCGCCCTGCTGGTTGCTCTGTCGCGGGTGATTCTCGGCATGCACTACCCGACCGATGTACTGGTCGGCGCCTGCCTTGGCCTTTTAATCAGCTATCTGTCACTGCTGATCTGGCCTGTGGGGATGTTTGCCGGCGTGGTGATGTAACACACCCCATACACATCAGGCCAGACCGCTCAGAACAGCGTCAGCTGATTGCGGTCTATCTCCGGCGTGCGTCCGCCAATACCAAGCAGACGCACCGCCTTGTTTTCACGCTGCAGCGCCAGTTTCAGCAAACGGGCAAAGCCCTGCTCTGATGCCTGCTCGTGACTGTCGGCCAGCGTTGTCTGGGTAAAATCGGCAAATTTCACTTTCACAAAGGGCGCCAGCGCCGCCGCCGGCCAGCCTGCGCGTTCCACCCGTTCATGCCAGCGTTCCAGCAATTGCGGCAACTGTGCCAGGCAGTGTTCTTCGCCGGCCAGGTCGGTGGCAAAGGTGCATTCCACACTGACCGATTTACGTGGCCGCTCCAAATTCAGTAAACGATGGTCGATGCCACGGGAACGTTCGTACAATACCGCGCCCATGCGGCCGAAGGTACGCACCAGCTCGGTCAGCTCCCAGCGGCGGATATCGGCGCAGCTCTGCAGTTTGTAGAGCGCGAGTTTTTTCTCCATCGCCGGGCCAATACCGGGGATTTTCCCGACCGGCAACGCCGCGACAAACTCATCGACCTGATGCGGTTTTACCGCCCATTGTCCATCCGGCTTGTTCCAGTCGGAGGCAATTTTGGCGAGGAATTTATTCGGCGCGATACCGGCGGAGACAGTAATACCGAGTTCGTTACGTACCCGCTCACGGATTTCCCGCGCGACCTCGGTGGCATTCAGGTGGCTGGCAATTTCCAGATAAGCTTCGTCGACCGATACCTGCTCCAGCTGCAAGGCATAATCCTGCAGAATGACCATCAGCTGTTTTGATACTTCGCGGTACAGCGCCATATGTCCCGGCAGCAACAGCAGCTGCGGACAGAGTTTTTTCGCCTGCGCCGTTGCCATCGCCGAGCGTACGCCAAAAGCCCGCGCCGGATAATTGCAGGTGGCGATCACCCCACGGCGGTCAGATTCGCCGCCAATGGCAATGGGCAGCTCACGCAATGCCGGGTTTTCGCGCATCTCTACTGCGGCAAAAAAACAGTCGCAGTCGATATGAATCACTTTCCGCTGAGTAACAGCGGCAGATTCCGTTTCTGCCACGGCCGGCACTTCCGCTGACACGGCGGAAGCCTGTGAACTCTGAACGCTGTGAGACATCGTATCACTCCGGGTTTGATAAACAGCGATGACCAGCCAATCTGGTACAAGGTTTAAATTACTGTATATTCAACCAGTATAATAATCAATCGCCATGACATAACCCGGTACTGGTGTTAGCCTTGGCGACCTGTCATTAACCGCCCGGCGAGTCGCTCAGAAATCGTACAGAGCATTATCCTTGCCGCCTATTTACAGGGAATTCCCGCGTGAACGATTTTTCTCAGGCACAAGCCGACTTTATTGCCGCACTCGACAGCAATGATCATCTGTTTGCCAGCACTCTGGCATTTATCGGGCAGTGGTTTGATTTCACCCCCAGCGCGTTCAACAACGGTGGCGTACAAAACAGCGCCGAACAAAACCAGGGCAGCTGCAAGGTGTTTGCCCTCGCCCAGTTGCTGCAACTGAGCAAAGAGCAGGCTCTGTGCTGCTTTGGTGAACATTACCGTGACGTGCTGGCCACACCGGATGTCGATAATCACCATAACCTGCGCCGTGTACTGCGCGACGGTTTAGGCGATATCAGCTTCGACCAGTTCCCGCTGACTGCTAAAGCGCAGGCCTGATATGGACAGTGCTGTCAGTCTCAAAGCCGGTCTGGTGCCGCTGACCACATTGCATTTCAGCAGCAATGATCTTGCTGATATCCGCGCCCAGCTGGAGAAAAAGCAGGCCGAAGCGCCAGCATTGTTCCGTCATCTGCCCTGTGTGCTGGATTTATCCCCATTAGATCCCAACCTGCTGACGCTGGCGGATTTACAACAGCTCTGCCGTGATTGTGGTCTGCTGCCCGTTGCTGTACGCAACGCCGGCAATGAGTGGCAGGCTCAGGCAGAAGCATTGCATCTGGCCGATCTTGGTAAAGGAACCAGCCGCGCTGCAGCCCGCCAGCAGGACACACAGGCCACAGATTCAGGCAATGAAACATCGCCACCTGCACGTGCGGTCAAAATTCATACCGGTAATATCCGCTCCGGTCAGCAGCTGTATAACGATGGTGATCTGATTATTTTTGGTATGGTCAGCGCCGGCGCTGAGGTACTGGCAACCGGTGATATTCATATCTACGGCACCCTGCGCGGACGCGCTCTGGCGGGGGTAAAAGGTGATGAGTCGGCTATTATTGCCTGTCAGCAGTTCGATCCGGAACTGGTTGCTATTGCCGGTCAGTACCGTCTGTTTGAAGAGCAACAGGAGCAGCGCCAGCAGCCGGTCGCGGTCAGCCTGCAGGATGGCACCTTGAACATCACCAGCGTTTGATAAATACTGCGCCACACATTGAATTTTCAGGGAAATACGGCTTTGGCAAAGATCATCGTTGTCACCTCCGGTAAAGGCGGAGTCGGTAAAACCACCACCAGTGCAGCCTTCTCCACCGCTCTGGCCATGAAGGGCCACAAAACCGTCGTCATCGACTTCGATGTTGGCCTGCGCAATCTGGATCTGGTCATGGGCTGTGAACGCCGTGTGGTCTACGATTTCGTTAACGTCGTGCAGGGTGAAGCATCCCTGAAACAGGCACTGATCAAAGACAAGCGTCTGCCGAACCTGTTTGTCCTGCCGGCCTCACAAACCCGTGATAAAGACGCACTGAATCCCGAAGGTGTGGAAAAAGTGCTGAATGAACTCAGCGCCGATTTTGACTACATCGTCTGCGATTCCCCGGCCGGTATTGAGCACGGCGCACATATGGCGCTGTATTACGCCGAGGAAGCCATCATCGTCACCAACCCGGAAGTCTCTTCCGTACGTGACTCTGACCGCATCATCGGCATTCTGCAGAGCAAATCACGCCTCGCCGAACAGGGCAAAAGCGTTAAAGAACATCTGCTGCTGACCCGTTACAACCCGGAACGCGTAGAGCGCGGTGAAATGCTGTCGGTACAGGACGTCGAAGAGATTCTCGCCATCCCGCTGCTGGGTGTTATCCCGGAATCGGAAGCGGTATTAAAAGCCTCGAATCAGGGTGTACCCGTTGTGCATGACGCCGAAAGTGACGCTGGTCAGGCCTACGATGACGCTGTAGCCCGTTATCTGGGCGAAGACCGTCCGCATCGTTTTCTTGAGAAGCAGAAAAAAGGCTTCCTGAAGCGCGTATTCGGAGGTTGATATGAGTTTAATGGATTACTTCCGCAAGGAGCAGAAAAGCAGCGCCAGTGTCGCCAAAGAGCGTTTACAGATTCTGGTTGCCCACGATCGCCTGCGTAATAACGGCCCCGAATATCTGCCACAGTTGCAGCAGGAAATTCTCGCGGTTATCCGCAAATATGTCGCCATCGGTGAAGACGACGTATCGGTTCATCTCGAACAGCAGGGCACCACATCGGTGCTGGAGCTGAACGTTACCCTGCCGGATCGTAAATGATCCGTCTGCTTGTGCAACGCTGGTCAGAGGCCCCCCTTCTGCAGCGTTGCGGCCTGTTCTTCGCTCTCTGCAGTTACGCCTTACTCTGGCCCGGGGTTACTGAACCCATTATGACCCTGAGCGCTCAGGTCAGCATGTTTGGCCTTAAGGCCCAGCTGTTTCACGAAACCCGCTCAATCTGGCAGACCGTTCTCAAATTGCATGAGCTGGGTTACACCCCGGTTGCCATTCTTATTGTCAGCTTCAGTGTGATTATTCCGCTGCTGAAACTGGCGCTGATCATCAGCACCTGGCTGCTGCCTTCAGTACTGCGCTGGCGCCTGGTCGGCATGCTGGGTAAATGGTCGATGGCCGATGTATTTGTGGTCGCTATTCTGGTGGCTTTTTTTACCGCCAAAGCCACCGCCGAATTATCGGCCGAACTGTTACCCGGTTTTTACTGGTTTACCGCCTTCTGCCTGTGCTCCGTTATCTCCGGACAAATGCTGACCCTGCACACCGACCAAAACCAGCGCGCAGGAACGCCTGAGCTGAACTAAGCTTATCCGCAGACAGTTGATTCCGGAGATGCTATGACCACCCTCGCCCTGCACCATATTCTGCTGAAAAGCCCGTTGCTGGCTGCCGATGTTTTACAGGAACTGAATATTGGTGCCGACTTCAGTGAACTGGCCGAAGAATATTCCGCCTGCCCCTCAGCACATCATCAGGGCTTTGCCGGTTATCACGACAGCGACCAATTACCCACCGAACTGCTGCGCGCCCTGAATGAGCATGACAGCGAATCTCCTTACGTCGGTCCGGTCAGAACCGCCTTTGGTTACCATATTCTGAAAGCGGTGGCGAAACCGGAACGTACCCTGCTGATTGATGAAGCCGGGCAATAAATAGGCTGGAAACAAAAAACGAGCCTGATGGCTCGTTTTTTTGTTCTCTGCCCCGGCGGCCTTTACTCCGGCAACAATGAATAATCCCAGTCAGCTTTCGCCATCGGCGCTCTGGTTTTAATCAACCCCATCGCATTAAACGCATCCTGAACCCGGTCATTCAGTACTTCCAAACGATGTGGAAATTGCGGATTACTGAAGAAATCAACATTGCCCTGCTTATCGACAAACTGCGCGTCGTAATACAGGTTTTCAATATCCGGCTGGGCGTTTTTATCACCCAGTAAAATATCTGCCGAGGCTTCCAGTAATTGCAGTTTCTGTGGATTGGACAGATCGCGCATCAGCTCCTGCAGCTGAGCTGAAGCGCTCATCAGCGTTTGTACAAAACTCTGCACCTCAGCTTTATTTTTTTCAAAATAATCGGCACGCACCACATAAACATCGGCAATAATCCGGCGTGCAAACATAGTCGAAATAATCATCCGGGCACCGGTAATCGAACCGTTACTGCCGGTACCGACCCGCCGGCCGGAGGTCAGCCCGTAAGCGTCGGAAATAATCATAAATGAGGCATCGATTTCCGGCAGCTTCAGTGCTTCCGGTGGTGAGTTGGGCGATAACGTAAGATCCGGCATCCATTTCAGATTCACATCGCTCATCTTCAGGCCGGCCTGGGTCAGCAACGTGGTCATAAAATCCACATGGGGACCATAAGCCTGAATAGCGATGGTTTTTCCTTTTAATTCACCAACGCGGACTATGCCGTTTTTAGCAACCAGGGTGTCACCACCGCGCGACCAGGTGAGCTGGTAAATCACCACCGGGCGGGTACGCGGATCTTTATTAATCAGATCCAGCGCCTGGTTGCACATACCAATGGTACAGCGCAGATAAGGGGAAGCGCCGGATAAATAATCCTGCAGCTGTTTATCAAAGTTATCCTGCAAGACAAATTCGTAATTCAATCCGGCCTTGGCCATGGCACTGCCAGGCTGAGTGCGGGTATTCATACCATTGGCCAGAATACTGATCATATCGCCGCCCCAGGTAATCATCGGCACCCGCAGTGGCTGAGTATTCTTTACCGGGCCCACTGCCGTATTAATACGCGCTGCCAGTGGTTCAGGCTCAATAAACTCGGGCTCCGCAAAGACACCCCGCGCGAACAGCAGGGCCAGAACGGCAGCAGAGAACAACAGTATTGAACGCACGATGGTATTTCCTATTAACTGATTAATGAACGTCACTGGGCTTTAGCAAACATGATGCCATTGCTAGTGATACGCCTCACATCAGCGCAAATTCGTGAGCAACTGCACAATTAGAAAGCAAAGGAAAAAATAAAGCGGAAATACCTACGAATAAAAGCACCAGCATGATGCTGATATTTTTTACCGCGCACGGTAATAAGGCACAAATAATCATCTGACAAAGCAGAATAGGATTACGGAAAAGCGGCTGAAATACTGCTGGCGAGTAGGTTATTCTGCCTGATGCAGAAACAGACGCAGCGCCTGACTGGCACTCTGACAATGATACAGCGTGGCTTTAAGCTGATATTCACGGCACAGAACTTCACAGCGACGGCCGGGAACGCTGAGTAAAAAATGGCACTGATCCTGACCCAAACCTGCGCCGGAATTAATTAACTGAAAACAGCCATGCTGCAGCATATTGCCTTCGGTATCGTAATCAATGCCGTCGTATTCCAGCACACTGTTCAGCTCCACTGCATCGGTATCAGCAGAGATCAGCGCCAGCACAACAAAGGCTCTGGGGGCCGATAAAAAATCCCGTGCCCGCTCATACACCAGAATATGCGGATCGGCTGCCGTGGCTGTGGCATAAAAAAATGCATAAGCGCCACCCGGCCCGCTGATGGAATCATCAGCCGGGGGTGGTAAATCGCTTAACAACTGCAGCTCAACAGGTTCGTTCATCAATCCATTACCGGCTAATGGCCTCAGGCCATCGGATCATAGGTCCAGAACGGGTAGCGCAGACCAGCCATGGCACAGAGTACACGTAAAAATGCATCACAGGCTTCAACGCCCGCACTTTCGTCCATGGTGTGGTAACCCGTGGTCGGAATCTGCAGCGTGGTGCCATCCACCAGACCATTAGAGGCCGCAATAATACGGCCCATTTCGGTACTGCCCATGGATTTGGCAGCAATACCCTGACGGGCATTTTCTTCGTTCTGACGGCGGATATAGTCATCTTTAAAACTGTAACGGATGCCCAGTTTTTTACATTTTTCCGCCAGCCGGTTGGTTAACTCCGTATTAAAGGAAGCGTTGGCATCGCAATGACGTAACACCAGCAACTGCTCGTTAGCCGCCGGTACATCCGGATACGGGCTGGTATCCACCACCACCAGCTGGTTGGTGGAGCCACCAAAACGGCGGAACCATTCGAGCAGGTAACGCCAGCTGCGTCCGGCTTCTTCCTGAGCGGTAAAAAAGGCGGTGCCCTGAAAACCCAGTTCAAATAAATACACCAGCATGGCGGCGGTCAGTACGTTATCGAGCTGGCCCAGATAACGGCCATTTTCGATACGCAGCTGATCACGGAAAGCCACCGGCGTACCCGCCACCAGATGTTCCATACCGGACAGCTCAAAAATCAGGTTATTACGGTGCGGACAGATATAGGTACGCTCGATTTTGCCACGCCCACGGTAAGCACCAGACCAGGGTTCATAAGCAAACACGCCGACATCGCCGAAACGGTCGACGATCATTTTCATCAGTTCTTCCGACACCGAGTTACCCAGCAGGTCGGAACGGCCGCCGGAGACAAAGGCCGCGTACTGAAATTCGTTCGGGCCGGTACAGACCAGACCGTGACGGTCGATGTGGGCCGAAAACATCAGGCTCATCGGATCTTTGCCCTGCGCGACCAGCACGCCTTCGTACCAGGTTACCTGCGCCCCGCGCTCTTCCAGTTCGCGCTGCAATACGCGGAAAAAGGAATGCTCCGCGCCAACCACCGAAGGGCTGCGCAGCAGACTTTTTAAAATATCGAGAAAGGCGGTACGGTCGCTCATGGATACCCCGCAGAGCTGCTACAGATTGAAAAGCCGATGAAAGCACGGTTAGAAAAAGGGGTGCAAGAGAAGTTACACCCCGAAGGAAGGAAATCGGCGCGTTGCGCGCTCAGTCCTGATAATCGATATCGAAGCCCAGCAAATCGCGCAGACGTGCCTGCTCCAGAATACGCTCGGCGCGACGACGTTTTTTATCGTAATCGACACTGCGTCCTTTGGGCTTGCTGCGGGATTGTGGCTGGTCGTCGAGATCGTCAAAATCTTCGTAGTCTTGTGGCTGACTCATACCCACCTCAGATGTTCAGATACTGCCCGCCCCTTACCGGCAAAGGCACCGGGGCGAAAACGGCGGCATAATTTCACCAGTTCCGGCTGTGGTAAATTGAAAAAAATTATTCTTCTGGATCAGTTTTTTTTGTTGTTTTGACAAAGAACACCATAACGTCTTACGGGGTGACGTGTGCCGCTTAAGCCGTTATAATCGCCGAGCTCTTGGGGGAGTAATCTGCCCTGACCCATAAAGTCAGCGGCGCCCGTGTCAACATAATTGAGCCTCATGCTCATGGCACCGGCGACCATCTCACGATGGTTTGATGAGACCTGAGACAAACAGCAGGATGACCAGGGCGGCATCGTGCCGTTTGTCTTTGGTTAACGATCTCCGCCCGGACTATAAACATGACTGATACCCTGATTAGCCTGCCGGCTCTGAACGACACCTTCGCTCATTCAGCCTTCCTGACCTCTTCCGTTGCAGTTGCCATTGCCGAAATCGGCGATAAAACCCAGCTGTTGTCTCTGCTGCTGGCAGCCCGTTTCCGCAACAAGAGTGCAATTGTGCTCGGCATTCTGCTGGCCACCCTGCTGAACCACGCAGCCTCGGCCTGGCTCGGCGCCTGGCTCGGCAATTCCCTGACCGAATGGCTGAATGGCAGTACCGGCCGCCTGCTGCTGGCCGCCGGCTTTGCTGCCATGGCCATCTGGGTGCTGGTACCGGACAAAGAAGACGACAGCACTGACACCCATCAAGCCTGGGGCGCCTTTCTGGCCACCACGGTGCTGTTTTTCCTGGCTGAGATCGGCGACAAAACCCAGGTAGCCACCGTATTGCTGGCCGCCGAGTTTAACTCGGTGCTTTGGGTAACTCTGGGTACGACCTGCGGAATGCTGCTGGCCAACGTACCGGTGGTGATTTATGGCGAACGTCTGATGCGCCGTATGCCGCTGCATCTGGCCCGCTACGCTACCAGCCTGCTGTTTGCCATACTTGCGCTGTGGACATTGCTCAGCTGAGCCGCTGTGCTGCCAGGGCCGTACCCGGTGCGGCCGCTGGCACTTATCTCCAGCAATAAACGGGATCGAAACGATCTGTATTTTTTGTTTTTACTGCCGCCGGGCTTTGGGTAAAACGCCAGTCCCTTTGTGTTTTGCTCCGGAGTACGTCCTTGCAGTTTGCTGAAGCCAGCCATGATGATCTGTTTGAAAGCATTGCCGCCGATCTGCAGACCCAGGGCTATGCCATCACCCATGATGCACTGCCTCTGCTGATGTCTTCCGGCCTGCTGAACCGTGTGGTGAGACTACAGCACGATGATTTCAGTGCCGCAGGCACTGGTCGCCAGCAACAGCATCAGCTCAACCAGTTTGTCCGTCGTGACAAAATCCGCTGGCTCAGCAATGACGATCCGGCCGAAGCCGCGTGGCTGGATTATATGGCCGAACTGCAGCGCTATATGAACCGCCGTTTGTATCTGGGTCTGTTCAGCTACGAAGGCCATTTTGCCCATTACCAGCCCGGTGATTTTTACAAAAAGCATATGGATGCATTCAAAGGACAGGCCAACCGTGTACTGACCACCGTGCTCTATCTGAACCCTAACTGGGAAATTCAGGATGGTGGCGAACTGGTGATCTATCAGGCCGAAAATCATGAGCAGGAACTGCTGCGCGTCAGTCCGCGTTTCGGTACGCTGGTCACCTTTCTCAGCGAAGACTACCCACACGAAGTGCTGCCCGCCAAACGCGACCGCTACAGCATTGCCGGTTGGTTCCGTCTGAACAGCTCAACCACTGTCCGGGCCGACCCTCCGCGCTGAGCCTCCACGCTTCCGCTGTACGATTAAAGAGCAACAGAAAGGCAAGGAAAAATACGCTATGCTCTGACTTCGGAGATGAGGAATCTCCGTTGTATAGCCACGGATATCCGGCTGCATAATTTGCGGGAGCAACCGTGCTGATCAGGCATATTTTATTCGTTATTTTTATTACTATCATTTATAGCCCGGTATTACAGGCCGATAGCCAGCGCGCGACATTCCTTCCCCAGCCTGACATATTAATTATCCACTCGTATCACCTGCAGTTTCCCTGGACCCGTCTGCTTAACGACAAGCTACTCAGTAATCTTGAGCCGCTGCTGCCCGGTGAACAGATTCATGTCGAATTTATGGATGAACGGCGCTATAGCGACAACCCGCAGGTCCGTGCCGAATTACTGCGCCTGTATGATCTGAAATACGCAGAACAACCGCCGGATGTGGTGGTAGTCAGCGACGATGCGGCACTGAATCTGGTGCTCAATGCTGAACTGCCCTGGCTGAAGAATACGCCACTGGTATTTTTAGGGATTAATGTTCCCCAAGGCCACGACCTCAGCCGCCATCCGCAACATACCGGAGTACTGGAAGGTATGGCGATTGAAGAAAATATCGAATTTATCCGCACGCTGTTGCCAGCCACCCGCGAAATTCTGTTAATTGCCGACCGCTCCGGACTGGGCGCCCTGATGGGAAACGAAGCCCGCCAGCTGATCCGCAGTCAGCGCTTTCACGATATAAAATTATCTGTTTACGACGATTTTACCTTCACCGAACTGGAACAGTTCCTGAGTAATATGCCAGCCAACAGCGCGGTGTTGTTTCTTGCCATTCATAACGACCGTAATGGCGAATATTTTTCTTACGCCAAACATTTACCTGTGCTGAGCGCAAAAACACCGGTACCGATCTTCGGCATGTGGGGCGACCTGATGATGGGTCAGGGCAGCGCCGGTGGCATGATGCACAACGCCAGCAGTCAGGCGGAAATGGCCGCACAGATAGTGCGCAAGATTCTGAGTGGAGTTCCTGCCGCTGATATTCCCGTATTACCAAAAACCCGCTTTACGCCACAGTTAGATGAGCGCCAGCGCCTGCGTTTTAATATTCCGCTGAGCAACCTGCCCAGCGGAACCGAGCTGCATTTCCGGCCACAAAGTTTTCTCGCTGCCCATGCCGTGCTGATCGGTGTCAGCCTGAGCATTATCGTTTTTCTGTCGCTGATTATTTTAGTGCTGAGCCTGAATATTCGTCGCCGTCAGCATGCCGAGCAGCAATGGCAAAGCCTGCGTCTGACACTTGAGCAACGGGTATCGCAACGCACCAATACGCTTAACCGCCAGAATCAGCAGCTGACCGAACTCAGCCAGCAGCTGGCCTTACAGGCCAATACCGATGTGCTTACCGGAATCAGCAACCGCCGCCATGGTGATATACAACTGCATAAGGCAATGGAGAACGCTCTGCAGCAGAAAACTCCGCTGAGTCTGGCTCTGATCGATGTGGATTATTTCAAACGTATCAATGATCAGTACGGCCACGAACGCGGCGACCAGATATTAATTGAGCTGACCGATTTACTGACTAAGCATATCCGCCCCCAGGATCTGCTTGTCCGCTGGGGCGGCGAAGAATTTATGCTGTTGCTGAACAACTGCACGCCAGAACAGGCAGCAGTACTGTGTGAACGTCTGCGCCAGCAGGCACGCACTATCCGGATCAGCGCTGACAATACCCTCAGCATCAGCATAGGAATCAGCAGCAGCACCAACGCCGACAATACCGCACAGCTGTTGCGCCAGGCCGATCAGAATCTCTACGCCGCCAAAGCCGGTGGCCGCGACCGGGTTATCGGCGCTGATAATTAAATAACGCGGCATGCTGCACAGTTCACATAATGCGCCATCCTCCCGGGCCGGTTGTTACTGACATGGTAGATAACTGCCCCTGATCTACACTTCCCTGTAATGAAGGCCAGATATTCCGCCGGATAACTGAGCCATTTCGTATCAGGATCTGCCCGTATACAGCAGGCCTAACAGGAGAATAATATGAACTGGTCCGACCTTGGCCTTGCCAAAAAACTGACATTACCGATTGCCGTTCTTGCGATTTTACTCGCCACACTGTCCGTTATTCAGATTTCGAACCTGAACACAATTACTGCCGAATACAGCCATATTAATGAGCAATATCTTCCGGCGCTGGAACTGACCCTGAACGCTGACCGCGATTTATATCAGGCACAAATTGCCGAACGTTCGATGGCCTTAGGTCTTACAGCAGACACATATAAGCAAATGCATAAGGAAAATCTCGATCAGGTTGCCACCCGTCTGAAAAAAATTCAGGTACTGGATATTTCTGCCGATGCGAAAAAACTGTCTCAATCTTTTCTGACGGCTTTTGAACGCTGGCGCCCGAAAAGTGAAGCGATGGTACAGCAGGTTCTCGGCGGCAGTCTGAGTACCCACCAGGCAACAGAAATGAGCACAGGCTCGCTGGAAAATGAATTTGAGGGCATCCGCGAAACGCTGAACGTTCTCGGCGAAAAGCTTGGTGAAGAAGCCAAATCCTTACAGAAAAAAGCAGAACAGGCCAAAAATGCCGCACTGCGCAGCATTTTTATTCTGGTCGGTGTGGCCCTGTTGATTGCATTGCTGGTTGCCGTCTATTTCCCACGACTGATTACCCGCCCGGTTAACGAGCTGGCCAGAGTGCTTGGCCAGATGGCCGATGGTAAAGGTGATCTGAGTAAACGCATGCCGGATCTTGGGCGCGATGAAATTGGTTTGCTCAGCCATAACTTCAACCGTTTTCTCGGCGGCATGCAGCAGATGATCGGCACCATTCAACAGGTCGCACTGGATGTTGCTTCCACCACCAATACCCTGAAAAAAGGTGCCGGCGACAGCCAGCGCATCAGCGGCGAATATGCAGGTTCGATGGAGCTGGTTGCCACCGCCAATCATGAAATGGGACTGGCGATTCAGGAAGTATCATCCAACACCCAGCAGGTATCAGAAGAAGCCAAAGCGGCCGACCAATCGGCGCGGGCGGTATCAAAACAATTCCGTCAGGCCATGGAAGAGATTCAGGCACTGGCCGAAAATGTTGATAACTCAGGTGCCGTTATTCAGGAGCTGGTCGCCGAAACCACCAATATCGCCTCGGTGCTGGATGTGATTAAAGGCATTGCCGAGCAAACGAATCTGCTGGCGCTGAACGCAGCCATTGAAGCGGCCCGTGCCGGTGAGCAAGGCCGGGGGTTTGCCGTGGTGGCCGATGAAGTACGGACTCTGGCCAGCAAAACCCAGCAGTCGACCGGCGATATTAATGTCATGATTGAGAAGCTGCGCAGTGGTGTTAACCGTGCCGTCAGCAGCATGAAAGAGAGTCAGGAAAAAGCGGTCAGCACCGTCGAATATGCCAGCAAGTCGGAAGAAAATATCCGCAATATTTCCGGCTCACTGCTCAGTATCAGTGACCGTATTCTGCAGGTTGCCTCCGCTATTGAAGAACAGACATCCGTTATCAATAACATTAATGAAAACCTCAGCAATGCCAAACATCTGAGTGATCAGGGTATGCAGAGTGCCAGCAGTATCCGCCAGGCCGTTGACGGGCTGAATCATCAGGCATCCAGTCTGCGTGATGAGGTATCCAGCTTTTCACTTTAACCCGCGTAAAGCGGAAATAATAAAAGCCGGCGACTGTCGCAGTCGCCGGCTTTTTATTTTATCGCGTTGATTAATTATGCGGTTTCACGCTTACGCCAGAGAAAATACAACACCGGAATCACCACCAGCGTCAGCAACAGAGCACTGGCAGTACCACCAACCATAGGTGCGGCAATACGGCTCATAATTTCCGAACCTGTGCCCTCTCCCAGCATGACCGGTAATAAGCCCACGGCAATAGTAGCCACCGTCATCGCTACCGGGCGCAGACGTAAACCGGCACCATTGATAACCGCCTGACGTAATTCACTTTCCGTAACCCTGCGCTGCTGCTCCTGTGCCAAAGCCAGAGCAGCCTGATATGACTGATTTAAATACACCAGCATAATCACACCGATTTCTACGGCGACACCGGCAAGAGCAATAAAGCCCACACCAACAGCCACAGAAAAATTAAAGCCCAGCGCCCACATCAGCCACAGGCTGCCAACCAGTGCCAGTGGCAGAGTCAGCAAAATCATCGCGACTTCGGTCAGCCGGCTGAAACTCAGATACAGCAGCAAAGCAATAATGGCGATGGTTAACGGCACCACATACTGCAGTTTTTCTTTCGCACGCTGCATATATTCATACTGCCCCGACCAGCGTAGCGAATAACCCGCTGGCAGCGTCAGTTCGCCGCTGTCCAGCGCCTGCTGTACCCGACTCTGGGCAGAATCAACATAGTGGCCAACATCCACACCGTCGATATCAACAAACAGCCAGCCATTAATACGCGCATTTTCACTTTTAATGGCTGCAGGCCCCGCTTCACTGCGGATATCAACCACATCACCCAGCGTCACCAGCTGGCCATTCGGCGCGACAAAAAACAGCTGTTTTAAAGCTTCCGGTGAATCACGGTAAGCCTGCGGATAACGCAGATTAACGCCGTAACGCTCCAGTCCTTCGACGGTTTCAATAATATTTTTGCCGCCAATGGTGGTGGTAATAATCTGTTGCAGCTGCGCCACACTCAGACCATAACGCGCGGCCTGCTCACGGCGGATATCCAGAGTTAAATAACGGCCACCGGCTACCCGCTCAGCATAGGCTGATACCGTACCCGGTACCGTTTTAATAATACCTTCAAGCTGCTGACCTATTACCTGAATCTGCTGCAGATCCGGCCCCGCTATTTTCACCCCGACCGGGGTTTTAATACCGGTCGCCAGCATATCGATACGGGTCTTGATCGGCATAACCCAGGCATTACTCAGCCCCGGAAACTGCACTTTATTTTCCAGCTCCGCACGGATATCGGCGGTCGTAATCCCCTCACGCCACTGATCTCTGGGCTTCAGCTGAATAAAGGTTTCGATCATTGTTAATGGTGCCGGGTCGGTCGCCGTTTCCGCACGGCCGATTTTTCCCATAACAGTTTCCACTTCCGGAACACTGCGGATTAATTTATCGGTTTGCTGCAATATCTGCCGCGCTTCACCGATAGACAAACCCGGATAGGTGGTCGGCATATACATTAAATCGCCTTCATCCAGTGGCGGCATAAATTCGCTGCCGATTTTTGTCAGCGGATACAGGCTGGAAAGCGCCACCAGCAGTACCAGTGCCAGCAGTGTTTTCGGACGCGCAAGAACCCGTTGCAACAGCGGCAGATACAGCGCCTGCAAAGCACGGTTGAGCGGATTTTTATCTTCCGGCTGAATATGGCCGCGAACAAAATAGCCCATTAATACCGGCACCAGGGTAATGGCCAGAATAGCAGCCGCGCCCATGGCATAGGTTTTGGTAAAGGCCAGCGGGGCAAACATCCGCCCTTCCTGCGCTTCGAGGGCAAACACCGGCAGAAAACTCAGGGTAATAATCAGCAGACTGAAAAACAGCGCCGGGCCAACTTCCTGCGCCGAGCGGCTGATCAGTGCCCAGCGTTCACTGCGTTCGGCGGGTGGCTTTTGTTCTTCGGCTTCCAGGTGTTTGTGCAGATTTTCAATCATCACAATGGCACCATCGACCATGGCACCAATGGCAATGGCAATACCGCCAAGGGACATAATATTGGCGTTAATGCCCTGCCATTTCATCAGTACAAAGGCGGCCAGAATACCCACCGGTAAACTCAGTACGATGACCAGCGACGAACGCAGATGAAATAAAAACAACGCACAGACAATAGCAACCACAACGAACTCTTCGCTGAGTTTTTGCCATAAATTATCGATAGCATTATCGATCAGCCGGGTGCGGTCATACACAGTGGTAATTTCGATACCGGCCGGCAGTGAGCTCTTTAAACGCTCAATACGCTGTTTAACGCCGGCAATGGTCGCCTTGGCATTTTCGCCAAAGCGCATTAACACAATGCCGCCAACCACTTCACCATCACCGTTCAGCTCGGCAATACCGCGACGCATCTGCGGGCCGGTGCTGATGCTGGCAACATCTTTCAGTAATAACGGCACGCCGGCACTATCGATACCCAGCGGAATATTTTCCAGATCGGCAATGCTGCGTATAAAACCGGTCGCGCGCAGCATGGTTTCCGCTTCGGCCATTTCAATCACCGAGGCACCGCTTTCCTGATTCGATAACTGCAGCGCATTCACCACCAGCGACAGCGGAATTTTATGCGCCGCCAGCGCCACCGGATCGAGCTGAATCTGGTATTGCTTCACCATGCCGCCTAATGGCGCAATTTCGGCAACACCGGGCAGACTCTGTAATTCGAATTTTAAAAACCAGTCCTGATAAGCGCGCAGATCCGCCAGCGAATGCTGACCAGAAGGGTCACTCAGAGCATAAATAAATACCCAGCCGACACCGGTCGCGTCCGGGCCTAACTGCGGCCGCGCCGCTTCCGGCAAGCTGGGCGCAATCTGGCTTAAATACTCCAGCACACGTGAACGCGCCCAGTACAGATCGGTGTCGTCATTAAAAATAACGTACACATAGGAATCGCCGAAAAAAGAAAAACCGCGCACGGTTTCTGCACCCGGCACCGACATTAATGCCGAGGTCAGCGGATAGGTTACCTGCTCCTGCACAACCTCAGGTGCCTGGCCGGGGTAACTGGTTTTAACAATCACCTGCACGTCGGATAAATCGGGAATAGCATCCACCGGGGTACGCGATAAGGCGTAAAAACCGCCACCAACCAGCATCAGACTGAGCAGCAGCACCAGCAGGCGGTTGCGTACCGACCAATCAATGATGGCTGTGATCATGCATCACCTCCGCTGGCTGGTTATCGCTTTCCATCTGCTCATGATTCATCTGTGAATGATCCATGTTCGAATAGTCCATGTTCGAATAGTCCATGTTCGAATGATCCATGTTCGAATGATCCATGTTCGAATGATCCATGTTCGAATGATCCATATTCGAGTGATCCATATTCGAGTGATCCATATTCGAATGATCCATATTCGAGTGATCCATATTCGAGTGATCCATATTCGAGTGATCCATATTCGAATGATCCATCTGCGAATGATCCATCTGCGAATGATCCATCTGCGAGTGATCCATATTCGAGTGATCCATATTCGAATGATCCATGTTCGAATGATCCATGTTCGAATGATCCATGTTCGAATGATCCATCTGCGAATGATCCACTGCATCGTCAAAACGGCTCAGGTCGGCACCGATGGCCGATTCCGAATCCAGCATAAACTGCGCACTGGTCACCACCTGCTGGCCTTCTTTCAGGCCACGCAGAATTTCGACGCTATCCTGTCCGGTACGGCCAACCATAACCGCCTGAGAGCGGAAGCGGCCATCACCCAAAGCCAGCACGACCCGTGGCTGTACGCCGTCATCAATCAGGGCGTTACGCGGCACCTGCAGTACCGGTTCACTCTGTTTCTGCAGTTGTGCCTGGGCAAAATCCCCCGGGCGCCAGTTACCGCTCTGGTTATCCAGCTGCAGGCGCACCGTCTGGCTGCGCAGCTCGCTGTTCAGCAGTGGGTACACACTGTCGGCCATAAGCTCGGCCGACACCCCGTCACGCCGTTGCAGCACAACCCGATCACCAGCGCTGAGCCAGCCGGCCAGCGACCCCGGCAAACGCACGTCCACCCACAGGCGGCTTAGATCCGCGATCCGTAATAACGCCTGCTCCGGCATTACCCGTGCTCCCGGCATCAGATTCAGCTGGGTAATCACACCATCCTGCGGCGCCACGATCGCCACCTGCTGGCGCACCTTGCGATCGCGGCGCAGCTGCTGCAGCCAGCCGGCATCCACACCCAGTGCTAACAGACGGCTCTCCGCCGCGCGGATCAGCGCTGGCTGACGGGCTTCCAGTGCGCCCAAAAGTTCTTCCTGTGCGCTGATAATGCGCGGGCTGTAGAACTCAAACAGCGTCTGTCCGGCGCTGACGCGCTCGCCCACGGCAAACACCTGCTGGCGGCTGATCCAGCCTTCGCTGCGCACCTGGATCTGCTGTTCGTACTGCGGATTCACCTGAATTTCCGCCAGTGCCAGCGCCTGCTGCACCAGCGGCACCCGCTCTGCTGCAGCGCTCTGTACGCCCAGATTCTGTTCTACCGCAGGACTGATGCGGATGGTGCCCGGCGCGTCTTCGGCACCGCTGTTGTCATCGGCGTAGACCGGCACCAGTTCCATCCCCATCGGCGACAGGCCGGGTTCAGGGCGGCGATAGTTAGGGTCCATCGGCGCAACCCAGTAAAGTGGCTGCGGTTCAGCACTGGCCTGTGTTTCTGCCGCTTCTGTTTGTGGTTGCTGTACCGACATCAGGCCGGCGCCGAGACCGGTACCTACTGCCAGAGCCAGTAATAACGGCCATTGTTGTTTCATTGTCATATCGTTTTATTCCTGTTCAGTACCGTGGCCGGATGTCATGCCTGGCTGCGCAGCAGAGGCGGCAGGCGACGGTGCAGAAAATCCGGGGGCATAAAATTCAAGGCGGATTGCGGTTTTGTGCAGTTCACGCAAAAGGTTAAGGCGTTCGATATCGCCGTTGAGGCGCTCCATCACCGCACGGATCACATCGTTAAAGTCATCTCTGTCCTGGCCGTAGCTGTTCTTTACCGCCTGTAGCTGGCGGCTGATCTGCGGCAACAGAGTCTGATCGTAAAATTCCAGCCGCTGGCGCTGCAGCTGATACTGAGCCCATTCGTTACGTACTGCGCTGAGCAGCTGGCGTAACAACAGCTGCTGCCGGGTTTGTTCGGCTTCGCGGCGGCGTACACTGGCGGCCACCTTGCGCTCGTTGCGTTCGCCATTGAACAACGGCAGGTCGACGCTGACACCAACGGAAACAAAATCCGCACGGTCGTTACCCATCGCATCATCGCCGCGATAGCCATAGCTGGCCTGAATGCCCCACTGCGCTTTGTCTTCCTGACGCGCCAGCTCGATATCAGCGGCGGCGCTGGCGACGCGGTTTTCGGTCTGTGCCCACAGCGGGTGCTGCATCAGCACGGCAGCTAACGCCTGATCGTCAGGCATTGCATTTACCAGCTCTGCTGCGGGCTCAAAGCGGGGAGCATCCTCCAGCGCCAGAGCCGTCACCGCCTCACCCGGCGGCAGCCATTCATTCAGACGCTGACGCGCAGCCTGATACTGTTGCTGCAGATTCAGCAGGCGCTCACGGATACGCTGGGTTTCAAGTTCAACGCGCAGCAAATCCTGTTGCTGTGGTCCGCTGTCAGCATTCAGCCCGCTGGCATTACGGTAACGGCGGTTCAGTACGGCGGCCTGCTGCTGCAGGTGCTGCAGGTGTTCGGCGGTCAGCTTTTCGGCCGCCTGAGCACGGGCGGCTTCCAGCCATAACAGTGATACTTCACGGCGTAACTCACGCGCACGCAGCGCCTGATTTTCACGGCTGAGGCCGGCCATCAGACTTTGCTTCTGCGCCTGCAGATCAAGGCTGTCACCGCGCGGCAGCATCTGGCTGATACCCAGCTGGATCTGGGTCATGGGTTCCTGCTCAAACGACCAGGAGTCGGTAGGAAGATTCTGCGCATTCAGCGCGATTTTCGGATTAGGCCAGTAGCGGCTGGCGGCGCTGTCCTGGCGATAGGCCTGCTCCAGCTGACGCTGACTGCGCAGTGCCGGGTCCGACTGCAGCGCATACTCGCGCGTCTGCGCCAGACTCAGGACCGGCTCCGTGGCCAGTACCCTGAGCGCAGGCCAGCACAGCAGCACAAACACAATGGCCTGCGCAGCGGGGTGGCGGCCGGTAAAAAACGACATCATGGAAATGCTCCACTTTCAGCAAATCAAAAAGACACAAAGATAGGGGGCTGTTACCACCAATACCTGTGCGGTTCTGTAGCAATGATTCAGCTGAAAATGGGGGGACGTTGCGGCAGGGCCAGCACCACGGCAGCAGCCGGGCGTGGGTCGTAGCGGGAAAAACTCTGCTGTTTGCTGCGTATGGCACGCGGCATGTCCAGCGTCATAGCAAAAGAAGAACAGGCACCGGCACAGCAGGGGCAGGATGCATCACAGTCGGCCATCGTGGCGCTACTATGTGTACCGGTGTGCATACTGCTGTTGTCTGAAACGTGCTGAGCGTCGCCGCTCATATCGTTCATCGGCATCATATCGTGGCAGGCAGACATGGTATGCATTACTGCCGGCGCCTGAGAGTCTCCGCCCGCCGTCATCTGTACCAGCTCATTCTGCGCTGCCATTTGCCAGAGCATCAGAGCCTGACTGTTGGCACTCAGCACTACTCCAAACACCAACGACAGCACCAGCAGCCCCTGAAGAGGGCCGCGCAGCCGGCGGTTAATGGATGAAAGGCTCAGTGTCAGCAAGTTTCTGCCCTGTATTGATCAGAAGTACGAAAACCAAGATACAACATTATGCGTTTTTGCCACGCCAAGAACATAGGCATAACTCAATAACGCCATAAAAAATGCACTGCGGCTGGCGCGCTTGATCGCGGCGGTGCCAAAACCGATGTACAGCAGCAGACCAATCACTTTACCGGTCAGCCAGGCATCGGTCAGCGGGTACTGAGCAATGCGGATACACAGCATGATGGCAAACACCAGCAGCAGGGTATCGAGCACATGAGGCAGTATTTTCAGCAGTTTGTTCCGGCGCCATACCGGCGCGAAATAAAACAGCATAAAGCGGCCGGCAAACAGCAGGACGGTTAAATAGGCCAGGCCTGCGTGCGAGTGTTTCAGTACAGAGTAATCCACGGCAATCTCCGTTATCGCAGCCGTTACCTGCCCGGAATCGGCAGAGGCTGGCAGCGGTCTGATAAAAAAGTGGCGGCGAGCATAGCAAGAAGTGTCCGACGATTCACCCGCACAGCCAAAGACCGAACCGATATGGCCCGATGGGCAACACAGAGCAAGCAGAAATCGCGCGCGTCTGGCAGGCTGTTGATTTTCGTTTTCAAGGCAGTCAATGCAAGGTAAAAACCGGCGAAAAAGCGCAGTTTACAGGTCGTAAATGAGCATTTTGAGTCGGTTTTTAACACTGCAGTGGCAACGCAGATAGAAAATCAACAGCCTGCTAGACCTCAAGCCAGAAGGTTACCGGGCCATCATTCGTGAGGGACACTTTCATATCGGCGCCAAAGCGGCCGCTGGCGGTGGTTACCTGTAACGCGGCCTGCTGCAGAAAATAGCGGTATAACTCATCCGCCAGCTCCGGCGCTGCGGCGCGGGAAAAACCAGGGCGGGTGCCTTTGCCGGTATCAGCCGCCAACGTGAACTGCGACACCACCAGCAACTCATAACCACAATCAAGCAGGCTGCGGTTCATACGCCCCTGCTCGTCGGCAAAAATACGGTAGTTCAGTACTTTATTCAGCAGCTTATCAGCACTGGCGCTGCTGTCGTCACGCTGTACACCAAGCAATAACAGAATGCCTTCACCGATGGCACCAGTGCTTTCGCCATCCACCACCACGCTGGCGTTGCTGACGCGCTGAATCAATCCGATCATACAAACCCTGCCCTGCAAACAAAGGCGCAGAGAATAACCGCTCAGCCTGCGCGCGCAAACCTGCACGCGCTGGCGTCAGTGACGGCTGATGGCGTGCAGACGCTGCGCCACGGCGGTGTAATCACGGCTCATATCATTCAGATGGCTGGCATCCTGTGCATTCTGCTCCGACAAATTGCGGATACGCTCGGCCAGCTGATGAATTTCCTGCGCAACCCGCGTCTGTTCATCCACGGCGGTGGCAATGGTCGCCGTGCGGCCCTCAATATTACTGAAAGCGCTGACAATATCGGCAAAGCTGTCGCGCGCTTCCTGCGCCCGTTCGATTGACTGACGCGACAGCTCACGGCTGTTTTCAATCACCTGCACACCAGAGCCTGCGGCCTGCTGCAGCTGGGTGATCATCTGTTCGATCTCGCTGGCGGAGGCCTGGGTTTTACCGGCCAGAGTACGTACCTCATCGGCCACCACGGCAAAACCTCGCCCCTGCTCGCCGGCCCGGGCCGCCTCAATAGCAGCGTTCAGCGCCAGCAGGTTGGTCTGTTCAGAAATCGCCTTAATCACCGCCAGTACGGCTCCGACCTGCTGCGAATCGGTGGCCAGACGTTCAATCACCTGCGAAGCATTGCTCAGCGCATCGGCCAGCCGGCCAATGGCTTCGCTGTTTTCGGTGACCACCCGCTGCCCCTGATCAACCACGGTGCGCGCTTCGCTGGCGGTCTGCGCGGCGGTGGCGGTGTTCTGGGCCACCTCTTTGGCGCTGGAGGCCATTTCGCTAACGGCGGTTGCCAGAGTGTTGTTTTCATCCAGCTGGGCATGGGCGCGGCGGGTCAGGGTATCGCTGAGACCGTTCAGACCATCGGCACCTGTGCGGATACCTTCGGCTTCGGTGCTGATGTTACGGAGGATGCCGCCCAGATAATCAGCGTAATCATTTACCGCCTGACGTAAGCGCCCGACTTCGTCATCACGGCTGACGGTAAGACGGGTACTGATCTGACCGTTAACCAGACTGCGGACCTGCGCCGTGGTTTCTTCCAGCCAGCCGATAATCTGCCGGCCAAAGACAATCATCACCAGCACAAACAGCAGAATCAGCGGAACCAGACTGGAATACAGCATCAGCGACAGTGCACTCATGGTCTGCAGAGCAACGCTCTGCGGCAACAGCATGCCCACCTGCCAATGCTGTTCCTCCAGACTGCTCAGAACCAGCAAAGCCTCGTCGTCCGGCACCACGCCGGCAGGTACCGCAACGCCACTGCGGCCGGCACTCAGCAGTGTTTTCAGCGGTGCCAGACTGCGGTCTTTGGAGGCCAGTTCATCCAGTGTTTTCATGTTCAGAGACTGCGCGCGCAGACCCGGTGCAGCGACCACGGTACCGGTCTGATCAACCACGAAGGGATAAGCCTGAGCAATTTCGCGATGCCCCTGCAGTAATTTGCCCAGACCGCTGAGCATCAGATCGATAGTGGCAACACCCCAGAATTCTCCCTGACGACGAATAGCCACGGTACAGGTGACCATTGGCGTGCCGGATACCGGATCGGCATAGGCTTCCGACCAGGCACACTGCCCCGGCGCCAGCGTGCGCCCGATGCTGTACCAGCCCTCGTTGTGATAACCCGACCCGGCCGGATCGTTATAATCGTTCAGCAGTTGCAGACGCCCCTGACTGTCACGCGCCCAGAACAGCGACGCACGCTCCCGCGCCGGGTCCAGACGTTGCGGCTCTGGCCAGATACCGCCACCGGCAATGGCACCATTACCAAATTCGTCCACCAGATCGCGTAAATGAGTAATAAATGTTGTCTCATCCAATGGCAGTGTTGCACCCAGTGCCGCCATACTGCGCGTCAGTGATGCTGTGGCCTGCAGTACGCCATGGATTTCGGCAGCAATGCCCTCGACCCGCAGCTGCGCACTATCCTGCGCTTGCTGATACAAACGTGGCTCGGCAAGATAGTGGGTAAGAAGGTAGATACAGAGAACAGCGCCCAGCAGCAAAGATGCACCGGCCAGCCAGAGTTGTTTACGAATTAACATAGAATACGCCCGGAAGGTGATTATTTTCAGTCTAGTGAGAATTCCTGACTCTTCCGGATAACCACCCTCAGCACAGCAGGATTACCATGACAAAGAAGACACTGATGTCACTCATTCTTTTATTAACAGCCTGCACCAGTCTGGCGACCGAGGTGTACATCAGCCGCGACGCTAACGGTAACGTCATCTTCAGTGATAAGCCGGGACAGAACTCCGAAAAACATGCGGTAAAAGAGCTGCCGTCCATTCCAGCCTATGTGCCTCCTCCCAGTGCGCACCAACCAGCCAAGGTGAACGAACCCAGCTTTAACTACACCAGTCTGAGTATCATTACACCAAGCAATGGTCAGGATATTCCGACCGGTTTCGCCGGTAATGTTGAGGTGTCCGGCGTACTCAGTCCCGGCCTGCGCGAGGCCGACACACTTTATCTGCTGGATAACGGCGAAGTGTTACGTCAGGGACGCCAGACATCCTTCCAGCTCACCAACCTCAGCCGTGGCGAGCATGGCCTGCAACTGGTCGTGCGTGACAAAGCCGGCAACACCATTATCAGCAGTAACTTGGTGACCATTTATGTTCAGCGCGCTTCGGTTCTGAACCGTTCAAGCCGCTAAGGCCTGCTAACGCGGCCTGCACAGGCCTTAAAACCAAAGCACCAAATTCGAGCACAAAAATACTGCGAAGCACTGTTTTTGTGCGCTTAATTCTCCTGTATGTTCGTTCATGTTCGACTTAGCAACATGAATCGCCTACCCCGGCGCTAATATTGTGCATCCCTCCCATGACCTCTGATATATGGCTCAGTTTTTGCTGAAAGCCAGTTGCACAATGTTTTAGCGGCCTGACAGATGGCCACGACTGCCCTCTGGATAAGTACTGGTGGTGCGGTCTGACCCACGCCTCACGCGGCGTTTTTACAGGCAGCAAACGGAGACAAGCATGCTGGCCAGCCCGATTATCAATCAACGCTTACTGGAACACCTGAATACCGGTGTCCTGCTGCTGGACGCCGATCTGACCGTTCTTTATATGAACCCCGCAGCCGAAGCCCTGCTGGAAATGAGTGGCAAGCGCTGTCTGGGCGTGCCCTTTTTTGAACTGGCCATCGAATCTGAAGAAGCGACCAGCGCGCTGGAGCAGGCGATTATTACCGGCCACTCCTATACCAAACGTGAAGCCACTATTCAGCTGCACAATCAGCAACAAATGACGCTGGATTACAGTGTCAGCCCGGTATCCCATCCGGAAAGCCGCCTGCCTTCGCTGCTGATCGAGCTGCAGGGGCGTGACCGGCTGATGCGCATCAGCCGCGAAGAGCAGCTGATCGCCAAACAGGAAACCACCCGCTCTTTGGTTCGCGGGCTGGCCCACGAAATTAAGAACCCTCTCGGTGGTATCCGCGGTGCCGCGCAACTGCTGGAGCGTGAATTACCTTCGGCCGAGCTGAAGGAATACACCAACATCATTATCGAAGAAGCCGACCGCCTGCGTGATCTGGTCGACCGTCTGCTCGGCCCGCGCCAGATTCCGAAACAGGAACAGGTTAATATTCACGAAGTGCTGGAACGTGTCTGCCAGCTGATCGATGTTGAATCGGCCGGCCGCATCAATATTGAGCGCGATTACGATCCATCCATTCCGGAGCTTGAGGCCGACAAAGGTCAGCTGATTCAGGCCCTGCTGAATATCTGCCGCAACGCCATGCAGGCAATGCTCGAAGCCCAGCCGCCACTGGCACAGCCACAACTGAGTTTACGCACCCGCACCGTGCGCCAGTTTACCATTGGCCATCATCGTCACCGTCTGGTCGCACAGATCGATATCAGCGACAACGGCCCGGGCATTCCCGAAGAATTACGCGAAAATCTTTTCTACCCGATGGTCAGCGGCCGCGCCGACGGCACCGGCCTGGGATTATCGATTTCGCAATCCATTATCAATCAGAAGAACGGCATCATTGAGTTTGTCAGTGATGCCAGTAAAACCGTCTTCTCTATTTATTTACCTCTGGAATAACTATGAGCACTGTCTGGATTATCGACGACGACAAATCAATCCGCTGGGTTCTGGAAAAAGCTCTGGAACAGGCCAATATCACCACCCGCGTCTTTGAACAGGCGGAGCCAGCACTGGCAGCGTTAAAGCGAGAACATCCGGATGCCATTATTTCCGATATCCGGATGCCCGGCATGGATGGTCTGGCGTTATTACGTCATGCTCATGAAGCTCACCCGGATTTACCGGTGATTATTATGACCGCCCATTCCGACCTGGAAAGCGCGGTATCGTCCTATCAGCAGGGTGCGTTTGAATACTTACCCAAGCCATTCGATGTGGATGAAGCAGTCAGCCTGATTCATCGTGCGATTGCACACTTCGCTGAATTAAATGCCAATGCGCCGCAAAGCGAAGAAGAAACCGAAGAGCATGAAATTATTGGCGAAGCGCCGGCCATGCAGGAAGTTTTCCGTGCCATTGGCCGCCTGTCGCAATCCAATATTACCGTATTAATTAACGGTGAATCCGGTACCGGTAAAGAACTGGTTGCCCATGCCCTGCATAAACACAGCCCACGTTCGGCGCAGCCGTTTATTGCCCTGAATATGGCGGCTATTCCCAAAGACCTGATCGAATCAGAATTATTCGGCCACGAAAAAGGCTCCTTTACCGGCGCCGGCGGTCAGCGTCGCGGACGCTTTGAACAGGCTAATGGCGGTACTTTATTTCTCGACGAAATCGGTGATATGCCGGCCGATACCCAGACCCGTTTATTGCGTGTGCTGGCCGACGGTGAATTTTACCGCGTAGGTGGCACCACGCCGGTCAAAGTGAATGTACGGATTATTGCCGCAACTCACCAGAACCTTGAAGGCCTGGTTAAAGAAGGACGTTTCCGTGAGGATTTATTCCACCGCCTTAACGTTATCCGTATTCATCTGCCACGTCTGGCGGATCGTCGTGAAGATATTCCGAAGTTACTGTCACACTTTTTAAAGCGTGCCGCCGAAGAGCTGGAAGTCGAAGCCAAAACCCTGCGCAGTGAAACCGAAGATTATTTAAGCTCGCTTGACTGGCCGGGTAACGTGCGTCAGCTGGAAAATACCTGCCGCTGGATTACCGTTATGGCGTCCGGCCGTGAAGTATTAATCAGCGATCTGCCTCCGGAACTTTTGGAACAGCAAGGCAGTATTCATACCTCCGGCAACTGGGAACAGGCTTTACGCTACTGGGCAGATCAGCAACTGGCCAACGGTGTTACCAATTTGCTGGATACCGCCGTACCGGTGTTTGAACGCATTATGATTGAAACGGCACTTAAGCATACCGCCGGACGCCGTCGTGATGCCGCCAACCTGCTGGGCTGGGGACGCAATACGCTGACCCGTAAAATCAAAGAACTGAATATGGATGGCCACGGTTCTGATGATGACGATGACAGCGACGAATAACGTCTCTTTGCAGTCAGGCCTCAGGGCCTGACTTCGCGCCAGTAAATCACCCGGTCATGGCCACGGTAAATACCAAAGGTGGCCGTCGCCTGCGGATCGTCCAGCGAACCATTATTATCAAAATCATCCTGCAGCCATACAGGCACATTAAAGCCAACCGTTGCCGTGCCGGTATCCGGTGTACCGGCGTGTAAAACCGGTGCCTGCAGTAACACCGCATCCGTATTACGGCCACTGATTAACGTACGACTATTACCCAGCACACTGGTCAGCGTTGACGGCAAGACACTGGCATCAACGCTGCTGTCGTAACTCCAGCAGCTGTCATCGCTGTTCAGCACAAAGCGTCCGCCAGAAAAATATTCTGCCCGTGCCGGTATCCGCAGAGTTTGCGTTTCCGGGCCGTAGCTGTCTTCCAGCCATAAACGCCCGTAACGCAGCTCAAAACCAGAAGAAATATTAAGCGTTAATGAACCAGTCATATTAACCTCATCGGTATCTTTAAAATCGCTCAAGGTTAAAATCGGCTTCGGTTGAAAAGGGGACACTTTTGCTCTTAGTTCTTTACTGTAGGTAAAGGTATCATTCAGCACATCAAGGGTATAATTCAGAATACCTGCCGAAGCGGTAGTCAGGTTTCCGGCATTAATCACCGCTGACAGCGAAACAGGCAAACCATCATTGGCCAACGCACTACTGTCTGTGGCCGGCAGAGAAAATATGGCCGGGTTCAGCGGTAATTTCATAAACCCAGTCTGGGTATAATTCTGCGTCAGATTATTCAGCGCATTCCGGGCCTGAATTTCCAGCACTGGGGCAAGATCCCAGTGAATATCCTGGCCGCTGTAAGCAAAACCAGAAGCCGTACTGCAATAGGGCTGCAACTGTCCGGCGACCAGTTCAGTGACGTTAAAATGATGTGGATAAAAACGTCCGGTCGGAGTACTGACCGCCGCTGATAATGTTAGGCCATGATAATTACTGCCCGGTGTTAAGCGGATATTAAATACACCGACTTCTGATACATTCGCTGCCAGAATGTTTTTATTATCCGTGGCGGCACTGTGATTATATTGCGCCGGATTTAATACAGCATTAACGCCTGCCGAAGGGGCAACCAACTCCGTACTCAGAGTCATATTATTCATTGCAAAGCTTGGGGTTGGTGTATTGTTACAAAAATCAGAATCACTAGCCGTCTGCCAGCCGGCGGCGGAAATATTCAGATTAAAATTATCTCCGGCTTTGGCGAAGGCATCACAGTCACTATAGACAGGAAGACCACATTCACCATTGTTGCCATTATTGTCATCTGCCTGAATACAGAAGCCCGCCGGGTAACTGACAAAACGGTCGTTGCCGCTCATGGTTAATCCGCTTTCCGTTCCCGTTCCGCTGTATTGCACGTTCAGCTGCATCAGCCCGGCATCGGCATAGTTAATCGTCAGCGGAGTCTGTCCATTGGCATCAAAACTCAATGTTAAGGTTACTTCTGGTGCAGAAATATCGGCGATATTATTTCCGTTAACACTGACCGGCCAGGACACAACACGGGAAGTATTATCAGGGTCAATATATTGTGAGCTGAAAGCAATATCGCGACTGACACTAGCAAATCCTGGCACACAGGCCCTGGTTACATCGTCTTTTTTAACGGCTTTCAGCAATACATCACTGGCACCAAGCCCTGCGGGAAAATCCGGAATATCCAGCACAAAACCAGAGTCTGCAAAGGTCATACTGCAGTTGGTCGATAATGCTCCACCATCACGCGAGCAAAGATTAGACGTAAACGCCTGCGATACCGGTACCGATGACAACACCTGAAGATTAACCGTTGCCGCCGTATTCTGGCGTAAAGAAAGCGTGGCAGAACCACCACTGAAGGTTTGTACATCGCCCCCTTCCCAACCGGAAGGGCCAAGTGTAACGGTCACCGGATCGGTATATAAACTGGAACAGCTGGCATTGGCGCAGGCTTTAATCTCTACTTCCTGTGGAGAACAGGTCAGCGCACTGCTGGCGTAGCTCATTTCAAAATGATGAACGATGGGGCCAATCGGATTAATGGTATTGGCACACACCCTTAGCAGATCTATTTCGTGATAATTACTGGAGGCTCCGGTTGATCCTGTAAATGAGAGTAATAAATTCTGTGGAATCGTCGCCTGGCCATTCAGGTTCGCAACATTAACCGGCGCGACCAGGGGTACAAAACCAGCGCCACTGTCGCGCTCGACACTGACGATGGACTGCCCGGCGATACGGGAATCAATAACAAAACGATAACGGTGAGCCGGGCCACCAGCTGAGGATGTTGGCCGTTGATCCACTCCCGGAGATAAGCTGCTGGTGCCGGTCAGATAACGATAGCCACTGCTGCCACTGCCCGAACCACGAATGGTTACGCTGTCTGGTCTGGCACCCGGCCCCCCAATCCGGCCTTCGGTCGGATTGGAAAAGTTTCCGTACTCATCCAGACCAATCCCCAGCCAGCCACCGGCAAAACCGGGGTCACCATTATCCCGCTGGGCATACCCCAAAGAACCACCAAAACTACCGGACTGCGGGGTAATGGTGGCATCGGAGAAGACCACCGAAATACCGTCAGCACCGGTACCAAAAAAGGAAGTTGACCAGGCGTAATGGGTGAATTCAATCACCACTATATTATCTGCCGCCGGAAATAAACGCTGTAATGTCGATGCTGTGGATTGGTAGGTAACATCCTGCGTCAGACGCAGACGGTTATTCACTAATGAGGGTGTAAAACCACCGGCCACCGCTGATGTGATCCAGTCGCTGCCATTGCCGGTGCGATCAAAATCATCATTAAAACAGGTTAAAGCAGCACTGTCTGAGGTGATACGCAGGTCATCCAGATGGAAGTAATCATTTCCTCCGCTGTTGCCGCCGGTCTGGCGAAAACGGAACTGAAAATTACTGCTCAGTGCCCCGGAAGGGAGAGCAAAAATACTGTTACCGCTCGCACCCGCGGTACCATTTCCGCTAATAGTTTCCAGTGGCGTCCAGCCTCCGGAACCGGTACGGAATTCTGCAACCAGATCCTCGCCGATATCAGGATCTTCGCTGAAAGAATCAGCTCCCCGCCGCCACCAGTATTCAAGAGTAACGCCGCTGTACACACTTAAATCCAGGGTTTTTAGCTGTACATTGACCACACCACTGCTGGTATAGAGTGAGCGCGTCGGACTACTGGCTGTCGCAGAAGAAATTCCGGTATCACCACCAGAAGACGTCGTCACACTCCAGTCGCTACCAAGAAAATTGCGCTCAAAATCGTCGCAGAAAATAATATTACTGCCGCCACAATAACCTGCAGTTTCCGTCAGTTTGACGTCATCGATATGCCAATAGTCGTTATCCGGACCATTTCCCCGGTCAAACTGAAAGCGGACGCGTAAACCGGTATACATAGCCGCTTCGGGTAATTCGTATTCAGCCAGCCCTGATTCTCCGGGAGTACCATTACCGTCAAAGCGCTCCAGCTCTACCCAGGTAGTATTATTTAATAAAATCTGTACTGTCAGATCTTCATTACTGTCAGGGTCTTCACTGAAACTGTCATCGCCACGCCGCCACCAGAAGGATAACGTAGCACCGGCTTTACCCGCCAAATCAAACGCCAGCGTATCGACCGTTACCGTATCCCAACGCAGGAATAAACTGCGGGAAGGTGAATTTGCTGTTGCATTGCTGATGCCGGTGTTCGTGCCGCTGCTGGCAGCCCAATTGCCACCAAGATTGGTACGTTCAAAATCATCACTGAAAATAACATCGCCGGGAGCAGCATAAACTCCGGCACTGCACAGTAAAAAAAACAGCCGTAAAATAATCTGCATTATTTCACTCTCACTTCAGTGGTACGTTGTGCGCTGTCAGTGCCACTGCCACAAGTTCCCGTCGAGGTCAGCGTAAAATATACCTCACTGTCAACCGTAACCGGCTGGCATTCAACACGAACACTGCAGTTGCTCAATCCGTACAAAGAATTCGTTGAAGAAAAATCATGAGCATAGAACGGTACTGATGCACAGCTTCTGCCTGCACTCCCATCCGGAGGCAGAAGTAAATTAAGGCTGAGCTGTAACCCGGATTCGGCCGCATAAAACGCACGCTGCGACTGTAACTGCAGGCTGCTGCCCTCACTGCTGCTTTGCTGTAATTGCGCCATAGCAGCGATAACCAATGCCAGCACCGTGATTACAAACACAGCCATTGGTAAGCCAAAACCCGACTGCCTGGCCGTTATTCGGGCATTTAATATTCGCTCAGGGCACATTACGGAGCTGTACCTCCTGTGTTTGTTGCAACTGGTCATCAGAGGATGGGTTTTCCAGAATATAAGAAAAGGCAACCAGACCATTGCGCCGCAGTGTCGGGGGTAAATAACGGAAATTCAGCGAGTTATTTTGCAGGGGATAAGCCAGAACATCCCGCCCGGCGGCCTGTGATGCTGGCAGCGACGACTCCAGCGAACTGATGGCGGCGATAAATCCATAATTACGGAAATGATAAAGAAAGCTGCCCTGCTGACAAACCGCTTCCGGCGTAGCAACCAGATAAAAGCGTCTGACAGGCGAATCCGATAAAAATTCGTGAGCTGACGACAGGCTTACCGTTACCGCAGCAGTGCCAGCCGGCAAGGTAGCAATGGCCTGCGTTAATGCGCCACTGGCAGACGGACTGTAAAGTTCGTTCTGATTGATAGGATAAATAACTGCGTAGCCACTGTTAACTTCTGATGCCGAAACCGGCACGGCGGTAAAATCGGTAATTGCCATATCCAGGGCAAGACTTGTGTAAACAGAGGCAACCTTGACCGGAATAAACTCAATACAGCGGCCATTGGCTGTTACCCGGATACTCCCGGGCAACGCCGGGCGTAATAACCGGCTGATCTTTTCATTGATGACACTGCCTGTTGCAGCCAACTGCTGGCGCGCGCCACTGTCGAGCAGCATGCGACCACTCTCGCTGATAAAACGTACAGAAATAATGGCCAGAACACTGCCGATAACAAGTACAATCAGCAATTCAATCAGAGTAAACGCCTGTAATCTTGATCTGGCCGGAAGCAGCATCAGAAATTACCTTTATAAGCGGTAAAACGGCTTACCTGCCCATTGGGTGCCATAATACTCAGATCAATTCTTTTTGCGCCTTCAGCATTAATGCCCAAAGAATTATCGCAATGAACCTCAATGCTGACGCTATAGCCGTTATACAAACCTGCCAGGCTCTGGTCCATTAATGCCGGATCTTCGGCATTAATACCGTTGTAGTCATCCACATCATCGTATTGAGCACGGCTTTCGCCATCATCGGTGATACGACATACGCCATTATAAGGTGGTACACCGGCAGGCCCGGTTGTTTCGTCAAACTGACGAGCGAGTATTTCATCCAGATAAATTTGCGCCAGATTGGTTACACGGCTTTGCAACAGCGCATCAACACTACGGCCGGATAGCAGCGAAAATACCCGCAAGCTACCCACCAGTGCCACGCTGATAATAATCAGCATGATCACCAGCTCGACCAATGTCAGTCCCTGTTGCCTGTTCATATTATCGCGCCTGAAATATTAGGGCCTGTTAACACTGAAACTACCTTCTAAGTTTAGCTGATCAGGGCTGACAGGTTGCCGGATAAGCAAAACCACTGGCAGCCAGGCACAATGGATGAGTCGTTTCGGAGGAGAAGACAAACTGATAGTTGCTGCCTACAGAGGTATCGCTGGCAAAGGTAAAGCTGCTGGTCTGACCATTGCTGAAGGCCGAGCCATTAAGGCTGAGAGTAGCGTTATGACGGGGAGCCTGACGCTCCTTAAATGACACCGTTCCCTGACTGAGATTAAACCGCCAGTTCGCATTGTCCTGCATCACGCTAAGAACAACCGCAGAATTACTGGTATTGGCTAGTGCACGCTGCTGGGCCAGTAAAATCATAGCCTGTAATTGATCACGCGCACTTAACGCAGAAAAACTATCCGGGCGGGCAAAAAGACTGCTGCCAATCGCACTGAGCACCCCCAGCAGAACCAGTACCATCACCAGTTCTACCAGGGTAAAGCCCGAGACATGCGGCTTCATTGCAGAAGCGGATTAGCAACCACTGGCAGTAACCACGACTACCGGAGAGGCGGTAATAGGGGCGGTATTATCGGTTGCTGCAGTTGCTGCGGTATAGGCAGCGGTGCAGTTTGCACGCAAAGTATATGTCAGGGTACTGCCACCTGTTGCACCACCACCGCTGACCACATAATCCACAGTGCCAGCATCAAAAGCAGCCTGAAGACCCGCCGAAACCTGAGCAGCTACCGTAATACCGGCGGCATCGGCAGTCGGATAACCGTTCACCATAGTAATGGCACTGCCTTCCAGTGTAACGCTGGCGCCCAGCGCTGCCCCATTCGCCAGTTGCTGAGCGTGGGCAATATTTGCTGCCGAGCGCAGTGCACCTGCCAGCGCATTAACACTGGCCGTACGCGCGTCACCGCCAAAATCTGCGAAGCGGGGCAAAGCAAAAGCCGACAGCACGCCGAGAATCACAATTACCATGATCAGTTCGATCAGTGTAAAACCTGCTTGTTTCTTCATATTCCGACTCCTGCTTGCTTATCGGATAAACCAAGTGACCCGGCCATTGGCCGCGTTATATTCAATGTAAGACTGACTTCCGTTTTCTTCCTGCCCGCCGGCGTCTTTGCCTGCGGTTTTTCCACTGTTTGCCGCCGTTACTTTTACGTAGCGACAAACACCGGAGATCCAATACACACGATAGCTGTCTGCCGGCGCGTGCTCATAAGCGGTATACAACGGTGGTACCGGGTCCTGCAGCAATGCCCGCCAAAGGCGGATACAAGGTGCTGTTGCGGCCACCACATCTGACGATACCGGCGTATTCTGCTGTTCATCAAAACCCGCGTCCGCTGAGGTTACTGCTGCATCCACCGGCCAGCCGGAAACCGATACAGCAATATCATTACGTCCAAAACCGCTCAGCTGTTCGACAGCTCCGGGCTGACCATCCAGAAACCAACGTTCATGCACTTTCATGACGGCTGCTTTTAAGCTACTTCCCTGGGCAATAACTTCTGCCCTTCTGGCATCATCCAGCAAACGGTTATAACGCGGTAACAACAGTGCAGGCAGTAGTGCCAACAGAGCGACCGCCGCCGCAAATTCCAGTTTGGTATAAGCATGTAAAGAACAGATGCGGCCATCATTCATAAGCCTACTGAAACCTTAGCTCAGTGATTTTTTTTTGCCGTTTATATTTACGAAACAAAACATAAATCCGCCTGTTTTCAGTGATTTAATGCGCCGGATCAAAGAATCCTAACGCCCTGTCGCCACACGGCTGAGATCCCAGATAGGCAGGAAAACCCCCAACGCCAGAACCAGCACCATTAAGCCGAGAAAAACCAGCAGAACCGGCTCAATCGCATCAGCCAGGCGCTTCAGATCGTAATCAATTTCCTGCTCATAAAAATCCGCAACCTCATCGAGCAAGCTATCAACCGAACCGGTTTCTTCTCCCACCGACATCATCTGTAAAACCAGAGGGGTAAACAGCCCGGTCGCAATTGCTGTATTCGTCAGGCGATCGCCGCGCTCAATACCATGCTGCATACTCTTAACCGCTGCACCGATAAAGCGATTACCGACACTCTCGGCAACAATGGAAAGTCCCTGCAGAATTGGCACCCCCGCCGCCATCAGCATGGCGAAAGAGCGGGAAAACCGCGCCAGAGCAATACGCTCGAAGATGCCGCCCAATATCGGAATTTTCAGCTTTTTCTCATCCCAGAACAGGGCCCCCTGCGGTGTTCTTACGTAGCCCCGGAATGCCCAAAAGGAAACGCTCAGCATCACCAGTAAGAACAACCAGTAATCCTGCATAAATTGTGATGTGCCCATTAACACGCGGGTAGCCCAGGGAAGCTGGGCGCCAAGATTATTAAACACCCCACTGAAGCTGGGTATCACAAACATCGTGATCACGACCATCGCAATACTGATACTGCCAACAACCATGGTTGGGTAGCGTAATGCGGCTTTAATCCGCTTACGGGTTTCACGTTCCATTTCCAGGTGCGAAATCAGTTTCAGTAATGCATCCGCCAAATGCCCCGTAGTTTCACCAATATGCACCATGCTGATAAAAATGGGAGAGAAGTACTGCGGGTATTGGCGGAAAGCAGTCACCAGATCCGACCCGGATACCAGAGAACGATTGATACCATTCAGTGTATTTTTTATGGCGGGATTTACCGATGACTCTGCCAGCCCGGTTAAGGCACGGATAATAGGAACACCTGCTTTAGTCAGCGAATAAAGCTGCCGTGTCAGCAGAATTAATTCGTCCGCACTGATACGCTCGCGCGCCCACAGCTTCATGTTTAAGCCGGATGATTCCCGGACCTCTTCGGCCTCATCCAGCGCAAGTACAATGATCTGCTGTTGCTGCAGCTGATCCAGTGCCGACTGGCTGCTGCCGGCGGCAATAATTCCATTCACCGCCTGGCCACGGTTATCACGGCCACGGTAAATAAATTCAGCCATTGGCCAGATCCTCTTCCAGAGTTGCCGACACCCTGAACACCTCTTCCAGCGAAGTGACTCCGGCACGGGCATAATCCAGTGCGCACAAAGCCAGGGAACGGAATCCGCTCTGGGCGGCAGCTTGTTCAGCAAACAACTGCGCATCATCATGACGCAATGATGCAACCAGCTCGGGAGTCATTTCCAACAGCTCGTAAATACCAATACGTCCCTGATAACCGGTATTGTGACAGTGATGACAACCACGGCCACTGAGGTAATTGTGAGCCGAAGATCCCGGTTCCAGTACATCCAGCCAGGCCTTTTCCTGGGCGTCCATAACATGCGGCTGCTGGCAATGGCGGCATAGCTTTTTGACCAGACGCTGAGCCACCACCGCGCGCAGCGATGATGCCACCAGATAGCGGTCAACCCCCATATCCATTAAGCGTGCGACCGTTGATACCGCATCATTGGTATGCAACGTCGATAACACCATATGGCCGGTCATGGCTGCACGCAGACCAATTTCAGCCGTTTCGTGGTCACGAATCTCCCCGACCAATACAATATCCGGGTCCTGACGTAATGCGGCACGTAATACCGTAGAAAACTCCAGGCCGACTTTACTGTTCACCTGCACCTGATTTACCCGCGGCAAGCGGTATTCAATCGGGTCTTCGGCGGTAATGATCTTTTTTTCCGGCTGATTCAGCACACTGAGAGCAGCATAGAGGGTGGTGGTTTTACCACTACCGGTCGGGCCTGTGACCAGTATCAGGCCATGGGGCCTGTGAATCAGATATTCAAAACGCTTCTGTAGTTTTTCCGGCATCCCCAGTGTTTCCATACTGAGAATTCCGGCACTCTGATCCAGCAAACGCATCACCACCGATTCACCGAACTGCACAGGCATGGTCGAGACCCGCACATCAATATTTTTATTCGACACGCGGATATTAAAACGCCCATCCTGTGGTAAACGTTTCTCAGAAATATCAAGACCAGACATAATTTTCAGGCGTGATACTAATGCCGAAGCAACACGCTTTTCTTTCATAACCTGTTCCTGAAGTTCACCATCGACACGCAGACGAATACGCAGCTGGTTTTCTTCCGGTTCGATATGAATATCCGATGCTTTAATCTGTACCGCATCTTCAAACAGGCTTTGCAGTAAGCGTACAACCGGCGCTTCATTAACATCGGATGACTGTGCCATCTGATCAATATCAAATTCACTGCCACGCAGCTCGCCTTCCAGCTCACCGGCGATGGTCGCCATCTGCTCCTGACGGCGGTAAACCGTATCCAGAATAGAGAGGAGCTCCTGCTCACGGATAAACGCCGGGAAGATCGCTGTCTTAAGGATTCGCTGCAGATCATCAATCACCATCAGATCGGTAGGGTCTGCCATACCGATCAGTAAGCCATTATTTTCCTCAGACAAAACCAGACAGCGATAACGCCGGGCATGGGTTTCCGGCAGACGCTGTACCAGATGATTATGAATACGGAAACGGGCCAGATCGATAAACGGATAATTAAAAAAATCGGCCAGCGTTCTCAGCAGTTCATCTTCTTTAACAAAACCCAGATCAGTAATCGCCCGGCCCAGCTTTTTCCCGGTTTTTTTCTGCTCTGCCAGAGCCTGATGCAGCTGATCTTCACTGATCAGGCTCTTTTCCAGCAACAGATCTCCGACACGGACACGTTTACGACTCGGCGTTTCCATAAATTACCTTAAGCTTTTTAATTTTTGCTCAACCCAGCGCTGCTGATCAGGGGTCAGACGATTCTGCTCATAAAGACCCTCCAGCACGCTACGTGCCTGCTGATTTCGCCCGGCAGAATGCAAAGCCTGAGCTAACGCCAGTGGCCAGTTAACAACATCAGGCTGCGCAAGGATCAGCTGCTGGTAAACCCGGACAGCATCGTCATAACGGCCAAACAAATGCAGACCCGGTGCTGCAACAGCAAGCCAGTAAGAATGGAGAACAGAGGCATGCTGCGCATAAAACTGCAGAAATTGCTCCCGTTCCTTTTGTTCAAGGTAAATACGCAGCTTGATGGCGAGATAGTCTTCCCGCCCGGCCAGAGCCAGTGCCTGATTTATATGCTCCAGTGCCATGGAAAACTGCTGACTGGCAAGATCATCCGGCGCCTGCAAATAATGTTGTTGCGCTTCCTGATCGCTGCGCACCACCGAGGCAGCACCTGCTGACGCAGCCGGTTCTGCTTTCTCTTTTACAGGTTTTTCTGCAGTAGTGAGGACTGAAGGCTGAGGCTGATTATCCTCTGCAAAAGTATTCTGCGCTCCGGCCCGAATCTCATTATTTGAAGTAATGACAGCCGTAATCTCTTCTGCTGCGGCTGGCTGAGTATTTTCAGTATTGGAATCCGCCGGAATATCTGCATTTTCCGGAATATCTGCGCTTTGTATTGCAGCAGGCGCTGCAGCCTCTGTTATAACCTTTTCAGGGCCGTTTTCTGTTAACCGCTCAGACAGATAAAAAAAGACCGGAATTAAAATCAGCAACAGCCAGAACACAGGCTGATAACGGCGAAAACGTAATTGCGCCGGGAAATAGGCTGCAGCAGGTGTTTCATGATCCAGCTGCAAAGAGGGTGGTAACACCGGCTGTACGGCGTCACGTTTATCGATATCCTGCAGAACCTGATGCAGCAAGCTCATATAAGCACCAGAACCACAGCGGCAAACAGAGTAGAAAGGCGCAGCCATGACCAGTCCGGCGCAGATGGGTAAGCACCTTCGGTATCGGCCACCGCTTTTGCCACATGACGGGATTCCAGCTGATGGCTGCCATTGCCATACCCCACCAGCAATGTTTTTGCCGCAAGAATATTAACCAGTCGCGGAATTCCGCGGCTGGCCTGCCACAGATGCTTAAGCGCCGATGCCTGAAACAGCGGCATGCCACGATACCCGGCAATACTCAGGCGTTGTTGCAGATACACCGCCAGAGCTTCGCTGTTATTTAACGGCCGCAAATCTGCACTGTAAGTAATACGCTGTAATAATTGGCGAAAGCGGGGTTGAGCAAGCGTCAGATTAAGCTCAGGCTGGCCGAATAAAACAATCTGAACCAGCTTCTGCCGTTCGGTTTCCAGATTGGAGATCAGCCGCAGTGCTTCCAGCGTATCCTCCGGCATGCACTGCGCTTCATCAATAATCAGCACGACCGGCTGAGCGTTCAGTGCAAACTGCAGCAGACACTGCTGAATATCTTCCTGCACCTGAAGATCGCTTTTATTTTCCGTGTTTAATCCAAGCTCACGGGCAATGGCGCGCCATAACCCTTCTGCGCCTAATGCCGGATTGGGAATATAAGCAGTGCGCACGCCATCAACACTGAGAGCATTAAGCAGACGGCGGCACAATAATGTTTTGCCGGTTCCGACTTCGCCGGTAACTTTTATAAACCCTTCACCAGACGACAATGCAAACAACAGCAGCTCGAATGCCTGCTTCTGACTGGGCAATTCCACATAAAATTCGGTATTGGGCGTCAAGCCAAAGGGGGGCTGTTTAAGGCCATAAAATTGCTCACAGGCCTGGGTCAGCCGGGTCATATCCATACTCACCTCCGGGCGGGCATCAGCCGTGAATAGCGCCGGTTAAGCTCATCCACCTGCTCACGACTCAGTGCGGAATCAATGACCTTGGGCTGAATCAGGATGACCAGTTCGCTCTGCACAATTTCTTCCCGGGTCTGACGGAAGAACCAACCCAGAACAGGAATGCTCCCCAACCAGGGAACGCTGGCATCTGTACGCACTTTGCGGTTCTGCATCAGGCCACCAATAACCACCACCTGACCGGAGCGGGCACGGACAATTGAATCGGTTTCGCGCACGGTACTGTACGCCAGAGGCAGTGTGTAATCGTCGTTATTCAGCTGCACTGTTTTTACTTTTTCTTCTACCTCGGTCACGGTGGGGTGCACGTGCAGAGTCACTTCCTGATCGGAACCGATCTGCGGTGTAACGTCCAGAGCAATACCGGAGAAGAATGGCGTCAACTCAATATCCGGTGTGTTGGAACTGCCGGTTGTTGTTGACGTTGTTGTGTTGCTGACGTTGGTAACAAAAAACTCGTCTGATCCTACTTTAATGACCGCTTTCTGATTATTAACAGTGGCAATGCGCGGGCTGGACAAAACTTTTACATCACCCTGTGTTTTTAATAACTGCAGCGCTGCAGTAAAGTCGGTTGCAGTAATATTGAGCGAGAAAATACCATCAATTAAATCGGGGTTGGTTAATGCGGTCGCAGACTGAGTCGCATTGTAGGTATAGCGGCTTCCCTGCTTACCAAAGGCTCCCCAGTCAATACCCGACTGAAAGCCATCACTCAGTGTCACTTCAACAATTTTTGCTTCAATCAAAACCTGTTTCTGTACGCTTAGCTCCGCTTTTTCCAGATAACTGGAAATATGATTTAACGTTCCCGGCATGGCTTTTACCACCACGATACCGGCATGAGCATCAACCACCACCTGTGCATCGGTTTCCTGAGCCAGCATCAGTTGCAGGGTATTTTTTAATCCCTGCCAGAAATCGGCATTGGACTCGGTATTAACTTCACTGCTGTTAATCGTTTGCGAACTGCTGCCCGAGGTGGTGGTGTTGGTCTGAGTGCTGCTTTGACGCGAGTCGGTCGATGTCACCTGGCCGCTGCTGACATGCATGCCGGAACGTCCGGCACGTTTTACGTTAAGGTAATTAATCGGAAAAATACGCGTTTGCTGCTGACGCGGTAAAATCTGCACCCCATAGGCTGACTGCACAAAATCAAAGCCGTAGATATCACGCACGGCCTGCAGGGTTTCCAGCAAAGTTACGCTTTTTAAATTCAGACTGATATCGCCGCTGACTTCGGGATGAACCACCAGGTTATAACCCGTTCCATCTACCAGGCTGTTAAAAAAGGCGGTGGCCGGTGTACGGTCGGCCAATACGTCAAAATGCTGCGGTGGCGAAGACGGCTGCTGATTCAGCGGTGGCAGCAGTTGCTGCAGATCGAGATCAGCCTGCACAGGTTCCGCTTCAGTCTGCAGCAGCAGATTATCAGCCGTTTCTTTATCCTGTTGGGTTTTAGGCGCAGACGCAGCGCAGCCACTCAGCCACGGCATAAATAAAGCCAGAGTCAGCAGAGAAAGAATGCGCAATGGTGCAAAACGACTGGCAATGACAACAGACAAAATAAATACCTATTCAGAAATACGTCGTGTATTAACAAGTAAAGACAGTTCATGCCGTTTCTGCCGGATTTTCACCACAACCTTATCCGCATAAATCGCCATAACCTGAGCTCCGTCAACAACATCACCGGCTTGCACCAGACGGTTATTAATAACAGCGCGGTTATCGCCTTTACGGATCAGGATCTGCTGTACCCGCAGAGGTACATCCGCTGCTGCTGCCGAAACCGGCGCCTGCTGCAGCCAGGGCGGTGGCTGCGTCGGATCGGCGGCAAAGACGGCAGCAGCAAACCCCAGCCAAAGCATCGGTAACAGACGAAACTGCTTTTTCAGCATGAAAGAATATTCAGCCACCCAGTACCTCCTCACGCATACTCAGGGTGTATACCTCAAGCGTCAGTTCGCCACGGGGATGCTGATCAACGGTAAAATTCAGCTCTTGCCAGAACAATCGCCAGGGCATGGCATCCAGCCGTTGCAGATACGCCAGCAGGCCATCGTAGCTGGCATCAAGCGTCAGGCGCAGGCCGTGACGGTAGAGCTGCACATCGGCAAATTCCTCCCCCAGACCCAGACGCTCACGCGGCAGATTCACCAGACTTTTCAGTTGCAGGCGCTTGTCCTGCTTCAGCATTTGCTCCAGCAGAGGCACCATCTGCGCCGGAGATACCAGGGCATCGGTCAGGGTAGCGATACGCCGGTTCATATCAGCCTGCTGCACCTGCAAACGGGCAAGCTCATCCCGTAAAGGCTGGTTGGGATCGGTCATCACCTGCAGCTGCAGCTGTGCCAGCTGCTCCTGTAATTGCTGATTCTGTTGCTGCTGGCTGGCGGTTGTTTGCTGCAGCACTTCGCTGCGCTGCCACAAAGGTTGCAGCAGGAATAAGGAAAACAGAGCAAGAATGACGGCATGCAGAATAATCTGCAGCAACAGCTGCTCACGCGGGAGCAGTTTTTTATAAGCAGTAATAAGTTTTTGCGCGAGCGGATGACGCCACCAGTACACTTTGTTGCGGGAACTCATAAACGCCCCCCGCTACTTATCTGTTGCTGATTGCGAGTGAGATTCTGTCTGGCTGTTAACTCTGTAGTGCCCTGCTCTGCTGCGGGAGCTTCTGTATCCAGCACAAAGCTGAGCCAGCGCTGTTCGCTGCGCTGTATATCAATCTGACTGAATGATTTACCCGCATAGGCGCTGCGCTGAAGCAGCTCAACCACATAACGGGACAGTTTCTCTGGTTCATCAACAAACCCCCGCAACTGTACCTGCTGACCGCTTCCGCGCACGCTGAAGCCCTGCAGCCAGACACCGCGAACCTGCTGCTCTCCCAGCTGAGCAATCAACGGGGTAAACGACTGGCTTTGCTGCAATTGCTCGCGCCCCAGATAAAGCAAAATTTTCTGACTGTCAGCCAGCTGTCGCCTTGCCTGTTCAAGCTGCTGCTGCAAACCGTTATCGACCACCAGTGGCGGGTGACGTGCCATTTCGTCTTCCAGCTGCCGGGTCAGATTCTGCGTAAACTGCTTTATCTGCTGCTGTTCGTGCTGCAGCCACCGGGAGTACCCCAGCAGCACAAGTGCAGCCACCAGCAGCAGTACAGCAGTCAGCCCGAGCTGCAGTAACAGCTGCCTGATATCACGCGGCAAAGCCGGTGGACGGAATTCTTCAAGGTAAAAATTAACCCGCTGCCGAATCTGCCAGGTCATCAGGCCACCTTTCCGGCAACAGGCAATGCCGCGTCGTTCTGTTCAAAAGAAAGAGCATTACCCAGAGCAATAGCGAGTGAAGCGGTCAGTGTTTCCTGGCCGCTGTTACTGAATGCCGACTCCAGCAACAGGCTGCGTACCGGAATATTCACGCTGCGCTCCAGCTCCGGTAATAACTCACTGACATCAGCATTATCAGGCACCAGAACCCAAAGCTGACCAACGATACCCATGCCCAGCTGGCTGTCGAAATAATCCAGAGAGCGTTGAATATCCAGTGCCAGAGCATCAACCCGGCTGTCGGTTTCCAGGCTGAGTTCACCTTCACCAGCGGAGGCTAAACCCAGCGCGCGGGTGCCGGTATTCAGCCTCCGGGAAAGATACAGTCCGCCATCGCGGTAGAGATAAATCATGCCGTCGTCAGCATCCAGACGCAGCACACCAACGGCGGTTTCCGGCTCCATTTCAGCCACCAGATGCAGCAGACTGAGCTCCGGAATGATAATGCTGTGCAACTGTAACTGCTGATGTTTGCACCAACGCACAAGTTCTTTAATCCGGCGATGATCGACCACCACCGCAAAGGCCATCTCCAGCCGCCGGCGATAAGCATCAGCGGGCATACGGAAACCCTGAATGATTTTTTGTTCTGAGCCTTGCGGCAGAAGATCACGCATGCGGAAACGCAGAGCATCGCCGAGTTCGTCATCGCTCACTGCCGGCGCCTCGACCAGATGCAGTTCATAATCCAGAGCATCCAATGACAACACAACCGGAACCCCCTGCAACTGCTGACGGCCAACCCAGGCTGCCAGACCATCCAGTCCCTGCTCTGTATCTGCAGGACGGTAACACTCCCGCACGACATCCGCTTCACGCAACACAGCAAAGCCTCTGCCCTGATGCAATTCGATGCCCAGACAGCGTGAATCCTGAAGACTTTTTTTCTGCCAGGGCCAGCGCATCGCCACCTCTTTAAAACAAAATAATCTAAAGAGAGTGTAGACCATGATTCTGGCGCAGGATGGCCAATGTCTGTATTCAGTCAGAGCCGGGGAATCTATAATGCCCGACTGTTTTTAAGGCCAGGTACTATGTTTAATATCGTTCTGTTCGAACCCGAAATTCCGCCTAATACCGGCAATATCATCCGCCTGTGTGCCAACACAGGCTGCCGCCTGCATCTGATTGAGCCTCTGGGCTTCAATATGGAAGAAAAGAGCCTGCGCCGTGCCGGACTGGATTACAGCGAGTGGGCCAGTGTAAAAATCCACCCCAACTATGACGCCTTTCTCGAAGCCGAACAGCCACAGCGCCTGTTTGCCCTGACCACCAAAGGCCGCCGCACCCATTCCGATGCAGCCTTCAGCGCTGGCGACTACCTGATGTTTGGCCCGGAAACCCGCGGCTTACCGGAAAATGTGCGCATGAGCCTGCCGTTTGAACACTGGCTGCGACTGCCGATGATGCCCGACAGCCGCAGCATGAACCTGTCCAACGCGGTGGCGGTGATGGTTTATGAAGCCTGGCGGCAACTTGGGTATACTGGCGGCTCCTGATCCGGGAGTACCGCCATGAAATTCCTGCTGCTGATCGCTACCCTCCTTACCCCGCCGCTGCATGCAGCAAGCACCCACGAAGTACTCACCGACAAGCTCAGCCGCCCCTGGGGCATGGCCTTTGTCGCACCCGGCCAGCTGTTAATCAGTGAACGCAGCGGCCAGCTTAAATTATTCGATACCGGACAGCGGCAACTGCAGGCAGTACAGGGGGCCCCTGAGGTGTGGTTCGATGGTCAGGGAGGGCTTTTGGACGTTGCCACTGCCGCCGACTATCAGCCCGGCGGTTGGATTTATTTCACCTGGAGTGCGCCGCTGCCAGAGAATCGGGCCGCCACCGCTCTGGGCAGGGCCCGTCTTGATGTCAGCCAGCAGCCCCTGCACCTTACAGATTGGCAGACACTGCTGATCAGCCAGTCAGCGAGCAGCAGCGGCCAGCATTTTGGCAGTCGCATTGCCTTCGATGCACAACACGTATTTTTCAGCATCGGCGACAGAGGCGAGCGCGACAACGGCCAGCGCCTGGACACACACGCCGGAAAAATTCTGCGCCTGACCCATAACGGCAATATCCCCGCCGACAATCCCTTTATCAATAAACCCGGAGCCCTGGCAGAGATCTGGAGTTACGGACACCGCAATCCGCAGGGCCTGGCATACGATGCTGCCAACCAGCGTCTGTGGGCGATTGAGCACGGGCCGCGCGGCGGGGATGAAATCAATCTCATCATAAAAGGCCACAACTACGGCTGGCCGGTTGTGTCGTGGGGAAAGGAATACTGGAACCCAATGTATGTCGGCGAGGCCCGCAGCCGCCCGGATATGACCGACCCGGTCAAGATTTATGACCCGTCAATCGCGCCCGGTTCGTTGCTGTTTTATCAGGGAAAAGCTCACCCGCAATGGCAGGGCAATCTGTTAGCCGGCGCGCTTAAATTAACCCACCTGAACCGCATCACACTGGCCGGCACTCAGAATAAGCCACAGGCCGTGGCCGAAGAGCGGCTGCTGACCGATCTGAACGAACGCCTGAGAGCGCTGGCAACCGACAGCAGCGGCAAGCTCTATATCGCCACCGACAGCGGCCGCCTGCTGCGCTATTAATAGCAGCGGTAATCCAGCACCACCATAAACAACAAAGGCCGCACCCTGACGGGTTGCGGCCTTTATTTCTGCTGCGCAGAATTATCTGCGTAACGGCAACGACTCAGCTCAGTGAGTCGTTTCCTGCTCGGCAGACTCTGCCTGAGCCTGCTGAGCTTCCTGCTGCATACGCTGCTGGAACAGGGCATCGAAGTTAATCGGTGCCAGCATCAGTGCCGGGAAGCCACCTTTCACCACCAGGCTGTCGATGCTTTCACGCAGGTAAGGGAACAGGATGTTCGGGCACATGGCACCCAGCATCGGCTTCAGCTGTTGCTCAGGAATGTTCACCATGGCAAACAGACCGGCCTGTACCAGCTCTACCAGGAAAGCGGTTTCGCCATCATTGGTCGCGGTAACGGTGACCTTAACAGACACTTCGTAGTGGTTATCATCGAGCTTACGCGCACCGCTGTTCAGATCCAGTTTGATCTCCGGCTTCCACTCTTTGGTGAAGGCCTGTGGTGCATTAGGAGCCTCGAAAGAAGCATCTTTGATGTAAATACGTTGCAGAGCGAACTGCGGCTGTTGATTGTCGGCCATGTCGTAACGTCCTTCTGATTATTATGCGCCGGAGCAGCCTCAGCTGCGTACCACCGGCAGGTTCTGATTAGTCCACTCCATCATGCCGCCACTCAGGCGTACAGCGTTGAAGCCCTTTTCGCGCAGCATCTTGCCCGCCACACCGACAGTCTGGCCGGTCTTGCACACCAGAATGATCGGGCGCTCTTTATGAGCATCCAGTTCATTCAGGCGGCTGGCCAGATTGCTGTACGGAATATTCATGGCATTGGCCAGGTGACCAGCGCTGAAGTCTTTCTTGTCGCGGATATCCAGCACGACGGCGTTTTCTTTATTGATCATTAATGTGGCCTGAGCGGTCGATACCGTCTGGCCGCTGCGCCGGCTGTTGTCCCACAGCAGAGCCGCCAGAAATGCGCCCCAGATAGCCACCAGCTCGATGTGGTTGCCCACAAATTCAAATAGACGATCCATAACTACTCATCATCACCCGAAAAAAGAAGGCGGCAGTATAGCGTCTGCCTGCCCGCGGAACCACCGGACTGTTCAGGTAAGTAAAGAAGGTCAGAAAACAGCACCCGCCCGCCCGTGGAACCACCGCCCAGACCGGCCATTGCACACAGACCGGCTCTGCCTGCCGCCGGCACTATCGCAGCGAGAGATAAAATCAATGGCTGAGCACGATTTTTGCCTGCTCAGCAGGGCGACGAGCGCCGTGTTTTTTAGGTACAATGGCGGACTTTCGTGGCAACGTAACCGAGTCTGTTTTAATGAAATCGCGTCCTGTACCTACTGCTCTGATCATTCTCGATGGCTGGGGCTATCGTGAAGAAACCGCCAACAACGCCATTGCCAACGCCAATACCCCAACCTGGGACCGTCTGCTCAAACAGTACCCTAACGTACTGATCCAGACCTCCGGTGAAGCCGTGGGCCTGCCCGACGGCCAGATGGGTAACTCCGAAGTGGGCCATATGAATCTGGGTGCCGGACGCATCGTTTATCAGAATTTCACCCGCATCAACAAAGCCATCAAAGACAACGAACTGGCGCAGAACGAAGCGCTCTGTGCCGCCATCGACAAAGCCGTTGCCAAAGGCGGTGCCGTACACTTTACCGGCCTGCTGTCACCGGGCGGTGTGCACAGTCATGAAGACCATCTGGTAGCCCTGCTGGAAATGGCCAAAGCCCGTGGCGCTGAGCGCGCCTATGTGCACGCCATTCTTGATGGCCGTGATATGCCACCACGCTCTGCCGCGCCTTCCATTAAAAAGATTGAAGACACCTTTGCCCGTCTGGGTAATGGCCAGATCGCAACGGTGATCGGCCGCTTCTTCTCGATGGACCGCGATAACCGCTGGGAACGGGTACAGGCCGGCTACGATGCCATGACCCTGGGCAGCGCCGAATTCCGCGCCGCCTCGGCCAGCGAAGCCCTGAGCAATGCTTATGCCCGTGACGAAAACGACGAGTTCGTGAAAGCCACCGTTATTGAAGGTGCCGACGGCCGTGTACAGGATAACGACGCGGTGATCTTCTTTAACTTCCGCCCTGACCGTGCACGCGAACTGACCCGCGCCTTTGTCTCCGGCGATGAATTCAAAGGCTTTGAACGCGCTGCCCGTCCGCAGTTAACCGACTTTGTCATGCTGACCGAATACGCCGCCGATATTAAAGCCAGCTGTGCCTTCCCGCCGGCCACGCTGAGCAACGGCATTGGCGAATACGTATCCAATCTGGGCCTGACCCAGCTGCGCATTGCCGAAACCGAAAAATACGCCCACGTTACCTTCTTCTTCTCCGGTGGCCGCGAAGAAGAATACGCCGGCGAAACCCGCATTCTGGTGAAATCCCCGGATGTAGCCACCTATGATCTGCAGCCTGAGATGAGCGCCCCGGAAGTGACCGACAAACTGGTCGCCGCGATTAAAAACCGCGAATTCGACCTGATCGTCTGCAACTACGCCAACGGCGATATGGTTGGTCATACCGGCGTTTACGACGCCGCAGTAAAAGCCGCCGAGTGCATCGATGAATGCATCAGACGCGTGACCGACGCCCTGCTGGAAGTGGGTGGCGAATGCCTGATCACCGCCGACCACGGCAACGCCGAACAGATGCTGGATGACAATGGCGAAGCCATGACCCAGCACACCACAGGTCCGGTTAACCTGATCTACGTACATGACCGTGCCGAAGCCGTACAGCTGAATCCGGGTCGTCTGTGTGACGTGTCGCCAACCCTGCTGAGCATGATGGGTCTGGAGCAGCCGGCAGAAATGGACGGCAACAGTCTGGTCAGCTACGGCAACTGATATGAAATCACTGTTGCTGAGCGGCTTCTGCCTGGCGCTGTTGTGTCTGCCGGCGCAGGCCGACGACGAAGCGAAACTGGATGCGCTGAAAACCGAAATTGCCAAGCTCGAACAGTGGCTGAACTCAGCAAAAGATGAGTACAGCCAGCTGAACGATGCGCTGCGTAAATCGGATAAAGACATTGCTGAGCTGAGCAAGCAGATCGAGCAGACCCGTGCCCGCCTGCAGGAGGAGAAAGACCGCCTAAAAAAGCTCAGACAGGAGCAGGGACAGCTCCGTCAGCTACAGGACAAACACCGTCTGCACCTCGCTGAGCAGCTGCGCGCCGCCCAGCGTATCGGTTCAGAAGGGCCGCTCAAACTCCTGCTTAATCAGGATGATCCGCAACAGGCGCAGCGTATGCTGCGCTACTTCAGTTATTTCAATAACGCCCGCATTGAGCATATCAACCAGATTCTGGCCGAACTTGAACGGTTGGATAATCTCGCCGAGCTGATTGCACAGCAGGAACAGCAACTGCTGAGTACCGAAAAAAAGCTGCTGGATAAAAACCGCGAAATGGCAGCCAGTAAGCAGGAACAGCAACAATTACTGGCCAAACTCGCCGGGCAGATGAAAACCGAACAACAACGTCTGAGCCAGAAACAGGCCGACCGCAAACGTCTGGAAGCCCTGCTTAACGAAGTTCAGACCCTGCTGGTCAACAGCCCGCGTAAAGAAGATGCCCGGCCGATTACCGCTCTTAAAGGCAAGCTGCCGCGCCCGGTCGATGGCCGCGTACTGCATGCTTTTGGCAACCGCAACAATGACAGCATGACGCGCTGGGAAGGCTGGGTGATGAGTGCCCCGGAAGGACTGCCGGTGCGTGCCATTCATCATGGCCGGGTGGTGTATTCCGACTGGCTGCGCGGTTTTGGTTTAATCACCATTATTGATCACGGACAGGGCTACCTGAGCCTGTATGCCCATAACCAGACACTGCTGCGCGATGTCGGAGCCTGGGTCAATCAGGGTGACAACATTGCCACCATCGGCCGCAGTGGTGGCAGTACGGAACCGAATCTGTATTTTGAGATCCGTTATAAGGGCCGCCCGCAAGACCCGGCTGCCTGGCTGAAACGATGATGTCAGCGGCGCTGCAGCCGCCTTAACAGGTTCTGACTTTTGTGCCATTCTTCAACGCATTGACCTGAATTGAGTATCCCCATGTCGTTATCTTCTGTTCTGCCCCGCCGTATTTTTCCCTGGTTTGGTTGTACTGCGGTCTGCGTACTCGCACTGGGGCTGACGCCGGTTAATGCTCAACCCGCCGAAGACAGCGCCGCCACGCCTGCTGGCAGCGAGCAGGTACAGCGTCCACAGGGCCAGCTGCCATTGCAGGAACTGCGTAATTTCACCGAAATTTTTGAGCGTATCCGCACCGCCTATGTTGAAGAGGTGGATGATAAAACCCTGCTCGAGTACGCCATCAACGGCATGCTTACCTCCCTTGATCCGCATTCGGCCTATCTGCAGCCTGAGGCTTTTTCGGATCTGCAGGAAAATACCTCAGGTAAATTCGGTGGCCTCGGTATCGAGGTGGGCCTTGAAGATGGCCTGATTCTGGTGGTCACCCCGATTGACGACACCCCCGCACAAAAAGCCGGCATCCGTGCCGGTGATTTAATTGTTTCGCTGGATGGCGAAGCCGTGATGGGCATGAGTCTGAACGATGCTGTGGAACGTATGCGCGGCGCACCGGGTTCTGAGATTACCCTGGAAATCCGCCGTAAAAATGAAAAAGAACTGCTGACCTTTACCCTCGCCCGAGCCGAAATCAAAGTTGCCAGCGTACGCACCGATATGCTCAGCGGTAACGTCGGCTATGTGCGTATTACTCAGTTTCAGGAACACACCGGCAGTGAGCTGGCCGCCGCTATCGAAGACTGGCGCGCCAAAGGCAATCTGAACGGCATTATTCTCGACCTGCGCAATAACCCGGGTGGTGTTCTCGATGCTGCCGTAGAAGTGGTCGACAGCTTCGTCAGCAAAGGTCTGATTGTGTACACCAAAGGCCGCACGCCAAGCGCCGAAGTCAGCTATTCCGCCACCAATCACACAGCCGCAGGCGACGTACCGGTGGTGGTACTGATTAACGGTGGTTCGGCATCCGCTTCAGAAATTGTTGCCGGTGCACTGCAGGACCATCAGCGTGCCGTGATCGTCGGTACTCAGTCGTTTGGTAAGGGCTCAGTACAGAGTGTGCTGCCAATCACCGAAGACCGTGCCGTTAAGCTGACCACCGCGCGTTATTTCACCCCCAATGGCCGCTCTATTCAGGCACAGGGCATCAAGCCGGATATCTGGGTGGAACAAAGCGAAGTGACCCCTTACGAACAGCGCTTTTATAAAGAGGCTGATCTTCCCGGCCACCTGAGCAACCCGACACGTAAAGAAGAAAAAACTCAGGATAAAAACGCTAAAACCGCCGATACAGCGACCAGTGCAGACGCCAGCGGCGAGTTGCTGAAAAAAGATTTCCAGCTGTACGAAGCTCACACCCTGCTGCGCGGCGTTACCATTCTCAGTCCCCGTCCGGAGGCCTGATTGCTGCAACGCTGCTCCCGGCTGGCTACGGCCAGCCTGTTCACCCTGCTCAGCCTGATTTCAGCCTCTGCAACTATGGCCGCTCCCCCACAGGCCAGCGCCGAGTTATTGCTGATTATCGACGATATCGGCAATAACCACCGCCTGGGTAAGCGCACGGTCGGACTGCCCGGACCGCTGAATCTCGCGTTTCTGCCGCATACGCCTTATGCCGCAGCACTGGCCGAGGATGCCTTCAGTGCGGGCCATGGCATTCTGCTGCATGCGCCGATGGCCAATGAAAAAGGCGCCCGCCTTGGCCCTGGTGCCCTGACCAGCGGTATGGATCAGGCCAGTCTGCAACAAACCCTGACCGACAATCTGGCAGCCATCCCCCATGTCCAGGGGATGAATAACCATATGGGCAGTCTGCTAACCCAGCAGCCCGATGCTATGCGCTGGGTGATGCAGATCGCCCAGCAACAGGGACTGTTTTTTGTCGACAGTCTGACCAGTCCGAAAAGTGTGGCTCTGGAACAGGCCAAAGCGGCTGGCATTCCCGCTCTGGAGCGCGACGTTTTTCTCGATAATGACATCCGCCCACAGGCACTGCAGCGTCAGTTCGGGCAAGCTCTGCATCTCGCCAAGCGTCGCGGTTATGCGGTTCTGATCGGCCACCCTTATCCCGAGACACTGGACTTTCTTGCCCGCGAGCTGCCGGCTCTGGGCATCCGGAATATCCGCCTGACCCGTATTGACGAGTTTTTGCAGCAGCGTCTGTGGCAACCACTGGAAAGCCCGGTTCTGGCTCCGTCACGCTACCTGCTGCGTACCAACGGCAGCAGCCTGCAGCCCTGATAATCTTCTCCCGGCAAGACTTCCGACCGTAAAAGACTGTAAATAGCCGTGTTTTGGTACGCCACGATACTTGTACGTTAGTTTTGTTTTGGATAATCTGAGCAGGATTTTGTGAGGGGCAAATAATGATAAAAAAACTCAGCACCGGCCTGCTGCTTGTAATCGCCTGCAGTGCCAATGCCACCGATGACTACAGCAAAGAGCTGTATGATATTTATTGCACGGCCTGTCATGCCGTCGCCGCCTCCGGCGCACCACAAGCATTTACCTCCGAATGGGACGACCGGCTCGACAAGGGCATCACCACCCTGGTCAATAACGCCATTAATGGTATCGGCAATATGCCACCCATGGGGACCTGTGCAGAGTGCAGTGCCGAAGATCTGGAAGACATCATCCGTTATATGGCACAGGAGCAATAGCCGTGAATTTTGACCGTATTCAACTTAACCGTCGCAACCTGCTGAAAGCCGCCGGCGCAGGTCTGGTTGCCGCCGGTACTGCTGGCTGCAGCTCCAGCGTAAAACCTCAGGAAAACCCGGGCATCATCGGCAAAGACGGCAAGCGGGTGCTGCCATGGAGCAACTGGTCCGGTAATCAGCACTGCCAGCCGAACGAGCGCCTGGTACCACGCAACGAAGACGAACTGCTGAACATTCTGCGTAATGCCACCCAGCCTATCCGCAGTGTTGGTTCTGGTCACAGCTTCAGTGCACTGGTACCAACCGATCAGACCCTGCTGTCTCTGGCACGTCTGCGTGGTGTCGAAAACATCGACAGCGACGCGATGGAAGCCGACGTCTGGGCCGGTACGCGTTTGTCGCAGATCGGCGACAAGCTGTGGGAACACGGCTTATCCACCATCAATATGTCTGACATTGACACCCAGGCCTTTGGTGGCGCACTGGCGACCTCAACCCATGGTACGGGTAAAGAACTCGGCACCCTGTCGACCCATGTTAAAACCCTGCGCATCGCCAATGCCGCCGGTGAAATGCTGGAATGCAGCGCCAGCCAGAATGCCGACCTGTTTAATGCCGCCCGTAACAACCTGGGTGCTCTGGGCGTTGTAACCAAAGCCCGTATTCATGCCGACAAAGCCTATTATCTGAAAGAACACAGCTGGATGATGTCGGAAGACGAAGGCCTGGAACGCGCCGAAGAATTGCGTGATGCTCACCGCCATTACGAAATGTATGCGCTGCCGCACAGCGACTATATGCTCGGTATTGCCATCGATAAAATTGATCCGTCCGAAATTCCGGCCGATCAGCCTGAACCCAGCGGCGATGCTTATGAAGCCTTCCGCATGATGTCGAACCTGATCGACTATATGCCATTCGCCCGCAGCTGGCTGGTGAACTTTGGCGCCGGTGGCGTGGAACCTGAAACCCGTTACGGTAAATCGCACGAGATTTTCGGCAACCTGCGCGATATCCGCTTTAACGAAATGGAATACACCGTACCGGCTGAAGTGGGGCCACAGTGTCTGCGCGAAATTCTGCAGACCATTAAAAAGCAGAATATTCCGGTGATTTTCCCGATCGAAGCCCGCTACATTAAAGGCGACGATGTCTGGCTGAGCCCGTTTTATAAGCGCGATGGTTTTGCCATCAGCTGCCATAATTTCCACGACAAGGACTACAAAAAGTACTTTGCCGCGATCGAACCGATTTTCTGGAAGTACGATGGCCGTCCACACTGGGGTAAAATTCATACGCTGAAAGCCGCTGAATTTGCCGCCCGTTATGAACGTTTCAATGACTTCCTGCGCGTACGTAAAGAAATGGACCCACAGGGACTGTTCCTGAACGACCATCTGCGTTCAACGCTGGGGATCAGCTGATTTAATAATTGCAGTAATTAATCATCCGATAACAAATAAAGCCGGCAACTGCCGGCTTTATTGTTTATCCCATCAGAAACAGATAATCCCTATCTTAATGCGGATTTATATTCATCAATCACCCCAGGGCTGCTATACAGGCTCGCCACTTCTTATCTCCGGCACACTTCTGGTAAGCTTGGCCGATGAAATTCGTGCTATTCCGTTTATTATCAAAAATCTTTTTACCAGCGTTCAGGCTGTTATGCCCTGTTGCGCTTTTACTCACCTTTTCATCGTTAACGGTTGCGGCTGAAGTTAATCAGGAGACAGGGCAAGCCATTCCGCTGGTCGTGACGTCAACGGTTCAGCCCTGGGGATTTTCTGATACAGAGAAAGCCAATAAAGGCATTCTGGTGGATTTTCAGAACTCGCTGTTTGCCCGTGCCAATATTAAGTTCAACAACCAGCTGGAGCCCTACCCTCGGGTAATTCAGGATATTGAAAAAGGCGACGCCGACATTGCTGTTATGTTTGTCAGTCCACAGGCTGAGCGTATTGCTCACTCGCTGGGGTTTGTGCTCAACGAACGCATCGTCATCGTGGTAAAAGCCGGCAGTAAAGAATACCGCTCGCTGGATGATTTTAATGGCCAGAACATTGGTCAGGTACGCGGCTCAAAATATGGCCAGGCCTTTGATACTCATCCGGGCATTACCCGGGTAGCTCTGACCGATGTTGAACAGGGATTAAAAATGCTGCTGGCCGGGCGTCTGGATGCCATGGCCAGCACTGAGCATTCGCTGCTGTTTGCCATGTACAGCGCCGGTATCGATGCCGCCGCCGTTCAGCTGGCGTTGCCATTATTTACCGCCCGCGCCGACCTCTATGTCGCCCATCATGCGCTGCAGGCAGAATGGGTCAAACCATTGCGGCAGACACTGGAGGCGATGCGCCGTGATGGCAGTCTGACAAAAGCGCTGTATCAGCATAAATACTGGCCTTACGACAGCTACTGTTTCAGCGGCGGTGACTGCCTCAGCGGCCATCAGGTCAGTGGCGACTGAAACGCCCGCCAGCCTTTCAGCGGCCGTCGTACTCCGCACCAAACAACGTGCTCATCTGCCGTTGTGGTTTCTCATTAATATTGGCTTTACCGGCTAAATAACGCTCACGGAAAACTGCAAAATACTCTGCCAGCGCCTGCGCGGCGGCGTGGTCTTCGGCCAATTTTAATATCTCCACACCGACCTCAGCCGTGCATAACTGATGCAGGTGTGCCGCTTCGCGCAGCTGATATTCCGAACCTTTTTCCGGCTGAATACCGAGCACCGGCAGAGTCTGCAAATAGGGGCTGCGGAACATCTTTTTCGCTTCACGCCAGGTGCCGTCGAGCATCACAAACAACGGAATTTTGCCCTGCTGCACGGCTGGCAACTGCGCCGGGGAAGAAATACAGCGTTCAGGCTCCGCATACTGATGCGGAAACACCACAATCGGGGCATAACGCTCATCCTGCAGCAGCGCCAGTAACTCAGGGTCATGCACCGTCCGCTGCCACTGGTAGGCGGAATTATCGGCCACCACATCGGCAATCAGCCGCCCGGTATTACTCGGTTTAAAGACTTCACCGTGATACATGATAAAAACAAACGCGCAGCGGCTGCTGACTTCCGGCCGCTCGGCACAGATGCAATGGCTGACGCCCAGCAGACACTGCGGACAACGCACGGTTTTGCTGCCGCGCGCCAGGAAAGCACGGCGGGATTTTGCCAGTTCCTGCAGGCGCAGGTCAGCGACAGAGTTACGATGCATTGGCGTTGTTACCCACAGGCGAATAAAGAAAAGGCGCGCATTCTACCCTGCACAGGGGCTAACGCGAAGACGGCTACAGGCTGCGCCAGAGCTCGGGTAAACCAGCTACAGAATCCAGCAGGTGTTGCGGCTGCAATCCGGCACTGTCAGCGTCTTCGTCACCCGGCCGGTATTTACCGGTACGCACCAGTGCGCCGTGAATACCACAGGCCTGAGCGCCCAGCACATCACCGAGGCGGTCATCGCCGATCATCAGGGTTTGCGCTGCCGTAACATTCAGTGCCGCTAAGGCCTGCTGAAAAAATGAGGCCGCCGGCTTGCCCATCACCAGCGCCTCACGCCCAGTCGCGTATTCCAGCGCTTTCACAAAGGGGCCGACATCCAGCTGCAGGCCATCGGCGGCAGCGAAATAGCGTGTCATTCCTAATGCCAGTAAGGGAATATCAGGATCAGCCATCAGCACCCGGAACGCCTGATTCAGCACCTCAAAGGTAAAACCCGTCCCCATATCACCGATTACCAGCGCCTCGGCCTCCTCACCGCCGCTCAGATCAAACATACCGAACTCGCTGTATACCGCCTGCGGTAACAGCACATGCAGACGCTGCTTACGCTGTTGCTGCAGCCACAGCCGCGCGGCAATCGGCGGGGTAAGAATATCGGCTTCGTGCGCAGCAATACCGGCGGCCTGCAGATCGGCTGCAATACGGCTGGCGGGTTTGGAGGTGGTATTGGTTAAAAACCGGTAAGGAATGCCCTGCTGCTGCACCCAACTCAGGGTTTGCGCAGCACCGGGCAGTGCTGCGCCTTTAAATAACAGGACACCATCGATATCAAAGAGAACCGCCTGCATAACGCCTCCTCTGCTGTTCTGTCTGCCCGTTCTGTCTGCCCGTTCATCTGCGACAGAATCATCACCTGAATAAACAGACTACTACAAGCTGCAGCAGCCGGCAGAAAACTGCGTTTATCTGCTCAGCGCTTCTCAGTCACACAGACCATCGTCCGGCAACAAATGTTCATAGCGGGCGTCGGTCAGGGTGCGCAGGAAGCACACCAGTGCAGTGACTTCTGTTTCCGTCAGGGTACGCGCCTGCTGTAAATCGTCGTTACTCATGTTGGCACTGATTTCCGGCTCAGCCCAGGGCAGCCCGGTTTCCGGATTTTCCGGAAAATCCGACCCGGTCTTAAAGTGATCGTAAAACTGTACCACCGTCGTCAGATCAGCAAACACGCCGTTGTGCATATAGGGGCCGGTAACAGCGACGTTACGCAGTGTCGGGACCTTAAATTTACCGCGCTGCATTTCATCCGTGACGTCCGGATTCGCCAACAAGCCATCATCGCTGCCGCTTACTCCGCTCAGCTCACGGGCAGCGGCATTCACCGGTACGCCAATGTTGTGGTACTCGTAATTACTGAAGGTTTCCCCGCGCTGGCCCTTGGCTTTTAACTGATGACAGGCGCCACAGTTAGTGAACTGACTGAAAAACAGCGATTTTCCCTGCGTGGCTTTATCCAGCGCATCGTAAACATAGCGATTGGCATCCCCAAGCGGCAGTAACGAGCGGTCGTATTTCGAATCGAAAGGGGCAAAGGTATTACTGCGCTCAAAAGCCGCAATGGCATCGGTCATTGCCGCATAGGCGGCATCAGCATCAGCGGTCAGATCCAGCCCGTACAACTGGCTGAAAGCCTCTGTGTAGTCATTATTTTCCAGCAACCGGTTAACCACGGCCGCTTTGTTTTCCATGCCCATTTCAATCGGATTCAGTGGTGGCCCGGCAGCCTGCTGTGCCAGACCACTGGCGCGGCCATCGTGAAACTGACCACCGATATAACCGCTGTATTCTTTCAGACTGCCCGGCACGGTTTCCGCTGCGCGGGTATGGCTGCCCTGACTGAACGCCGGACTGAAGCGCGCATAAGCTGCGGTCGGAGCATTGCGATCACCAAAAGACGTGCCGTTATCGCCACGGGATACCGGGCTCACCTTGCCATCTGCGCCACTGCGGTTATCAACAAAACCATGCTCGGGGTTGTGGCAGGTCGCACAGGACTGAGTGCGGTTGGCTGACAGGCGGGTGTCATGAAACAGGCTTTCACCCAGCGCTTCTTTGCTGACAAAGGCCGGACTCTCAGAGCCGCCACTGCTGCTGCCACCACAACCGGTAATGGCTAACACAACGACAGCCAGCGATACATGTAACGGAAAAAACAACGCTTTATTCATAACCCAATCAGCCAGGTAGCAACAATTCAGACGGCAATGCTACTACAGAGAGTGTGGATATAAAATACGAATCACTCACATATGATTTCACAGTTGCAAATCATTAGCATTTACACTAGATTGCGGCCCCTGACGTTTTTTTACAGATGCGCGACAGCCAGCCCAACGTGTGTTGCCCGGCTTACAACTGTCACCGCCATTCATTTCTGCTCAAACAGGACCCAATCATGAAACTGACACAGCTTGCAGCCTGTATCGCCACCGCCACATTGTTGACCGCTTGCGGTGGATCATCCAGCGACTCAGACTCCTCCGTTATCAACCTGCCGAATGTGCAGAAGGTTCTGAATACCAATGCCGATATCGCCCTGGCCGTTTACAGTGATGCCGTCGATACCGCCATCGACCTGAAAACTGCACTGGCAACCTTCCGTGCAGATCCGACTGAAGCCAACCTGGAAGCGGCGAAGAAAGCCTGGCTGGTTGCGCGCGAACCTTACGGCCAGAGCGAAGTTTATCGTTTCCGTAACAGCCCGATTGACTCAACAGACTACAGCAGCGAAGACGGCCCGGAAGGCGATATCAACGCCTGGCCATTGGGCGAAGCCCTGATCGATTACGTCAAAACCAACAGCAGCGACTTTGGTACTGACCAGATTGGTGTGACCGCTAACAGCGCCGGCATTAACGGCAACGGCGCCATTGATGCGACCCACGCCACCAACAACGATGCTGACAATATCATTGGCAACACCAGCGTCGTGATCAACGCTGATCTGCTGGCCAATACCGCCACCGCCGATGATGAGCACGATGTGATTGCCGGCTACCACGCCATCGAATTTATGCTGTGGGGTCAGGATCTGAACACCACCGGCAACACGACTGACGGTACAGACCGTGACAGTGCCGTGAAATCTTATGTGTTTAACCACGGTGGCCAGCGTCCGCTGAGCGATTTCACCCCGGGTTTTGATGGCACAACCACAGACTACAACGCCAACACCCTCTCCCACCGTCGTCATCAGTTTATGGCCGTTGCAGTGGATAAACTGATTGCCGATCTCGAAGCCGTACGCGATGGCTGGAAAGCCGGTGCGGCTTACCGTACAGCCTTCACCACGGTGACCACCGAAGCACAGGCCAAACAAAAACTGGCAGAAATTCTGACCGGTATGGGCACGCTGTCCGAAGGCGAACTGGCCGGTGAGCGTATGCAGATTGCCTTCAGCGCCAACTCTCAGGAAGACGAACACAGCTGTTTCTCCGATAACACTCACCGTGATATCTGGCTGGATGCAGAAGGCGTAGCCAACAGTTACTACGGTGCCTATGCCGGTTACGACAGCACACTGGACGGTACCGATAACGTCACCACCCGTGCCATTGCCAATGGCTATGGTATCGACGATTACCTGCGCGATGCCGGTAAAGCAGAACTGGCCACCCGGGTCGAAACAGCGCTGACCACCACCGCAACCCACTACACGGCCATCGATGCCAAGGCCCGTGCCGGTGAACCCTTTGACGTGCTGATTATGGCCGCCAATCAGACCGCCAATAACCCGGTCTACAAAACCATCACCGCACTCAACACCCAGTCGGCACTGATTGCAGAAATTGCCACCACCCTGGGTATCAGCGGCGCTGTTGTTGATCCTGGTGCATCCGCCTGTGACACCAAGGATCCGCTGGCATCCTGTGACGAATAATCACCAGCCAATGAATGCATTATCGATGCTCAGCCAGCCGGGTTTTACCCGGCTGGCTTTTGTCTTTTCAGCCGTACTGAGCCTGAGTGCCTGCCAGCCTGCTGCGCCATCCGCAAACACGGCAAAGGCAGCAACACAGTCAGCTGTACCTGCATTAAGCGACAGCGAACGTCTGCCCGGAGGCATTGGCAGCAGTGCCATCATGCCCTTTGCCAGCTACGAAAAACCCGTTACCAATTTACCCCTCGGTGCCAAAGCCGACTTTTTTGCCGGTAAAGCACTGGCGCACCAACCCTGGGTAAAGGCGCCGACCGCCACCACCGCACGCGATGGTCTGGGCCCGCTGTATAACGCCCGCACCTGCCTGGCCTGCCACATTAACGGCGGCCGTGGTTCGGTTCCGGCCGATAACAACAGTCCGCTGTTTAATGCCTTCCTGCGGCTGAGCCTGCCGGGGTCTGATCCGGTTGCCGGTGTCATTCCCGAACCGGTTTATGGCGATCAGCTGCAAAGCCAGTCAACCGCGCTGTCCCATCAGCTGCGCAGCAGTCAGAACAATCTGCTCAGGCCCGATGAGGTAGCACCGGAAGCCTACGTTTATCTCAATTGGAAAACCCGTTGGTTCACCTATCCCGACGGCCAGCAGATTGAATTGCGCTGGCCCGAAGCCGATATCCGCAATCTGGGTTATGGCCCGCTGCACGAGCACACACTGTTCAGTCTCAGGGTCGCGCCACCGATTCATGGCATGGGTTTGCTGGAGTTAATTGATCAGGCCGATATTGATGCCCTGGCCGATGAACACGACCGCAATCAGGATGGTATTTCCGGCCGGGTCAATCAGGTCTGGGATGTGGAACAACAAAAAACCGTCCCCGGTCGTTTTGGCCTGAAAGCCAACCGCCCAACCATGGCGATGGTGGTCGCCGGCGCCTTTGCCAACGACGTTGGCATCAGTAACCCGCTGTTTCCGGCCCAACCCTGCACCAGCGCGCAGAGCATCTGTTTACAGCAAGCCACTGGCAACGATAAACAGGGCAATGATCAACAAGGGACCGAGCTGCCGCAAAAGCTGCTGCAGCTGGTGATCAATTTCAACCGCAATCTGGCGGTGCCACAACGCCGGGATGCCGATCATGCAGAAGTGCTTGCCGGGCGCTCACTGTTTTATCAGAGCGGCTGTGCGGGTTGTCATCAGCCATCCTTTGTCACCGGCGAAAGCCGCGAATTCCCTCATCTGAGTAAGCAGATTATCTGGCCATACAGCGATCTGTTGTTGCACGACATGGGCGAAGAGCTGGCCGATCACCGCCCGGATTACGCCGCCGATGGCCGCGAATGGCGGACGCCACCGCTGTGGGGACTGGGCCTGAGCCAACAGGTCAATGGCAGCACCACTCTGCTGCACGATGGCCGCGCCCGTTCAGTCGAAGAAGCCATTGTCTGGCACGGCGGTGAAGCCCTTGGTGCACGCCAGGCCTTTGTTAATCTGCCGGCCGATGAACGCAAGGCTCTGATCCGCTTTGTCCAATCGCTGTAAGTGGAATGAATATGAAATCCAAACCTTCAGCTTCAACGGCGACTGACCTGCATGAACAGGGTCAGCAACGCCGCCAGACCTTAAAAACACTGCTGGCTCTGGGTCTTGCTCCGGCAACCGCCAGCTTGCTCAGCGCCTGCAATAAAGCACCCGACTCATCCGCCGCTGCGCAGGAGTTCTGGGTATCCGCTCAGGGCCGTGATAGCAGCCAGTTCGGCCTGGGCTGGGTACAAACCGCGGCAGGCTCTGCCGGCCAGAGCGCTCATACCGCAGTCAGTGGTTTCCGCGGACATGGTGCAGTGCAGCATCCGTTGCGCCCGGATTCCGTGCTGATGATCTCGCGCCAGCCCGGCACCGAGTGCGTGGAGGTTAATCTGCTCAGTGGCGACATAACGGCCCGTTTTGCCTGTCAGCCCGGACGCCATCTGCACGGTCATGCCTGCTTCAGCGCCGATGGCCGGCAGCTGTTTACCACAGAGTCTGATTTTGTCTCCGGCCGGGGGAAAATCGTGGTACGCGATGCCAGCACCTACCAATGGCTGGGGGAGTTCGACAGCCACGGCATTGGTCCGCACGAATTAAAGCTGATGCCCGATGGAAAAACACTGGTCGTCGCCAACGGCGGTCTGCGCACGCATCCGGACAGCGGGCGTGAAATTCTTAACCTCGACACCATGCGTTCCAGCCTGAGCTACCTGCGCGCCAGCGATGGTGTATTGCTCGACGAACAGACCCTGACCGAAGCCAAAGCCAGCATCCGCCATCTGGATATTGCCGCCGACGGCACCGTCGCAGTGGCCACTCAGGTGCAGCGGGCCGCGATGGCAGACAACCATATTGTCGCCCCCGGAGCCGTGCACACACCGGGTAAAACACTGCAGCCGCTGCCAGCCCCCGTGCCGCTGCTCAGTCAGTTTAACGACTACATGGGCAGTGTTGCCGTGCATAACGGCGAGCGCATTGCCGGCTTCAGCAGTCCGCGTGGCAATCTGGTCGCTTTCTGGCATCTCGACCGCTATGAACTGCTCGGCTATCACGCCTTTCACGATGTCTGCGGCCTGACCGTAAGCCATGATCAGCGCTGTTTTGTATTGTCCAATTCCGCCGGCCAGCTGCGCCGCATCGATGCAAAAACCCTGCAGGAACAGCCCGGTCTGCGGCTGCAGATTCCTGCAATGCACTGGGACAATCACATGATTTCTTTAACCCTGAACACCATCAGTTGAGCAACCCATGAATTTTTTATCGTTTCGTTCACTCCTGTTTTCTGCTGCTGCCGGATTGTTATTAACCGCCTGCGGTGGTGAACGTGTTAATGATCCGGTCACCGTCACACAATCATCGCTGAATAAAGCGCTGCAGGAACTGACCGACAACAGCATTATTCCGGCGGTTAATGATTTCGCCAGCCAAAGCGCTGCATTAACCAATCAGGCTGAAGCGTTCTGCAGCGCTCCGGATGCTGCCGGACTGACGGTTGTGCAACAACAATGGCGTACGCTGGCCGACAGCTGGTATCGCTTATTACCGTTAAATTTCGGCCCGGCCGACGACGATCTGGTATTTCCGCCATATATTTATATCGACTCCCTGCGCCAGCGCGGCAATAACTACAGCGCCACGGTCCGAAGCGAAATCAATACCCTGCTGGGCAACAGTACAGAATTAAACCGCAGCTACTTTGATAACCGTAATTTTCAGTACGTGGGATTACTGGCTCTGGAAATTGCCGTCTTTGAACGCGCTGCCGATGCCAGCAAAAACACCGCCGATATTGTTGCGGAATATCAGGCCAAGCCGCGCAAATGCGGCATTCTCACCGGCCTCAGCAACGCCCTGCAGGTGAAAGCCGATTACATCCGCAATGGCTGGACACAGAGTCACAAAGCCACCGGCAAACCTTACCGTGAGTTATTTCTCAGTAATCAACTGGATGATGGCACCCCTGCCCTGACCCAGCTGCTGACCAGTGCGCAGGAATTTCTCGATTATTTACAGCAACGCAATGTCGCCAGCGTCGCCGCGCAAAGCAGTGGTTACAGCTGGCCACTGATGGCCACGGCGGTCGACAGCATTGAAGAAATTTTACAGGGCAACAGCGCCAGTACCCTGAGCCTGTTCTCGCTGATGACGGCCGCCGGTTACGACGCGGCGGTCAGTGCTGTGCGCTCGAATATTGCAGCCGCACGGGACAACATCAGCAATCAGGATGCCCTGTTATTCAAATCCTCGGCAGCACAGCTGGATGGCAATTTTAAACGTGAAATTCCGGACGGGCTGGAAGTTGATCTGGGCATCAACTTTACCGACGGCGATTAATTATTAAATTATTTTATAAGGGCAGATAGTCAATGAAAGCCAACCTGAAAAAACACGCCGCCCTGTTAGCCGGTGCGGTATTACTGGCCAATACACAACTGGCTCAGGCTGATGATCAGCAAACCATTATCGAGCTGCAGAAACGTATCGAACAGCTTGAGCAAAGTATGAACGAACGCCTGAATGCGATGGCCGACAGCATGGACAGCGCCCAACAATCGTCCGGCGCGGCTAAAAAAGTGCATATCGGCGGTTATGGCGAAATGCATTACAACCATCTGGATGCCGATGGTACCGATACCCGCCAGATTGATTTACACCGTATGGTGCTGTTTTTTGGCTACGACTTCAGCGACCGCGCACGCTTTGTGTCTGAATTTGAAGTCGAGCACACACTGGTCAGCGATGGCGCCCGTGGCGCGGTAGAAATTGAACAGGCCTACGTTGAACTCGACCTGATGAGCAATATGCAGTTCCGCAGCGGTGTTATGCTGATGCCGGTGGGTATGATTAACGAAACCCATGAACCACCAACCTTTTACGGTGTTGAGCGTCCGGTTATTGAAACCACCATTATTCCGACCACCTGGTATTCCGCCGGTATCAGCCTGACCCATCAGCTGGATAATGGCATCAGTTACGACCTGATGATTTCCGAAGGTCTGAAAACCGACGACCCGACCTACAACAGCGACGCCGATCCGTTTGATCTGAAATCCGGCAAACAAAAAGCATCCTTTGCCGATGCCTTCGATCTGGCCGTGACCGGACGTGTCGTTTATCGCGGCAGTGCCGGTCTGGAACTGGCGGCTTACGCGCAGTATCAGCCGGATCTGGATCAGAGTGCAGAAATCTCTTATGCCGACGATGCAACCCTGCTCGGTGCGCATGTGATTTATCAGCTGGGTGATATCACCACCAAAGCGCTTTACGCACGCTGGGATTTAGGCGGTGATGCCGCTGACGCTGCCGGTAAAGCCGTACAGGATGGTGGTTACGTTGAAGTGAATTACCGCCTGAACGAACAATGGGGCTTTTTTGCCCGCCAGAGCGCCTGGTCACAGAAGGATGATATGAACGCCAGCCAGAGCGATGCCGGTGTTAATTATTATCCGGTTGAAGGCATTGTGTTCAAAGCCGATATCCAGCAACAGAATGAAGATGCCGGTAACGCCGATGGCTTTAATCTGGGGATGGGTTATATGTTCTGATCGGGACTTCTATTTAAAGAGAGTTCTGAGACTTGTCATAAAAAAATGCCGGTGCGGTTTTCCGCCCCGGCATTTTTTATGCCTGCCTGTTGCTGTGACGTGAAACCGGGCTCAGAGCCAGCGCATACGCCGGAACAGCCAGAGTAATCCAACCGCCAGAAATCCCATAAAACCGAGCAGGATAAAATAGCCATGCTGAAATTTAAGCTCAGGAATATATTCAAAGTTCATACCGTAAAGCCCGGCGAGAAAACTCAGTGGTACAAAGATCGCGGTAATTACCGTCAGTACGCGCATGGTACTGTTCAGCTGATGCGAGGTAATGGAAATATAACCATCCACCAGATCACCGCAAAGATCATAAAACATCTGAGTCAGACTGTGCAGGCGCTCAAAACGATCGTGCAGATCGTTAATCACATGACGCATGTTTTCATCGTCCGGGAAAAAGGCATATTCCCCGGTGCGTAACTCGTCGGTGATGTTCTTATGATAATTAAAGGTACGGCGTAACTTCACCAGCCGTGATTTGTAATTCATCAGCTCGCGCATATGCTCATCACTGCCCGCTTCTGACAACTCATCTTCGAGCTCACCCAGACGTTCTTCAAAGGCCAGAATATTATCCAGATAGATCCCGGCCGAGGTATGCATAATTTTCAATGCCAGCTGTGCCGGACTGCGCTGCAGATAAATACCGCCATTATCGGCCAGCAGACGATCAATACTCTGGGCAGCCTGAGGATGACGGGTCAGCAGAAAACGTTCACCGACAAAAAACGACAGCGACTGGCCGGTATAATTCAGGCCGGCATCAAAACCTGCAATACCACGGTAGAGAATAAAAATATGATCGGAAAACTCTTCCAGTTTCGGCGGATGACGGTCACGCAGGGCGTCTTTGATGGCCAGTGGATGACAACCAAAGGTCTGTAATATATCGCGTTCCTGTTCGGCATCGGCCTGCTGACTGTCAACCCAGATACGACTTTCAGGCTGCGCCCGCCAGGCATCAATCAGCTCGGCACCGCCACTGCTGATCTGACCCTGTGCGTTAATTAATATTGTCCTGATCACAGGTTTCTCCTTGCCGATAGGGCGATACATAAGCGTCAGAGACAAAGGTCGGGTAAAACCACTGCTCAGTCAATGCTGTTACTGCTAATGCCTTGTCAGAACAAAGCCATCTGCTGTCCGGCCAGGGCGGTAAAATCATCGTCGATGTAATGAAAAATAGCATCCGCCGTGGGTTTCAGCTGCTTTTCCAGATAATGATGATAATCCGCCGCGGCACCTGCACTGCCATCCGGCCAGACCGGTTCCGGGCCGTTCACCGTCCAGCGATAGGTAATCCAGCCGCCACGCTCAGCAAAACGCGAAGGTAACCCTTTTAATGCCAGCCATTGCTCCAGTTTGGCCGCAGCCTGGGCATGGGGCGGAATATTTTTCTGATAAGCCGGTAATGGCCGGCGCAGACGCCGGCGATAAGTCAGCAGATGATCCAGCTTGCCGCTCAACAATCCCTGAACCTGTTCGCGCAGCCAGTCCTGATAAGGTTCCTGCAAAAAAATACGGCGGTATAACTCTGTCTGAAACTGGCGCGCCAGCGGTGTCCAGTCGGAACGGACCGCTTCCAGTCCTTTAAATACCAGTTCGCTTTCACCGCGGTTATTTTTTATCAGGCCGGCATAGCGCTTTTTGCTGCCGGTTTCTTCCCCGCGGATAGAGGGCATAAAAAAGCGCCGGTAATGGGTTTCGTATTCCATTTCCAGAAAGCTGTCGATGCCAAATTCCTGCGGCAAACGTTCAGCCCACCACTGATTCAGTTCGCGTACCAGCCGCTGACCGATGATGTCCGCTTCAGTATCACTGACACTGCGCTTGAGCCAGACAAAGACCGAATCGGTATCGCCATAAATCACATCAAAGCCCTGCTCTTCAATCCAGGCTGAGCTCTGCTGAATAATCTGATGGCCGCGCAGGGTAATGGAACTGGCCAGACGGGTATCGTAAAACCGGCAGCCATCGGAACCCAGTACGCCATAACAGGAAGCCATAATCACTTTAATAGCCTGACTCAGGGCTTTATTACCGGCTTTTTTCGCCTGTTCGCGCTTATCACCCAGTACCCGGATAAGTTCCGGCAGAATATGTTGCTCTTGATGAAACTGCGCATCAAAAAAACCGGGCACAATATCGCGGGCTTCGGTGCTTTTTTCCGCCAGGCGCAGGCCTTCAGCCAGGCCCATAGGATCAATTTTAAAGGTGCGGATTATCGACGGGTACAGACTCTTAAAATCCAGTACCAGCACATGCTCAAATAATCCGGGGCGTGAATCCATCACGTAACCACCGGGGCTTTTCTGCGCGTGGTAACCTTCGCCAATATTAGGCGCCACAAAACCTGCGCGGTGCAGACGCGGCAGATACATATTTTCAAACGCTGCGACCGAGCCCCCCATACGGTCCATGCTGAGGCCGGTCATATGGGCACGTTCGATGGTAAAATTCAGCAGATCGGCCTTTTCAAAAATCCGCCAGACCAGTTCGCAGTCTTTCAGGTTATAAGCCGCCAGAGCGGCTTTATCATGAATAAATAAATATTCGATATCACCGCCGCGGTCATCGCTCTGCAGCAGCTTGCTGTCACCGAGAAAATACTGGGCAACATCATTCAGGGCAAAACTCTCAAACTGCCAGGTGGCATTACGCAGCAGGTCGATGCCGTCAAGCACAACCCGGCCGGCAATATGCAGAAAAATCCGGTCAGGGTTATTGGCACTGACCCGCCAGCTTAACTCGCTGCCGTCGCGGCCAATAGTGAATGGAATGTTGTGCTCGGCGCATTTGCGCCGTAAAAAATCAAAATCGAACTGAATAACGTTCCAGCCCATGATCACGTCCGGATCGTATTCGGCAATTAATTGCAGAAAACGCCGCAGCAGCGCCGCCTCATCGGCCACTAATTCAGGAGAACCGCTGTCGTCAGTAGTGGCGGCAGCATCTGAATCGCCAACCATTACCACCTGTTGCCAGTCATCGGCATAGAAGCCGATGGAAAACAGCCGGTCAGGCTCTCCGCGACGCGGAAAAGAGGTTTCTATATCCAGCGATATACAGCGGAAGGCGGGCAGTGTGGCAAACGCCGACTGCCCGGCCGGCAATGCCCGTAAACGTCCGCTCTGCTCATGTGAAAACGATCGTTGTTCATCCGCGACCAGTCTGTCTGGCAGCTGTGCTGCGCCATAAATAAAGCGTTCCATCAGATAACGGTCGGTGGGGCGGATATCCACCTCGCGGCAAATAATGCCCTGCTCAAGTAAAACATCACGCCAGCGGTAGGTATAAGACGACGGCAGATAACAGGCACTGGCCGGTTGTGCGGCAAAACTGTGCAGCGGCACATCAGTAATGCGCACCGGCCAGTTGAGGGTACGGGCAATATCGGCAGCCCGTGCCGCATGTTCACGGTCAATAAAACACACTGCCGGCTGACGGATCTGCTGACGCACAGGTCCGCGCGCGGTATGCCACCAGAACGTCAGTACGGTGTGCAGGCCATCGTCTTGCTGCAGGTCGGTCCAGCTGCTGGTCAGCAGAAAAGCGTTGTTCATAGGGCGATCTATACTTGAAAGAACGGAGTTTACCGTAATTAAGGAATAACCTATGCCTACTCCCATCATAAGTCAGGATCCCATGTACCAGCTGCTGCGCAACGACGATGTGCAGGGTTTTAATAAAGCGCGGGAAAGTGGCAAAACCTGTGACCTGCGGGGCTGTGATCTGCGCGGCCTGGATCTGCGCAATATCAACCTGAAAGGCATCGATCTTACCGACGCCTACTTCCGCGGCGCCGACCTGCGCGGCATTGATTTCCGCGGCTGTCGTATGGATGGTGTCAGCCTCGCCAATGCCAAAATCAGTGGCTGTTATTTTCCGCCCAGTATTCCTGCCGAGGAAATTCTGCTGTCGGTCAGCCACGGCACCCGGCTGCGCGATCAGGCACAATAAACGCATTGCCGCCCGGCCTCCTGCCGACAATTCAGCCAGTTATAAACCAGAGGTTGATCTGATCGTACCTTTTGCGCAAATTCCGCAGCCGCAGGTTCAAGCCCGCGGGGTTTTGCTGTACATTCCTGAGATCAATGACAGGATTGCCCGAAGAGGCAAAATGTGGGGGATAGCATGTTTCTGGTCGGCAAACCATCAGACACCATCGAACAGTTAATTAACCGGATTTCACATCTGGTAAGACTGCTGCTGGAAGGGTTTGAACTGAGTAATACGCCCATCACACTGGAGGGTGTCGACGATCTTTATGAGCATTTCGACCGCGACCAGTTCTTTCTGATTCAGGACGGCATGCTGCATCTGAGTAAAAACGGCCAGAATCTGGTCAGCTTTGACGAAGGTGACCTGATTGGCATCATCCACTCCTTTGATCTGCCTTTACCAGTACTGCGTACCGACGAATACGTTGAACTGATCCCGATTGACCGCGACCGCTTCCTGCGCCACGTCTATTCCGATAAACGCCGCCAGCATTACTGGAGCCATTTTCTGGTGTGCCAGAATGCCCTGCTGCTGAACTATCTGGCCGATACCTTCAAAACCCAGGTACGGCCAACCGCCGGTTTTCAAAATATTCAGCCCGGCGATGTCATTATTCAGCAGGGTGATCCCGCTGAGCATGTCTACACCATCATCAGCGGTGAAGCGGATGTGTTTGTTGATGGCGTCAAAGTCGGCGATATCGGCGAAGAAGAAGTCTTCGGTGCCATGGCGGTATTTACCGGCGAGCCACGCAGCGCCACCGTCATCGCCCGCACACCCTGCACCATTATGGCGGTGCCACAGCATGACTTTATTCTGCTGATCGAAGCTCAGCCTAAAGCGGCGGTGAATCTGATTGAAAACCTGGCGCGCCGGATCACACTGATGAATCAGCAGCTGATCGACAAAGAATAAGCATCACGCTCAGCGGGAAACAAAAAAGCCGTGACAGTTTTCTGCCACGGTTTTTTTGTGCCCTGCATATGCTCAGGAAATATTTTCAAACATAAATGAGAATTATTATTGACAACTCTTTTGAGAATAATTATTGTTTACTCATCGACGTTAGAGATGGCGCCGGTGTTCTACACCTCATTCTGTTGTCGGGGTGAAGATCTCTCTCATCAAGCTAATCACGGTTGCTTTGCCCCTCTCTCTTTAAGAGCCGAGGGGCGTTTTTTTATCTGCTGTCCACGCCTGCTTACTCACACCCAGTGCAGGTAATCACCCTCAAGCACCGTCTCAACGCGGAAGGTGTCACTGACCTGCTCCGCCGTTAATACCTCCCGCGCCGGCCCGTCCGCTACCAGACGACCACAACAGAGCAGCAGAACACGGTCGGCATAGCGCCGCGCCAGATTAAGATCATGCACCACCATCAGCACGCTCTTACCCGCGGCCGTCAGCTGGCGAATATGGCTCATACATTGCTGCTGATGGCGCAGATCGAGCGCGCTCAGAGGCTCATCCAGCAGCCACAGCTGACTGTCGGCCTGATTCACCTGAATCCAGCTGCGCGCCAGCTGACAACGCTGTTGTTCACCACCAGACAACAGACGTACATCGCGCCCGGCCAGATAAGCGATATCCCAGGCCCGTAAGGCATCCTGCACCTGAGTACGCAGCGCCACCACCGAGTCGCTGTGTGCCAGACCACCCAGCTGCACCACCTCACTCACCGACAGCGGAAAATTCATCGGGCTCAGCTGCGGCACCAGGGTGACCCGTTGCGCCCAGTCACGACGCTGCCAGTTACAGGTATCCTGCTGATTAAACTGCAGCGTACCGCGATCGGGCTGCAGCATACCGGCCAGCATGTTCATCAGCGTCGATTTACCCGCGCCGTTAGGGCCCACCAGCATCACCAGCTCACCGCAGGCCAGCTGAAAACCGACATCATCCACAATGGCGGCACCAGCGCGGCTTAAGCCCAACCCGGAAGCCTGAATCAGAGTGTCAGGGCTCACCATGCCAACCTCTTCTTCTCGCGGATCATCAGGGCAATAAACAGTGGCGCCCCCAGCAATGTGGTAACGATACCGATCGGCAGTTCCGCCGGCGCCACAATCACCCGTGACAACATATCCGCCGCCACCAGCAAACAGCCACCCAGCACCACCGCCAGCGGCAATACCCGCTGGTGCGCAGCACCGGTTAACAGGCGGGCAATATGCGGGCTGATCAGGCCAATAAAGCCGATCACACCACTGGCCGATACAGCCAGTGCCACACAGAGCGCAACCCAGATGACGACCTGCCACTGCAGACGACTGACCGAAACGCCCAGCGAGCGGGCCTCCACTTCACCCAGCAACAGCGCATCCAGATTGCGTAAACGTTTTGGCCAGAAAATCACCGCGCCCAGCAGCACCGCGCTCATCGCCCCGACCCAACCCCAGTTGGCGCCGGATAAACTGCCCAGCGACCAGAAGGTAATCTGGCGCAGCGCATCATCGCTGGCCATATACGACAACAAACCAATCAAAGCTCCGGCAAGAACATTCACCGCTATCCCGGCCAGAATCAGAAAGCTCATGGCGTGCAGGGAATTGCCCTGCAGGCCGAGACGCAATACCAGCAGCAGTGCCACCACACCACCGGCAAAGGCGGCGATGGGCTGCGCCCAGTAAGGCAGCGCCAGACCCGCGGCCTGCAGCACCACAAACACGGCTGCCGCCACCGCCGCACCACCGGATACACCGATCAGCCCCGGATCGGCCAGCGGATTGCGCACCATGCCCTGAATCAGTACCCCGGCCCAGGCCAGCAGAGCACCCACCAGAAAGGCCATCAGCACCCGTGGCAGGCGGATCTGCCAGAGAATGGTCTGGCCAACATCGGTATACAGCAGCCAGTCCAGACTCTGGCTGCCACTGGCCAGGCCAAGCAGAATAAAGATCAGTGGTAGCAGCAGGCATAACAGCAGGATATGCTTGCGCCGCTTCAGGGCGGTGTTCATCGCAGGAATTAACTCAGGCTGCAGGAAAGAATATGCGGGCATTGTGCCACACAGACACAATTGCGGAAGGACAGAGTAAAGGTTTTGAACTCGAAGGCCAGTCGGTCTTTGTTGTGCACAAACAGGGACAGTTCTTCGTATATCACAATCAGTGCCCGCATCTGGGCATTAATCTGGAATGGTTACCGGACCAGTTTCTCGACAGTGATGGCTGCCTGATTCAGTGTGCCATGCACGGTGCGTTGTTTCTGATTGAAGATGGTCAGTGCATCGCCGGCCCCTGTCAGGGCCAGCGGTTAAGAGCCGTTGCGCACGAGATCCGCGATGGGCGGATCTGGGTCGATCTGTAACACCGCAAGCGGCCGTTACTTTTTCAGCTTATCGATACCGTCCTGCAGCACGTCCTTACCGCCCTCCAGAAGATCCGACCCACCGTCTTTCAGACGATCCATCAGCGCATCGGATTTAAACGGGTTAGCGAACGGATCACGGTCACGGATCAGGTTGGAACCAATCCAGGCGCCCAGCAAAAGACCAATAATGAGAATAATAAGATTGCGTTTCATCGTACTTACCTTGTTTTTGTAATCAGTTGTGCCATTGCTGCAGCATCAGCCAGCAATATCGACCGGCAAACACTGCCCCAGCTCCAGGCCGCTGGCATCCGCATAAAACTGTGCCTGATAAGCCAGTACCTCAACGCCCTGTGCCACCACCTCGGCCAGCGCCGCTGCATAAGCCGGATCAATGACCCGCGCCGGGCGTACCCGCTTAATGCCCTCGTGCGGTACGCAGAATAACAGCAGGGTACGATACCCCTGCTGACGTAACTCGGCCAGACGGCGCAGATGCTTCAGACCACGGGCGGTCACCGCATCCGGAAAACTGCCCCAGCCATAACTGGCCTGCGGCTGATCTGGCTGAGGGTAATCAAGCAAAGTAACACTCTTAACCTCAACATACACCGCGGGTTCTTGCGGCTGCTGTGGCTGCAGCAGAAAATCCAGCCGCCCGTCTTCAACTTTAGGCTCCGGCAGAATCTGATAATCCCCCGCCAGCTCAGCAATGCGCCCGGCGGCCAGTGCCTCAGCCACCAGCTGGTTCGGGCGGGCAGTATTAATACAGGCCCTGTAACGCCCGGCAATTTCCACCCATTCCCAGCTGTAACGGTATTTGCGTTTGGCCGCCGCACCGGATGGCAAAGAGTCCCACAACCATACGCGACTGCCGGGTTCGGCACAGTGTTTCATCGAGCCGGTATTGGGGCAGTGGGCGGTAATTTCCTCACCACTGTCGAGCACGATATCGGCCAGAAAACGTTTATAGCGTTTGATTAAACGCCCGCCGACCAGCGGCGCATCGTAACGCATCAGCGTACTCCGCCGGCCGCAGTGAGCCAGTTCTGCAGGCGGGCAACCGCTTCCTGCAAACGTTCAAGACGGGTGGTAAAAGCAAAGCGCACATGACTGCCGGCTTCGTGTTCACCAAAGTCGACGCCCGGCGTAATGGCCACGCCGGTTTCACGCAGCACCTGTGAACAGAAGCTCAGACTGTCGCTGGTAAAACGGCTGGCATCGGCATAAATATAAAACGCGCCGTCGGGTGCGACCGGCACGCCAAAGCCCAGTTGTGGCAGAGCTTCAAGCAGGTAATCACGGCGCTCGGCCAGCTCCGCCCGGCGCTCCTCAAGAATCGCCATCGTCTCCGGCTCAAAAGCCGCCAGCGCGGCATATTGCGCCGGCGTCGGCGGTGCCAGAAAGAGGTTCTGCGCCAGGGTATCCAGGTCCGTCACCCAGGATTCAGGCACCACCGCCCAGCCCAGGCGCCAGCCGGTCATACCGAAAAATTTGGAGAAGCTGTTCAGCACCACCGCATCATCCGCCACCGACAGCACCGTCTGTGGCGCACTGGTGTAATTCAGACCCTGATAGATTTCATCCACCCAGAGTTCGCCCTGCTGCTCACGTACAGCCGCCGCCAGAGCACTGAGTTCATCCAGCGACAACACGGTGCCGGTCGGGTTGGCCGGCGAGGCCACCAGCGCCACTTTGCTATCTGCCGACCAGTGCTGACGAATATCGGCCGCCGTTAGCTGAAACTTCTGCGCCGCACCACAGGGCAGCAGTTGCCCGCGGCCTTCAAACACCCGGGCAAAGTGACGGTTGCAGGGATAACCCGGATCGGCCAGCAACATCTTCTGCCCCGGATTCAACCGTGCCGCAGTTAACAGCAGTAAGGCGCCGGAGGCTCCCGGTGCCAGCACAATACGCTTCGGGCTGATTCTGACACCAAAACGGCTGTAGTAATAATCCGCCAGTTTCTGACGCAATTCGGGCAATCCCAGCGCCGGGGTGTAGCCGGTTTTGCCGGCGTTCATCGCTTTGATCGCGGCATCAATCATCGGCTGTGGCGTCGGGAAGTCAGGCTCGCCGACTTCCAGATGAATAATATCTTTCCCCTGCGCCTGCAGCGCCTGAGCTTCAGCCAGAATGGCCATTACCTGAAAGGGTTTGATATCCGCACAACGGCGGGCAGACGAAGTGAAATCAGGGGTGGCCGGGGCCTGTTCGGAGGACATAACAACTCAACTATCAATAAATACAGATAAAAACAGCTAAAGAAGACAACAAAATAACCGGCCTATTGTGCCAGATGACTGACTGGCAGCAACCAAAGCCAACAAAACCCTGCGGAAATAGTTGGCGCTTGGCAGGTTATCTGATAGTTTCCCCGCCTTATCATTTGGAGCCCAGGGAAGAAAAGTGTTGTTTTCCCGGGGCGCATGGACCCGATGTCCGGTTAAACCGGTTTACCAGGTGAGGCAGTAACGCAATGCCGCAAGATAAAAAAGAATTTGCCCTGTCCGATTTCACTCCTTACGAAATTGGCAAAGATGAAGAATACATGAGTGATGCTCAGCTGGAGCACTTCGCAACTATCCTGCGCAACTGGAAACAGGAGCTGATGGAAGAAGTGGATCGCACCAAAGAGCACATGCAAACCGAACTGAATAACTACGCCGATCCTAACGATCGTGCCAGCCAGGAAGAAGAGTTCAACCTGGAACTGCGCACCCGTGACCGTGAGCGTAAGCTGATCAAAAAGATTGAGAAAACCATCGACCTGATCGGCAAAGGTGACTACGGCTACTGCAGCGCCTGTGGCGTGGAAATTGGTATTCGCCGTCTTGAAGCCCGCCCGACCGCCGATCTGTGCATCGACTGTAAGACGCTGGCTGAAATCAAAGAAAAACAGCTGGGCGTCTGATCCGGCTGAATGCGCGACCGCCAGCGGCGGTCGCGCTTTCTTTTTCCTCTGATGACTGACCCTTTCATGTCAGACACTGCCGTCATGGCCAATCCCCTTTCTTCTGTTTCTTATACCGGCCGCTTTGCGCCTTCTCCCACCGGACCATTGCACTTCGGCTCACTGCTTGCCGCTGTGGCCAGCTATGTCGATGCCCGTGCTAATAACGGCCGCTGGCAGGTACGCATCGAAGATCTCGACCCGCCACGCGAAGACCCCTCTGCCGCCAGTGCGATTCTGCATATTCTCGATGCCTACGGCCTGCACTGGGATGGCGAGGTACGCTATCAGAGCGAACGCCATGAGGCCTATCAACAGGTACTGCAGCAACTGATCAGCAACGGTCTGGCGTTTCCCTGCCAGTGTTCGCGCAAGCAACTTGGCGGCCTGCCGCATCAGGGGAATTGCCACTGTCAGGCAACAACGGATATCGCCTGGCGTTTTCTGTGCCCGGCAGGTGAGCTGTGCTTTGACGATGGTTTACAGGGCCGCTGGTGCAGCGATCTGACACAGGAGATTGGCGATTTTGTTATCAAACGCCGCGATGGTCCCTGGTCGTATCAGCTCGCGGTGGTCACCGACGATATTGATCAGGGCATTAGCCATATCGTGCGTGGTATCGATCTGATCGACTCCACTGCACGCCAGATCCTGCTCTACCGCGCGCTGCAGCACCCCCTGCCGTGCTACAGCCATATCCCGGTAGCGCTGGAGGCTAATGGGCAGAAACTGAGCAAACAGAATCTGGCACAGCCGCTGGGCACAGAAAATATCAGCCACACCCTGTGGCTGGCGCTGAGCTGGCTCGGCCAGCAACCCCCGCCGCAACTGCAGTCATGCTCGCCCGGTGAACTGCTGCACTGGGCAACACAACACTGGCAACCACAGGCGCTGGCTGGCCAGCGCGAGCGCCCGGCCCCCGAGGGCTTTCAGCGCGAAGCGTCTGCCGGCTGAGAACTTTGTGGTACGCTTGCCGCTTTCATTTACGACGGCCTGGTTATGTACGATTACCGCCTTGGATTGGCACTGTTGGTGGGGATTTATCTGTTTTCCCCCATCATGATGGACTGGTGGCTCGATGACCGCGGCGCCTGGTATCGCCCCTTTGCCATCTGGTTGTTACTGATCGGCTTTTATATCTGGCTGAATCATAAGCGGGGTGACGATGAGCTTTAGTCTGGGTCAGCTGGGGCTGATCGTTTTAGGCTACCTCGGCGCACTGTTTACCACCGCTTATGCGGTTGAACGCGGCTGGGTCCCGCGCCGCTGGGTGCGTCACCCACTGGTGTATATTTTCTCGCTCGGCGTGTATGCCAGCGCCTGGGCGTTTTATGGTTCGGTGGGCATGGCCAACCAATACGGCTATGGTTTCCTGGCTTATTACCTGGGCATCTCCGGCGCCTTTGTCATGTCGCCAATCCTGCTGCGTCCCATTCTGCATATTGCCCGTATTTATCAGCTGGGATCTCTCGCCGACCTGCTCGCCTTCCGTTACCGCTCGCGTCTGGCCGGTATGCTGGTATCAGTGTTTACCCTCGCCGTCGTTATTCCGATGCTGACGCTGCAGATCAGTGCCATCGCCGATACCCTGCACCTGCTCAACAGCGAGTGGCCGGTGACCACGCTGGCATTCGGCTTCTGTGTCACCATGATTATCTTTGCCGTACTGTTCGGCGCGCGTCATGTTTCACCGCGGGAAAAACACGAGGGGCTGGTATTTGCCCTGGCCTTTGAATCGCTGCTCAAACTGACTGCCATTCTGGTGCTGGCCGGTGTGGCGTTGTTTGGTATTTTCGATCAGGTCGGTGGTCTGGAGCAGTGGCTGATTGATAATCAAGACCGCCTGTCCAACCAGCAGATTACCCTGCAGGAAGGGCCGTGGCGTACGCTGTTGCTGGTGTTTTTTGCCGCGGCCATCGTCATGCCACACATGTTCCATGTGACCTTTACCGAAAACGTAAACAGCGATGCGCTGAAACCGGCAAGCTGGGGGTTCCCGCTGTTTCTGCTGGCCATGAGCATGGCCGTGCCGCCGATTCTATGGGCCGGTATTTACCTGAATGTACAAACACCGGCCGAGTACTTTGCCATAGGTATCGGCCTGAAACTGGAATCGCCGTTTCTGGTCATCCTGACCTTTGTCGGCGGTCTGGCCGCCGCTTCAGGCATCATGATTGTGATAACCCTGGCCACCGCCGCCATGTTCCTCAACCATCTGGTGCTGCCTTTCCACAAGCCCAGTCCGCGCCATGATTTTTATCGCTGGCTGCTGTGGATGCGGCGCTCGCTGATCGCCGGCATTCTGCTGCTGGCTTACGGCTTCTACCGTTCCGTCGGCGCCGATCTGGATCTTAACCGCCTCGGTATTCTTGCTTTTGTCGCTGCGCTGCAGTTTTTGCCCGGCGTACTGGGATTGCTGTACTGGCCCAAGTCCAACCGCAAAGGTTTTCTCGCCGGTCTGATCGCCGGTATTCTGGTATGGATCTACGGCATGCTGCTGCCGTTTTCTGAGCTGGCGCTGGGCTGGAACGTACCGCTGCCACTGGCGGCCATTGATGAAAGCAACTGGCATCTGGCCGCGCTGTCAGCCTTTGCCATCAACCTGTTGCTGTTTGTTTTGGTGAGTCTCAGCAGCAAACAGAAGGCCTCGGAAATGTCGGCTGCCGAAGCCTGTTCCATTGACACCGTCTCACGCCCCAGCCGCCGCCCTTTGATTGCCGGCAACTCCAACGATGTGATTATGTCGCTGAGCAAACCGCTGGGGCGCTACGTCGCCGAGCGCGAGGTCTATCAGGCCCTGACCGACCTCGACCTGCCTTCTTATGAAGACCGTCCCTACGCCCTGCGCCGCCTGCGCGCACGTTTAGAGGCAAATATTTCCGGCCTTATGGGACCAACTGTGGCGCACGATATCGTCAGCCGCTACCTGCCGTTTCAGGAAAATGCCGAGCTCAGCGAAGACATTTATCAGATTGAACAGCGTCTTGAAGGCTTCCATGACCGCCTCAGCGGCCTCGCCGGCGAACTGGATAACCTGCGCCGCTACCATCGCCAGACACTGGAGCGTCTGCCGATGGGGGTATGCTCGCTGGCTGACGATGGTGAGATTCTGATGTGGAATCAGGCGATGACTGAGCTGACCCAGATCGATGCCGCTCAGGTCACCGGCTCACATCTCAGCCGTCTGCCACCACCGTGGAATACGCTGCTGCAGGATTTCGTTCTTAACGAACCCATGCACGAACACAAAAAGCGTGTCGATATCGGCGCCCGTCCGCGCTGGTACAGTCTGCATAAATCGGTAATCAAGCCCAGCGGCGGCCAGCCCGGCGGTATTGTCGTGCTGATGGAAGATCAGACTGAAACCCAATTGCTGGAAGACGAGCTGATGCACAGCGAGCGTCTGGCATCCATTGGCCGTCTGGCGGCCGGTGTGGCCCACGAGATCGGCAACCCCATTACCGGTATCGACTGTCTGGCGCAGACGATCCGCTACGAAACCGACAACCCCGAACTGCTGGAAATGGCTAACCAGATTCAGGAGCAGACCAAGCGGGTTACCCGTATCGTGCAGTCGCTGATGAACTTTGCCCACGCCGGCCACCACTCCACCGAACATGAACCGGTCAGCCTGGCGCATGTTATTGACGAAGCCATGCAGCTGTTGCGTTTAAGCAAACGCAGCCAGGACATTGCCTTTATTAATGAGTGTGCCGGTGACGTGATGGTGCTTGGCGATGATCAGCGCCTGGTTCAGGTATTTGTGAACCTGTTAAGCAACGCACGTGATGCCAGCGGTCCCGGTCAGAACATCCGCGTTACCGCCGATACCGACGAACATCAGGTGATATTAAGAATTATCGACCAGGGGCACGGCATTCCCGCCGATAAAGTCGACCGTATTTTTGAGCCTTTTTTCACTACCAAAGACGTCGGTAAAGGCACTGGACTGGGGTTGTCACTGGTGTATTCCATCATCGAAGAACACTATGGCCACATCGCCATTGAAAGTCCGGTCGCCGACGGCCGCGGCACTTGTGTTAAAGTCAGCCTGCCACGTTATCATCACATTGAAGAATCGGAACCCGTTGCATGAGTCACATCCTGGTTGTTGAAGACGAAGCCATTATCCGTCAGTCCGTGCGCCGCCTGTTGCAGCGCCACGACTACGAAGTCACCGATGTGGATTCCCTTGATGCCGCCAAAAATGAAGACCTGAGCCGCTACAGCCTGATCATCAGCGATCTGCGCCTGCCCGGCGGCATGGGCACCGAACTGGTCGAGCTGGCCGGAGACACTCCGGTACTAATCATGACCAGCTACGCCAGCCTGCGCTCGGCGGTTGATGCTATGAAGATGGGGGCAGTGGATTACATCGCCAAACCCTTCGACCATGACGAAATGATTCAGGCGGTACAGCGCATTCTGAAAGAATCCAGCCTCAGCCATAAGCCAACCAACACCGATCTGCGCAAAGAAGTCAGCAAAGAATATCCGGTCAGCGGCATTATCGGCAGCTGCGAGCCTATGCTGCTGCTGTTCAAAAAAATCAGCAAGGTAGCCCCCACTGACGCCACCGTCCTTATTCAGGGCGAATCCGGTACCGGTAAAGAGCTGGTCGCACGGGCACTGCACAATCAGAGCCGTCGCCATAACGCGGAGATGATTTCGGTTAACTGTGCCGCCATTCCTGAAACCCTGATTGAATCGGAACTGTTTGGCCATGAAAAAGGCGCCTTTACCGGCGCCAACGCAATGCGTCAGGGTCTGGTCGAAGCCGCCGATGGCGGCACCCTGTTTCTGGATGAGATCGGTGAACTGCCACTCGAAGCTCAGGCGCGCCTGCTGCGCGTATTGCAGGAAGGTGAAATCCGCCGTGTAGGTTCAGTACAAAGCAGAAAAGTCGATGTTCGCCTGGTTGCTGCAACCCACCGCAATCTGAAAGATCTGGCCAGTCGCGGCGAGTTCCGTGAAGACCTTTACTACCGTCTGAACGTTGTTGAGCTGCATCTGCCGCCACTGCGCGAGCGTGGCGACGATGTGGTCGAAATTGCCAATGCCATGCTGACCCGTGCCTGCGAGAAAATGCAGCAACCGCCGATGCATTTTACCGCCGAAGCCACCCAGGCTATCCGCCAGTACAACTGGCCGGGTAACGTGCGCGAGCTGGAAAACGCCGTCGAACGTGCAGTGATTCTTGCCGATGATGACAGCATTCAGGCTGATCTGTTGGGTATTGATCTGTCACCGGACCGTTATGTCAGCCCGGCGATGCGTGAAAATCTGCTGCAGAATGAACAATATGGGCCAGTTGATGGTCAACCCCAGCAGGGCGATCTATCTTTGGACGACTACTTTGTGCACTTTGTGCTGGAAAACGAACACAACATGACCGAGACCGACCTGGCGCGTAAGCTGGGCATCTCACGCAAAAGCCTTTGGGAGCGCCGCCAGCGTCTGGGCATTCCACGCAAGAAGAGCGGGAAATAAACACCGCTTCCGCCAGCATCACCACGATGTCATCTGTATCACAAAGTGTAACCTTCGGGTTACACCCCTCTCAAAAATCAGTCATTTACCGCCACCACTGGTAACACTTTAGTGGAACGCAATTCGGGCCAACGTTCTCAACAATCCATAAGCTACTGATTTTAAAGGGTTTTCAAAGAAACCAATTAGTTGGCACGGCATTCGCTATATAGTGATCAAAGCAATAAAAAATGCGCCTCATAAAATAAAAATAAAAAAACGAGCGCGACAGGCCAGACAATAAAAATAAAAACGGCCGCTGAGTTAAAAACAATAATAACAAGCCCCGACTCACTGAAAGACGATTGCTTTGCCCGCGACGCAGCCGGCAAAGCAATCATCTCTCTTATCTGCAAGACCCCAGTACTTCTGCCAACTCCCCTCTGAAACAGCCCCGGTAACAAAATTCTGCAACAGGCCCGGACAATCCCACCCGTCCTCAGCTCTCGTCAGTATTTTCAGCGCAACCAGCAATAAACCGTAAAAACCAATACTTTCCCCTGACTTAAAAAGCGTCAGCCTCGACCAGAAGCGACGTCGCCCCCTATAAGGTTACACACTGTTACCCAGAAACATCTTTTGTTACCTCAGGCCTCGCTCCAAGTAACACTTTAGTCGAAGTCTCGGGTAACAAACGTCACGTAAAATGCATAAAGCATTGATATTAAAGGACTTTTAAAAACTGGCACGACGAATGCTATATAGATATCAGAACACTGAGGCGAACAATAAAAATAACAAACGTCCTGAGTGTAAAACCGGCGACTTATAAAAATAACAAAGCGCCGGGCAAAACGGTCTTCGATAACAACAACAATAAAAGACCGGTGTTATGAACACGCTGTTTTGAATGCACAGCTCTTGGCTGTGAAGAATAAGAAAAATAAAGGGCAGGAACCTGTCCATTCAAAACAGTCGGTTCGCCTGGTTGAAAAATAACAATAATAAAAAGAGAAGACTCACAAAGCCGCCAATGCGGCTTTTTGTTTATCTGCCCCCCGCAAACAGACTTCGCGGCCATTGCTGGCAGACGAGACTATTCAGAGGTTCCTTAAATTCAGGTGAACCGTTACACTCGCCTGCTTATCTGCAAGATCAGGGCCTGTTAACACTAAGTGAACAGGGCCTGCTGAGAACCAGTTTTTCTCAGAACAAGGAGAGAGGAGTGATATTAGCGGGCTAAATGAATGACGAACGACGACGTTAATGGGGAACACTGGCCTCAGCCCGCAGGGTTATGGCTAAAATTCCCTCATACTGCGTTACTGTTCGTTCGCTTAACCCGTTACCAATCTGTCTGGAACAGATTGGCGTGCCAACCCCGAAGGGGTGAAGCACAGGGATGTGCTGAACATCCCACACTCTCAGCGCCTTGTCTGAGGAAATTTTAGCCAATAACAGGCCTGTTTAATTAGTGTTAACAGGCCCTAAGACTTCTGAATCCGTGAAACGGCCAACCAATTTGATCAAATCTGTTATCCGCCTGTTCGGCAAAAAGAAACCACGTACCGATGTGCAGCTGACCATCGTGCCACGTGACGAGCACAGCATCAGTCGCAGCAACATCAGCGAAAATGCCCTCAAAGTACTGTACCGGCTGAACAAAGCCGGACACCGGGCATTGCTGGTTGGCGGTGGCGTTCGTGACACCCTGCTGGGCCTGCATCCAAAAGATTTCGACGTAGCAACCGATGCCACCCCCGAGCAGGTTAATCAGCTGTTCCGTAATTCCCGTCTGATCGGCCGTCGTTTCAAGCTGGTGCACGTGGTCTTTGGCCGCGACGTGATTGAAGTAGCCACATTCCGCGCCCCGCCCACGGAGGAACACTCCAGTAAGATTGCCGCCAAGGGCGATCAGGGCATGATTCTGCGTGATAACGTTTACGGCAACAAAGACGAAGACGCCGTACGCCGCGATTTCACCATCAACGCTCTCTATTACGATATTGCCGACTACAGCGTGCATGCTTATGCCGGCGGTTGGGATGACCTGCAAAACCGTCGTCTGCGCCTGATCGGCGATCCGGAAACCCGTTACCGCGAAGATCCGGTGCGTATGCTGCGCGCCATCCGTTTTGCCGCCAAACTGGATTTCAGCATTGAGGCGTATACCGCCGAGCCAATCCCGGTGATGGCGCCACTGCTGGAGCAGATTCCGGCCGCACGTTTGTTTGAAGAAATTCTCAAACTGTTTCTGCACGGCAAGGCGCTGGATACCCTGCGCCTGCTGCGTGAGTACCAGCTGTTTAGCCCGCTGTTCCCGGCCACCGAGCAATGCCTGCGCGATGATCCGCAGGCACTGATCATGGCAGAGAACACCATGCGTAACACCGATGAGCGCATCCGTGCGGGTAAATCGGTAACACCTTACTTCTTCCTCGCTGCCCTGCTCTGGCCACCACTGGTACGTATCCAGAAAGAATTCGAGGCCAAAGGCATGCCACCGCATCCGGCACTGCAGAAAGCGGCTGACCGGGTTCTGGCACAACAGATTCAGAGCACCGCCATTCCCAAGCGCTTTTCTATCCCGATGCGTGAAATCTGGGAGATGCAGTTACGTCTGGCACGTACCCAGAGCCGCAAGGCCGAAGATCTGCTGACCCACCCGCGCTTCCGTGCCGCCTACGATTTTGTACTGCTGCGCGAGCAGTCCGGCGAAAACCTGAATGGTATCGGTGGTTTCTGGACACGCCTGCAGCAGGAACATCCTGATCTGGTACAGAGCCGCCCGCCACGTGATTTCGAGCGCACAGGCGACGCTGACGGTCAGGGCGAGTACAAAAAACGCCGCCGCCGTTCACCGCGTAACCGCAACCGCCGTCCTCCCCAGGCGAACTGACGACGGCCGTTCATCCTTATGATTCGCTGCTTTATTGGCCTCGGTGCCAACCTTGACGATCCTGCCGCGCAGATCACTATCGCTCTGCGCGCGCTGGCTGCATTACCGCACAGCCGCCTGCTGCGCTGCTCCTCACTGTACGGCAGCAAACCACTGGGGCCGCAGGATCAGCCGGATTACATGAATGCCGTTGCTGAGCTGGAAACCAGCCTCGAACCGCTGGCCCTGCTGGATGCCCTGCAGGCTCAGGAACGCGAGCAGGGCCGCATCAAACGCCGCCACTGGGGAGAGCGCTGTATCGATCTTGATCTGCTGCTGTATGGCGATCTGACCATGCGCAGCGAACGCCTGAATATTCCCCATCATGAAATGCATAAGCGCAGCTTTGTGCTTCTGCCACTGGCCGAGATCGCAGCCGATCTGCACCTGCCCGACGGCCGCGCCATTGCTGGGCTGACGCCGGAATTCGGTGGCGATCTGCAACGCATCGGGCCACCGCCACAGGTTTGTTGACTGCTCTGACAGTTGACTTATAAGCGCCAATCCGCACCATACGCCCCAGATTTGTTTCTAAACGAAACGCTGTAACCGGAGAATGACCATGAGTCCCATCAGTATCCGCTCACTGCAGGCAATGAAAGCCGGGCAGGAAAAATTTTCGGTCCTGACCGCCTACGACGCGACCTTTGCCCAACTGGCAGCCGATGCCGGTGTCGAAGTACTGCTGGTCGGCGATTCCCTCGGCAATGTGATTCAGGGCCAGGACAGCACACTGCCGGTTACGGTTGAGCATATGGTCTATCACACCGAAGCCGTTGTGCGTGGTAACCGTCGCGCCAAGCGCCCGGCATTCATCATGACCGATCTGCCGTTTATGAGTTACGGCACGCTGGAACAGGGGCTGGAAAGCGCCCGTAAAGTGATGCAGGCCGGCGCTCATATGGTCAAACTGGAAGGTGATGACTGGCTGATCCCGCTGGTTGAGTCTCTGGGCCGTCAGGGTGTGCCGGTGTGCGTACACCTCGGCCTGACACCGCAATCGGTGAATAAATTCGGCGGTTACCGCGTACAGGGCCGTGAAGACGATAAAGCCGAAGCCATGCTGGCCCACTGCATAGCGCTGGAAAAAGCCGGTACCGACCTGCTGCTGCTCGAATGTGTACCCAGCGCCCTTGCCGCCCGTATCAGCGCCGCGGTATCCATTCCGGTGATCGGCATCGGCGCCGGTGCCGGCACCGATGCACAGGTTCTGGTGATGCACGATATGCTGGGTCTGAATTCCGGTTTTACTCCTAAGTTTGTGAAAAACTTCCTCACCGATGGCCGCAACGTGCAGCAGGCCTTTGCCGCTTATGTTGAAGAAGTTAAATCCGGTCAGTTCCCGGCCGCCGAACACGGATTCAGCGCATGATTACCGTTCATACCACCCGCGAACTGCGCGAACATGTACGTAATGCCCGCAACAGCGGTCGTCGTATCGGTTTTGTACCGACCATGGGCAATCTGCACGAAGGCCATATCAGCCTGATTGAATGCTCTCTGGCGGCGGACTGCTTTACCGTTTCATCAGTATTCGTCAACCCGCTGCAGTTCAATGATAAGAGCGATCTGGCACGCTACCCGCGCACCCTGCCTGCCGATCAGGAAAAGCTTGCAGCCGCCGGCTGTGACCTGCTGTTTGCGCCCGATGTCGATGAAATGTACCCCAACGGCCAGGACGCACAGAGCATCGTGCATGTACCGGTCGTATCTGAGGGGCTGTGCGGCGGCAGTCGTCCCGGCCACTTTGACGGCGTATCGACGGTGGTCAGCAAACTGTTCAATCAGGTACTGCCGGATATGGCCTTTTTTGGTGAAAAAGATTTTCAGCAGGTGGCGGTAATCCGCAAGATGGTGAACGACCTGTGCATGCCGGTAGAAATCGTCCCGGTACCGACCAAACGCGCAGCTGATGGCCTCGCCTTAAGCTCCCGTAACGGTTATCTGAGCGCCGAAGAACGGGCGCTGGCCCCGGGCCTGTATCAGACCCTGAGCGAGATCGCTGACGACTTCAAAGCCGGAAAAGACCTTTCCGACAGCCTGAAAAATGCAGAAGAACGCCTGAATCAGCGTGGTTTCCGTACCGATTATCTGGAAATCCGCCGTACTTCAGACCTGGCTCCGGCAACACTCAATGACCACTCTGTAGTCGTTTTAGGCGCGGCTTTCCTTGGCTCTGCACGCTTAATTGATAATCTTCAGGTGACATTGAATCAGGCGAATGATTGAGGCATACTTCGCCGCCTTGCGCCCATATGGGTGATAAGTGAACAATTCCGGCGCTGCAGGACCTGCTCCTGCGGCGAAGAATCGTCCGAATAGTAAAGAAAGGGTTTACCATGCAATCCATCATGCTCAAAGCCAAGCTTCATCAGGCACGGGTTACGCACTCAGTGCTGAACTATGAAGGCTCTTGTGCCATTGACGGCAAGTTGCTGGATCTCGCGGGCATGCGTGAGTTTGAACAGATCCAGATCTATAACATCAATAATGGCAAACGCTTCACCACCTATATTATTCGTGGCGAAGATGGTTCAGGTATCATTTCCGTAAATGGTGCTGCAGCGCATATGGCTGATGTGGGCGACCGCATTATTATCTGTGCTTACGCTAACTATGACGAAAAAGAGCTGGCCACGTTCAAGCCTAAGATGGTGTACCTGAACGCCGATAACAGCGTCAGCCATACCAGCTTCGATATTCCGGTCCAGGTAGCCTGAGCCTGTCTCACTGCCAGACCAATAAACGCCGCTTTATGCGGCGTTTTTTTATGGCCATTGCCAACCCAGCCCTCAGCGCAAGTTTTTTGCCCGTTGTTGCCGCCTTCCGTATACTCGCCGCATCTGACTTGTCGTTGTCATCCGACCGTATTTAAGGAAAGTTCATGGCCGTAACAGGAAGCCTGACCCAGTCTGAAATCTGGAAATCGTTACAACAGCATCATGCCGGAATCAAAGACCAGCATATGCGTGACTGGTTTGCAGCAGACCCTTACCGCTTTGAGCGCTTCCATATTCAGGCCGCTGGTCTGAGCCTGGATTACTCCAAAAACCGTATCACCGAAGAAACCATGCGCCTGCTGCTGCAGCTCGCCAATGAGCGGGAACTGCCTCTGCATATCGACAGCATGTTCAGCGGCGAAGCCATTAACCGCAGCGAAAAACGACCAGCCCTGCACACCGCCCTGCGTAACTTCAGCGACCGTCCGGTGCTGGTTAACGGCCAGGACATCATGCCGGAAATCAAAGACACCGTACGCCGCATGGAAGAGTTCTGCTGGAAAATCCGCCGCAACCAGTGGCGCGGTTACACCAACAAAGCCTTTACCGATGTTGTATCCATCGGCATCGGCGGTTCTTTCCTTGGCCCTAAACTGGCATCCGGTGCATTAAAACCCTACTGGGACAGCCGCCTGACCATTCACTATCTGGCCAATATCGATGGCTCTCATATCACCGAGATTCTGAAGCGCCTAGACCCGGCCACCACGCTGTTTATTATTCAGTCGAAGTCATTCAGTACTCAGGAAACCCTGAAGAATGCCATGGCCTGCCGCCAGTGGTTCCTGGATAACGGTGGTAACGAAAGTGACCTGGCCAAGCACTTTACCGCGGTGTCTTCCAATATTGAGAAAGCGGTTGAGTTTGGCATTGCCGAAGAGAATATTTTCCCGATGTGGGACTGGGTCGGCGGCCGCTATTCGCTCTGGTCAGCCATTGGTTTACCGCTGGCACTGGCTATCGGTATCGACAATTTCCGCGACCTGCTGCGCGGCGCCTTTGAAATGGACGAGCACTTCCGCACCGCCCCGCTGGAACAGAACATGCCGGTGATCATGGCATTACTGGGAATCTGGTATGTGAATTTCTTCGGGGTGAACTCCCACGCCATTCTGCCGTACGACCACTACCTGCGTACCCTGCCGGCCCACCTGCAGCAGCTCGATATGGAGAGTAACGGCAAGTCGGTCACCGCCGATGGTTATCAGGTCGATTATCAGACCGGCCCGATCATCTGGGGCGGCGTTGGCACCAACGGCCAGCATGCTTTCCACCAGCTGCTGCATCAGGGCACGCATTTCTCGCCCTGTGACTTCATCATGCCGATGTGTAGCCACAACCCGATCGACAATTTCCACGCCATGCTGGTTTCCAACTGCCTGAGCCAGAGCCAGGCGCTGCTGCAGGGCAAATCGGAAGACGAAGCCATCGAAGAACTGATCGCCGCCGGCATGAGCAAAGCTGAAGCAATCGTACTGGCACCGCAGAAGGTCATTCCCGGTAACCGTCCGAGCAATACCCTGTACTTCCCCAAATCCAAGCCACAAACCATCGGCGCACTGATCGCTCTGTACGAGCACAAAGTCGCGGCCCAGGGCATGCTCTGGGGCGTGAATTCCTTCGATCAGTGGGGCGTGGAACTGGGTAAACAACTTGGTAATAAAGTACTGGAAGCGCTGGAATCGCAGCGTATTCCGCAGCATTTTGACGGTTCTACCAACGGCCTGGTGCGCGCTTACCAGCAAATGCAGGATATGCTCTGATCCTGTCTGATGCCGGAGTATGAGCCCCCATTCATACTCTGGCATGACTTCCGACTCTTGAGTGTGGGTGCTTTCAGTTATTCCCATAAGGACGTACTGACTATCAGGTCAGGCAACTTGTCGCATTCCGACTCCTAAGCTATTCCTAATCCTGAGTTTTCAATCAGGATGATACTGAATGACGCTGTTTAACGGACTATCCCTGCGCTACAAAATTTTTGCCATTGCCCTGACCGGTGCCGCCGGTTTTCTCATTTACCTGGGTTATTCACTGCTCGCGCAGCAGCGCATAGAATCCAACCTGAAGCATATGGAGCAGGTTGCTTTCCCGTTAACCGAAAAAATCGACCGCAGCGGCCTGCTGCTGTTTAAAGTCCGCAATGAGCTGGCCAATGCCGTCGCCGATCTGGATGAAGACCGCATCGCCGAAGCCCGCCGTCATCATCAGGATATGCTGACAACACTGGATGCTATCCGCCAGCTGCTGCCTCAAAACCAGCAAATCCAGCAACTCAGCGATGCCTATAAACAGTACTGGCAAAGCGCCAGTCAGATGGCTGAGGGCATGATTAAAGGCTCTCTAGAGCTGGCCCAACTGGCACAACGTGCTCAGCAGGCAAACCAGACTTACGATGCTTTCAGCACCATGCTGGAGCAGCTGCGCCAGCAGAATTACCAGAACTTTTCTGCAGAAATTCAGGCCACCAGCGATGAAAGCTCGCGCACCCTCAAGGTCGGCCTGATGATTGCGCTGATTATGATCGCCATGCTGCAATTCACCGCCTGGTACATCTCCAGCCTGATTACCCGTCTGGTTAACCGTATTGTTCACTCACTGGGCTCAATGGCCACCGGCCACGGCGACCTGACCATCCGCCTGCAAACCCGCGCTACCGATGAAATCGGCAAACTGGTCACCAACTTCAATGGTTTTATCAGTCACCTGCAGCTGCTGGTACGGGTAATGGCTAACTTAAGCCTTGGTGTGTCTGCCGGTTCAGAAAAGGTGCTGACCATCGCCACCGCCACCCGCCGTGGCATCCAGCATCAGCAGGATGAGATTGAACAGGTTGCCACTGCGGTCAACCAGATGTCCGCCACCGCCTCCGAAGTCGCCGAGAGCGCCGAATCCGCCGCCGATGCCACCCGCAAAGCCAGCGAAGAAACCAGCGCCTCGCAAAAAGTGATGGAAGCCAATATCCGCGCCATTACCGAGCTGGTGCAGGATGTGCAGCGCGCCCGTGACGTTATCCAGACGCTGGCGAAAGAAAGCGAACAGATCGGCAATGCCTCCAAAACCATTCAGGGCATTGCCGAACAAACCAACCTGCTGGCGCTGAACGCCGCCATTGAAGCCGCCCGCGCCGGCGAACAGGGCCGTGGTTTTGCCGTGGTCGCCGATGAAGTCCGCGCACTGGCCGCCCGCACCGAAGAAACCACCAGCGATATCCAGAGTGTTACCGAACGACTCAACCGCAATATGAAGGAAGCCGTTCAGGTTATGGAGCTCAGCCAGGGCAATGCCCAGAAAGCAGTGGAACAGTCACGTCAGGCCGAAAACTCACTCAACAGCATTATGCAGCACGTTGCCACCATCAATAATATGAACGCTCAGGTTGCCACTGCCGCGGAAGAACAAAGCCAGGTGGCGGCCGAAATCAGCGCCAATATCGTGCGTATCAATGAGGTGTCCGAGAATACCGTACGCGAGGCCAGCAACACCGCCAGCGCCTCCGAGCAGCTGGCCGAGCAGGCCGAACAACTGCGCAGCATCGTAAACGAGTTTAAAGTTTAGGATCAGATGCCATTCAGCTAGAATAGCCGCCTTATTTTAAGTGCGTGGCAGAGTGTTACTGCTGCCCGCACCTTGTTATCAGGACGGCCATCATGTCTGCACATTCTGCATCCGCACACGCTTCTTTCCATGCCATCGAATGGCGCCAGCAAAGCCTGCATCTGCTTGATCAGCGCGTACTCCCGCACGAACACCGTGTACTCGAATACACCACCGCCGCCGAAGTCGCCGATGCCATCCGCGCCATGGTTGTACGCGGTGCCCCGGCCATTGGTATTGCCGCAGCCTATGGCTATGCCCTCGACGCTCTGGCCGGCCGCGATCTGCAACAGGCTTACCATGTGCTGGCAGAATCCCGTCCGACTGCCGTTAACCTGTTCTGGGCACTGGAGCGCATGGCCGCGCTGAACACCGCCGATGCGCACACTCTGGTGGCCGAAGCCCGCAAGATTCACGAAGAAGATATCGCCGCCAACCTCGCCATGGGCGAGTTCGGTGCCTCGGTGCTGCCGGAAAATGCCGTGATCTACACCCACTGCAACACCGGCGCACTGGCCACCGGTGGTCACGGTACTGCCCTTGGCATTATCCGCAGCGGTTACGCCGAAGGTAAGGTTACTCAGGTATACGCCGGAGAAACCCGCCCGTGGTTACAGGGCGCGCGTCTGACCGCCTGGGAACTGATGCAGGATCAGATTCCTGTCTCTCTGGTATGCGACGGTGCCGCCGCGCAGCTTTTCCGTCAGGGCAATGTCGACTGGGTGATTGTCGGCGCCGACCGTATTACCGCCAATGGCGATGTAGCCAATAAAATCGGCACTTACAGTCTGGCGGTACTGGCCAAACACCATGGGGTCAAAGTGATGGTTGCCGCCCCGACCACCACCTTCGACTTAACCCTCGAAAGCGGTGAAGATATTCCGATCGAGCAGCGACCGCAGGAAGAAGTGACCAGCCTCTTTGGTCAGCCGATTGCACCGGCCGGCTGTCAGGCCATTAACCCGTCATTTGATGTTACCCCGGCTGGCCTGATCGATGTCATCGCCACCGAAAAGGGCCTGATTATGCAACCCGACCGCGACAGCGTTGCGCTGCTGCTGGCACGCTGAGGAATGGCCATGTTTAATCAGCAGGATTTTGCCCGCGCCGCCCAGGCGCTGTGTGATTATGGCCGCATCCTCTACAGCCGTGGCTGGTCACCGGCCACCAGCTCCAACTATTCCGTACGCCTGAATGAGCAGTGCTGTGCACTGACCAGCTCCGGTAAGCACAAGGGCGAGCTGACCCCGGCGGATATTCTGGTGGTCGACTGGAATGGCCACGCCCTGACTCCGGGCAAGCCTTCCGCCGAAACCCTGCTGCATACTCAGCTGTACGAACGTGATCCGGCGATTGGTGCCGTGCTGCATACCCACTCGCCGGTGGCAGTAGTGCTGTCGCAGATCTGGCCACAGGATCAGCTGCAGCTTAACGGCTGGGAACTGCAGAAAGCCTTCGCCGGAGAAACCACCCACGAAGACACCATAAGCTTTCCGCTGTTTGCCAACGATCAGGATATCGCCCGTCTGGCTGCTCTGGTCGAACAGCATATGAGCATTCAGGGTCAGGGCCACGCCTATCTGATACGCGGTCACGGCGTGTACACCTGGGGCAAAGATCTGGCGGAATGTTTCCGTCATCTGGAAGCGCTGGAAAACCTGTTAGGCTACCAGCTCGAATTGCTGAAACTCCGTCAACTCTAAGGGACTGCCATGAGCATTATCCGCATATATACCGACCACGACACAACGAATCTGTTGTTTACCAGTGATAACAGCAGCAAGATTCAGGCGCGACTGGCAGAGATTGGCGTACGCTTCGAACAGTGGCAGACCGGCAGCGATCTGAGCGCCGGCGCCCAACCAGAAGAAGTTATCAGCGCCTACCGCAAAGACATCGACCGCCTGATGCAGGAAGACGGCTATCAGACCGTTGATGTGGTCAGCCTCAGCGCCGACCATCCGCAGAAAGCCGAATTGCGGCAGAAATTCCTCAGCGAACACACCCACAGCGAAGACGAAGTGCGTTTCTTCGTCGCCGGTGAAGGTCTGTTCACCCTGCATGCCGACAACAAAGTGTTTGAAGTCCTGTGCAAGAAAGGCGACCTGATCAGTGTGCCGGCCAACACCCCGCACTGGTTTGATATGGGCCCGAATCCGGGTTTTATTGCCATTCGTCTGTTCAACAACCCTGACGGCTGGGTCGCCAACTTCACCGGCAGCGACATTGCCGAACGCTTTAACCGCCTGGAAAACTGAGCCGCCACCCTGATGACCGTAAAACTGATTCTGACCGATATTGAAGGCACCACGTCTTCCATCTCTTTTGTCAAAGACGTGCTCTTCCCATACGCCGCACAGCACCTGCCGGATTACGTGCGCAGTCATCTGCAGGATGCTCAGGTGCAGCAGCAACTGGCACAGACTGCGCAGCTGGCTGCCGCCGAAGGTATCAACGTTGACGCCAAAGATCATGAAGCGCTGATTGCGCTGTTGCTGCAGTGGATCGCCGCCGACCGCAAAGTAACACCGCTGAAAGCCCTGCAGGGACTGATCTGGGAAGCCGGCTACAAAAACCGCGACTACGCCGCGCACATGTATGCCGATGCCACCGAATACCTGCAGCGCTGGCATGCCAGCGGCATTCCGCTGTATGTCTATTCTTCGGGCTCAGTACAGGCACAGAAGCTGTTTTTCGGTTATTCACAGGACGGTGATCTGCTGCCGTTGTTCAGCGGTCATTTCGATACCCTGGTCGGCGCTAAACGGGAGGCCGACTCCTACCGTACTATCCTCGCCGAACTGCAGAAGCAGCATGATATTCAGGCGGCGGATGTGCTGTTTCTGTCGGATATCGCTGAAGAACTGGATGCCGCGCGCGCAGCCGGACTGCAAACCTGCTGGCTGGTACGTGATGGTGCCCTACCACAGAACCCCACTCATACCGCCGTCAGTAGTTTTGCGGATATTGTTTTAAACTGATCGCTTAAGACAAACATGGCATCTGGCCCGATACGCCAGATGTCAGAATTATCCCCCTCCGTTAAAGTGGTACGCTCTTACAATTATAACGAGCTCACCATGAAATCCGTTCTTCCTCTGTTGTTCCTGCTGTTGTTGGGCATGCCCGCTCAGGCCAGCTACAACGATCTGCGTGTTCTGACCCATAACGTGTATCTGCCGGTATTCCTCTGGGGACTGGGCACCGGCCCGGGTACCGATCAGCGTGCAGCGCTGGTCGCCCAGGCAGACTATATCCGCGGCTACGATGTGGTCGCGCTGAATGAACTGTTCGAACTGAACTACGACGGCAGCGGCCCGGCCAATGTTATTCTGCAGGGGCTGGCAAACGACTATCCGTATCAGACGCCGGTGATCGCCTCCGACCTGAATGCCAGCCAGTGGGATGACAGCATTGGTCATATTGATCCGGTTAAAAAGAATGGCGGGGTTGCCATCCTCAGCCGCTGGCCGATTGAGTATCAGGCACAGGTGATGTTTAACAACAGCTGCGGTGACGACTCTCTCGACAACAAGGGCTTTGCCTATGCGCGCATTCTGCGTAACGGTGAACGCCTGCACCTGATCGCCACTCACACCCAGTCAGAATCATCCAGCTGCGGCGGTACGCCAAAAGGCTCGGCGGAGCGTCTGGCACAGTTCGGAAAAATCCGCGATTTTATTGCTGCGCAGAATATCCCTGCACATGAACCCGTGATTATCGCCGGCGACCTGAATGTTAAAACCCAGGGGCCGGAATATCAGAACATGCTCAGCGCACTGAACGCCCGTGCTCCGCAATACCTGAATGATATCCCCAGCTGGAACCCTGAGCAGAACGACCTCGCGGCCAAACAATACCCCGGCTACGCCCCCGAACACCTGGATTACCTGTTGCTGTCGGCCGCCCATGCAGACATCCCGGGCTGGGGCAACGCCACCCTGCCGGTTGCGGCAGCCAGCACCTGGCGGGATACCGTCATTATTCCCGACAGCTACCATTATGAATCCGATGAATATTCCGATCACTTCCCGGTTGTGGGTTTAGGCGCCGCTGCCAGCCAGCCGGACATCAGCCCGCGTCAGGAGCGTTATCGTCAGGTGCGCTTCAAAGCGCTGAACAGTGGCGGCTATCTGGGTCTGAGCAATAACAGCGACGGCTGGCTGACCACCAATCACAGCGCCAGCGATGCCAGCAGCAGTTTCAGTATTGAAGGCTGGGGAACTCAGTTTACCGACCTCTATTGCCTGACCAGTAATAACTATAAAGATGTCGGCGGCTGGCCCGGTGCCTATATCAAGCTGCGCAGCAACCAGAACGGCCGCTATATGAATTACTGGCGCGGCGGCGATGGCGACTACGGTTATTACGCCGCCAGCAGCCCGTCGGAGAACCTGTATTTACGTAAAGTCGGACCCGTCAGTGATGGTTGCCTGAAAGACGGCGATGAAGTGGTGTTCGGCGATTTCGGCGGCAGTTTCTGGTACTACGTACGCAACTGGCAGGGTGGTAACTGGCACAACCACCTGTTCCTCTGGGATCGCAGCTACGGTAACGATCACCGCTTCCGCGTTGAAATAGATTAAGCGCCAAAGAGTGCCATGCGGTTATTCCGCATGGCACTGTTTTTTTAAGGCATGTTCTCTTTAAGACAAATTTCCCTTACGGAGCCTGCTCTTTACAGAACGCTCCCTCAGGAAGGGGCTTTTATTCCGGCTGCCAGATAAGGCTCCAGTGCCAGAATACTGTCTGCCAGCCCCTGCGGGATATCACAGGGCTGTCCGGCCTTGTAATCAAAGAACACCAGCAGACTTTCACCTTTCGCCACCAGGCGTGAGGTTTCATGACTCCAGACCGCGTACTCCTGGGTAATACGCCCGCTTTCCAGACGCAGACTGCGGATACCGACACTCAGTGTATCCGGGTACTTTACCGGCGCCAGAAACTTAGCATTAGTGGAAGCCAGAATCGGCCCGCGGGCATAGTTGTTCATATAATCGAGAATCTTCAGATTATCGAAATACTGCACTCTGGCGCTTTCAAAATAGCGGAAGAACTGGATGTTATTCACATGCTGAAAAGCATCCATTTCCCCCCAGGCTACCGGTACTTCAATGACGACCGGATATTCATACAAATCCTGCATAGCATTTTCCTGTAGTTAACGTGGTGACGACCGGCCTCTCCGTGCCGGTTTTCTGACAATCATCAATGTCTAAAAAGTCAGAAAAGACACTTTAGCAATAGACATGCCTTTATTGCCGTTAAATCATCGAAAATACTAAAAGCAGGAAATTGATGAATATTATTCAGCTCATTTAAGGGCCGGCGACACCAATCATAAACAGCAGGTACAAAAAAAACCCGGAGCCTGAGCTGCGGGGTTTCTTTGCTGCACCAGATGCGGATTACAGCTCGAAGCTGTGACGCAGAACGATGGTTTCTACACGGTCAGGACCGGTGGAAATAATATCGATCGGTGCATTAATAGCCTGCTCGACAAAACGCACGTAGGCACGAGCATTTTCCGGCAGATCATCAATGCTCTTGGCACCAAAGGTCGATTCCGTCCAGCCTGGCAGCTCTTTGTAGACCGGTTTGATCTTATCGAACTGATCAGCACTGGCCGGTACATTCACAGCATTGCCATCGGCATCTTCGTAACCAACACAGACTTTGATGGTTTCCAGACCGTCCAGCACGTCGAGCTTGGTCAGACAGATGGTGTTGATGGAGTTTACACGGATCGCGTGTTTCACCAGCATCGCATCGAACCAGCCACAACGACGGTCACGGCCGGTGGTGGTGCCTTTTTCTTTACCTACAGTCGCCAGGTGTACACCCACCTCGTCGAACAGTTCGGTCGGGAACGGGCCAGAACCTACACGGGTGGTGTAAGCCTTGGTGATACCCAGAATCTGATCCAGATACAGCGGACCAACACCGGAACCGGTCGCTACGCCACCGGCAGTGGTGTTGGACGAGGTTACAAACGGATAAGTACCGTGGTCGATATCCAGCAGAGTGCCCTGCGCACCTTCAAACATGATGTCGCCACCGCTTTCGCGGATCTCGTGCACCAGGTTCACAGCGTCAACAACAACGTCTTTGATCTGTGCTGCCCAGTCCATGCAGGACGCCAGGGTTTCTTCGTAGCTGACTTCGTCAACGCCGTAGTAATTTTTCAGCGAGAAGTTATGGTATTCCATCACTTCTTTCAGTTTGTCGGCGAACTCCGGCTGATACAGATCGCCAACACGCAGGCCGCGACGGGATACTTTATCTTCGTAAGCCGGGCCGATACCACGACCGGTGGTACCGATCTTGGCATTGCCACGCTTGATCTCACGAGCCTGATCCAGAGCGCAGTGATACGGCAGAATCAGCGGACAGGCATGGGAGATACGCAGACGTTCCATTACCGGTACGCCACGCTCTTCCAGTGCCCGGATCTCTTTCAGCAGAGCATCCGGTGCCAGCACCACACCGTTACCGATGATACAGGTCACGCCATCACGCAGGATGCCGGACGGAATCAGGTGCAGTGCGGTTTTCTCACCGTTGATTACCAGTGTATGACCAGCATTGTGACCACCCTGAAAGCGCACTACAGCGGCGGCTTTTTCAGTCAGCAGGTCAACAATCTTACCCTTACCTTCGTCACCCCATTGGGTGCCCAGAACAACAACGCTTTTGCCCATCGCGGTATCAATCACTCTAAAAAATTAAGCTTCGACCAGCTGCCACTGGCCATCCAGTTTTTTCAGATACAGATCCGCCCGGATCGCATCATCGTTCAATGGCACCAGAACCCGTTTGCCCTGCTCGCGCAGTTGCGCAATCAGTTGCCATAAGGCCGGGTCATTATCATTGGGTGCAACTACTGTCTGTTTTGCTTCTGCCTGATAGGTTCCGAAACGGGCCAGTACCTTCAGATCAGCACTGAAGCCGGTTGCCGGACGGGCACGGCCGAACACCGCGCCGGTTTCGTCATAACGGCCACCCTGAGCGATGGCATCGCCATAGCCAGGAATATAAGCAGCAAACACCAGACCGGTGTGATAGTTATAGCCGCGCAGTTCGGTCAGGTCGAAATACAGCGACGTCTGCGGGAAACGCTGCGCCAGCTGCTCTGCAACCTGCTGAATATGCGCCAGCTCGGCGGAAGTTTCCGGTACCAGCTCTGCCATACGGCTGATGGCGGCATCCAGTTTCTGACGGTCGCCCTGCAGGCGGATCAGCAGTGCAAAGGCTTCAGCCAGTGCAGCATCCTGAATTTCGCGCGCAGCCCAGGCTTCAAGGTCGGTGGCGCATTTCAGTTTCAGCAGATCAAACAGCTCACGCTGCTGTTCAGCACTGATACCGGCTTTGGCTGCCAACGCACGGAATACGCCGACATGGCCCAGATCCAGATGCACCTGCTGTACACCGGCGGACTCAAGCAGGGTCAGCATCAGGCTGATGATTTCAACGTCGGCACCAACACCGGCTTCGCCGTACAGTTCAGCACCAATCTGCGTCGGGGTGCGGCTGGCCAGCAGCGAGCTGGCCTTGGCATGGAATACGGTACGGCAGTAGCTCAGACGGCTGATGCCTTCCGGAGCCAGACTGTGGGCATCGATACGGGCAACCTGAGGCGTGGTATCGGCACTCAGTCCCATCAGACGGCCAGACAGCTGGTCGGTGACTTTAAAGGTACGCAAATCGAGATCTTTGCCAACACCGGTCAGCAATGAGTCCAGATATTCAAGCGCCGGTGGAATCACCAGGTCATAGCCACAGTTATCCAGCAGGTCGAGCAAACGGCGACGCAACTGTTCAATCCGCCGCGCCTGTGGCGGCAGCACTTCTTCAATACCATCCGGCAATAGCCAACGGTCAGCGCTAGTCATCGTCCAGCCTTTTAATTGATTACGTAAAGTAAACCCAGCCCGATCAGCATACTGATCAGACCGGTCATGCGCATCGTGCGATCATCGACTGTGGCCAGCTGAGCGACCAGCTTGCGCCACCGGGCGGGGTAGAGAAACGGCATTACCCCTTCAAGAATAAACACCAGGCAGAGGGCGATAGCGAATTCGCGCCATAAATCAGGCTGCACCGGAGGTCCTCAAAAGAAAATCGCACAAAAAAACCGGGCACCAGGCCCGGTTGCAGGATTCTACCAAAGCCGCTGCGCCTTGAACATGGTTAAGGCGCGGGCATTGGTTATTGCTTACTTGCCTTTTGCGTCCTTCATATAACGGAAGAAGTCGCTGTCCGGCTCCAGCAGCAGCACATCGCTCTGGCTGAAGGTCTGGGTGTAAGCTTTCAGACTACGGGTAAAGGCATAGAACTCAGGGTCTTTGTTGTAAGCAGACGCATAAATACGCGCAGCCTCAGCATCGCCCTCACCCTTGGTGCGTTCAGCATCACGGTAAGCTTCAGCTTCCAGAACGGTTTTCTGACGATCGGCATCGGCCTGAATACCTTCTGACAGCTCTTTACCCTGTGAGCGGTGTTCGCGCGCTTCACGCTCACGTTCCGCCGACATACGGTTATACACCGAGGCACTGAGGTCATCCGGCAGATCGACGGCTTTAACGCGCATGTCGAGAATCTCAATACCCAGGTCATCCTGAGTCTGAGTATTCAAGGCAGCAGTCAGCTTGGTCATCAGCTGATCACGCTCACCGGATACCACTTCATGCAGGGTACGGTTGGCGATTTCATCACGCAGACCTTTGTTGACCAGGTTAGCCAGCAGGTTAGATGCTTCCTGACGGTTACCGGAAGTGGCTTTGTAGTAGGAATTCACATCCTTGATACGCCACTTGGTGAACGAATCGACGATCACATATTTTTTACCGGAGGTCAGGAAGTGCGATGGATTGGTATCCAGCGTCAGTACCCGTGCATCAAAACGCTTAACGTTCTGCATAAAAGGCACTTTCCAGTGCAGACCCGGTTTGATGTCATTGTCGACCACTTCACCGAACTGCAGCTTGATCGCGCGCTCAGTTTCGTTGATGACGTACAGGCCCTGACTGGCGACCAGCAGCAGCACACCCAGAACGATCAGACTCAATAAAGCTTTCGGAGACATTAACGACCCTCCCTGCGAGTAGTGTTGCCAGTGCTATTCTGACGGGTGCGGACTTCATTCAGTACCTGATCAGTCAGACGGGAAATATCACCGCTGCTCAGAGACGCGCCGTCGCCTTTGGCTGTCGGCAGGTTCTGCATCAGTTTATCCAGCGGCAGATACATCATGTTATTGCCGCCCTTAACATCCACCAGCACTTTGCTGGTATTGCTGTACACATCAGACAACGCTTCGATATACAGACGCTCGCGGGTAACCGCCGGCGCTTTTTTGTATTCGGAATAAAGATTGTTGAAACGGGCTGCCTCACCCTCTGCGCGGGCGATGATGCGGTCTTTATAAGCACTGGCTTCTTCCAGCTGACGCTGGGCGCGACCACGGGCTTCCGGTACAACCGCATTGGCGTAAGCTTCAGCTTCGTTGATAAAACGTTCTTTATCCTGTTTGGCTTTCTGTACGTCGTCGAATGCCGCTTTCACCTGAGCCGGTGGGCGGGCATCTTTAATGTTGACGTTGGTCAGCACCATACCGGTCTGGTAACGGTCGAGGTAATCCTGCAGACGGATCTGTACTTTCTCAGCCAATACCGCACGGCCGGTGGTCAGGATTGGGTCCATCGCCGCAGAACCGACTTCATGGCGCAGCGCACTTTCCGCCGCAGACAACAGGGTACGTTCCGGCAGCTCAACACGCAGGGCGAAAGCAATAGGATCGGCCACACGGTATTGCGCGTTCAGTTCCACTTCGACGATGTTTTCGTCTTCGGTGAGCATGCGCTCTTTAATTTCGGCTTCACGCACCTTGGTGGTGTTTACAGGAATCACCTGATCAACCAGAGGCACTTTAAAGTGCAGACCCGGATTCTCAGTTTTCAGGTATTTACCCAAACGCAGTACAACACCACGCTCCTGTTCATCCAGGGTGTAGAAGGAGTTAAAAGCCAGCATAACAACCAGAATCGCCGCAGCAATACCAAAGAAACCGCCGGCACCACTACCGCTGTCACCGCCGTTATTGTTATTGCCATTTCCCTTGCCGAACAGACCATTAATCTTGTCCATCAGCTGTTTCAGGGCATCATCCAGATCCGGTGGCTGATTGCCGCGATTTTTATTACCGCGGTTGTTGTTACCCCAGGGATCATTGGGATTGCCCTTTCCGCCGGGCTCATTCCAGGCCATAAGTCACTCCAGTTAGGCAGACAATTCGATGCGCACGTCCGTATGACAACGCATCCTGAAAAATATCAGAACCGGTTGCATTGAGTAACATCGTCACTCAGTGCCAGGCTTCCTGTACCGGTTCAAGAAAACGGCTTTCGGCCATATCAGCGCGCGCCAGAGCACGTTTGAAATCCTGACGCTGCATTCTCAGGGTCAGTACCATATCACCGTTTTCAGCATAGTGTTCTTTCTGTATCGCACCCAATTCGTAAAGAATTGCACGTAACTTGGCTTCCGCCGGGTGCAGACAGATATCTTCATTGAAGACTTCCGTACTCAGCAGTTCGCCAATAGCCTGGTTCAACAGATCCAGTCCAAGGCGCTGCTGTGCCGATACCCACACCGCCACCGGCTTGCCCTGATCGTCGCGGTCAATACGGGCTTCGCCGTGTTCCAGCAGGTCAATTTTGTTGTAGACCCGCAGTTGCGGCACCACATCGGCTTCAATTTCTTTTAATACCAGCTCAACCTGCTGAATATTGCCTTCGCGTTCCTGTGCCGCACAGTCGATCACATGCACCAGCAGATCCGCTTCGGCCGCTTCCTGCAATGTGGCCTGAAAGGCCTCAACCAGTTTGTGTGGCAGGTGGCGAATAAATCCCACCGTATCGGCCAGTACCACTTCACCGACGTTATCCACCGCAAAGCGGCGCAACGTTGGGTCAAGAGTGGCAAACAGCTGATTGGCCGCGTACACATCGGCGGTGGTCAGGGTATTAAACAGGGTTGATTTACCAGCGTTGGTGTAACCGACAATGGCCACACTGGGAATCGATGAACGCTTACGCGCACGGCGGTTCTGATCGCGCTGGGCATGAACCTTTTCCAGCCGGGCGTTGATATTTTTTACCCGTTCACGCAACAGACGACGGTCGGTCTCAAGCTGGGTTTCACCCGGCCCGCGCAGACCAATACCACCTTTCTGGCGCTCAAGGTGAGTCCAGCCACGGATCAGACGGGTCGACTGAAACTGCAGCTGCGCCAGTTCAACCTGCAGCTTACCTTCGTGGGTACGCGCACGCTGGGCGAAAATATCGAGAATCAGACCGGTACGGTCGAGAACACGGCACTGTAATGCCCGCTCCAGGTTACGCTCCTGGCTGGGTGACAATGCGTGATTGAAAATAACCAGTTCTGCGCCATGCAGGCGCAGAGCCTGACCGATTTCCTCCACTTTACCTTTACCGATAAAGGTTTTGGGATCGGGGGTTGAGCGTTTGGTGGTTACCAGATCCACCGGATCGGCACCTGCCGAAATAACCAGTTCCCTGAACTCGTTAAGGTCCTCACGGTTGAGGCCCTCAGGAAAATCAATATGAACCAGTACTGCGGTTTCGCCGCCATTATCCGGGCGTTCAAAGAACAAATCAGCGGCTCCTGCGTTTACTCGTCGCTGCTGCCATCAACTTCGCCGGTATCTGCAGGCTGCAGACGCACATTGCGGGATGGTACAACAGTAGAAATTGCGTGTTTATAAACCATCTGACTGACCGTGTTTTTCAGCAGAATAACAAATTGGTCGAATGATTCGATCTGACCTTGCAGCTTGATGCCGTTTACCAGAAAGATAGACACTGGAATACGTTCTTTGCGCAGCTGATTGAGGTAAGGGTCTTGTAGAGAATGCCCTTTTGACATAATGGTCTCCTTAAATGAAGGTGTGCCGTCCAATGTGGGGACAGCCAAGAAAAATAATAAGCCCCAGTTCGTCCGGAGCGACGCGAATGCGATAAAGCTGCGAAATCAGGACGATGCGCTAAATATGGCGTTGGCATGCAGGATTTTCAAGGCGCTTTGCAGAAGATTACTATCCTCTGTCTCCAGCCAGTACAGATCGGGCCAGCTGCGCAACCAGGTTACCTGCCGCTTCGCCAACTGGCGCGTGGCTATAATGCCACGCTCAATCATTTCCTCATAATCATATTTGCCGTCCAGATAGTCCCATACCTGGCGGTATCCGACGGCCCGCACGGAAGGCATATTGACGTTCAGATCACCGCGCGCATGCAGCTTTTTTACTTCATCGATAAAGCCCTGCTCCACCATCTGGCGGAAACGCAGCGCAATACGTTCATGCAGGGTGCTGCGTTCGCGCGGACATACAGCCAGATTGACCACATGATAAGGCAGTGGTTCGCTCTGCTGCTCAGCCCAGAACTCGGTCAGGGTTTTGCCCGATACTTCATACACTTCCAGTGCGCGCTGAATACGCTGTGAATCCATCGGCTTTAAACGCTCAGCCGATTGCGGATCGATAGCGGCGAGTTTTTCGTGCATATGCGGCCAGCCATATTGCAGCCCTTCGGCCAGCAGACGCTCACGCACGGCTTCATTGGCCTGTGGCAATTGCGCAGCGCCATCACGCAGAAATTTAAAGTACATCATGGTGCCGCCGGTCAGCAGTGGTACCTTGCCGCGGGCGGTGATATCAGCCATTTCGCGCAGCGCATCCTCACGAAAATTTGCCGCGGAATAAGTCTCTGCCGGATCAATCAGATCAATTAACCGGTGCGGTGCACGCTTCTGCATTTCTGCATCGGGTTTGGCGGTACCGATATCCATACCCTTGTACACCAGCGCCGAATCGACACTGATAATTTCGCACGGATATTTTTCCACCAGTTCCAGTGCCAGCGCGGTCTTGCCGGAAGCGGTCGGCCCCATCAGAAAAATGGCCGGCGGTAATTCATGCACAGTGCTCATCAGCGGCCCCGTAAAAACAGTTTATCCAGTTCACCCATGGTGAGCTGAGTCCAGGTCGGACGGCCATGATTGCACTGGCCACTGCGCTCAGTGGCTTCCATATCGCGCAGTAAGGCGTTCATTTCCGGAATACTGAGTTTGCGGTTTGCACGTACCGAGCCATGGCAGGCCATAGTGCCGAGTAATTCGTTACGGTGCGCAAGAATACGGTCGGAGGTGCCGTGTTCAAGCAGGTCGCCCAGCATGTCAGTGATCAGCCGTGGTACTTCCGCCTGCTGCAGCAGCACCGGAATCTGGCGTACAACCACACTTTCCGGCGCGACCCGCGCAAGCTCAACGCCGAGCAAGCGGAATTCATCGGCAAATTGCTCGGCGGCATCAGCTTCGCGCTCACTCACTGCCAGCGTCACCGGCACCAGCAGCGGCTGACTTTGCACGCCCTGCTGATCGACGGCGATTTTTAACCGCTCGTAGGTAATACGCTCATGGGCCGCATGCATATCAACCACCACCATACCCTGTGCGTTCTGCGCCAGAATATAAATGCCGTGCAGCTGAGCAATGGCATAACCCAGAGGCGGCATATCAGCGCTGGGCGTTTGTGGTAACGGCTGTGGCTGCCCCTGCCGTACCTCCTGTCCCCAGGGCGCATCATCGAGTGGCTGACTGAGCGAGCGCAGGCCGTCCAGTTGTGCACTGACGGCCCCCTGTTGCGGCACGGCATTAAATGCAGGCTGATAGCTGCCGGCATTTTCCTGTACCGCCTGCGCCTGCCAGTCGAGGCGTGCCTGCTCCTGAAATTCACCGGCCTGCACACCACTGAGCGGCGCCGCCTGTGGCACCAGCGTCGCCGGTGTGCTGCCCGCCAGACGATCATCCGGACGCACATCACCCAGCGCTTTATGCAGGGTACGGAACAGGAAATCGTGTACCAGCCGGCCATCACGGAAACGCACTTCATGCTTGGTCGGATGCACGTTTACATCCACCAGTTTTGGGTCCAGCCAGAGGTAAAGTACAAAGGCCGGATGACGGCCGTGATACAGCACATCGCGATAAGCTTGTTTAATCGCATGCACTACTAATTTATCGCGTACCACACGGCCATTAACAAAGAAATACTGCATATCCGCCTGCGAGCGGGAAAAGGTCGGCAAGCCAACCCAGCCCTGCAGTTGCAGACCCACAGCTTCGGCATCGATATGCACCGCACTGTCGATAAAATCTTTATTGAGCAGGCTGGCAACGCGCTTTTCGCGATCAATAGTGCGCTCGGCACTGCGCAGCTGATGAACCACCCGGCCATTATGGCGCAGCGAAAATGCCACATCGTAACGGCTTAACGCCAGACGCTTAACGGTTTCTTCCAGATGGGAAAATTCGGTTTTTTCAGTGCGTAAAAACTTCCGCCGCGCCGGGGTATTAAAAAATAAGTCGCGCACCTCAAGCGTGGTGCCCACCGGATGCGCCGCCGGAGTGACACTGGCGGCCATATCACGGCCTTCGGCATGCACACTCCAGGCGTCTTCTGCGCCCTGCGCTCTTGACGTCAGGGTTAACCGGGTGACCGAGCTGATACTGGCCAGCGCTTCACCGCGAAAACCAAGACTGGCAACCGCTTCTAGATCATCCAGCGTGGTGATTTTACTGGTGGCATGACGGCTCAGCGCCAGCGGCAGATCATCGTGTTCAATGCCATGGCCATCGTCGCGGATGCGCAGCAGCTTGACCCCGCCCTGCTCAGCATCAATTTCGATGCGGGTTGCACCGGCATCCAGGGCGTTTTCCACCAGTTCTTTAACGATATTGGCAGGACGTTCGACTACTTCACCGGCAGCGATCTGGTTCGCCAGGCGCGGTGACAGCAGATGAATTCGACTCATAAAAATACAGCCCGGAAATCAGGTATTAGGAATTTTGATACGCTGGCCGATGCGCAGCTGATCATTTTTCAGTTCGTTGACGCGACGCAGCTCATTAATCGCCACACCATTTTTAACGGCAATATCCGACAGGGTATCGCCACTGCGGATTACATAGGTATTAAATACCGGCGCACTGCTTTTCTGCACGGCAAGCAAGGTTCCCCGTGGCGGATGCTCACGGAAATATTCGGTAATACCGGCAAAAATCGCCCGTGCCATTTTTTTCTGATAATTACTGGTGGCCAGTTTACGCGCTTCATCCGGGTTGGAAATAAAACCGGTTTCTACCAGCAGCGCTGGCATATCCGGAGCTTTTAACACCACGAAAGCCGCTTCTTCCACATGGTTTTTGTGCAGCCGGGAAACGTTACCAATATTGTCGAGAATATGGGTGCCGAGTTTCACGCTGGAATTGCGTTTGGCGGTCATGGATAAATCCAGCAGTGTCATCGCCAGATGATCTTCTTTATCTTCCAGACTGACACCACCGATAAGATCCGATTCATTTTCTTTATCGGCCAGCCAGCGCGCCGCCTCTGAGGTTGCGCCACGTTCCGACAACACAAATACCGAGCTGCCATGGGCGCTCGGATGTTTAAACGCATCAGCATGAATCGACACAAAAAAGTCGGCATTGGCTTTACGTGCTTTTTCGGTGCGTTCACGCAGGCCGATATAGTAATCGCCGGTACGCACCATAAAAGGGTGGAAACCGTGCTCTGCGATTAACAGTCGCTGTAATTCTTTGGCAATGGCCAGTACCACGTTTTTTTCCCGCGTACGGCCATGACCAATCGCACCCGGATCTTCGCCACCGTGACCGGCATCGATAGCAATAATAATGTCGCGTTTGTTGTCGGTATAAATATCGGCTTTTTTAACCGGCGCCACGACCTGAGCACCGACCTCACGCTCCAGATCAACCACCAGACGGTGATTGGCATACACATTATTCGGCGCCAGCGGAAAGCTTTTCGGGTTCAGAGGTTCTGTTACATCGAGCACGATGCGCACGTCATTACCATTGCGCTTGCCACTGCGGATACCGCGGATGGACGTGGACTGCAGATCAACTTTCGCCAGATCGTTCAGCACTTTGGAGTCGGCCAGATCGATCACGACCCGGTCAGGATTGCTGAGGGTAAATATTTTATGTTCCGCCGGGCTGGATAAATCAAACACCAGACGGGTTTTATCCGGCGACTGCCAGACCCGCACATCTTTAACGTCGGCATGCAGTGCCGGGCTGAACAACAGCGGCAATATCAGCCCCAACAGGCAAACAGGCAAAAAAACAGGTTTCATGTCTGCTCAAACTCCTGCGCCAGCGTATCCAGAGACTGCACCCAGCGCTGACCACGTTCACTGCCGGCCTGCCAGCTCAGTTCGCGGCTGTCGCCCAGATCATCGATATGCAGTACCAGATCGGCCGCAGGCAGAACACCACGGCCTTTTTCGGCCCACTCAATTAAACACAGCGCCTGGTTATCGAGATAATCGCGAATGCCCATAAATTCCAGCTCTTCAGCATCGCCCAGACGATACAGATCGAAATGGCAGACATGGCAGGCCGCCAGCGGATAATCCTCAACCAGAGTGTACGTCGGGCTTTTCACCGCGCCCTGATGTCCCAGCGCCTGAATCAGGCCACGGCTGAAGGTGGTTTTACCCGCCCCCAGCGTACCTTCCAGAAACAGCAGGCCGCCTTCGCTTAATACCGGCGCACAGGCCGCCGCAAAGGCCGTCATGGCGGATTCTCCGCACAGGCGAATGGTCATCAGTTAATCAGCTCCCGCAACATCATCATTAAATCGCTGGCCAGTAAACCACGCTGACCGTAACGTGCCGCCACCATATCAGCCGCAGCACTGTGCAAACAAACGCCATAACGTGCCGCCGCCCAGGGAGTCATGCCCTGCGCCAGCAACGCGGCAATCACGCCACTGAGCACGTCGCCCATACCGCCGCTGCTCATCCCCGGATTGCCGTCGGTACACAGCGCCAGACGACCATCCGGCGCGGCAATCAGCGAGCCCTGTCCTTTGAGCACCACCACCGCCTGATATTCCTGCGCCAGCTTGCGGGCCGCAGCAAAACGGTCGGCCTGCACTTCGGCAATGCTGCAGCCAAGCAACCGTGCCGCTTCACCCGGATGCGGTGTGAGCACAGCATCACGTCCGGCAAAATCACAGCGCCAGCCCGGTGATGCAAGAATATTCAGGGCATCGGCATCCAGCAGCAGCGGTCGTTCATCACCTAAAACCTGCTGCAACAACAACTCTGACCAGCTGCTCTGCCCCAGCCCCGGCCCGACCGCCAGTACCGCCGCACGGCTGAGCAATGGCTGCAGTTCCAGACCGGATTCAACAGCACGTACCATCACTTCGGGACGACGCATCAGCAGTGGCGCCACATGTTCGGTACGGGTCGCACAACTGACCAGACCCGCACCGCAGCGGACTGCCGCTTCCGATGCCATAGCAGCAGCGCCGCCCATACCCTGATCGCCACCGATCACCAGCACGTGGCCGAACTCACCTTTATGAGCATTGCCGAGCCGCGCCGGTAAGCGCTGACCCAGACGGTCCAGGCGATCCCAGCTGATACGTTCGGCATCCGCCGGCAACTGGCGGTACAGCAGCGGATCGATGGCCAGGGAAGCAAAGGCGATCGCGCCACAGACATCCGGTCCGGCCGCGGTCAGCATGCCGCGCTTCATACCGATAAAAGTCACCGTCAGGCTGGCTTCCACCGCATTACCCATAATGCGGCCAGTATCGGCATTCAGGCCGGAAGGCAGATCCAGCGCCAGTACATCAGCCCAGTGTTGGTTGATAGCGGCAATGGCCTGAGCATAATCACTACGAACTTCGGCATTCAGTCCGGTGCCCAGCAGCCCATCAACAATGACCCGCCCTTCGTAATCCAGTTCCCCGCTGAAGACCTGCGGTTGCACGCCGGCGTCCAGTGCCATTGTCCGTGCCTGTTGCGCGCTGTCCGACTGCTGTTGCAGATCGCCCAGGGTATAAAAGCAAACATCCATGCCGTGGTAACAGGCCAGTGCCGCCAGCACCCAGGCATCACCACCGTTATTGCCCGGTCCGGCAAAGACGCAGATCTGCTGCTCGTCCGGCCAGCGTTCCAGCAGACAGGCAAACGCCGCTTCACCGGCACGCGACATCAGTTCAAAACCACTGATGTTTTCCTGTTCTGTTGCCAACCGGTCAAGCTCGCGCACCTGATCGGCGCGGTAGAGTTCACCCGGCAGATGATCCCTGGCGGTGTAAGGTCGATTCATCCCTTGGCTGCCTAATATGTTAAATTGCGCAAAATTATATAGAAGCTGAGCCTGAAGACGAACCCATGACAGAAAGATCGTCGGACAATGCACCGGATTGCACAGATTTATCGCCGTCATGGGCCATATTACGCGCCCAGCTGCACAGCTGGGCAGAAGAACTCGGCTTTCAGCAGCTGGGCATTACCGGAGTCGATCTGGGCGAGCATGAACAGCGCCTGCAGCAATGGCTCGCCGCCGGTTACCACGGTGAAATGGGCTATATGGCCGACCATGGCAATATGCGCTCGCGTCCGGCGGAGCTGTTGCCCGGCACGCTCAGGGTGATCAGCGTACGTATGGATTATCTGGCGCCGGATATCCGCATCACCGATCAGCTGAGTGATAAAAATCAGGCCTATATTTCGCGTTACGCCCTCGGCCGCGATTATCACAAGCTGGTGCGCAAGCGCCTGACCGAACTGGGTAAGCGCCTGCAACAGGCCGCCGGCGAGATGGGCTTCCGCGCCTTTGTCGACAGCGCGCCGGTACTGGAGCGGGCGCTGGCCAACCGCGCCGGACTCGGCTGGATCGGCAAGAACACCATGCTGATCAACCGCAAAGCCGGCTCGTATTTTTTCCTGGGCGAAATCCTCACCGACCTGCCGCTCCCGCTGGACGAGCCCTACACACAGGATCATTGCGGACGCTGCACAGCCTGTCTGGATATCTGCCCGACCCAGGCTTTTGTCGGCCCCCACGTGCTGGATGCACGGCGCTGTATTTCTTATCTGACCATCGAGCTGAATGGGCCGATTCCTGAAGACCTGCGATCCGGCATCGGCAACCGTATCTTCGGCTGTGATGACTGCCAGATCGGCTGCCCCTGGAACCGTTTCAGCAACGCCAGCAAAGAAGGCGATTTCAGCCCGCGCCACCAGCTCGACAAGGCCAGTCTGTTGCAGCTGTTCGCCTGGGATGAAGCCACTTTTTTAAACCGCACCGAAGGCATGCCCATCCGCCGCACCGGTTACGAAAACTGGCTGCGCAATATCGCCGTTGCCCTGGGTAACGCGCCGCGCAGTCTGGAAGTGGCCGACGCCCTGCAACGCCGGCGGCCGCAGGTCAGCGCTCTGGTGCAGGAACATATCGACTGGGCGTTACAGCAACAGCAAACCCCATGATGAGCCACACAATAAACCCGTGGGCAAACTACACCTGTCTGATACCGTCAGACTGTCTAAACTTCAGAATTACCGGGCGATTTTGCAGACGCCTCAGCTGTTGGAGACCTTTATGACCGTTGCCTCACATCCGGCCCGCGAACATCAGCGCCTGCAGGCATTAAAGGAACTGGATATTCTCTACCTGCCGCTGGAAGACCGCTTTGATCGTATAACCCGTACACTGTGCCGGTTATTTGATGTCCCGGTTGCGTATCTGTCGCTGATTGATGACGAAACCCAGTGGTTCAAGTCGATTCATGGCCTCGACCTGATCAGCACGCCGCGCTCTGATGCACTCTGCCAGCACACTCTGCTGGAAGACGAATATCTGATCTGTGAAGACATGACTCAGGACCCACGCTTCGCCGACAACCCCTACGTTACAGGCGCGCCTTATGCGCGTTTTTATGCCGGTTATCTGCTCAAAAGCCGCGAACAAAATGTCGGCACGCTGTGCATTGTTGATACCAGGCCACGAACTTTCAGCGAGGACGATCTGTCTGCCCTGGCCGATATCGCCAGCTGGGCGCAAACCGAACTTAACCTGACCCAGATAAGCGACGCTCAGGTACAGCTGATCAGCGAGCTGGACGAAGCCTATCAGCAGGCGCGGATCGACAGCCTGACCCGGCTGTGGAATCAGGGCACCATCAAACAGATTCTGCACCGTGCCTTTCAGCGCCACCTGCTGAATCTTACGCCACTGTCGGTGCTGATGATCGATGCCGATCACTTCAAAAAAGTGAACGACACCTACGGCCATACTACTGGCGATAAAGTTCTGCAGAACATCGCTTCAGCCTTGCGTCAGGCATTGCGGCCGCAGGATGCGATTGGCCGTTACGGCGGTGAAGAATTTCTGATTATTCTGGATGACTGCGAACCACGACAAGCCGCAGAGTTGGCCAAACGCATCCTCAGCCGGGTGCGTAATCTCCGCTTTCCCGATGTTGCTCCGGATCTGAAAATTACCCTCAGTATTGGTATTGCCGGCTCATCGGCACGCGGACTGGAGAGCGAAACCGATCTGATGGATCTGGCCGATCGGGCGTTATACCGGGCCAAAAATAATGGCCGGGATCAGATCTGCCTGCTGCATAGCACAGAGGCGCAAGACTGAGCGCTCCTGCCGGTTATAAAAAAGCCCCGCAATCGCGGGGCTTTTTTTTATTGCACAGGATCTGGCCTGCCAAGCTCTTACAACGCCAGAAAGTGCTCACGGTAGTGCTGCATTTCAGCAATCGACTCTTTGATATCATCCAGCGCCTGATGGCTGCCTTTCTTCTGGAAAGATGACACCGCCGACGGTTTCCAGCGCTTGGCCAGCTCTTTCAGCGTGGACACATCAATATTGCGATAGTGCATATAGGCTTCCAGCTCCGGCATATATTTCACCAGAAAGCGGCGATCCTGATGAATGCTGTTGCCGCACAACGGTGAAGTGCCCGGTTTCACATGCTGACGCAGGAATTCCAGCGTTAACCGTTCGGCTTCACGGGCATTGGTACTGCTGTTGCGCACCCTCTCGGTCAGGCCAGAGTTGCCGTGGGTTTTGGTATTCCACTCATCCATGGCATCGAGCAATACATCGGGCTGATGAACCGCCAGCACCGGGCCTTCGGCAATAATGTTGAGGTTGCTGTCGGTGACTATGGTCGCGATTTCGATAATCACATCCTGCTCTGGCTCCAGACCGGTCATTTCCAGGTCCATCCAGACTAAATTTTCGTTTTGGCTCATAACGGCTGCTCATAAATAAACACTGGGGCCTGTTAACGCTAATTAAACAGGCCTGTTATCGGCTAAAAATATTTCAGACAAGGCGCTGAGAGTGTAGCCTAACGGGTTAAGCAAACGAACAGCAACGCAGGATGAGGAATTTTTAGCCATAACCCTCCGGGCTGAGGCCAGTTTTCCCCATTAACTGCGTCGCTCGTCATTCATTTAGCCCACTAATATCACTCCTCTCTCCTTGTTCTGAGAAAAACTGGCTTTCAGCAGGCCCGATTCACTTAGTGTTAACAGGCCCCACCTGTTTAGCAACTTGCGCCAGCCCCGGCCAACACGGACAATGGCCGCCTTGCCCTCACTACAGCGAAGATTGATGAGCAAACGTAAACTGACCAAACGCCAGGCCTGGCGCGTGGAGAAAATCCAGGAAGAAAAAGCCAAGCGCGCCCAGCAGAAAGAAAGCGGAATTGCCGAGCAGCTGAACGCCGGCGAACTGGGCGATGAATGCGAAGGTCAGGTGATTGCGCACTTCGGCACTCAGGTGGAAATCGAAAGCCGCGCGGAAGGCGCTCAGCGTTATCGCTGCTACCTGCGCGCGAATCTGGGCTCTCTGGTCACCGGTGACCGCGTAGTATTCCGCCCGGGCGCTGAACATAACGGCGTACACTCCGGGGTTGTCGAAATGGTACTGAAGCGCAGCTCCGAATTATCCCGCCCCAACCCTTATAACGAAATTAAGCCGGTAGCGGCCAATATCGACTTTATTGTGCTGGTTGTGGCACCGGAACCTGAAGCACACAGTAACCTGATTGACCGCTATCTGGTGGCCGCCGAAAACTGCGATATCGAGCCCATTATTCTGCTCAATAAAACCGACCTGCTGAATGACAGTAACCGTGGTCATTTTGACCAGCTGCTCGGTGCCTACGAGGACTTGGGTTACCGCACTCTGCGGGTATGCAGCAAAGACGACAGCAGTCTGGGCGAACTGAAAGAATTCCTGAATGGCCGCATCAGTGTTTTTGTCGGCCAGTCAGGGGTTGGTAAGTCTTCATTAATTGCCACCCTGCTGCCGGGTGAAGAATTAAAAGTCGGTGCCTTGTCAGAAAATACCCGCAAGGGGAAACACACCACCACCACCGCGCGCCTGTATCACTTTCCGGCTGGCGGTGATCTGATTGATTCCCCGGGAATCCGTGAGTTTGGTCTGTGGCATATGAGTGAAGATGAAGTCTTGTATGGCTTCCGCGAATTACGCCCACTGGCCGGTTATTGCCGCTTCCGCGACTGCGCCCATAATCAGGAGCCGGGCTGTGCGATCCGTACGGCGGTTGAAGAAGGTAAGGTAAAACCCGAACGTTTCCAGAGTTATCAGCGTATCCTGCAAACACTGACCGAACTCTGAGTATGCAATGCATAAAAAAACGGCAGCCTCAGGCTGCCGTTTTTTTATGTTGTTTCTGATGGATCGGTAACTACCAGAACGCCTCATTTTTATTCGGTGGATTATCGTAGGTATTATCTTTTGATTCGCGTTTTTTACGCAGCTCTTCCAGTAATGACCCCGCTTTATTAATAACCGGCTGACGGGCGTCACCCGGAGCCTGATTATTGCTGTCGATAAATTCGACCTGTGGCTCACCACCGGAACGGTCACGCACAGTCTCTTCCGATTTTCTGTTCAGCAGTGTAATGGAAATACGACGATTCACTTCATTACCCGGATCATCCGGTTTCAGTGGTGCGGTATCCCCCATACCAATCACCTGCGCGATCTGCGATTTAGGTACGCCAGCTTCCATTAATGCCCGGCGTGCCGAATCTGCCCGCAGGGAGGATAAACCCCAGTTAGCATCATCCTCATCGCGGGTACCGCCGGCACGGGATGAATCGGTGTGACCGGCAATGGATAAACGGTGTTCCATGGTGGCCAGTAACGGCGCCAGTTCCCACAGAATATCTTCAGAATAATATTTAAGCCGTGCACTGCCGGGATCAAACATCGGGCGTTTGGTCTGATCGACAATCTGCAGACGCAGACCTTCGGTGGTGATATCCAGCAGCAACTGATTTTTGAACGGACTGAGAGTAGGACTGGCGTTAATCTGCGCTTCAATCTGCGCTTTCATATCTTCCATCCGTTTTTTCTCAATCGCTTCGGCCAGACTTTCAATTTCTTCGGCCTGCAGAATATCTTCCGGATCGATGGTTTCCGATTCAGAAACGTTATCCGATACAGAAGGTGAACCACCCAGATCGATGACGTATTTAGACGGCACTTTTTTGCCATCTTCAAAGGCCTTCGGATCCTGAAAATACCCAGAGATAGCCGCGCGTTCCTGCTCATTGGAGGAGTTAATTACCCACAGCACCAGAAACAGCGCCATCATCGCCAGAGCAAAGTCAGCCATAGCGACTTTCCAGGCGCCGCCATGGTCGTCGTGCCGGCCCTTTTTCTTACGCCGGACAATAATATTCTGGTGAGGACCTAGATTTTCCATCAGCGACCACGAACCTTGCTTTCAACTTCGGTAAAGCTCGGGCGGCCATGGGTAAACAATGACTTACGTCCAAACTCAACCGCAAGCTGTGGTGGCAAGCCGTTAAGAGAAGCAATGATGCAGGACTTACTGGCTTCGTAGAGCTTAATTTCTTCTTCTGCCAGATGACGCATCACCGCGCTCACCGGGCCAACAATACCGTACGCCAGAAATACCCCACTGAAGGTACCGACCAGTGCGGCGGCAACGTGCGCACCAATCTCACTGACCTCGCCACCGATGGCACCCATGGTGATTACAATACCCAGTACTGCCGCCACGATACCAAAGCCCGGTAACGCATCGGCAACTTTACCCACCGCATTACCCGGTAATTCCAGTTCGTGCAGACGGGCATCAATTTCCTGATCCATCAGAGCTTCCAGTTCAAATGAGGTCAGGTTACCGGCCGCAATAATACGGAAATAATCGGCAATAAAATGAGCCAGTTCTTCGTTCGCCTGGATCGCCGGATAACGGGAGAACACTGCGCTGGACGCCGGGCTTTCAACATCAGCTTCAATCGCCATAATGCCTTCACGCCGGGCTTTATTCAGGATGTCATAAATCAGGCCGAGTACATCCATATACATCGCCTTATTGACCTTGCTGCCCATAATGACCTGTGGTGTCAGTTTGAAACACTGCAGTACCACATGCCACGGATTCGATAGCAAAAAGGCTCCGAACGCGGAACCACAAATAATCAGAATTTCGAAGGGCTGCCATAGCGCCAGCAAATTGCCATGAGACATGACATAGCCGTACAGCACACTTCCGATTACGATCACCAGCCCAATTAAAAACAGCATTCACTAGAGTCCTTGGTGCAACAACTCCCGGAGGGAAGGATTAAGACTACAGGAGTCTCTGAATAACCCGGAAAGACTCGTACACGACGGCAGAGATACAGGATGCCGAGCAAAGCCGAATGCCAGAGCCGAGAGCTGTGCAGGTTTATTCAGACACTTCTATAGTTAAGTAAAGGCTACAAACGGCTGTTACACAAACAGGGTCATGACACACTTATCGATAGCAAAACCACCGGCAACACTCTGGCAGACGCTCGCAGACTGTCATGACTTTCCCGTTCTGGAGGAATCGCGTGAGCGTATCCGCCAGCAAATGCATAACCGCAGCGTCAGCTTTGAAGACCTCGCCAGCTCAATTGAGCGTGATCCGGCGCTTTGCCTGCATTTATTACGCCTTAGCGTGGAGCGCCATCCCGGCTGCAACGAACAGATTTCAGGGGCTGCCAGCTGCCTGTCTCTGCTGGGTATGCAGGAACTGGTTAAGCTGATGAAGCAGCTGCCTGTCGTCTCAGCGGAGACTGAAGACCCCGCCGCTCAGCTTTACCGCAATGCACTGTTAACGGCCCAGCTGGCGGGCAATCTGGCCGCGGTATGGGCCGCCAGTAAAGGTAATACCTCCGTCAGCTATGCCCGCTGGAGCACCATGCTGACCTCTGCTCCGCTATGGCTGGCACTGCTGAACTACAAACCGGCGCAGAACTGGCTGCACCTGCTAAGTCGTGGCTGTGAGCTGGCCGAAAGTACCCGGGCTATTTTCGGCAGCCAGCTTTCTGCCATACAGAAACTGAATAAACAGCTGTCGCTACCCGTTATGGCCACGGCAGTATTCAACAAAGAAAACTGGCCAGATGCCGAACAATGGCGGGTTTTGCGTCATCATGACCCTCGCGATCTGGACAATCAGCGCCCGCTGCTGCATCACTGCCAACAACCAGCGATGATCAGCCTGATGGCAAACAGCCTCGCCTGGCATTGGCATATTGCCCCTGACGGTCGTCACAGCAAACGCTGGCAAACTCTGGTCAGCCATTGGCTTGGCAAACCACAGCACATGCTGCAACCGGAACTGCGCCAGCTGCAGGTGCAAACCAGCAAGCAACAGCACAGCGGTATTTCTACCGGCCTGCAGCTGCTGCTCAGCCCGCAACCAGCCGTCCACGAATACCCCTGGATTGATACAGAAAATGCCGCACCTAAGCAGCCAGTGCACGAGGAGCAGGCACAGCCTTATCATGAGCGCAGGGCAACACCAGCGGTTAATGCAGAGCCGGAAGAGCGCCACAGCGACGATAAATATATGAAGAAGCTGCTGCGCCAGCTGCAGCAGGAACCGGACAGCTTCGGCGACTGGCACTATCTGATGCGTGGCATGCTGAAAGGAGTTTGCGAAGGTATCGGTCTGTCGGCGGCCTGCATTGCTTTGCTGAATAAAGACAAAACCGTGCTGAAGGTGTTTTATGCTGAAGGCATGAGCGAACAGGCGCCGATGCGGCGTTTTGTGGTCGACCTGCGTAAGCCTTCGTTGTTCAACAAATTACTGGAAAAACAATCCAGCCTGTTGCTTAACAGCGACAACCGCCAACGTTTTCTGCAGCATCTGCCAGCTGCCACCAGCGAGCTGATTCCACAACAGACCATGATGATGTCGATTGACGCCGGCGCAGCTCCGATAGGTCTGGTAATGGGTTTTGCCGCCGAACATCAGCCGGAATTATCCCAGGCGGAATACATCAGCTTTAAAAACCTCTGTCAGGTTACCAGCCAGAGCCTGGCAACCCTGAAAGCCAACACCGAAAAACGGCGCCGCGCAGCCGCAAACCACGGTCAGCTATAAGCGCTGACGCAAGCGGCGCCTGACATCCGTCCCCGGCTTGGATAAACTCTCGCCTTTATTATTCACACTGGCGGAGTTTTCCATGGCAGATTTTCCTCTGTTGCTGGAACCGGAAGCGCTGGCGGCGCAATTACCCCTGACGCCGGCCCAGGGCAAAGTACTGATTATTGAGCAGGCGAAATACGAAGATTACCTGCAGCAGCACATCCCCGGTGCTGTGCATCTGGATTTCAAACGTCTGCAATGCAGCGGCCAGCCGGTCCCCGGCAAGTTACCACCGGTTGAGCAGCTGTCCGAAGTATTCAGTGAACTGGGGCTGACCCCGGATACCCATGTTATCTGCTCCGACGATGAAGGCGGCGGCTGGGCCGGACGTCTGATCTGGGTACTGGATATGATCGGTCACCAGCACTATTCCTATCTCAACGGCGGCATTGTTGCCTGGCGTGAAGCCGGTCTGCCGACCGAAAGTGGTGAGCATAAAGTACAGGCGTCCGACTATCAGGTGGGCGCACTGCACCATGAATTTGCACTGGACAAAGATCAGATTATTGCCCGTATCGGCCAGCCGGATTTTGCTATCTGGGATGCCCGCTCTGCAGCGGAATACAGTGGCGAAAAAGTAATATCACAACGCGGCGGACATATCCCCGGCGCGGTGAACTACGAGTGGACGCTGGGAATGGATAAATCCCGCAGTCTGCGCATTAACGAACTGAACGGCTTCCGTCAGTTACTGGCAGAGATGGGCATCGATAGCAGCAAAGAAATCGCCACCCACTGTCAGACCCATCACCGTTCCGGCTTTACCTATCTGGTCGGAAAAATTCTTGGCCTGAACATCAAAGGCTATGCCGGCTCCTGGTCCGAATGGGGCAACGACCCGGCCACTCCTGTCAGCACTGGCAGCCAACCCTGAGGAATCCCATGTCATTTAAAGATCAAGCCTTTATCGGCGCCCAGTATCTGTTACCACAACACCTGTTATCCCGTGCTGTTGGCTGGCTGGCCAGCTGCGAAACCAGCTGGATCAAAAATCCGCTGATCCGTGCCTTTATCGATCAGTACGACGTCAACATGAACGAAGCGCAGCGTAAAACCGCCGAGGAATTCCGCTGCTTTAACGACTTCTTCACCCGCGAATTAGAAGACGGCGCACGCACCATCGCCAGCGGTGATGATGTGATTGTTTCTCCGGCCGATGGTGCGGTGTCCCAGCTGGGGCCCATTGAAAACGGCCGTATTTTCCAGGCCAAAGGTCAGGACTACTCGCTGATCGAACTGCTCGGTGGTGACACCCAGCGTGCAGAACCCTTTATGGGCGGTGAGTTCGCGACTATCTACCTGTCGCCAAAGGATTATCACCGCGTGCATATGCCGGTGACCGGCACGCTGCGTGAAGTGGTTTATGTGCCGGGCGACCTGTTTTCAGTGAACAAAACTACCGCCGAAAATGTTCCGCGTCTGTTTGCCCGTAATGAGCGCCTGGTTGCTATCTTCGATACCGAGCATGGCCCGATGGCGATGGTGCTGGTTGGTGCCATGATTGTGGCTGCGATTGAAACCGTCTGGGCCGGACTGATTACCCCGCCGAAACGTCAGCTGAAAGTCACCGACTTCACTAACCCGCAGCCTGTTACCCTGCAAAAAGGTGAAGAAATGGGTCGCTTCCTGCTCGGTTCGACCGTTGTTCTCTGCTTCGGCAAGGATAAAATCGACTGGCTGGATCAGCTCAAAGCCGACTCGCCGCTGCGCATGGGCGAAGCCATCGCCAAAGCCGACTGATATATCTGTCAGCTCCGGGTTGCATAAAACCCGGAGCTCCCTGACAATTCCTTACATTGCCGGATACCGGCATATCCTTCCAGCCGTGGTTAACACCGCCGAAATGGATCTTCTGACTTTAACTATCTCCGTGTAAGGAAATACGATGTTTAACCGTCTGCTTGCCAGTATCGTACTGCTGGCTGTATCCCTGTTTGTCTGCGCTGAAGAAGAAAGCGGCATGACTGCCCAGCAATTCTGGGACTCCCTTAACCGCCAGCAAGGCGACATTCCTCTCTATGGCGCCGGCGCCACCCTGCATGTACCGGAAGGTTTCTACTTTCTTGATGGCAATGACAGTGAGCGTGTACTGGTAGATGTCTGGGGCAATATTCCGGGCCAGAATGTTCTCGGCATGCTGTTCCCTGCGGATCAGACGCCGTTTGATGACAATTCCTGGGCAGTAACCATTGAATATGAAGAAGAAGGCTACGTTTCTGACGAAGACGCTGCCGACATCGACTACAGCGAACTGCTGCAACAGATGAAAGATGATATCCGCGCAGAAAACAAAGAACGCGCCGCTATGGGTTATGAATCCATTGAGTTGATCGGCTGGGCTGCCACGCCTTATTACGATGCCAGCGCAAAGAAACTGCACTGGGCCAAAGAGCTGCGCTTTGGTGATGAAGAGCTGCACACGCTGAACTACAACATCCGCGTGCTGGGCCGTAAGGGCGTTCTGGTTCTGAACTTTATTGCCGGCGTTGACCAGCTAACGACCATCGAAAGCAATCTGAACAATGTGCTGAATATTGCCGAATTCGATCAGGGCTCAACCTATGCCGACTTTAATCCGGATATGGATAAGGTAGCGGCCTACGGTCTTGGAGCCCTGATTACCGGCAAGGTGCTGGCAAAAACAGGTTTCCTCGCACTGGCGCTGGTGTTCCTGAAAAAATTTGGTGTCTTTATCGTGCTCGGCCTTGCCGTTCTGGGCCGCAAGATGTTCAGCCGCAATAAAGAAGCCTGATGCTTTCCGGGCAGCGCTTCTGTGCGCTGCCCTTAACCTCCTGGCCTGGTTGGACAAATTGCGAAGTTCAGCACGGCTTCTTCAATATCACCGCGATATTATGACCAACGGCAACAATGCCTACACATTTATCAGCAATTGTCTGGGCAAGCACCTTTTATCCGGGGTAAGCTTCTGCATTCCTGATCAGTTTATGAATTACTGCAGCGGTGGGTAGACGATGTATATCGATACGGCTTCAACTTCAGATATATCTGCACTTTGTGACCTGGCGTCGCTGCTGGAAACACAGGAAGGTGACTTTTTTGGCCGCCGCCATCAGCAGGTACGCCGTCTGGGTAATCTGCTGCTGGCAAAAGAACATGCTCTGGTACTCTGCATCCGCGATCAGGAAGAAGTCATTGCCATGCTGACCCTGAGCAGCCTCAATCCCGGCAGCGACCAACCGGCCATTATGCGGCTGAATGATATGGCGGTACTGCCGGCGTATCAGGGTCAGGGAGCAGGAAGTATGCTGTTACAGGCCGCGATCAATCAGGCACGCCAGGCTGGCTGGAGCAAAATTGTTGTCCATCAGACCGATATAAACCCCACCATACAGCAGCAGCTGTCACGCTTTGGCTTCAGCCCTGCCGGTCAACAGATACAACTGAGCCTGAGAGCCGATAAAGCTTCTCTCTCTGTTGCCTGATTCAGGCACGGCTCCAGTCAAAACTCAGCACATCGGCAATATTACTACTGTCCTGAACCAGCATTAATAAACGGTCGAGTCCCATTGCCACGCCGGCACAGTCTGGCAAGCCATGCTCCAGTGCCGCCAGCAAATACTCATCAATCGGACGGCCGCCGGCTTCCTGCACAAAACGCCGCCGCTGCTCTTCTGCATCGGTCAGTTCGTGATAACCATTAGCCAGCTCAGCACCGTTGAAATACAACTCGAAACGCTGTGCCACCGCGACACCCTCAGTGTTGTTACTGACCCGCGCCAATGCCGCCTGTGAGGCCGGAAAATCATCGATAAACACCAGAGTATCTGCCGGCAGGGATGGTTCGACCTGATGACTCATAATCACATCCAGCCAGCCATCGCGGCTGAGCTGCAGATCCTGCCCCGCTAACTGCTGGCCCAGAACAGCGATCTGCTCATCGCTGGCAGAATGAACTTCCAGCCCGGCATAACTGCTCATGGCATCGCCATAGCTCAGGTTAAGCCGTGGCAGTTGCGGGTAACGGGCTGACAATAACTGCGTCACAAGCTCAGCAACTTCATCCATCAGCCGGCGATGATCAAAGCCTACCCGGTACCATTCCAGCATGCTGAATTCCGGATTATGACGCCGCCCGGCTTCACCACGGCGAAACACCCGCGCAATCTGAAAAATATCGCCACTGCCGGCACACAGCAGGCGCTTCATCGCATATTCAGGGGAAGTCTGTAGCCAGCGCTGTTCGCTGGTGCACATGGGCTCGATATTCGGATCAGAGACCGGTGCTGAGGCCAGCACCGGGGTTTCGACTTCGAGTACATCGCGGGCAGCAAGAAACTGCCGGATCTGCTGATTCATCCGGGCGCGGGCACGCAGCGCATGCATTTCGGCAGAAGGTTGCCAGTTCATGAGTTACCTGTTGATGTCGGTATAAAAAAGACACAAAAAAGGGAGCCGTAAAGCTCCCTCCTGTAACAGCGCCGAGGACTCAGGCGCGGCTGACGTAGTCGCCGCTGCGGGTGTCGATACGCAGCTTGTCACCGATATTAATAAACAGCGGCACTTTAACCACAGCACCGGTGGTCAGCGTGGCAGGCTTGTTACCGCCCTGAGCGGTATCGCCTTTCAGGCCCGGATCGGTTTCCACCACTTCCAGCTCAACAAAGTTTGGCGGAGCGACGGTCAGTACAGCACCGTTGAACAGAGTGATGGTGTAGATTTCCTGTTCTTTCAGCCACTTTACCGTATCGCCCAGCGCTCCCTGCGAGGCAGCATGCTGTTCAAAAGAACCGTCGGTGGCCATGAAATGCCAGAATTCACCGTCGTTGTAGAGATATTCCATCTCCAGTTCCATCACATCGGCGCCTTCCAGCGAATCACCCGACTTGAAGGTTTTTTCCACCACACGGCCATTACGCAGGTTGCGCAATTTAACGCGGTTAAACGCCTGGCCTTTACCCGGCTTCACGTATTCGTTATCCAGAATGGAACAGGGCTCGCCATCCAGCATGACTTTAAGACCTGATTTAAATTCGTTGGTAGAATAATTCGCCATGTAATAACCCGTTTTAAATTAATCGCTTCTTAGGAATTCATATCAAGTTGCCTATCATAACGCGATCTGCCGCCGCTGTTGAGGGCGAAGACTGGCAGCAGATTCTGGCTCAGGCATTCCGCCGCCCACAAGAACTGCTGGAATACCTCAATTTACCACTGTCAGAGATGCCAGAACGCCTGCAGGCCTGTCAGGAATTCAGCATGCTGGTACCCCGGACTTATGCCGCACTGATGCAGAGTGGCGACGCCGCCGATCCCCTGTTACTGCAGGTGCTGCCGCAGGCAACGGAAAACGAACACCGGCCGGGCTATATCACCGACCCACTGGCGGAAAAAGACACCAATATCCAGCCAGGGATTATTCACAAATACCGCGGCCGGGTACTGCTGCTGGCCACCAGCGGTTGTGCCGTTAACTGCCGCTATTGTTTCCGCCGCCACTTTGCCTATGGCGACAACCGCATCAGCCGCAAGCAGTGGGCAGAAGCGCTGAATTATGTCGCGACGGATAGCAGCATCCGCGAAGTGATCCTCAGTGGCGGTGATCCGCTGTTGCTGCAGGATGACGCCCTGCAGGAGCTGGTTACCCTGATAGAAGCCATTCCGCATGTACGCCGTCTGCGCATTCACAGTCGCCTGCCAGTCGTGATTCCGCAGCGTCTGACCCCGGCACTGCAAAGTTTGCTGAGCAACAGCCGTCTGCAGGTCAGCATGGTTCTACATATCAATCATCCAACCGAACTCAGTGACGCCCTGCGTCTGCCATTACAGGCACTTCGTCAAAGCGGTGTTACCCTGCTGAACCAAGCCGTATTGCTGAGAAAAGTGAACAACACGCTCGGTATTCTGTCTGATTTAAGCGAACGGTTGTTTGAATTTGGGGTGCTGCCTTATTACCTTCACCTGCTTGATTCAGTCCGGGGGGCTCATCATTTTGATATCAGCGAGCAGGAGGCCGTGTTTTTGTACCGGCAACTACTGGCTGAATTACCCGGATACCTGGTTCCACGCCTGGTTCGCGAGGAAGCAGGCAAAGCGAACAAGTCCCCAATCAACCTCGACAGGTAAACGGATATTGCCTATAAGGAAGTAGGCTTTTGCTATGAATCACATGCACTTACGGCAAAGTCGCTATACTGTGTATGAGGTTCGGCAAAAATCCGCCGGATGAAAAACTTTGGTTTAATCACAGCAGGATTGCATGGAAAGCCCGAAAACACCGATAAAACTGCACATACCGACAACGCCTCTCGCGCAGCCATCATTTTGTGCGGGTAATGTTGAGGGCGTTACCCAGTGGGACAAAGAATTACCTATGGCCAACACCGGTGAAGCTGCACGTCAGTTATATCAGGCTATCCGCGAGCTGAATCAATGGAACACCGACCCGTTGCTGCGCTTTAAAGTGCTGGAAGTGGTGCGTCCTTACATCTATTCCATCTACACCCTGCTGAATAAACACTTTCTGCAATCGTCCATATCACTGAACGATAAACAGCTGAAAATCGCCAATCTCAGTCAGGCGCTGCAGGGACATCTGGCCACCGGTTATAAGATGGTTGTGGCGCACAGCATCAGCCGTGTTGCCCCGGCAGACAAGCCCTCCAAAGTGGTTACGCTGGCGATCCACCGCGCGATATCCGATACCAACCAAACCATACTGCGTGCTTTCCAGCTGTATTGTCAGCCGCCGGAGCACGCCTGGCTGGAGATCAACCAGCTTTATCTGCTGGCAGAAATGCACAAGTTGCTGACCTATAAAGTCAGTGACCGCCAGACCCGTTTTTTATCCACATCCACCATTCAGGATGTGTATATCCGCGCTCACCTGCTAGGAACCGCCAAGCCTAATAACCTGCGCCAGCAAGATCTGACTCAACTGTACGATGCCAGCGAGCTGTGGGCGGAATCTGCTTCTCTGTCTGCCGCCGACGATGAGAGCGCTCTGTTTATTATTAACCTGCACCGTGATCGTCCGGGACAGTACCGCCAGCACCTGCGAGATGCACAAAAGCCGTTGTTCCGCAGCCTGAATACCGCGCAGCTGGTACAAGCACTGAAACACTGGGCAGCCAATCCTAATGGCACCCATCAGATTACCGTTCCCGGCAAACTCAGCGACAACCTGCTGTCCCACGCAATTCAGTCCTGGGGAATCCACTGGCAGCGGTCCTTCCGCCGTGCACATACCGAAGGCCAGCTGCGTATTTGCATCGGACTTTCTGCAACCCACTATTACAGCGGTGGTCAGCAGGATTTCGAAAAGATGCTGGCCTCAGTTAAACCCAAGACTCTGGAAGGCGAGGTTGAGCGCAGCGTTGATGTCGGCAAAGCCAGCAGCGAAGGCGATGTCTGGGCTAATGCCTTCGATGCCGGTGGTGCCCGTATTGCCGAAAATACCGCACTGAATATTGATGCCATTGAATTCATCAATAAACACAAAGCGCAGGAAGAAAGCAGTGACGAAGTCACGACAAAATACCCTGCACATCAGGTTGATCTGATTAATACCAGCCCGGGCGGTTACTGTATTCACTGGAACGGAGAAGTGCCGGCCAGTATTCAGGCCGGAGAATTATTAGGCATTCAGGAGCGCGGAGTTAAACACTGGTCCATCGGTGTTATCCGCTGGATCCGCCACCTGCGTGACCAGGGAACACAACTCGGCGTTGAACTGTTAGCCCCAAAAGCCGAGGTCGGCGCGGCGCGGTTACTGCAGAAAACCGGCAGCAACGGTCCTTATATGAGAGCGTTGCTGCTGCCTGCAATCAAGGCCATTGCTCAGCCTGCAACACTGCTGCTGCCGCGCATCCCCTTCCGCACAGGCAATAAGGTCGAATTAATGTATCCTGAATTACAGGGTCGTTATCAGCTGACCAAGCGACTGACATCAACCAGCAGTTTCAGTCAGTTTCAGTTCCGCAGTGCCGGTGCAGCCAGTCAGGCTCAGTCATCAGGGATGCAGCAAACGCCGGGACTGGGTGAAGATGACTTTGATTCCATCTGGAACAAACTCTGATCCTATATACCACCATCTGATCGTTTTAAAATGCCCTTCTGACCGTTTTGTCACACCCGGTCATTTTTTTTTTACTCACGGGCTCTATAATCGCTTTTTTATTTACCAGAGGTTGGCATGTCGACAAGTCGGGACACATTGCATCTGCTGTTGCTCACAGAAACCCAGAATGATGCCGAAAGCCTGGTGAGTCTGATGCGTAATTCCGGCAGCGCCACCCGGGCGCATCAGATTACCTCACTGGCAGACCTGAACGAACAGCTTCAGGAAAAATCCTGGGATCTTCTGGTTGCTCAGCCAGACGTTAATGGCATCAGTTATGATGATTTGCTGAAGCAGATCAAGCGACTGAATAAAGATCTGCCCGTCATTCTGATCACTGAAGATGTCGATGCCATGATTATGGAAGCGGCCATCAAACGTGGCGCCTGTACCGTGGTTCCCATTGACGAAAGCAATCTGCTGCTGCTGGTTATCCAGCGGGAATTACGCCATTTACGCACCCGTCGTGAACTGCGGACACTGGAAGTTCGTATCCGTGATGCCGAAAAGCGCTGCCAGAATCTGCTCGAGAGTTCAAAAGATGCGGTGGCCTATATTCACGATGGTATGCACGTATACGCCAATCAGGCCTATCTCGAACTCTTTGGTTATGCGTCAGTAGAAGAGCTGGAAGGAATGCCGATCATGGATATGGTCGACAGCTCAGGTCAGGCCGGATTTAAAAGCTTTCTGAAAACCTATCATGCCGAACAGGGCAGCAGTCAGGAGCTGAAAACCACCGGTATCAACGACAAGGGCCACACCTTTCCGATGCTGATGACCTTCTCTGCGGCCACTTATGGTGATGAACGCTGTACTCAGGTCGTTATCCGCACTAATGCCGATAACAGCGAGCTGGAAGCCAAACTGAAAGAAATCAGCAGCCGTGATCTGATGACAGGCTTGTACAACAAGCCCTACTTCAATGCCCGTCTGGAAGAAGCCGTCGACAGCGCTGTATTAAAAGGTGCTAAAGGTGCAGTGCTGTATATCAACATTGACCATTTCGGCAAAATCAAAAGCGAAATTGGCATCAGCAACGCCGATACCGTGATCAGTGAAATTGGTAACTGCCTCAAAGCACAGATCAATGAGAAAGACGTACTGGCCCGTATTGGTGAGGATATTTTCACCTGCATGCGTATGGGCGCCGATGCCGAATCCGCATTGCAGTTTGGCGAGCGCCTGCGCGATAAGATTGAGCATCTCTTAATTGATATCGGCAACCGCACCGTTACAGTGACCGCCAGTATCGGCCTGTCACTGATCACCGAAAACAGTTCACGGCCGGAAGATATTCTGCAGCAATCGCATCATGCATCCGATGATGTGCGTAAGCAGGCTGGCCATGAGCGTGGCAATGGCGTTCATCTCTTCCTGCCAAAAGAAATGGACGAGCCGCAACAGAGCAGCAACCTGCAGCAAACGCTGACTGACGCCATCCGCAATAACAGCTTCCGCCTGCTGTTCCAGCCTATGATCAGCCTGCGCGGCGAAGAAACCGAACACTATGAAACCTTACTGCGCCTGCATCATCCGAATGGCGATGAGTTGTCTGGCGGTGATTTCCTGAACAACACTGATATCAGCGATGATCTGAAGCGCAAGATTGACCGCTGGGTCATTCTGCACACCACTAAATTACTGGGTGAACATCGGGCGAAGGGGCATAACACCCGGATGTTTATCAACCTGTCAGCCGCATCCCTGGCCGATGACACTCTGCCCGGCTGGATTGGTGTCGCAATCAACGCCGCCAAGCTGCCAAAAGGTTCGGTGATCTTCCAGTTCAATGAAGAAGATGCCAGCCGCCTGCTGAAACAAACGCAGCAGTTCAGCCACTCGCTGATGGAAAAAGGCATTCCGGCGGCACTCAGCCGTTTCGGCTGCGCGCTGAATCCGATGCAGACCCTGAAGCACCTGGCGGTTGATTACGTTAAAGTCGATGGCTCCTTTACTCAGGAGCTGGGACAAAACCCTGAAGCGCAGAAACACCTGAAAGCCCTGCTTGAAGGTCTGCACGAAGAAGAAAAACGCACCATTGTGCCATTGGTTGAAAGCGCAAACTCGGTTGCTTCACTCTGGCAGCTGGGGGTTCACTTTATTCAGGGCTACTACGTTCAGCCACCACAGAGCGCAATGAGCTACAACTTCAGTGACGAAAATGAGGAGTAATCACTGAGTCACAAAAAAGCCCGGCAAGTACCATGATACTGAGCCGGGCTTTTTTGTGGCTGTTGCGGAATGTTTTACTCAAGAATATCGCGGTCGCGATATCCCAGCAGGTACAGAATACCATCCAGCCCAAGCGTCGAAATTGCATTCTTAGCGTTTTCCCGCACCAGCGGTTTGGCGCGGAAAGCAATACCAAGACCAGCAATGCTGAGCATCGGCAGATCGTTGGCACCGTCGCCGACAGCGATGGTCTGCTCCAGACGAATGCCTTCTTTCTCCGCCAGCTCACGCAGTAACTCGGCCTTACGCTGACCATCCACCACACGCCCGGTCACCCGGCCGGTGACTACACCATCTTCCATTTCCAGCTCGTTGGCATACACATAATCGATGCCCAGCTTGTCCTGCAGATAACGGCCAAAGTAATTAAAACCACCCGACAGAATGGCGGTTTTATAACCCAGCGCTTTCAGATTACGGATCAGGCGTTCAGCGCCTTCGGTAACCGGCAGTTGTTCGGCAATTCCCTGCAGCACATCACCACTCAGGCCTTTGAGCAGCGCCACACGCTGTTCGAAGCTCTGGATAAAGTCCAGCTCCCCCTGCATGGCGCGCTCGGTGATTTCCGCCACCTGCTCACCCACACCGGCCGCCCGCGCCAGCTCATCAATCACTTCTGCTTCAATCAGGGTTGAATCCATGTCGAAGCAGACCAGACGACGGGTACGACGATAAACGTTGTCTTCCTGGAAGGCGATATCCACCCCCAGCTCGTTGGCCACCTGCAGAAACTGAGCGCGCATCACGCTTTGCTCGGCATCACCACGCACCGAGAACTCGACGCAGGCACGGGTGTTCTGCTCAGTCTGCACCAGAGGAACACGCCCGGACAGACGATTAATCTGATCAATATTCAGACCATGCTCAGCCACAATTGCCGTAATACGGGCAATAGCATCGGCTTCAATGGCACGGGCCAGCAGCGTAATAATATGACGCGGCTTGCCCTGACCATTAACCCAATGCTCGTAGCTTTCCGGTGTAACCGGCGTAAAACGGACAGACAGGCCCAGCTCGTGAGCCTTAAAGAGCACATCTTTTAATACCGGTGCCGATTCGGCACGGGAAGGAATGGCGGCCAGGATGCCCAGCGACAGAGTGTCGTGGATTTCGGCCTGGCCAATATCAAGAATGGTGACATCATATTGCGCCAGAATGGCGCTGATGCTTGAGGTTAACCCGGGCTTATCGGCCCCAGTCACTCGGATTAGAACCAATTCAGTCACGGACGTTACACCTGCAGGCAGATCAGTTTGATGCAATTACAGTTTGCCGGCGTCAGCTTTGGCAGCAGCAACAACCGCACGCAGCTCTTCGATCAGCTCAACGGTTTCATGTACAGACAGCGCGCGTACGCGGTCAACGCTCATCAGGTACAGACCTTTTTCCAGTTGTTGCAGCTTATCTTGCAGAGACTGTTTCACGTCGCTCATGGTGAATCCCCATTCATCAAAATTATAAATTCGGTTTACAGCATGCCGGATGATCATCCGCTGTCCTCAAATAAGAGGACTGACAATTGCCGTTTCGCCCTAGCGTTACTGCAGGCGGCGCATATAATACCACCAATGTTGAGGAAATCTTCGTTTGTTTGAGTAATGTGATGCGGATCGCCAGCCTGATTGGGCAAAAGTTGAATACAAGTCAAATTTGCGGCCTGCTCGCAGCCTTTCTGATTTTACTGACAGGCCTGTTGATCAGCAGCCTGACATACACCCATCTGGAAACCCAGCTATCGGCCAAGCTGCGTCAGGATGCACAGCGCCAGTTACAGCGTCTGACCGTTGCCCTCGCACCTAGCCTGCTGCGTCAGGACCGCATCAGTATCAGCCTTACCCTGAGCGACTGGAGTAAGGGACCCGAAATCGATGCCATCCGAGTACTCAATGCCAGCCAGCAGGTCATCGCCGAAAGTGGCCGGCCATCACCGGACAGCATTGAGATCAGCCAGCCGGTTACTCAGGACAATCTGTCCATTGGGCTACTGCGCGCCGACATCAATCTCAGCAGCGCGGAACAAACTGCCCGCCGCTATTTTGCCCTCGGATTAATTGCCAGCGCATTGGCAGCACTGCTGGCAGCTCTTATCGTGTATCAGCTGAGCGAACGTTATCTCCATTATTTACGCCAGTTACAACAACGCCTGTCTAACTGGCAGGAAGGCAAAGACCTGCTGCACCTGCCACCACCACCGCTTTTGTCCGACCTGAAACAGCTGCACAGCACCCTGAATAACATTGCCATTAAAGAGCAACAGCAACGTGCGATGCAGGAAGCGCTGGGACGTTTTATTTCTGCTCCGCCGGCCACAGGTGAGCTGCTGCGTTACCATGAATGCGCACTGTTGTTTATCGAGATTCAGGATCTCGAAATTCTGCAGAACCGCCTGAGTGCTGAGCAACTGAGTAAAACCCTCAACCAATATCACCGGCTTTTGTCCCATGCGGCCAAACTTTATAACGGCAAGCTGGATCGCTATCTGGGAGATGGTGTTGTAATGCTGTTCGGTATGTCACGCGACCCACAATCAGGACACGGTAATGAAGCCCTGCACTGCCTTTATGCCGCGCAATTATTCCTCGGCCTGATCGCTCATCTTCGCGATCATGACAGCAAAACACTGCCGGTCGAATTCCGCGTTGCAGCCCACTGGGGCCCGGTACTGATGGCACCATTAAGTGATGATGAGCAAATCCAGTGCAGCCTGATCGGCGATACAGTGCACTGGGCTTCCCACCTTGCTACCAGTGGTGAAGAACGTCGCCTGCTGGTCAGTCAGGAGCTGCTCAGCCATATCCCTCAGGATGCAGGTATTGCCTGGGAAGAAGGGCCGATGGTATCCGATTTACACGGACGTGAGCAGGCCAGCTATTGGCTTAACAGTCTGGCCGAAAAGAACCAATTGTTAATTCAGCGGCAGATCAAACATATCACCGCAATGACAGAAAATGCCTGAAGATCTTTTATTCCCCAAAACACAAAAGAAAATAAAAACATTGCCAATTTGAACTATTCCAGACCTCTACTAAGGTTATCTGTGAAACCAACAGTAGAGGATACTATCCATGGTTCTTCGCAAATCTGGCCTGGCAGCGGCAGTGCTGCTGGCCTGCAGCCCCGCTGCTTTTTCTGACGATTTAAATATTAATGGCTTTATGAATGTAACCGCCGGCAATCTGTCCACCGAAGATATTTCACTGGATGGTTACGATGACGGCGTTTCATTCGATGTCGGCACAGTAGTTGGGCTGCAGATGTCCAAGCAGGTCAACGACACAACATCAGCCACCGTCCAGTTAATATCCCGCGGCAGCGATAACTACAGTACTGAAGCATCCTGGGCATATGTTACTTACGCAGCCAATGAAAATACCGACATCCGTATGGGTCGTCTGCGTACACCATTTTTCTATTATTCAGACTTCCTTGAAGTAGGCTACGCCTATAACTGGGTGCGTCCGCCTTCAATTGTTTATCGTCTGGATGCATTTTCATCCATCAGTGGTGTTGATGTGACACACCGCTTCGCCATCGGCGGCATGGACGGTTCTATTCAGGCTTACACCGGTCGCTACAATGACGACTTTACGCTGAGCGGCGACACCTACCACATTGAACTGCGCCGCGCAGCGGGTATGGTTTTCAGCCTGAACTCCGGTGACTTCGGTGCCCGTCTGAGTTATCACCAGGCAGATCTGACCTTAGATGCAAATGCAGCTTTGGCTGGGCCTAATGGCCGCGCCCTCGATAATCTTGCAGCAGGCGGTGCTCTTGCTGGCGTCGGTGATGAGTTCACTGCCGATGAAGATAAAGCCAAGTTCTATCAGGCATCCGTGTCATACGATAACGGCAGTACTGCGGTAATTGCTGAATGGACTGCATTGGACCAGACCACCGCATTACTCAACGATGACAGCGCCTATCTGATCAGTGCTGCCCAGCGCTTCGGGGATGCAACAGTGCACCTGACCTATACCGTTGCAGAAGATGATCTTGAGTCTGGTGTTGTCGGTCAGGTCCAGAAAAATGCAGAGTCCAAAGAAAACAGTATTATCCTCGGGATGCGTTATGACTACGACAGCAGTACAGCGTTTAAAGTCGATATTCAACAGCATGACGAAGAACTGGTTAATGGTGCAAAAGGTGAATCCGGCCTGCTCTACAATGTCGGTATGAGTCTGGTATTTTAAGGAGAGAGTATATGAATATGTTTAAAGTGATCTCCCGACTTGCCATTGCCATGACGTTCTTTGTCACTGCTCTGGCCAATGCCGAAGTTGCTGTAATTGTCAGCGCTTCCAACGCCAACTCTGCACTGGATCAGGATACCATTTCACGGGTTTTTCTGGGCAAGACATCAAACTTTCCCGATGGCAGTCAGGCGATTCCCGTCGATCAGAACGAAGGTTCTGCCAGCCGTGAAGCCTTTAACGATAAAGTGCTGGGCAAAAGCTCCAGCCAGTTAAAAGCCTACTGGTCGCGACTGATCTTTACCGGTAAAGGTACTCCGCCAAAAGAATCTGGCTCAGATGCCGACATCAAAAATCTGGTCGCTAAAAACCCTAACCTTATCGGTTATGTCGACTCATCTGTCGTGGATAGCTCGGTTAAGGTTGTCTTTAAATTCTGATTTATTCAGATATTAAAGACTCTGAAAAAGGCGCTTCGGCGCCTTTTTTATGTCCGAAAATAAAAAACCAGAATATTCGCTGCACCTTCAGCCCTTATGACCGAAACCTTTCTGAATTTCGACCATTCTGTTCAATACCCGTAAAACAGGCTGATAATCCTGCGACGGATCAAGCCATTGCAATGCACTGACACCGGCCTCAATAGTCGACAACCCACCACGTTGCTGTGATGCACGTATTGCATAACCACTGGGTTGCTGTGGTGTTAAAGCGATATGAGGTAAATCATTCAGCCAGGGATTCAGGTGCAATAAACGCCGGACTTTACGCCAGGTTCCATCCAATATCAGTAATTGCCGAATGTAAATACGCGCGTCTTCTGCCAATGCGGGTTTATGTGTAAACGGATACAGCAGCGCTGTTGCACTCTGCTCACCTGCAGCAAAAATATCCTGTGGTTGCAGACAATCAGCCACCAGCAAACGACTGCCGGCAATGCTTTTATGCAGTAAGGGTGCTGTTGATAAAGGATGACGCGCCTCGGTAGGATCCTGCCAGATAATCAGTTCTACCGGACTGGACAAAACGTGGATGTACGGACACAGACAAACCGACAGAGGACGCCGGCACTGTTCACAGTGCCGGCGTTTCTGAACAAACTCTGAGCTCATTTTTTCCGCGGTTTAAGCAACGATTTAAGAAAGTGACCGGTGTGTGAAGCTTTATTCTTCACCACCTCTTCCGGCGTTCCTTCGGCAATAATATAACCACCTTTGGAACCACCTTCAGGGCCAAGATCAACAATCCAGTCGGCGGTTTTAATCACATCCAGATTATGCTCAATCACCACGATGGTATTGCCGTCATCGCGCAAACGATGCAGTACCGCCAGTAATTGTTCAATATCATGGAAGTGCAGGCCGGTGGTTGGTTCGTCCAGGATATACAGCGTTTTACCGGTATCGCGTTTCGATAATTCCTTCGCCAGTTTTACCCGCTGAGCTTCACCACCAGACAAGGTTGTCGCTGCCTGACCAAGGCGGATATAACTCAGGCCAACATCCATCAGCGTCTGTAATTTACGCGCCACCGCCGGAATAGCGTCGAAGAATTCACGCGCATCTTCAACCGTCATATCCAGCACTTCGTGGATATTTTTACCTTTATAACGGATATCCAGCGTCTCGCGGTTGTAGCGCTTGCCTTTACAGATATCACAGGGAACGTAGATATCAGCCAGGAAGTGCATTTCTACCTTAATAACGCCATCACCCTGACAGGCTTCACAACGGCCACCTTTCACGTTGAATGAAAAACGTCCGGCTTTATAGCCACGGGAACGGGATTCCTGCGTACCGGCAAATAATTCCCGTACCGGGGTAAAAATACCGGTGTAGGTTGCCGGGTTGGAACGTGGTGTCCGTCCGATCGGGCTCTGATCAATATCGACAACTTTATCCAGCTGCTTCAGGCCAACGATCGAATCGTACTCAGCGGCTTTCAGGGTCGTGGCACCATTTAACGCTGTTGAAGCCAGCGGGAATAATGTGCGGTTAATCAGAGTGGATTTACCGGAGCCGGACACGCCGGTCACGCAGGTCATCAATCCCAGCGGAATGGTCAGGTCGACATTATTCAGGTTATTACCACGGGCGCCTTTTAACTGCAGAACTTTATTCTGATCATAAGGCGTACGTTTTTCCGGTACATGGATAGAACGCTTGCCGGATAAGAACTGTCCGGTAACCGAGTTCGGATTAGCAAACACCTGCTCCGGCGTACCCTGTGCAATCACTTCACCGCCATGCACACCGGCACCCGGACCGATATCAATTAAATAATCGGCGCTGCGGATGGCATCTTCATCGTGTTCGACCACCAGCACGGTATTTCCCAGATCACGCAGATGAAACAAGGTCTTCAGCAGACGGTCATTATCGCGCTGATGCAGACCGATAGAAGGTTCATCGAGAATATACATAACGCCAACCAGACCGGCACCAATCTGCGACGCCAGACGGATACGCTGCGCTTCACCACCGGATAACGTATCCGAGCTGCGGTTCAGCGTCAGATATTCGAGTCCGACGTTAACCAGAAAACGCAGGCGCTCGCGGATTTCTTTCAGGATCTTTTCAGCAATTTCACCACGATGGCCAGCCAGGTGAAGCTCCGTAAAATAATCAAATGCCTGCTCAACCGGCATCGCTGTACAGGCATGAATGGTTTTATCGCCGACAAACACATTACGTGCTTCAACCCGCAGACGTGAGCCTTCACAGGATGGGCATGGCTGTACACTGAGATATTTACTCAGTTCTTCGCGCACCATCTGCGAATCGGTTTCGCGGTAGCGACGTTCGAGGTTTGGCAGCACACCTTCAAAAGGATGCGCCTTGATAATCTGGTCACCACGGGAATTGACGTAATTAAAATTCACCGCTTCATCGCCACTGCCGTAGAGCAGCAGATCGCGTTGTTTAGCGGTTAATTTGCCGAAGTTTTTCTCAATATCAAAACCATAGTGCTCAGCCACCGAGCTAAGCATCTGATAATAGTAAATGCTGCGTCTGTCCCAGCCGCGGATCGCACCTTCGCCAATGCTCAGATTCTGATCGTGCACCACCAGCTCCGGATCAAAATACTGTTTTACACCCAGACCATCACAGCTGGTACAGGCACCGGCCGGATTGTTAAAGGAGAACAGACGCGGTTCCAGCTCGGATAAGCTATAACCACAATGCGGACAGGAAAATTGTGACGAAAACAGCAGAGGTTCGGCTTTATCGTCATCCATCGAGGCCACAAGAGCCAGGCCACCGCTCAGCTCCAGACAGGTTTCCAGCGACTCTGACAAACGCTGTTCAATACCTTCTTTCACCTTAAAGCGGTCCACCACAACTTCGACGCTGTGCTTACGGCGTTTATCCAGCTCCGGCGTATCGTCCAGGTCGCACACCAGACCATTCACCCGTACGCGGATAAAACCCTGTGAACGCAGGCTGTCGAATACGTGCAGATGCTCACCTTTACGGTCACGCACCACCGGCGCCAGAATCATATGCTTACTGTCATCCGGCAGATCCATAATGCTGTCGACCATCTGACTGACAGTCTGAGCTTCCAGCGCAACTTCGTGATCAGGGCAACGCGGCACACCGACACGGGCAAACAGCAAACGCAGGTAATCGTAGATTTCGGTAACCGTACCAACGGTCGAGCGGGGGTTGTGTGAAGTGGACTTCTGTTCGATGGAGATAGCCGGTGACAGACCTTCAATCAGATCAACATCGGGCTTTTCCATCATCGACAGGAACTGACGGGCATAGGTCGACAGAGACTCGACGTAACGGCGCTGCCCTTCGGCGTAGAGCGTATCAAATGCCAGAGAGGATTTGCCCGAGCCACTCAGCCCCGTAATAACAACCAGCTTGTCACGGGGAATATCCAGATCGATATTCTTGAGATTGTGGGTACGGGCCCCTCTCACCTGAATCTTATCCATAGACGGCTCATCACATCAGAGAAAAGCCGCCATTGTAGTTCAGGCAGAGGTTGAGTTCAGCCGCTTATTCAACTGATTCGTGCAACAGCTCTTCCATATACTCTTTAGCCCAGTTCACAGCCTGAATACGGTTACCAGCACCAATCTTTTTGAACAGGTTATAAATATGGGTTTTAACTGTATGCATGCTGACGTTGAGCTTGTCCGCAATTTCGATATTAGTCGCGCCAGTCGCAGTTAAACGCAGGATCTGCTTCTCGCGCTTGGTCAGTACCGTGGTGGTGGTGGTCATTTTACGGGGCTTATGGCGGGTGCGTTCCAGATACTGCCCCACCAGCTGACGCGGCAGCCAGTATTCGCCTTCAAACAGGCCAACAATGCCTTTGCTCAGCTGTTGTTGTGAACACTCACGATAGAACAGACCATTGACCATTGGCCAGGCCATCAGGCGTTCAACCGGATGATTATGCGGAGTATTGAAGAAAGCCACCTTGATATCCACCGGCTGCTCGTACACCTGCTCCAGTAAATCATGCAGTTTTTCCGGGCGTGCGCATTCAGCATCAACCAGCACAAGCGTTTTACAGGGGTAACGATTCCAGTCTTCACGCCATTCCGGCACGCTGACCAGCTGGCAGTCGATATTTGTACGCTGGTGAATGTAACCAATGAGAATGGAATTCTGCAGATTTTGTTGGCCGAATAAGATAATGCGACGACCTGGGAGGCTTGCCTGACGATCCATAACATAACTCCTTTATGCCTGTTGCTGATCCTTAACCGGTCTTCCAAAACCAGTGCTAAGAGTGTACGCAATCCAATGCAAATTGCCACTTGAGCATGACTTTTTTTCGTAGTTTTACGGATTGACCCACGGCTTTTTGAAGAACTTCCGTACCATTCCCGGGTCTGTCCGGAGCAACCGTAAACAAGCAATCTGCAGATAACCGTGCTTAAGACTTAATCCACAGACGGCATTGCTGTTAAACTGGCGCACTTTTTAGCTGTACCAACCGGAATACCAGTGAGTATGTCGAGTTCTACCTCTCCAGAAACTGAGCACAGCGGCATTTCTGCCGTCGAACAGCGTGCAGTCGTCTCCCTCGCGTCACTCTATGCCCTGCGTATGCTGGGGCTGTTTATGGTACTGCCGGTGATGATGATCGAAGGACAGAAGCTCGATGGCGCTACGCCACAACTGCTTGGTCTGGCGATGGGGGTCTATGGCCTCACTCAGGCGCTGCTGCAGATTCCCGCCGGAACCCTGTCGGACCGCTTTGGCCGTAAACCTATTATTATTGGTGGCCTGCTGATTTTTGCTCTTGGCAGTCTGATCGCCGCCAGCGCCGACAGCGTGTACGGTGTTATTCTTGGCCGCGCGCTACAGGGTGGTGGCGCCATTGCCAGTGCGATTATGGCACTGGTTACGGATCTGACCCGCGAAGAAAACCGCATGAAAGCGATGGCGTCTATTGGCGCCAGCATCGGCCTGTCTTTTTCTGTCGCATTGGTACTGGGACCATGGCTTGCCGGATTAGGCGGTCTGAGCCTGATTTTTGGCCTGACCGGCGTACTTGCCCTGCTGGGCATTCTGGTAACGCTGTTTGTTATTCCAACACCACCCGTTTTGCCCCATCGCGATGCCTCGGCGGTACTGAGCGAAGTCGGTGTTCAGCTGCGTAATACCCAGCTGTGGCCGCTCAATCTGGGAATATTCCTGCTGCACGCTTTAATGGTGGCTATTTTTATCGCCATTCCCGGACAATTGCTGAAGCTGGATTTACCGGCAGAGCATCACAGCTGGCTGTATTTGCCGGTACTTCTCAGTGCCTTTGTATTAATGGTGCCCTTTATCATCATCGCCGAGAAACGCCGCAAAATGAAAAGCGTAGTGATTACCGGCGCCTGCGTTATTGCTCTCAGCCTGTTTGGTATGTCAGCAGCCGCTGAAATGTGGCATTGGGTTGTGCTGCTGTTGCTGTATTTCTGGGGCTTTAATCTGATGGAGGCCAGCCTGCCATCCTGGCTGAGCAAGATTGCTCCGGCCGGCGCCAAGGGCAGCGCCATGGGCATTTATTCCAGCATGCAGTTCCTCGGTGCCTTTGCCGGCGGCAGCCTCGGCGGCTGGCTTATGAGCCAGTACGGCAGCAGTGCATTATTTGTCGGACTGGGGGCATTAGTGATACTTTGGGTGCTGCTTATGTCACAGTCTTCCGCCCCGCAACACCTTACCAGTGTTCGTCTGGACAGCACGGATGGCTGCAGCGAACAACAACTTGCACAATTGATGGCACTGGCCGGAGTCTCGGAAGTCAGTCTGCTTGCCAGTGAAGGCGCAATCTATTTAAAAGTCAGTGCTGATGCCTTTGATCGAACACAGGCATTGGCCATCATTCATTCCACAGGAGAAGAGCATGGGTCGCAGCGTTAACAAAGTGACACTCATTGGTACTCTGGGTCGTGACCCTGAAGTTCGTTATATGCCGAATGGCAACGCCGTGGCCAATCTGACACTGGCCACCGACGAAAGCTACAACGACAAACAGACCGGCCAGAAAGTAGAATCCACCGAATGGCACCGTATTACGGTATACGGCAAGCTGGCAGAAATTATTCAGCAATACCTGAAAAAAGGCTCAAAAGCCTACTTCGAAGGTAAACTGCGTACCCGCGAATGGGAAAAAGACGGCGTTAAACGCTACACCACCGAAATCATCGCCAACGATATGATGATGCTCGATGGCCGTGGCGACAATATGGGGTCTTATTCAGCGCCATCGCAGACAATGAGCCAGCCTATGGGCATGAACGCACCACAGGGTTATCAGCAGGCTCCTCAGGCAGCACCACAGCAAGCTCCGATGGCTGCACCTCAGGCTCCGCGTGGCTATCAGCAAGCTCCGCAACAGGCACCGCAGCATGTTCCGCAACAGGCTCCACAGCATGCTCAGCAACCACCAGCCTATCAGGGTGGCTACCAGCAGCCAGCTCAGGCTCCGGTGCAACAGCCGCAGCACGCACCACAGCCAAGCAACAGCTTTGACGATTTTGATGACGATATCCCGTTCTGATTAACCGCCCCGGCGGTTATAAGAGCAATAAAAAACCCTGCCAATGCAGGGTTTTTTATTGTCTGTCAGCGGGGCCGTCCGGTTATGGCCGTTGCAACTCAGCCGGCATGGGCGCAGTAACCGCCTGCAAAAATGCCTGAATCGCCTGATTATCATCGTCACTCAGTGTTCGCCCTAACTGCACTTTTGCCATGATGTCGATGGCGTCCTTCAGCTCTGCCACAGAACCATCGTGAAAATAAGGTGCGGTCTGTACCACATGACGTAACGGTGGCACTTTGAATACCCGGCGGTCGCTTTCCTTACCGGTAAATGCCATACGGCCAATGTCTTCCTGCGAGCCGGTATACTGCGTGTAGTCGGCCACAATGCCAAACTTCTGGTAAGAGGTTCCGCCCAACAAACGGCCATTATGGCAGCCTGCACAGCCAGTATTGATAAAGGTTTTTAACCCCTCTTTCTGCGCTGCGTTCAGAGCCTGAGCATCGCCCTGCAGATAGCGGTCGAAAGCCGAGGTGGTTACCAGATGCTCCTGATAAGCGCTTAACGCTTTACCCCAGTTGGCGGCGGTGACGCCATCATCGTACAGCGCATTAAAACCTTCATTCAGATCTGACAGGGCCTTAATAACCGCCAGCGCTTCATCGGTCGAAGCATGAGCATAGGCCGGTGGCGCCGTCAGTGCGCGTATCGCCTGATCCGCCAGAGATTCCCGGTCGCCGGTCCAGTGCATGCTGATCTGCGGCACGATATCGACAATGGTCGGTGTATTCCGCTTACCTTGCCGGCCGAATGCTCCCAGCGCGGTTTTGCGTCCGTCGGCACCGCCTTTGCTCTGTTCATGGCAGGTACCACAATTGGTGCCGTCGCGACCAATACGGGTATCAAAGAACAGTACCCGGCCCAGAGCAGCTTCGGCGGCTGAGGATTGCCGTGGTGGCGCCTCTCCTGAGCCAAATACAGCCTGAGCCTGCTGTTGCAGAGCATCTGCACTGGCGGGTGCCGATAACATGGTGCTCAAAGCAGCAAAAGCCATCAGGCCCACTGTGAAAGGGGTCGCTGCGACCCGGCGGATTGTCGGGATCATAAATTACTCTTCATCAGGTTAAGTGCAGTAAGCGGCGTAGGACGGAGACGACTCATGAGAGTTCCACCGGCTGCTGAACAACACTATCCCAGTAAAGCATCAAAAGGCTCGATCATAACGCTCTCACCTTCTTCCACCCGGCCACGCATTTGCTCCAATACGATGTAGCAATTAGCCTGACTCATCGAACTGAGCACACCGGAGCTTTGCCCACCGGTTGGCTGCACCACTATCTGGCCCTGTTCATTCAGTTGCCAGATACCACGCTGGAAGTCCGTACGTCCCGGACTTTTGCGGATAACACTGGCGGCAACTGCCGGCAGACGCAGCGCTGCGGTCTGCGTTTCACCGGCCAGTTTGCGCAGCATCGGCACCGCCAGCTGATGCATGGTCACCAGTGCCGATACCGGATTACCGGGCAAGCCGATAAATACGCTGTTGGGCAGACGGCCGCTGGCAAAGGGCTTACCCGGTTTAATCGCCAGCTTCCAGAAACTGATTTCGCCAAGCTCGGCGAGAATATCTTTGGTGTAGTCGGCTTCACCCACCGATACACCGCCAGAGGTAATGACCACATCGGCCTGACGGTCGGCCTGAATAAAGGCCTGACGCAGTGCTTCGGGGTTGTCATCCACGTTGCCCAGATCCAGCACGTCACAGCCAAGGCGTCTGGCAACAGCCGCCACGGTAAAGCTGTTGCTCTGATAAATCTGCCCATCTGCCAAAGGCTCACCCGGCATCACCAGCTCATCGCCGGTCGCCAGCAATGCAACTTTCAGTCGCGGCCGCACACTGACCCCGGCAATGCCAATACTGGCCAGCAGGCCAACGTCCGCCGGACGCAGACGCCGCCCGGCATGCAGAATCACCTGCCCTGCACGGATATCATCGCCGCAATAGCGCACGTTATCGCCCTGTGGCGCGCCAGCCTGAAACTGTATCCGGCCGCTTTCCAGCACAGTGGCATTTTCCTGCATGACCACGGTGTCGGCTCCGGCAGGCAGCAGTGCACCGGTCATAATACGGACACACTCCCCCTGGCCAACGCTGCCGCTGAAGGGATGGCCCGCCATGCTTTTACCCAACAGGGTTAATTCGCAGCCGGCACTTAAATCGGCAGCCCGCACGGCATAACCATCCATCGCCGAGTTGTCTGCCGGAGGGACATTCAGTGTGCTGCAGACATCATCAGCCAGCACCCGACCCGGCGCCTCCTCCAGCCTGATGAGCTCTTTATCGCTCCGTGTTTCGATACCGTCCAGTAAGCTTTCCAGTGCCTGATCCAGCGGTGTCAGGCCCGGCATATCACAGGATGCCATCAGCCCATCTCCTCAACACTGCAGTGCACACTGAGCCAGTCCTGCAGACGGGCTTCCAGCTGGTCGCCGGGCTGCAGAGGTCCAACACCAGCCGGGGTGCCGGTCATAATGATATCGCCCGGATTCAGCGTGAAAATCCGGCTCATATGGGCAATCAGCGGCAGCAACGGGAACAGCATATCGGCGCTGCAGCCCTGCTGTTGTACTTTGCCATTACGCACCAGGGACAGACTCAACTGCTGCCAGTCTTCCACCCGCGAGGCGGCAACAAAATCACTCAGCGGACAAGCGCCATCAAAGCCTTTAGCGATTTCCCAGGGCTGGCCTTTCGCTTTCAGTCCGTCCTGCACATCACGCAGGGTCAGATCCAGACCAAGGCCCACACCGGCAATAGCGGCCGGAACGTCATCTTCAGCGGCGTGACATAAGCGCTGACCAATCAACACCGCGATTTCCAGTTCGTGATGCACAGACCCCTGCCCCTGCGGGATACGGAACGATGGCGCCATAGACACTCCAGCGTCAGCGGGTTTGATAAACAGAATCGGCTGGCTGGGAATGGGGTTATTCAGTTCACGGGCGTGTTCAGCATAGTTACGTCCGACACAGACAATTTTGCCGGTTGAATGGGTAAAGGGCTGACCTTCGAGGATGGGAAAATACATAAAAAAACGGCCTGATCAGGATCACAGGCCGTTACTATACCTTGTCACCCGGCTCGCCGGGAGAAGGATCTAGTCCGCAGGACTCGGGCGCACCAGTTCGGCCAGCTCGCGGTGTACAGCCTGCGGATCAGCCAGATTAAGCTCCAGCAGACGGCGCAATGCGGTCATACTGTCGAGATCCATCGAATCACAGGCACAGCCGACAACGTCATCGTCGATATGCACCAGCGAGCAGCGCATTTCGATGGTTTCCTGCGGCGACAAAACCAGGGTTACCACCAGTTGCTGCTCCAGGCGCCAGTTAACATTTTCCGGACGCACCAGTAACACACCACGCAAACTGATATCCAGACAATGGGTTTCAAGCCGCTCCCCATCGGTTTCAACCTGAACCCGCTGAAGGAAATGCACACGTTTGAACTGCCGAGAATCCATGACTTACCTCTGTCATATTCCGGGGCATTATGCCCACAGATGTATAAAGGTTTAGTCCGTATTGCTGAGATCGCAAACCGCTGAGGCTGACGTTTATGACAGAAAAGAAAGAGAACGCCGGAAGCCAGATACTGACAGCAGCTGGCTTCCGGCAACGGTTTACGCCAGACGCTTGTACTTCATACGCTTAGGCGCGGCATCATTACCCAGACGCTTCTTACGGTCGGCTTCGTACTCGGTGTAGTTACCTTCAAAGAAAGTCACTTTGGAGTCGCCTTCGTAAGCCAGAATATGGGTGGCAATACGGTCGAGGAACCAGCGATCGTGGGAAACCACCATCACTGCACCCGGGAAGGCCAGTACCGCTTCTTCCAGCGCACGCAGGGTTTCTACGTCGAGGTCGTTGGACGGTTCGTCCAGCAGCAACACGTTGGCACCCTGCTTCAGGGTATAAGCCAGCTGCAGACGACCACGCTCACCACCGGACAGCTCACCAACACGCTTCTGCTGATCGCCGCCTTTGAAGTTAAAGCGGCCGATGTAAGAGCGGCTTGGGTAGTCTTTACCGTTAATGTTGATCATATCCAGACCGTCGGAAATGGATTCCCATACGGTTTTCTTGTCGTCCAGTTCATCACGCAGCTGTTCAACAAAGGCCAGCTTCACGGTTTCACCGATCACCACTGAGCCGGAATCCGGCTGTTCCGTACCGGCAATCATGCGGAACAGGGTCGATTTACCGGCACCGTTACCACCGATAATGCCGACGATGGCACCCGGCGGTACGGTAAAGCTCAGGTCATCGATCAGCACCCGGTCGCCATAGGCCTTGGTAACGTTATGGAATTCAATCACCTTATCGCCCAGACGCGGGCCGGGTGGAATGTAGATTTCGTTGGTTTCGTTACGGGTCTGGAATTCGCGAGAGTTCATTTCCTCAAACGCAGCCAGACGCGCCTTGCTCTTCGCCTGACGGCCCTTAGCCCCCTGACGAACCCACTCCAGCTCATGTTTGATGGCTTTGGAGTGTGCTTCTTCCTGTTTCTTTTCCTGCTCTAAGCGTTTTTCTTTCGCTTCCAGCCAGGTGGTGTAGTTGCCCTGATACGGAATACCGTGGCCACGGTCCAGTTCCAGAATCCATTCCGCACAGTTATCGAGGAAGTAACGGTCGTGGGTAATGGCCACCACGGTGCCCGGATATTCTTCCAGGAACTGCTCCAGCCAGCCCACGGATTCGGCATCCAGGTGGTTGGTGGGTTCGTCGAGTAACAGCATATCCGGCTTGGACATCAGCAGACGGCACAATGCCACGCGGCGGCGCTCACCACCGGACAGTTTGGTTACGTCGGCGTCCCAGGGTGGCAGACGCAGCGCATCGGCGGCGACTTCCATATGGCGCTCCATATCATGACCGCCGGCCGCTTCAATAAAGGCTTCCAGCTGCCCCTGTTTTTTCGCCAGCGCATCGAAGTCGGCATCCGGCTCGGCGTAAGCGGCATACACGGCATCCAGTGCTGCGCGGGCATCAATCAGCTCACGCAGGCCATCTTCGACGTTACCTTTAACGTCTTTGGCCGGATCAAGCTCCGGTTCCTGCGGCAGGTAGCCGATTTTCAGATCAGGTTGCGGACGTGCCTCACCAATAATGTCGGTATCCAGACCGGCCATAATTTTCAGCAGGGTGGATTTACCGGAACCATTCAGACCCAGCACGCCGATTTTGGCGCCAGGAAAGAACGAAAGGGAAATATCACGCAGAATCTGGCGTTTGGGCGGAACAATCTTGCCCAGACGGTTCATGGTGAATACATACTGTGCCATGGAAAAATACCTCGTATCAGATGGCGGCAAAGCTACTGAAAAGCGTCGCCGATGGCAACATAACAGGCCGTTCTCCGGGCTTTTTCTGCCTGTACACACGATTTGCTGCGGGCAAAGTCACAGAAATGTCATCAGCGCCATATTAAGTCGCCTATCCCACCTTAAGCTGTCTATACTTCGGCCATGATGATTAATAAAGATAAGATTCATTAACCATGCTGTTTCGCCTGTTACAGCGGGCCGGCCAGGACGACCTGCGCCGTTCAACGCTGATTAACTTCCCGCTGTTTCTGCTCAGTTTTGTCTTTCTGGCACTGGTGTTGGCCGGTAACGGCTATCGTCAGTGGCACCATGATCAGCAGGCATTCAGTAAAGAAGTGGCGCTGACGCTGGAAAACTACGTCCAGCAATCCGGCCTGCTGGCACAGGCCGGGCTGGCCGCAAACACTATGTTCAGCCATGGCTATGCCGCTTTGCTGGAACAGTCGGCCAGTGGCAACGAAGCGGCTGCCGTCCGGCTCTGGCAAGAGATGAAGCAATCCTTCTTCAACCTGACCGGCTTTGTGCTGTTTGATGATGATGGCCATTATCTGATGCATCAGGGCGCGCCGCTGCACGCCGATGAAACCCGCGACATCTATGCCAATATCCAGAGCCTGGGTGGCGAAAAAGGCATGTTTTCCCTGCGCTATGGTGGCAAAGGCGGCTATTACTTTTACACCCGTTTTCAGGCCCCCAGCGGCCACCACTATATGTTTGTCAGTCGCCGTTCCTACAGCAAGCTGTCGAGCATTATTTACAATGGCGAATTTCCCGGCTTCGAGATGTTGCTGCTGGATACCCGCGATAACTCCATTGGTATCCGTGAACACTACTACGCCGATTCATCCCATCAGCCCAGGCTGACTAAAACCGAAGAACAACAGATTCTGTACCGTACCAACATCCCCTTCACTCACTGGGATGTTATTGCCCTGCCGGTCGCTAAAGACGCCCGGGCCCAGTTATGGAGCCGCATTCATCCTCCCCTGGTGGTGCTGGCAACTTTCTCGGTGCTGGCCGGCATACTGTGGATATTCCTGCGCCGTCAGGAGCGCCGTGCCGCCGAGCTGGAAATTATCCGCCGTCAGACCGAACAACGCGCCGACCGGGTGCTGATGTCAATCGATGATGCCCTGATATCCACCGATGCTTTTGGCCTGATCAACTACGTTAACCCCAAAGGGGCTGCACTGCTGATTGAGAACGGCCAGCGCGACTTTATTGGCGAAAGCCTGGCCGATGTCTGGCCTGACAAACAGGCGCTCTGGAACCGTGGCCTGACCGCCGATGAACTGGAGCTGCTGCAGGATAACGGCCGCCAGCTGACCGTCCGCATTGGTGAAGAACAGCGCATTCTTGAGCAGGGATACAACCCACTGTACGAAGGCCGGCGCATTACCGGCATCGTCTGGCTGCTGCGCGATATTACCGATGCCGTACATGCCACCAGCGCGCTGGAAGAAAGCCGTTCACGCTATAAAGCCCTGTTTGAAGAAGCCGGCGTTGCCCATTGTCTGCTGGATATCTCTCACTTTGATGGTCAGCTGGAAAGCGTCCGTCTGGTGAATATCAATGATGCTGCCGTGCGCATGACCAAAGCCCGCGACCGCCAGCAACTGCTGCAGGATTACAGCCACTTACTGGTACAGGGCAGCCGCGAACTGCGCTCTGCTCTGCAACGTGCGGTTGATCTGAAACTGAACACCACCGAATTTGAATTACCGCTGCGCATCTTCAGCGGCGAGCAGCGTGATTTCTGGGTCAACCTCAGCCTGCGCTCCGGCACTCCCGGTCAGGCACTGATGACCGTTCTGGATGTCACCGAACGCAAAAAAGCCAACGAAAAAACCCGTGAGCGTGAAGCCTTCTGGTCAAAGGTGATGGCCGCCATGCCGGATCTGGTTTACGTCGTTGAGCTGACTCCGGAACTCACTCATAAAGTCATTTACCACAACCGCACAATCGGTGAAGTGCTGGGTTATCCGCCCGATCTGCAACTTGAAGCTGACGACTGGATTCGCTATGCCGAACCGGAAGAAGAAAGCCAGCTGGCGATTGCTCTGAATAAAAACCGCACGCTGGAAATGGGCACCACGCGCGAAGCTACTGCCCGCTTCCGCCACTACGACGGCAGCCTGCGTATTCTCAAATTCCGTGATACCCCGTTCGCACTGGATAAAAACGGTAAAGTTGTACGCTATATCGGTACCGCCCGCGACGTAACCGGCGATATTGAGAAACAGGAACGCATTGTCGAATCCGAACGCCGCTACCGCCTGCTGGCAGAAAATATGAGCGACGTTATCTGGGCCACCGATATTGATCTGAATTTTAATTTCGTCAGCTCATCGGTAGAACGTATTCTCGGTTATAAACCGGATGAATTATTACGTGAAGGTGTCGGTGCTATTTTTAAACGCCGGGATATCCGTACCCTGTTCCGGGCCATGCACCACGAGATACAACAGGCACTGCTCGATCCGGCCAATGCCCAATCGCGTAATGTGATGATCCGTAAAGACGCGGTCGCTACCAGTAAAAATGGTAAAGAGATTTTACTCGAGCTGCAGGCCAGCCCGTTATGGAATGATAAAGGTGAACTGCAGGGCATGCTCGGCATCTCGCGTGATGTCGGTGAAGCACGCAAAATCGAGCGCGAATTACAGTTAGCGGGGGAAGTATTTGCCAACAGTAACGAAGCCATCTTAATTACCGACCGCACGCTGAACATTGCCAATATCAACCGCGCTTTCAGTTCCATTACCGGTTACAAAAATGAAGAAGTCATCGGCCGTACACCGGATTTTCTTATTTCACCGGAACGCCATGGCATCACCTTCTTTGAAGAAATCGGCGAAGCTCTGGTTACTGAAGGCTACTGGCAGGGCGAGATTTTTTATCAGCGAGCCAGCGGAGAAATACGCACCGGCTGGGCCGGCGTCAGTGCGATCCGCGACCACGACCATGAAGTTCAGAGTCTGATTATTATTATGTCTGACATCACCGAACGTAAGGTGATTGAAGAACGCATCCATAAGCTGGCTTATTTCGATCCGTTAACCGGCCTGCCCAACCGCAGCCAGATGCACGAACGTCTGGACGTATTACTGAAAACCGCCGCACGCCATGATCAGTGTGTTGCACTGTTATTTATCGACCTCGACCGCTTTAAACCGATTAATGACTCTATGGGACACCCGGCCGGTGATCAGGTATTAAAACAGGTCGCTCAACGCCTGCGGAACTGCACCAAGAAGCAGGATCTGGTTTGCCGCATCGGTGGGGATGAATTTACGGTTGCCCTTGGCGAGCAGACGGATAACGAAAAAGCAGCAGACACCGCCGTTAAAGTGGCCGAGCGCATTCTGCATGCATTAAACCGTCCTTATATTCTTGGTCAGCGCGAAGTCTTTATCAGCGCCAGCATTGGTATTTCTATTTATCCGCATGATGGCGTCAGTGTTATTGAACTGCTGAAAAACTCCGATATGGCGATGTATCACGCCAAAGATCTGGGACGTGACAACGTGCAGTTCTTTAACGAAAAAATGAATCAGAAAGCGGTGGAGTTGCTGGAGCTGGAAAACGATCTGCGCCATGCCTTAAACCGCAACGAACTGGAGCTTTATTACCAGCCGCAATACCAGTCGGGCACAGGAACGGCCGTCGCTGCCGAAGCTTTATTACGCTGGAACCATCCGACCAAGGGACTTATATCCCCCGGATTATTTATTCCCATTATTGAAGATACCGGCCTGATTGTTCCTATCGGCCAGTGGGTGCTGGAACAGGCTTGTCAGCATTTCTCAGACTGGCAGAAAAACGGACTGGAACTGCAACGCATCGCCGTCAACGTTTCCGCCCGCCAGTTTAAACAGGACGATTTCCTGCAGATTGTGAAAGATGCAATTTTCAAAGCCGGTATACGCCCCGACCAGCTGGAACTGGAGCTGACCGAAAGCATCCTGATCGATGATATTGAACACACGCTGGAAGCACTCGATGGTTTACGCAAACTCGGCGTACGCACAGCTATCGATGATTTCGGCACCGGCTATTCTTCACTGAATTACCTGAAGCAGTTCCCGGTCGATACCCTGAAAATTGACCGTAGTTTTATTCAGAATTTACCCGACAACTCCGATGATGCTCAGATTACCCGCACTATTATTGCCATGGCGCACAACCTGGGTATGGGCATTATTGCCGAAGGGGTAGAAACCCGTGAGCAACTGGATTTTTTAATTTCTGCCCGCTGTGAAGAGGTTCAGGGTTTCCTGTTCAGTAAACCGCTTCCCCAACAACAATTCCTGCAACTACTGCAACCTTATGAAACCCAGAGCTAAAAGCGCACTTCTGGCTCTGGCCGCAGTGGCACCTGTTCATGCACTTGCACCGCCACAGGAAGCACAGCTGCAATACCGCGTGAGCCAGTATCAGGAAAACGATATGCCTGCTAACCGGGTGGCCAGCGGTTCCACAGAACGCTATCAGATTTCCGTGCAGCAACTGCAATGGCAAACCCCCGTCGCCGGCCAGTGGCTGCTGAATATGCAGGGCAGCTACGAAACGCTGAGCGGTGCCTCACCTCTGCAGACCTTTGAAAACAGCAGCGGTCAGAGCGAAGTGATCATGAGCGGCGCCTCCATCGACGAAAGCAGACAGGATGCACAACTGCAGCTGACCCATTATTTCAGCAACAGCACGCTCGGTGGCGGGCTGTATTACTCCGGCGAAAATGACTATCAGGCGCTGGCCTGGAATCTGGCCGGCAGCCTTGAGCTCTGGTCAGGAATGACGACCCTCAATGCCGGTATCAGCCAGTCTGATGACCGCCTGAACCCCAGCGACAGCAACCTCTCGGTCAACCGCCAACTGGCGGATGACCAGAGCCGAAAACGTCAGGAAGGTTATCTGGGCATCAGCCAGATTCTGAATAAATACGAACTGCTGCAACTAACCCTGGGCTACAGTCAGAGCAGCGGCTATTTATCCGATCCATACCGCAATATCGATCTGCGCCCGGATAACCGCGATGCCCAGACCCTGAGCCTGATGTACCGGTTTTTTATGAAGCCCTGGGATGGCGCAGCGCACTGGAATTACCGCTTTTATCACGACAGCTGGGGCGTGGATTCCCACACGCTGGAGCTGCGCTGGTATCAGAACCTCGGACGCTATTGGCGCGCCACGCTGGGCAGCCGCCTTTACCGCCAACAGGCCGCTGATTTCTACTCTCTGGCCAGTACCGCCAGTGGCAATGCGCAAAGTAATGATGCGCGTTTATCCGCTTACGGCGCCATAACCCTTGAACTGGGTGTAGACCTGCTCTGGTCTCAGGCACTGCAGTTCAGCATCAGCGGACAGAATTACCGCAGCCGTGAATCCTGGGGACCGGATGGCAGCAAAGCGCCTGAAGCACCGGCACTGGTGAATTATCAGCTGCTCAGCGCCGGTATTCTTTACCGTTACTAGGGCTTGGCCTGCTACATCTGTCACGGAACAAATAAACGCCAGACATTACTGGCTGTCAGCCGTTGTCTATACTGCTCTCCAGCGCCTGCAAACACGCAGAGGTCTGCTCTATGAACAGCCAGATCAACGACCTTCTTTACCGCCTGCTGGATGAAACACCCAACGCTGTTGGTGTCTTCGACAGCAACAATCAACTGCTCTACTGCAACGCCAATATGGCTAATGTGTTCGGTCTCAGCCGTCAGCAGGCCACGGGGCTGACGCACCGGGAGCTGATGCGTAATGCCTACAACAACGGCCTTGGCGTGCGTATAGACAGTGAAGACTTCGAACAGTGGGTCAGCGATGTGGAAAGCCGCCAGCGTCTGGACCCGGTTCGCACTTTTGAATCCGACCTGTTCAATGGTGAGTGGCTGAAAATTACCCAGGTCACCATCGATGATCATCTGGTCCTTATCGGCACCAATATCACCGAGCTGAAAGATACCGAAGCGCGCCTGCGCACCGCACTGGAAGAACTCAACGACGTCGCCAATACCGATGTGCTGACCAGCGTCGCCAACCGTCGCCACTTTTTTGCCCGCGCCGGAGAAGAACTGGCGCGCGCCCAGCGCTATCAGCATCCGCTGTGCCTGATGCTGCTCGATATTGACTACTTCAAACAGGTAAACGACCAGTTTGGCCATCACGCCGGCGATCAGGTGCTGCAGTTTTTTGCCCGTTTCTATGAAAGCGGCCTGCGTAAAATCGACTTTTTTGCCCGGCTGGGCGGTGAGGAGTTTGTAGTTCTGCTGCCGGAAACCCGCCTGCCCGACGCCATGAATCTGGGTAACCGCCTGCGCGAACAGCTGACCCGGCAAAGCATTTACACCATGCCGGAAGAGCAGCAGCTGCGCATCACAGTCTCGGCCGGTATCAGTCAGTTTGAAGGTAGCGGTGATTCGGTTCAGACCTTACTGAGCCGTGCCGACGAAGCCTTATACCGCGCCAAAGCCCACGGTCGTAACTGCTGCGAGGCAGCCGCCCCCTGGCCAGCTGTCGGTTAAACCTGCCATCGTCAGAGCAGACCAAACAGATTGACCGACTCCGCATTCAGCGGAAAACGCTGGCTCAGCTCGTGCCCGGCAATTCCCGCCAGCTCGCGCATTGCCTGCTGTATATGCTTGGGCTGCAGCAAAATGCCGTTGCTGTCCGGAGCCAGTGTTTGGACATTAACGGTCTGAGCTTCATGCGTGGCAGTGGTTAAGCCGACACTGCGGTTTGCCCAGCTGGCATTCTTACTCATAAAAATCGTGCTGCCGATTGGCCAGTGGTCTTTACCATTACCGTCGTTATAGCCCGGTGTACGGGCAAAGTCAGAGCTGATCATCACCACCAGCTTATCGTCGATACCCAGCCGCCCGGCTTCCGCCCAGAGGTATTCCACACCATTCTGCAGACGCATCAGTGCCGCCGCATGATCAGCATCGTGATTAGCGTGAGTATCAAACCCCCAGGCCACCAGATCGGTGCTGACACATAACCCCGACTGATACGCCGCCAGTGCAATCTGCGCCTGGCGTAACAAGGGGTTCCAGTAACCATCGGCATCGGTGTAATCGACCAGCGTCTGGGGCACGTACTGCGCCAGCAACTCCAGCAATTGCTGGCCATCTTTGGCCGCCGCAAACTGATTCAGCGCCGCCTGCATTCGCGACGCCATATGCGGCTGTGCGGCCTGCAACCGCGCCAGACGTTCCGCACGGTGGCGGTTGATGATGTCGCGTGTGCTCTGACGATGAAAATACTTTGCCGCATCCCAACCGCTGCCGCCGTCGAGAAACTGATCCTGATACACCAGCTTATTAAGCGCACCGGGGTCCTGCATCAGGGTGTAGTTGATGACTCCTGCCGTCTGGTTGTAACCGCCATTACTGAGATATGCCAGTGGCAGTCCGGCGCCATACACCGCCGCTGCCAGCGCCGCAAACGACGGATAACCTTCCGCCAGCCGGCCACTCCAGTTGTAACGCTGGCCGGCCTGATGCGCGTTGGTCTGGGCATCAATACCGTTGACCACCAGCATGTGGGGATGCAGGTTGCTGAAGAAGCGCTGATTGTGGGCAAAGGGCGCATAGGTAACAGAGCTGCCGCTGATGGTTTGCACGCCCTGAGTACTGGCCCAGTGATTGATCGCCGGATTGGCTTTCGGATCGCAGAAACTGGTGACATCCCAGCCGCCGCCAGCCTCGATACTGACAAAAAACGGGCCGCTGTAAGGCGTGAAATTACCCTCTGCCGCACGCGCGCGCAGTGACACCGGCAGACCGGCGGCCAGACCGGAAGCCACCAGCAACTGCAGGAAACGGCGGCGATTCATCCCATTATTCATAAAGCATCCTGAAATCACTGAGCAGATACGTCAGCACAGCCATCCAGCTGCGCAGGGTGTGGTTCGGGTCCTGTTTCAGGGCCGCATCGTTGTCCCAGTCAAGCAGACAGAACTCGTCCTGCTGATCATCGCTGGTGTCGTTGTGGTAAAGCCAGTCGCTGGGCGCATTGGCCACCCGCTCACTCCAGACCTCGTTAAACAGGTTGTAGGTACTGTTCTGCTCCACCGCCAGATCGGTCAGCGGATCGCCCCAGATCACCTCAATCAGCCGGTTAACCTGCGCCTGAACCTGTGCCGGAGCATTGGCCGGGGTATCGGTCATCTCCACCAGGGTAAACAGCGTGCGCTGTGCTTTAGGTAATTCAAATTCGGCCACCACCCGCTGGCACACCATTTCCTGCGACATACGTCCGGCCACGGCATACATCAGGGTGTTCAGGCTTTGCCCGCGCTGCACCACGGTATCGCTGTCGATGCCGCCATACAGGCCGTAATAATCCCGCGCCAGCAGGTCATAATTTTCATCCCAGGTGTGATGCCAGAGGCCACCACTCACCGCCTGAATCTTACGGCTCAGCTGCTCAGCGCTGAGCAACTGACCGGCGCCCATATCGCCGTAATACGCCGTTGCCGGTGCGTGCGAAGCGCGAAACACCGGGCTCATTGCCATATCGGCCAGCAGATCTTTCAGCTGATAACCGCCGCTGCGGAAAGCAACGGCCAGCTCACCGACCATGCGCTGCTGTTCGCTGTAACGGGCCAGCTTGTCGGCGTAATCGACGTCGCTCGGTTCGGTTGGTTGCGGCAAAAGTTCACGCCCAAAGACCGCCGGCCACCAGAAGGCGACCGTACCTGAAGCAAAGCGCTCATCGGCCACCATCTGCTGCGCCAGCCACTGCAGGCTGCTGTCATTATTGGCAGCCGGCAGTGTCTGCCCGGCAAAGCCCGGTGCGCGCATATCGCGGTACCAGAGATCACCCTGCTGATAGAGACTGCCGGCTTTGTAGGTGTCCGGCAGTGAGTCATCACCATCCCAGGCATCACGGTAATGGCCGTTGTCGCCATAGTTCTGAAAAGCGCCGGCCACCGGGTCCATCATTTCGTGGCAGACCGCGCAGGATGGATTATTCAGCGTCGGGTTGTTGGTATCGGCCAGATCAGCCGGGTCCATAGAGCGCAGCGCCAGCCCTTCAATATCCACATTCAGGAAAAAGTAATACGCCCAGCGGGCCCGCGCGCGGTTGCGGTTGGTATCGGTTGAGGGATAACGCGCCAGAAACATCTGCGAGCTGAGCAGACCGGCCTGGGGCAATGGCCCACCGGCATAGCCATCGATAATCTGTGCCGGACGCCAGTCGTCCGGATCATTGGCATCCGGGAAACTGATACCGGTGTGATACACGTCGTTGGAAAACGGGTTCACCATCAGATAGGTGGCGGTCAGCACTTCGCTGTAGGGGCGGTCGTGGGTGACGACATAATTAATCAGCTGCAGCGGTGCGGTGGCCACGGCCCTGTTGGTATTGGCCCAGGCAAAACCAAAGGCTTCATTGGCGGCCTGACGCTGTTCATCAGTGGTGGCATCGTTGATCGCCTGCTGCAGCGGTGCCAGACGGGATTCGATATAGGTGAAGCGTCCGCCTTCATACAGCAGATCCAGCCCCGGCGTGCGGTTGTTGGCGAATTTATTGGTGAGTAAGCGGTCATTCGCGCTTTCCATCAGGAAATTACTGAAGTGCTCACCGCTCATTAAGTAGCGGATCGCATTGCGCAGGCTGACTTCGGTACCATCAGCAATCGAAGCCTGCTCTGCGGCTGTTGGCAGGCGTCCGGCAAACAGCAGTGCCGCCTTACGCAGCGTAGCGTTGTTATCCAGCAAGACGGCCTCGTCCCAGAACGCCGACAGACTGACACTGCCATCGCTGCCATCACCGTCACTGCAGCTGGCAACCGGGCCGGCAAGCCAGCCCTGCAGCGCCTGATGAGCCGCAGAACCCGCAGCAAACACCCGCCCGCCACCGTGCACAACCTGCGCCAGCGGCTTGGCTTCTATATTGGCCAGACCAGACTCAGAGGCGATGTAAGTATTTACTGCGCTGAGATTATCAGCCAGATAAGAGCTCACGGAGGCGGGCTTCAGCACCAGTCCGGACTCAGCCGCAATGCCACCGCTCTGGTGGCACTGCATACAGGATGGCGCCAGTACCGGCGCCCATAATTCAGTATTGAAACGTTCCAGCTCCGCCGCACAGGCCGCAGCCCCATTACCATCTGTCGGAGTTTTATCCGGGGTATTGTTCTGTGGATTGCTGTCGCTGACCAGTTCGCCGGCGTATTCATTACCGGGACCGGAGCAGGCGCTCAGCAGCCAACAAAGCAGAATCAGGGGGAAACCAGCACGCATCAGAGATGTACCATGATCAGTGAAGCCTTGAGTATGGAACAGCCGCGAAGCTTTTCCGTTAAACGATGTAATAAGTTGTTGTAACCGCGTTGTTAGGGCGTTTTTCTGACCACATGGTCACATTTTCCCTTGCTCAGATGAGCGCAGTTCACGCCGATAATGACACCTTCTCAAGTGCCAGACGGCGCAGTTTGCGCTAGAATGCCGCCCTTCTGATTTTAACCCCCTTTTCTACCACCCTGTGTGAGGAAGCTCTGATGTTTAGCCGTGATATGAACATAGCGGATTTTGACCCGGAACTGTGGTCAGCGATGAAAGCCGAAGATGCCCGTCAGGAGCATCACATTGAGCTTATCGCCTCCGAAAACTACACCAGCCCACGGGTAATGGAAGCTCAGGGCTCCCAGCTGACCAACAAGTACGCCGAAGGTTATCCGGGCAAGCGTTACTACGGTGGTTGTGAGCACGTTGATGTGATCGAACAACTGGCCATCGACCGCGCCAAAGAACTGTTCGGTGCAGGCTACGCTAACGTACAGCCACACTCCGGTTCTCAGGCCAACGCGGCGGTTTACTTCGCCCTGTGTCAGCCTGGCGATACCATTCTGGGTATGAGCCTGGCACACGGTGGTCACCTGACTCACGGTGCATCTGTATCTTTCTCGGGCCGCGTTTATAACGCCGTACAGTACGGCCTGAACCCGGAAACCGGCGAAATCGATTACGCCGAAGTTGAGCGTCTGGCGCGTGAACACAAGCCAAAAATGATCGTCGCCGGCTTCTCTGCTTACAGCCGCGTGGTTGACTGGCAGCGTTTCCGCACCATCGCCGACGAAGTGGGCGCTTACCTGTTCGTTGATATGGCCCACGTTGCCGGTCTGATCGCCGCTGGCGTTTACCCGTCTCCGGTTGGCATTGCCGACGTGGTAACCACCACCACTCACAAAACCCTGCGCGGTCCGCGTGGTGGTCTGATTCTGGCCAACGAAGACGAAGAGCTGAACAAAAAGCTGAACTTCGCGGTATTCCCTGAATCCCAGGGCGGCCCGCTGATGCACGTTATCGCGGCCAAAGCGGTGTGCTTCAAAGAAGCGATGTCTGACGAGTACAAAGCCTACCAGGCTCAGGTAGTTAAGAACGCTCAGGCCATGGCCAAAACCTTTATCGAACGCGGTATCAATGTGGTATCTGGTGGCACCGATGACCACCTGTTCCTGGTTGACCTGATCGGTAAAGAGTACACAGGTAAAGACGCTGACGCCGCTCTGGGTCGCGCCAACATCACTGTGAACAAAAACTCAGTACCGAACGACCCACGCTCTCCGTTCGTAACCTCTGGTCTGCGTATCGGTTCTCCGGCCATCACCAGCCGCGGCTTCAAAGAAGCTCAGGCAACGGAACTGGCTGGCTGGATCTGTGATGTACTGAACGGTCTGGAAAACGGCAACTCCGATGCCGTTGAAGCCGAAGTAAAAGCCAAGGTTGTTGCCCTGTGCGAACAGTTCCCGGTTTACAAATAAGCCCCGACTGATACTTCCGCTGTAAACAAACCGCCCGGTGCCTGCACCCGGCGGTTTTTTTATTCTGCCGTTATGCCTCTTCTGCCCTGAGTACGGGGTGCCATATGTGACTTTTATAAAACAAAACCGCTCTTTACCGACAACAGAAACGGCACGGGCAACAGCCTGACCTAAGCTTAAAGTACGAATTCAGATTACGAGACATCCATGCCATGCCACTACCGGCTCTGATCCCCTGCCTGTTGCTGCTGTTGCTCTGTGGTCATCCGGCGCAGGCCCGTCCGTTAACTCTGGCGATGCCGCACTTCCCTCCCTATACCTACATCAATGCTGAGGGCCAGGCTGACGGCATAGCGCTTGCCCGCCTGCAACAGCTGCTGACCCTCGCCGGAGTGGAGTTTCGCATTGTGCCCGTTCCCAATTACGGTCGTGCGCTGGCGGAGCTGGAGGCTGGTGATGTCGACGGTTTTTTTCTCGCTTCGCCAAACAATAAGCGCAGCGAACACGCACACTTTTTCGGACCATTGATGCTCAACCGCTGGAGCTGGTTTTACTTTGCCGGCAAAAAGCCCGGACTGTGCCAAAGCCCGACAGCGACCATCATTAATACCAACACCCAGTATTGGCTGGAACAGCAGGGATGCGGTCCGCTGCATACCGTGCATCAGGCCGCTGACCTGATCAGCCTGCTTACTGACGGGCGCGTCAGTGCCGCCTTTGTGGCGCGCCGGGTGATGCTGGAAGAAATCCGCCGCCAGGGGCTGCCGGTCACGCTGTTTACGGAGCAGCCCGAATTGGTACAGCCTTTCGGTCTGTATATCGCCTATACCCTGTTGCAGGAGCAACCGGCGCTGGCCCGGCAAATCAATGATGCCCTGCTGCAGTTACCTCCGCTGGATACCGATTAAGCACATAACACTGTCATCTGTCTGTCACAGCTTTGTCATAGGGTGCTACATAAGCAGGCAGCACCTTGCTGTATCCGTTATCCACAGAGAGATGCCATATCATGAGCAAGCACTGGACTCCGGTAACCGAACGGCACCTGGCCGCCATGCTTCGTCATGCCGAGCAACAGATGGACCCCGCCCTGCACCAGATCTGGCAACTGATCCGGCTGCCATTACCGGAACTCTGGCAACAGCATCCCTGGGGCGATGAAGGCTGTGGTTTCTGGGTGGTAGCGGTGTTTGGTAAAACCTGTGTCTATTTCAACGACATCAGTCAGGGCTTTAACTCCAGTATATTTATGAGCTGGGGCCATATCGAAGACTACCAGACCCATACCGACGCTCTGGACGTCCATCTGGAACGCCTGTTTCAAAGCCACCCCGACCTGACCTCCGCCGCTAACTGATAAAACAGGATGCGGGGCGTTTGTGCCGTATCTCGGTCAAAACCGTCATTGGCTGATTTGAACCCGGGAACAATCCAGACAGCTGTACCAGAAGATGGTGTAAATAACGCTGAAAAGAGCCGTTCTGCGCCTTTCATCCACAGCCCGGACAACTCAGGGTGATTTTCTGCCAGAACAGCCAAATATCCTGTCTGACCCGCACCAGCCCCCCCTGTTAAATATTGACCGATTGCTACCTTCAACCCTCCGACCCGCAAGCGTTTAATACGCTGACATTGATCAGGGCCTGCCGACAGGCCCGAACATCCGAACAACAATAAAAGTATCAAAGGAATCAGTTATGACTCATGCAAGCACTGCCGATGCTGGCACTGTCCGTCAGACTGCCGGAGCCAAGGCTAACATCCCGCCACGTCGTATGGACTTCGAATTCGCAGATGACACCAAACGCTACTGGTACAAAGACAGCCCGTTTCTGACCACCTTCTGGTCTACGCTGTCGACCCTGTTTCCGGAAGGTGAAACCTTCTTCGTTGACTCTGTGCGCAACTACCGCAAAGACATCACCGACCCGCTGCTGAAAGCCCAGGTATCCGGCTTTATCGGTCAGGAAGCAATGCACAGCAAAGAACACAAAGCCTTTAACGATCTGGCCGAAAAACACGGTTTTCCGGCCAACAATCTCGACCGCGATCTCGGTATTCTGCTGCGCTTTGCGCGTAAAACCCTGCCGAAGAAAATCCAGCTGGCCATTACCGTGGCGCTGGAGCACTACACCGCAATTCTGGCTGAACAGCTGCTGCGTGACCCATCGCATCAGGCCAACATTCAGGACCCGGAAGCCCTGAAGCTGTGGATGTGGCACGCGCTGGAAGAAAACGAACACAAAATCGTGGCCTACGATGTGTACAACCTGGTTGGTGGTGGCTATTTCACCCGCGTACTGACCATGCTGATTGTTACCTTCTTCTTCTTTACCGTGGTGGGCATCGGCCATATCCGTATGCTCTGGGCCGACCGCAAGCTGTTTGATGTCTGGAACAACCTGAAGGGTTTCTGGTATCTGTGGAGCCCGAAAGGCCTGTTCCCGAAACTGCTGCCGCAGTATCTGGACTTCTTTAAGCCAGGCTTCCATCCGAATGACCACGATACCGTGCAGCTGCTGGACGACTGGCGCGAGAAACTGCTGGGTAAAGACGGCATGCTCGCCGATCAGATCAAAAACCCACAGCGCGCTTAAGCCCTGCCTTAAGCGTTGCGCACAGACAGCCGCCGTTAACCCGGCGGCTGACTGTACATCCTGCTGACATGTCAGCCTCTGGCGCCGCCAGCGCAAATCCTTTAGAATCCGCCCTCTTTAAGCTCACCTGAGTCGCTCTTTACCAGTTATGTATTGCCCGTTCTGTACTCACCCGGAAACCAAAGTTATTGATTCACGCCTGGTTGCCGATGGTGAGCAAATCCGACGCCGACGGGAATGCATCAGCTGTGGCGAACGCTTTACCACCTTCGAAAGTGCCGAACTGGTGATGCCACGCATCATCAAACAAGACGGTACACGCGAACCCTTCAACGAAGACAAACTCCGTTCCGGTATTCACCGCGCGCTGGAAAAGCGCCCGGTCAGTGTCGAAGACGTTGAAGCCGCCATCGTCCGTATCAAACAAAAACTGCGCGCCACCGGCGAACGTGAAGTCCCCAGCCGTATTCTGGGTGAATGCGTGATGGCCGAACTGCGTCAGCTCGATCAGGTGGCCTATGTACGCTTTGCCTCGGTATACCGCAGCTTCCAGGATCTGGATGAATTCCGCGCCGAAATCGAGCGCATCTCCTCACCGTTAAGCCCTCTCGCTGACAGTAAGGAAGAAGAAGCATGAACCACGAATGTTATATGGCCCGTGCTCTGCAGCTGGCCGAACTCGGGCGTTACTCCACCAGCCCGAATCCGCGGGTCGGCTGTGTGATTGTGAATAACGGCGAAATCGTCGGCGAAGGCTGGCATCAGAAGGCCGGCGAGCCCCATGCCGAAGTGCATGCCCTGCGCATGGCCGGCGATAACGCCCGCGGTGCCACCGCCTACGTCACCCTCGAACCCTGCAGCCACCATGGCCGCACCCCGCCCTGCGCCGAAGGCCTGATTAAGGCCGGTGTGGCACGGGTAGTCGGCGCCTGTTCTGACCCTAACCCGCTGGTTGCCGGACGTGGCTACAACCTGCTGCGCGATGCCGGTATCGAGGTGATTACTCCCTGCCTTGAAGCTCAGGCCATCGACCTGAACAAAGGTTTTATGCAGCGTATGCGCAGCGGTATGCCCTGGGTTCGCGCCAAATTAGCGCAAAGCCTGGATGGCCGTACCGCCATGGCCAGTGGTGAAAGCCAGTGGATCACAGGCGCTGCAGCCCGTGCCGATGTCCAGCGCCTGCGCGCGCAAAGCTGCGCGGTAATTACCGGCGCAGGTTCAGTATTAACCGATAACCCATCGATGACCGTACGCCCGGCTGAGACCGGCATCGAACAGGAACAACGCCTGTGGCGCCAGCCATTACGGGTGATCATTGACGGACAGCAACGGCTGAGCGGCAACGAACAGATATTCTCCCTGCCCGGCGATATCCTGCTGGCTGTCAGCAATGCTGCGAGCTGTAAGGTGCGCCGCGATGAGTCGCTGGGCACACTCAGCATCTGGCAGGCACCGCTGACCGTGGCGAATAAAGTCGATCTGCCGGCGCTGCTGGCGGAACTGGGCGAGCGTGGCTGCAACGAAGTATTACTGGAAAGCGGCGCCCAGCTGGCCGGGGCCTTTGCCGCCGCCGGACTGATCAACGAGCTGGTGCTCTACTGCGCACCGACTATCCTCGGGAGTGAGGCGCGACCGCTGCTATCCTTAGGGCTTGAGCGTATGGAGCAGCAGCTGCGCTGGCGCTGGCAGGATGTACGCATGGTCGGCGGCGATTTAAAACTGGTACTGACACCAGACGCATAACAGAGCCCTGCCGCGAGCCGGCAGCGCATTAAGAGAGTGACGGAAAGTCCATGTTTACCGGAATTATTGAAGCCATCGGCACCGTAGCCGCGGTTAAAAACCAACAGGGCGACCTGACGCTGCAGATCAACAGCGGCGCACTCGATCTGGCCGATGTAAAACTTGGCGACAGCATTGCTACCAACGGCGTCTGTCTGACCGTGGTTGGTCTGCCCGGTAATGGCTTTATTGCCGATGTGTCGCGCGAATCACTGGCGCACACCCACATTGAGCGCTGGAGCGCGGGCACCAAAGTCAATCTGGAAAAAGCCATGCTGCCGACCACGCGCATGGGTGGCCATCTGGTTACCGGCCATGTTGACGGCGTCGGCATCGTGAAAAAACGCAGCGCCGATGCACGCTCGATCCGCTTTACCATTGAAGCGCCGGCGGCACTGCGTAAATACATCGCCGCCAAAGGTTCGGTTACGGTTGATGGCGTCAGCCTCACCGCCAATGCATTAAGCGCCGACGGCTTTGAGCTGAATATCGTGCCGCACACCGCCCAGCAGACCACCTTAATCGGTCTGCAACCCGGCAGTGAGGTACACCTGGAAGTCGATATTATTGCGCGTTATCTGGAGCAGTTACTGCGCCCGGACAACAGCGCCAAACAGGCACCGGACACTGGCATCAGCCAGGCGTTTCTGGCGCAAAACGGATTCTGGAAATAACAGGCTGAACACATGGCACTGAATAAAATCGAAGACATTATCGCCGATATCCGCCAGGGCAAAATGGTCATCCTGATGGATGATGAAGACCGCGAAAACGAAGGCGACATTATTGTTGCCGCCGAAAAAGTAACGCCGGAAATCATCAACTTTATGGCCAGCGAAGCGCGCGGTTTAATCTGCCTGACCTTAACCGGTGAGCGTTGTGATTACCTCGGCCTGCCGGCCATGGTAACCGGTAACGGTGCAAAATTTTCCACGCCTTTTACCGTCTCTATTGAAGCGGCCGAAGGTGTGACCACCGGTATTTCCGCGGCTGACCGTGCGCATACTATCCGTGTCGCCGTTGACTCCTACAGCAAGCCGGAAGATATCGTACAGCCTGGCCATATATTCCCGCTGCGCGCCCGTCCCGGCGGTGTATTAAGCCGTGCCGGTCATACCGAAGCCGGTTGCGATCTGGCGCGTCTCGCGGGCCTGATCCCGGCCGCTGCCATCGTCGAAGTGATGAATGCCGACGGCACCATGGCCCGCCGTCCGGATCTGGAAGTGTTTGCCGCCAAACATAACCTGAAAATCGGCACCATCGCCGATCTGATTCACTACCGCATCGCCAACGAAAAAACCGTGGAAGTAATCAGCCGTGACAGCGTGCACACCGAATTCGGTGAATTCACCCTGCACACCTTCCGCGACACGATTCAGAACGAAACGCATCTGGCACTGACCATGGGCGATATCCGCGCTGACGAACCCACCCTGATCCGCGTGCAGACCAACAATATGCTGCGCGACGTACTGGGTCTGCGCAAACCGGAATCCGACAGCTGGTCATCGACCCAGGCACTGAGCCGTATTGCCGAAGAAGGCAAAGGTGCACTGGTGCTGTTGTCCGCCGGGCAGAGCGAATGTGTGAGCGACAGTCTGGATGATTTCTTCGGCCGTGCGCGTCCGCTGCGCAGCCCGAATAAAGACAGCTCCGGCGCCTTTTTAACCATTGGTACCGGCTCACAGATTCTGCGTGAACTGGGCGTGCAGAAAATGCGCCTGCTCAGCTCCGAAATGAAATACAGCGGCATTTCCGGCTTCGATCTGGAAATTGTCGAGTACATCCCTTTTAACGAATGAATGGATAAAGACCATGAAACACATTAATACCATTGAGGGGAACCTGACCCCGAACGACGGCAAATACGCCATCGTAGTTGGCCGCTGGAATGCCTTTGTTGTTGAAAGCCTGCTGGAAGGTGCGGTGGATTCGCTGCTGCGTCACGGCGTGGACGAAGAAAACATCACCATCATCCGTGCGCCGGGTGCTTTCGAGATTCCACTGGTTGTGCAGAAAACCGCAGCGACCGATAAATTCGACGCCATCATCGCACTGGGTGCGGTTATCCGTGGCGGTACACCGCATTTCGAATACGTGGCCGGCGAATGTGTGAAAGGTCTGAGCTCTGTCTCTCTGGAATTCGGTATTCCGGTTTCCTTCGGTGTGCTGACCGTCGATACCATCGAACAGGCGATCGAACGTTCCGGTACCAAAGCCGGTAACAAGGGCGAAGAAGCAGCCATGTCTGCCTTCGAAATGGTTGCCCTGCTGAAAGCCATGGAGGCCTGATTTTCATGTCCCGCACTTCCGGCAATCAGAAAGCCAGCCCGGCAGCCCGTCGCAAGGCTCGCCATTACGCTGTTCAGGCTCTGTACCAGTGGCAACTGGCAGGCGCGGATCTGTCTCAGATTGAGGCTGAATTCCGCACCGATAACGACATGAGCAAGGTGGATCTGGAATATTTCCACGACATTCTGCACGGAGTGCCCCGCGAGAAAACCCTGCTCGACGAAAAAGTTGCACCGCTGCTCGACCGCCGCATGGACGAAATGACACCGGTCGAACTGGCGATTGTGCGCCTTGGTGCTTTCGAAATGCTGCGCCGCATCGACGTGCCGTATAAAGTCGTGATTAACGAAGCGATTGAGCTGGCCAAAACCTTCGGTGCTACCGACGGTCATAAGTTTATCAACGGTGTTCTGGATAAACTGGCCCAGCGTGAACGCAGCGTTGAAATCCGCGGACCACGCGCTGCCCGCGACTGATCGTTAAACGGAGGCTGCCATGAGCAAAGCAACGGGCTCCGGTGAATTCGCACTTATCCGCGAATTTTTTGCCTCCGGTTTTCCGCGTAATCAATACACCCGTCTGGGCGTGGGTGACGATGCCTCCATCGTTATGCCGCCCGCCGGTTGTGACCTGCTGCAAAGCATCGACACCCAGGTGGCCGATGTGCATTTTCCGGCGACTGCTCCTGCCCATTTAATTGCCCAGCGCGCGCTGCGTTGTGCCGCCTCCGATCTGGCCGCCATGGGTGCCGAGCCGCAGGGCTTTCATCTGGCGCTCACCTTACCCAATGCAGAGCATAAATGGCTGGCTGATTTTGCCAGCGGTTTGCGCGAGGCTGCCCACGTACTGGATCTCGATTTACTCGGTGGCGACACCACCTCCGGCCCCTGTCTTGTTATCAGCATTCAGGTTCAGGGCTGGGTACCGGCAGGCTCCGCACTTACACGCGCAGGAGCACAGGCGGGCGATGATGTCTGGGTGTCCGATACCATTGGCCGTGGTGCACTGGCGTTGCCACAAGTGCTGGAAAATCCGGCGCAATTCAGTGGCCTGGCACGGCATTATTATTTTCCGCAGGTGCAGACGCCGCTGGGTATGAAACTGCGTGACCTGGCCAGCAGCTGCATGGATATTTCCGACGGTTTATTACAGGACGCCGGGCATATTGCCCGCGCCTCCGGCGTCACCCTGGAATTAGATGCCGCTGCCATTCCAACCATTGCCGAACGCACTGACAGCCGCTGGCTGCAATGCATTACCGGTGGCGATGATTACCAGTTGTTATTCACCATACCGGCGGCGCGGCGCAAGGAAGCAGAAGCGTTACGTGATGAATTTTCCGGTATTGCCCGTATAGGTAAAGTCATTACCCATAACGGAGAGGATGTACTGCTGCAGGAAAATGATCATATATTAACGCTGCCGGAGCACGCCGGTTTTCAACATTTCTGATCCTGATAAGAACGAAAGGGAATTTTTATGGGTTATGAACGCGTAATGGGACTTCACGTTACTGACGACGTGGGCTATCAGCAATACCGCGATGCCATGCTGCCGATCCTGACGGCCTACGGCGGATCTTTTGGTTACGATTTCCGTATCGCTGAAGTGCTGAAAACGAAAACAGCCGATAATATCAACCGGGTTTTTACCATTGAATTTCCCGACCAGAAAACCATGGAAGCTTTTTTTGCTGATCCCGAGTATCTGGCAATAAAAAGTCGCCATCTTGACCACTCAGTCGCCAGCCGGACCATAATCGCAATGTATAACAATGCGACCGAACTGTAATTTCAGAGTTTTGCTACATAGTAAAAAGCCCGGAAAAATCCGGGCTTTTTATTATGATCAAACCATTAATGATCCGGATGTTTCTGCCGTTTACGCTCATTAAGAATGCGCTTATGCAGCTTACCTGTTTCCCGCTCACCGGCACGGCGTTGTGCCAGGGTTGCGCTGTTCAGCTGCTGCTCGCGCTGCAGTTTTTCATAATGGCGTAAACGCCGCTCATCCAGTACGCCGTTGTCGAGCGCCTGACGTACCGCACAACCGGGTTCATTGCTGTGTCCACAGTCGGCAAAACGGCATTTTCCGGCCAGCTCTTCAATATCTGCGAAGGTCTGTGCCAGACCATCGGCGCAATCAGCCAGCTGCAACTCACGCATGCCCGGTGTATCCAGAATCATCGCACCACCTGGCATACTCAGTAATGAACGCCGGGTCGTGGTATGGCGACCCTTACTGTCGTCCTCGCGGATAGCCGCAGTAGCCTGTATCTCCTGCCCCAATAACTGATTACTGAGGGTCGATTTACCGGCACCGGATGAGCCCAGTAAGGCAACGGTTTTACCACAACCACACCAGGGCATTAATTGCTGAATACTGTCCTGCGCAAACGCACTGACACTGACCACCGCCAGCAGAGGGTCAAGCTTTTGTACCTGCTGACGATAGTCTTCTGCCTGCTCACACAGGTCTGCCTTGCTGAGCACCACCACGGCTTCTGCACCACTTTCGTGGACAATGCTGAGGTAACGTTCAATACGGTTCAGATTAAAATCATCATTTAATGAGCAGACGATAAACGCCGTATCCACATTGGCGGCAATTAACTGCATTCCGGCTTTAATGCCTGCTGCACGGCGCTGAAAGCAACTGAGCCGTTCAAGCCGGCGGATAATCTGTGGTTGCTCACTGTTATCCAGCAGCAACCAGTCACCGACACACACAGCGCCATGCTGACTGAACGCCGCGGGTGTATAAGGCAGACGAACAATGCCCTGCCCGCCACTGACTTCCAGCAATGTTTTATGTTGCTCCAGCACCCGCACCGGATGGCCATGCTGCCATTCTTCGAGGCTGAGTTGTTGTTGAAAAAATGCCTGCCAGCCAAGACCGGCAAGAGAAGGTTGAGATGTCATATGAACCCCTGACGCCAGGCGTCATCATGCTCTGCAGGTCTGCGCCGGATAACAGGCAGCAAAAAGCCTTGCAGAGAAGCATGTAAAAAATACAGGGGGGCATTTTTGCCCCGGTTTAAAAGTTCAGTAAACCGGGCGGGGAAAGCAGAAAACAGCGTTGATGCAAAGCATCAGATTATGCGGATTAAGCTGCAATACAGGCCCGGTCAGAAGTTACGACAATCATCAAATATTCTCCTGACGGTTAAAAACGGTGGTTCACTATATTACGTAATAAACAACGCAACAAGCCTGCGACATCGTTTACACTGAGTGCTTTGCCATCGTTATGGAGACATTTATGACACCCGACCAGCAAACCGCCATTGAAGCTGCCGTGCTGCGCCGCCTGCTTAAGCATCTGGACGAACGTAAGGATGTACAGAATATCGACTTAATGAACCTCGCCGGTTTTTGCCGTAACTGTCTCGCCAAATGGACCGTCAGTGCCGCGGCTGATCAGGGAGCAAAGATGGATTATGACGCAGCCCGGGAAAAAATTTATGGCATGCCTTACAGCGAGTGGAAAGAAAAGTACCAGCAGGAAGCGACAGCCGAACAATTAGCAACCTTTAATGTCGGTCAGGAAAACAAGTCATAATGTTTCCCCTGTACCTTATCCTGTAACACTGCGGCGTAAAGATCAGGCAAAGACCCGCCATCTACCGAACCGCTGGCAATATGCTGTATCGAATACGCCTAATAAACCGTCCTTCAGGAAATAACCATGAAACTGAACACCGCTTCTGCCGCTTTACTGTTTTCTGTCTGTGCTTTATTCAGCGCTCAGCCTGCACTTGCCGGTGACGACCGCTATATCGATGTTACCGGTCAGGGCGAAGTGGCAGCTTACCCCGATTATCTGCAGCTTAATCTGACCGTCAGCGATACCCAGCCGACTGCCAAAGCGGCCAAGGCCAAAGTAGATACGGCGATGAACAATGTACTCGCCATCAGCAAAAAGCTCGGTATTAAAAAAGAGGATATCGACGCCGCACACATCAGCAACCAGCCGGTATTTGAGTACGACTACAGCGTTGGCCGGAATAAGCGTGAATATAAAGGTGAACAGGTCAGCCGTAATGTCAGCCTGACGCTGCGTGATATGGAGCAATACGGTGTACTGGTACATGAGTTGCTGCAGAATTCGCTGGTAAAGCTCCATAACACCGAACTGCGCTTTAACGACCGCGCCGCTCTGGAACAGCAGGCGATGACGCTGGCACTGACCAACGCCCGCAATAAAGCCAGCAGCATGGCCAAAGCTCTGGATAATAAACTGGGTAAAGTCCTGCACATCGAAGAACAGGGTGGCGGTGGCCAGCCAATGTTTGAAATGCGCGCTATGAGTATGGCTAAATCGGATTCAGCGCCTGCTCCGATGCTGATCCAGAAGCAAAGCATTAACGCCAGTGCCGGCGTACGCTTTGAACTGAAATAATTATTTACAAGGGATACCAATGAGCGCACAAGCCGCAGCCCCGCAGATCACTCCGGGAATTTACCGCCATTACAAAGGTAACGATTATCAGGTGCTGGGACTGGTGCGCCACAGTGAAAATGAAGAGTGGCTGGTGCTGTACAAAACGCTGTATGGCGATTTTTCCAGCTGGGTGCGGCCGTATGCGATGTTTGTTGAAAGCATAGAGCACAACGGCGTACTCCAGCCTCGTTTTCAGCTGATCAGCCCGGAGGCTTGCTGATGACACCCGCGATTAATTGCGCCAAAAAAGCCGGTATTACTTTTAATGTGCATGAATATCAGCACGACCCCGCGGCCGAATCCTACGGCGAAGAAGCCGCCGAAGCGCTGGGGCTTGATCCTTCACTGGTATTCAAAACCCTGCTGGTCAGCTTAACCGGTCATAAAAGTACGCTGGCCGTCGCGGTGCTGCCGGTAACCCATATGCTCAGCCTGAAAGCCATTGCCAAAGCACTGGGCGCCAAAAAAGCCGAAATGGCCGACCCTAAACTGGCCGAACGCACCACCGGCTATATTGTCGGCGGCATCAGCCCTATCGGTCAGAAGAAAGCCCTGCCAACGGTGATCGACAGCAGCGCAGAAGCCTTAACAGCGCTCAACGTCAGCGCCGGTCGTCGTGGTCTGGAAATTGAACTGGCTCCGGAAGATCTGGCAAAGCTCACGCGCGCAGTCTTCGCTCCTATTACCAGCGAATAGCCGCTGCCAGCGACTAATAACCAGCAACTGACGACCTCCCCTCAACATATCGCCAGCGCACATCAGGTGCTGGCGGTGATCCCTCCCGGCCAGCAGGGCCACTGCCACTGTTATTCTGTCGACTGCAACACAGCTTTGCACGTTTATGGCAGAACTTTTGTCGCGGGCCGCTGGACGTGAGCGGCAAGGCTGTGCAGAATTCCTCCCCTTGCGGCCAACAGGCCGGATAGCACCAGACTAAAGCACCCTGACCACCAACCACAGATCAGCCAATCACAGACCAGCCAGCATGAACGAGCCGAACCACTCCGTTTTACATCCAGTCACAGCCCTGCGCTCAGTCATCGCCTTAAGCCTGACCGCACTGCTGGCTGCCTGCAGTCCTGTCGCTTATAAGCCGGTACTGAACGATGGTGTGGAACAGCAGAATGGTTATCTGGATAAAGAAATTGCTCCTGGCGTCTATGTGATTGAAGTGCGTCAGATCGGCGGTTATCAGTTTATTCTGAATTACGACGACACCATCACGACGTTTAAACAACACTGGCGCCGCCGCGCGACCGAACTCTGCAGCGCAGGCTATGTTGGCGAGCCCGAAGTGCTGTTGCCCGCAGAGGCGCGCCTCGAAGAGTTTCATTGCAACCTGCGCTACTGCCAGGATTACCCCATCGTCTCTGGCGTAGCCTACTGCCACCAGCGCTACTCTCTGTAATCTGTTCCGGCCCTGACCTGCCCGGCCTTTGATCCGCCCTGACGCCAATCCACGTCTATACTTCGGACACTCAGGCGGGAGAGGGACCCATGCGCCATTCCATTATTCATTTTTTGATCGCAGCTCTGAGCTATGCCATTGCCGCCCGCTTTGGTCTGGCACTGGCAATTCCGCCAGGCTTTGCCTCTGCCGTCTGGCCGGCGGCCGGCATTGCTCTGGCAGCAGTAACAGCCCTGCGCCTTTGGCCTGCATTGCTGGGAATTGGCTGCGGTTCATTTCTGATTAATCTGGCAATCATCAGCGGTGATTACCACAACCTGACAGCCACAGCCCTTATTGCACCGTTATGCATTGCCAGTGGCGCAATGTCACAGGCGGCTGGCGGTTATCTGTTACAGAATCGTTTTATTGGTAAAGCCCGACTGCTGGAATCGCCCCGCACCATTCTGTTATTTACCCTGATCATCGCACTCGGTGGCTGCCTGATTGCCAGCACTATTGGTGTAACAACGCTGCTCTTTAATGGCATCATTACTGCCGACCAGTATTTTTTCACCTGGTTAACCTGGTGGATTGGCGACGCCATCGGTGTATTGCTGTTTACCCCGCTGCTGCTCAATATTTTTTATTACCGTAAGCAGCTGACACGCAGTCGTCTGTTGCAAAGTACGGTGCCAACCACAGTGATTTTTCTTCTGGTATGGGGAATTTTTTATATTTCGATTGGGCACCGGCACTATGAAAATCAGCAAGTTATTTCCGGAAAATCAGACAACATCGCCCGCGAGCTTGATGCTCTCCTGACCACCGCGGAGCATAAGCTCGTTGCTTATGCAGCCCTGTTCAATGCATCTGAACATGTCTCTTTCACTGAATTCAACGCTTTTTCTAAAGTCATTCTGGATGATGACCCGGTGTTCTATGGTGTCGGCTGGACACCCGTTGTGGCACAGACAGAGCGCCAGGAGCTGGTTAACGACATGCGTCAGCAAGGATACCCTGATTTTGAACTGACTGAGTTCAAAGCCGATGGATCATTAGCAAAAGCTGCAGACCGTGACGAGTATTACCCTGTATATTACCTCTATCCGCTGGAGCAAAACCGCCGGGCATTTGGTCTTAATCTCGCTGCGAATCCGGAGCGGCGGGAAGCTTTGATGAACGCCCGCAAGCTGCGCCATCCTGTTGCTACAGCCCCTATTGTTCTGGCGCAGGAATCAGGAGAGAAAAAAGCCACCATTATTTACATGCCGATATTCGACACAACAGCAGCGCTGCGCGATAGCAAAAAAGAGAATTATTCTGAATTTATTGGTTTTGCCAGCGGAGTACTGAAGATTCACGGGCTGCTGGAAAACATCTGGCAGGAAGCCCTGCGACTTGGCTTATCGATTCAGATAACCGACGTCACTGACAAAGAAAGACCACAGGAACTTTTTACCGCCAATACTGAACCATTGCCAGGTTATCAGGAGAAGAGTTACCTCAATTATTTTTCCGGACGTACTTACCACATACAGATATATGCCAACAAAGACTACGTTATCGATGACAAAGACTGGGCCAGCTGGGTTATTTTAACCGGCGGTTTTTTGCTGGCTGCTATTATGCAAATGTTTATTCTGGTCGTTACAGGATCGCTGGAATACATCAGGGATCAGGTACGGATAAAAACCGAAGATCTGACCATCGCCATGCAAAAGGCCAACGCCGCTAACAAAGCAAAGTCACAATTTCTGGCCAACATGAGCCATGAATTCCGCACACCGTTAAATGCCATCATTGGCTTTACTCAGTTATGTCTGAAAACCCTGTTAAACGATAAACAGAAAGACTATCTGACAAAGGTACAGTTGTCTTCTCAAACATTATTGGCTCTGATTAATCAATCCCTGGATTATGCCAAGATAGAATCCGGAAGAATGGAGCTGGATAACGCCAGATTTTCACTGGAAAATATTCTGAAAAAAATCGGTGCACTGTTTTTATTGCCAACCAGAGATAAAAATCTGGAATTCAGTATCATTCTGGAAACAGACATTCCGGCCTTTTTTATGGGAGACGCCCTGCGGGTTGAACAGATATTAATAAACTTACTCAGTAACGCATTCAAATTTACATCTGCAGGCCATATCTGTTTACGCCTGAATTACGATGACAGGAAGCAGTACCTGCATGCCAGGGTCAGTGATACCGGCATAGGCATCAGCGCCAATCAGATAGAGTTTTTATTTGAGGCTTTCCGCCAGGCTGACGCGTCAACCAGCCGCCGTTTTGGCGGTACCGGCTTAGGACTGAGCATCAGCAAAGAACTCGCTGTACAGATGGGTGGGGATATCACCATCAGCAGTCAGGAAGGTATTGGCAGCGAATTTCATCTGTGGTTGCAATTACCGCCGGCACAACCCGAAGGGGCGCTGCTCAGTAGCGGAATTTTTCCATGTACAGAAAGCAATGACTCCGAACCAGCCGGCCCGGCAGAAGTTCCGGCTGAAGTTCCGGCTGAAGTTCCGGCTGAATCTTCCCGGAATCTGCCTCTGCAAGGTAAGCATATCCTGCTGGCAGAAGATGCTCTGATGAATCAGTTACTGGCGCAGGAGCTGCTTGAAAGCTTTGGTGCCCGGGTAACCATGGCCAGGAAGCACTGGACCTTCTGCAGCAGGAACTGAACCCTGATCTGATTCTGATGGATATTCAGATGCCGGTTATGGATGGACTGCAAACCAGCCGCACCATCCGTCAGCAGCCACAGTATTCCCATATTCCTATCATCGCGATGACCGCCAATGCCATGGAAAACGATGTGACTGACTGTCTGGACGCCGGTATGCAGGCCCATATTGCCAAACCGATTGATGCTGAAAAACTGCAGGCGTTATTACTCTACCACCTGCATCTTCACTGATTACTCAGCGGGATGCCGGACGTTCCGCAGAACCAAACAACTGTTGTAACCAGCGGCGCCAGACAGGTTGCGCTGAACCCGGTTGAGTCTGTTTATCCTCGCTGTCACTGCCGCTGCGAACCTGCAGCTGATGGAAAAACTGCACCAACAGATCAAGATCATCCTGACTTAATTCAAACGGATTGAAGTAGTCGTAGCCACGGGAGCGCAGGAAAGTGCGTACACTTTTTTCAGCCGGAATATATTTCATCGACCAGTTGCGGAATAAGCGCGTTTCAATAGTGCTACGGCTGAGAATAACCTGATTATGATGGCGACTGTCTTCACAGATACGCTGATACAAAGCATCAACAGCATCAGCCTCCCCTTCCAGGCACTGCAGAAAAAAGCCATCGCCAAGGTACAGAACGCCTCCGATCTCGCGCCTCGCGTTATTACTGCGCGATTGCGTCAGAATCCGCCCCAGACGGGGATCAATCCGGTCGTTACCAACAGAGAAAGATGCATGGCTGGCATATACAAGTCGGATCAACATACAACTGTCCCACAAAAAAATGTCAGACTATTTTCTTCATCCCTTCCGATCGGCACCAATAACAATTACCGATACAGGCTATAGGCGAAATTAATCACCTGAAAAAGGAGCCTCACCCGGCCTAATCCGTTCGCCGCTAAGCCGGCAGCTGCTCATTAACAGCCTCCTGCAAAGCCATCACCAGGGTATCAATCTGTTCGCGCGAAATGGTTAAGGGCGGCGAGATTGCCAGGGTTGCCACGCTGGGCAAAGGCCGCACAATCACGCCCCGTTCGCGTACGGCATTGCTGACCTTAAGCGGCCATTTTTCACCGGCATCCGGCAATATTTTCTGCGCTTTATCGGCCACCAGCTGCACCCCGGCGAGTAAACCGCGACCGCGGATTTCACCGACATAGGGGTTGCTGTCTAACACCGCATGTAAACGCTGATGCAGGTAAGCACCGTTTTCCCGCGCTTTCTCCACCAGCCCTTCGCGTTCCAGCAACTCAATATTCGCCAATGCTACCGCCGCACCGACCGGATGACCGGAGTAGGTATAGCCGTGGGAAAAAGCACCCAGCTTTTCCGAGCCCTGTTTCAGTACCTGCCAGATATCATTGGTAATAAAGGCTGCCGACATCGGAAAATAGCCACTGGTCAGACCTTTAGCCGTGGCCATCATATCCGGCTCAAGACCCAGCTGGGGTGAACCAAACCAGCTGCCCAGCCGGCCATAACCGCACACCACTTCATCGGCAACCAGTAAAATATCGTGCTCAGCCAGCAGCGCTTTAAGCTTTTGGTAATAACCGGCGGGCGGCTCGATAATGCCACCGGCGGCATGAATGGGCTCGGCAAAAAAGGCAGCGATATTCTCAGCCCCGATGGTGTTGATTAACTGCCGTACTTCGTCGATTAAACGCTCACAGAATTGCGCTTCGTCTTCACCGGGCAAAGCGCGGGTGTAGAAATGCGGACACTCGACCCGCAGCACAAAATCCAGCGGCAGCGGAAATTCTTTATGGAAACCACCCAGCCCTGTCAGGCTGGCGGTGCTGACCGAGGTACCGTGATACGCCTGCTGACGGGCGATGACTTTGATTTTTTTATGCTGGCCGCGCAGCGCATGATAATGCCAGGCGATTTTAATCAGCGTGTCGTTGGCATCGCTGCCACCACTGCCAAAAAATACTTTACCCAGGCCGGCCGGCGCGATACTCAGCAGTTTTTCCGCCAGTTGCACCTGCCAGGGGTTCGAGGCATTGCTGAAGGTGTGGTAATAGCTGAGTTTTTCTGCGGCCTCTTTCATTGCCTGCGCCAGCTCGGCACGGCCATAGCCGGCATTCACACACCAGAGTCCGCCGACCGCATCCAGATATCGCCGCCCCTGCGCGTCTTCAATCATGCAGCCATCGGCGGCGCAGATCATCTGCGGGCCATTACTGAGCAGTGCGCTGATGGATGATGCCGGGTGCAGGATGACGTCCGCATCGTCAGCGATCAGCTTTTTCAGGTCAGAATCATCCATAAGGCACCCCTTTTATTTTCAAAGCGCATAAAAACAGACAAACCGGTCAGGCTGTATTTTCAGTGTAATCCGCTTCTGAGAAAGTAAACGGATTGCGGTAATGGTCATTGCCGATGCGTTAATGCTATACCTGTCACAGGACGAATGAAGGAGGCGTATATGCCCCTCACAGGCAATGCTGAGCGGCAGGCGCTGCTGGCCGTACTGGAAGCCCGCACCGGCAGTATGATCGATACTCTGCGGGCGCTATGTGAAATCAACTCCGGCAGCCGCCATCTGAGCGGCATCCGCCAGATTCAGGCTGGCCTGCATCAGCTGTTTGCACCGCTATCCGATACGGTGGAATACCGTGAGCTGGCGCCCCTCAGCCAGATTGCCGACAATGGCAGCCTGCTCGAATCCCCCTGCGCACCGATGCAGATCTTCCGCGCCCGCCCCGACGCCGCGTTGCAGATTCTGTTTACCGGCCACAGCGACACCGTCTTTCCGGCCAACAGCGCGTTTAACCAATGCGAAATCCACGCTAACCGCCTGCACGGCCCCGGTACCGCCGATATGAAAGGCGGACTGGTCATGCTGGCCGAAGCCCTGCACTGGCTGCAGCAGTCGCCATTAAAAGAACATTTTGGTTTTACCCTCGCCATCTCCCCCGACGAAGAAATCGGCTCACCCTCGTCCGCGCCGGTATTGGCCGAACTGGCCACGCAGGCCCATGTCGGCATGACCTACGAACCGGCGCTGGAAGACGGTACCCTGGCCGGAGCGCGCAAAGGCAGCGGCAACTTTACCCTCAGCGCCCGTGGCCACAGCACCCATGCCGGGCGCGATTTCTTTTCCGGCCGCAATGCCGTACTGGCCATTGCCGACGCCGCACGGCTGCTGGCACAGCTCAGCGATCAGCAACAGGGCATCACCGTCAACATTGGCCAGATCAGCGGTGGCGGCGCGGTGAATGTGGTACCGGATCAATGTATCTGCCGGTTTAATGTCCGCATGGATGAAGCCTCACAGATGGCCGTGCTTGAACAACAGATGCAGCAGATCGTGCAAAAAGTGCAGGCCAGCAGTGGTTGCGAGCTGACCCTGCACGGCCACTTTAACCGCCCGCCCAAGCCGATGATCGAACGCCAGCAGGCGCTGTTCAGCCTGCTGCATGAATGCGGTGCTGAGCTGGGGCTGGATATCCGCTGGGTTGCCACCGGCGGCTGCTGCGAAGGCAATAATCTCGCCGCCGCCGGTCTCGCTAATATCGATACCCTCGGGGTGCGCGGTGCCAATATTCATACCGAACAGGAATACGCCTGCACCGACAGCTTTGCCGAACGCGCGGCGCTGACGGTGGTCTTTATCGAAAAGCTGATTCAACGGAAGCTGTCTAACCCTGAAAAGGAGAACCCCGCCTTATGCTGATTGTCCGGCCGGCTATCGCCGCTGATGTACACGATTTGCTGGAGCTGGCAGAAAAAGCCGGTGAAGGTATGACCTCACTGCCGCAGGACGAAGGCGCCCTGCTCGACCGGATTCAGCTGTCCTGTGACAGCTTCGAACGTCAGGACAAACACCGCGACGACTTTTTTTTTCTGGTAATGGAAGACAGCCGCCACAACAAGGTGGTCGGCACCGCCGGCGTACACGCCATGACCGGTGCGCGTCAGGCGTTCTATGCCTACCGTCTGATGAGCCTGACCCACCATTCCCACTCGCTGAATAAGCAGGTACGCAGCCAGCTGCTGCACCTGACCAACGACTACACCGACTGCTCCGAAGTCGGCGCACTGTTTCTTGACCCCGCCTACCGTGGCAACGGCCACTGGCTGGCACGCTCGCGTTATCTGCTGATGGGGCTGTTTGCCGGACGCTTCGCCGAGTCGGTTATCGCCGAGCTGCGCGGCTGGACCGACGAACAGGGCAACAGCCCGTTCTGGGATGCCATTGGCCGCCACTTTTTTCAGATGGAGTTTGATGAGGCCGACACCCTGTGTGGCATCGGCTCTAATCAGTTTATTACCGAGCTGATGCCCAAATACCCGATCTATACCAGCCTGCTGCCGGAAGCGGCCCAGGCGGTGATCGGCAAACCCGCCGACGCCGGCCGGCGCGCCAAACAACTGCTGGAGCTGGAAGGTTTCAGCTACGACCGGGTGGTGGATATCTTCGACGCCGGGCCATTGATGCGCGCCGAGCTGAGTAATATCCGCAGCGTACGCGCTATCCGCCAGCTGAGCAGCGCGCTCTGCGCCGACACCAGCGACGATGAAGACGCCGATGACAGCCAGTCGCTGATCATCGCCAACCCCAGCTGGCAGCAGTTCCGCGTGATCTGTACCGAAGCGCAACTGATAGCACAAAACGGCCAGCAGCGGCTGGCACTGAGTGCCAGCGCTCTGGGTCATCTGGGCGTACAACCCGGCCAGCCACTGGCCTTTATCCCGGAACAACTGGGGGCATGATGAGCCTGTTAATCAATGGCCAGTGGCTTGCAGGCGAGGGCCCGGAGTTTGAATCCTTAAACCCGGCCGACGCCATACCGGTCTGGCGTAAGGCCAGTGCCAGCGCCGTTCAGGTTGCGGCCGCCGTTGCTGCCGCCCGCGCCGCACAACCGGCCTGGGCCGCTCTGGGGTTTGAGCCGCGCCTGCAGATACTGCAGGCCTTTGCCGCACAGCTACAGCAACAACAGAACGCTTTGGCCGGCACCATCAGCCTCGAAACCGGCAAACCGCACTGGGAAGCCCTGACCGAAGTCAGCGCCATGATCAACAAGGTTGATATCAGCATCCGCGCCTATCAGCAGCGCACCGGCAACGACCAGCCCGGTCTGCAGCATCATGCCCACGGCGTCATGGCCGTATTCGGCCCTTATAATTTTCCCGGCCACCTGCCCAATGGCCATATTGTTCCGGCGCTGCTGGCGGGCAACACCCTGGTCTTTAAACCCAGCGAAGAGACGCCGTTATGCGCCGAAAAAACCGCAGAACTGTGGCAGGCCGCCGGTCTTCCGGCCGGCGTACTGAATCTGCTGCAGGGCGGGCGTGAGGTTGGCGAAGCTCTGGCGCAGCAGCCGATTGATGGCCTGCTGTTTACCGGTTCCTCCAATACCGGGCGCCTGCTGCACCAGCAGTTTGGCGGCCGTCCGGAAGTGCTTTTGGCGCTGGAGATGGGTGGCAACAATCCGTTAATTGTCGATGGCAACGTGCATGCGCAACACGCCGCCGAGCTGATTGTGCGCAGCGCCTTTATCAGTGCCGGGCAACGCTGCACCTGCGCCCGGCGCCTGATTCTGACGGGCACAGCCGCGCAGTGCGACGCCATCGTACAGGCACTGCAGGCACTCTGTGCGCGGCTGATTCTGCAACCCCAAGGCGATGAACAGGCGTTTTACGGGCCGCTAATCAGCGCCCGCGCGCAGCAGCAATTACTGGCCGCGCAACAACAGTTAATCAGCCTCGGCGGTAAAGCATTACTGAGCATGAGCGCCATTGGCAGCGCCGGTTTTTTACTGTCGCCTGGGCTGATCGATATGACCGGCGCCCAGCCCGCGCCGGATGAAGAATGGTTCGGCCCGCTGCTGCAACTGTACCGCACGCCCCGCTTTGACGACGCCATCAGACTGGCCAATAACAGCCGCTTTGGTCTGGCCGCTGGTTTAATCAGCGATGATCCACAGCAGCAGCAGCAGTTCCGCGCGCAGATCCGTGCCGGGGTGATCAGCATCAACGCACCGACCGCCGGAGCCTCCAGCGCACTGCCGTTCGGCGGTATCGGTGCCAGTGGCAACCACCGCCCCAGCGCCTTCTATGCCGCCGATTACTGCGCCTGGCCACAGGCCATCAGCAGTGGCCCGTTAACCCACGATTACGTTTCCCCTTCAGGTACAGGTTTCCGTCCATGAACACCCAGACTGCCCAGACTGCTCAGGAACAACAGGAACAGGAACAACAGGCCCAGCAGACCGTGCAGGAAGTTAACTTTGACGGGCTGATCGGCCCGACTCACCATTACGGCGGTCTTGCCAGCGGTAATCTGGCCTCCAGCCGCAATGCCCTGAGCCGCTCCAGTCCGAAACAGGCGGCGTTGCAGGGGCTGGAGAAAATGCGCACGCTGCTGAACATGGGTTATCCACAGGGCTTTATGCCACCGCAGATGCGCCCCGACCTGAGCGTGCTGCGCCGCCTTGGCTTCAGCGGCAGCGATCACCAGCTGCTGAACCGCGCTGCGAAAGAAGCTCCGGCGCTGTTGTCGATGGTGTATTCCGCATCCTCCATGTGGGCCGCCAATGCCGCTACCGTCACACCATCCGCCGACAGCAACGACGGCCGGGTGCACTTTACCCCGGCCAACCTGCTCACCACCGCCCACCGCGCCATCGAACATGAACAAACCTTCGTTACTTTAAATGCCATGTTCCCTGATAAAGAACGCTTTGCCGTGCATCCGGCCTTACCGGCGATTCACCGCTTTGCCGACGAAGGTGCGGCCAACCACACCCGCCTGAGTGCCGATTATCAGAGCCCCGGTGTCGGCCTGTTTGTTTATGGCCGCGATACCAATACCGATCTCGGCGCGCTGACGTTTCCGGCACGACAAAGCCGTGAAGCCTGCGAAGCCATCGCCCGCCAGCACGGGCTGCGCCATGCCGTGTTTTTACAGCAGAGCCGTCATGCGATTAATGCCGGTGCGTTTCATAACGATGTAGTGGCCGTCGGTAACGGGCCGCTGCTGTTTTTTCATGAGCAGGCTTACGAAGACAAAGCACGCGACCGCGCCTTCGGTGAATTAAATCAGTGGCTGCCACTGCAAAGCCTGTGCGTACCGGCCAGCAAAGTCAGCCTCAGTGACGCCATCAGCAGTTATTTATTTAACAGCCAGCTGCTGGCCGCCATTAACGCTGACGGCAGCGCCGATATGAACAACATGTGTTTAATTGCCCCTTCAGAATGCGCCGATAATCAGGCCGTAAAAACCTATCTGAATGAACTGCTGACCGATCACAGCCAACCTATCCGTCAGGTGCAGTTTGTTGATGTACGCCAGAGCATGAGCAACGGTGGCGGTCCGGCCTGTTTACGTCTGCGGGTGATATTAACGGCCCGCGAACGGGCGGCGGTAAATCCGGCCTTTATGCTCAGCAACGAAAAAATCAATAGCTTACAGGATTGGGTAAAACGCCATTACCGCGACGAATTAGTACCTGCGGATCTGGCCGACCCTGCCCTGTTTGATGAATCACAGAATGCTCTGGATGAGCTGACTCAAACGCTCGGACTGGGAAGTTTTTATGGTTTTCAGCAAGCATAAAAAACGCTGAAAATAACTGGCGCGGCAATGAATATGCCGCGCAGATTTAAACTCTCATCTGCCTGTTAACAGCTTAGGATCAAGCAGACGCTCCAGCTCTTCCCGGCTTAAATCGGTATGTTCCAGTGCTACATCAATCACCGGGCGGTTTTCTTTATACGCCTGTTTGGCAATTTCGGCGGCTTTTAAATAACCGATTACCGGATTTAATGCGGTTACCAGAATCGGGTTACGTGCCAGCGCTTTATTCAGATTATCTTCGTTTACCTTAAAACCGCTGATGGCGTTATCAGCCAGTAAACGGCTGACGTTAGCCAGCAGGCTCAGACTTTCACACAAATTGCGCGCCACCAGCGGCAGCATGACATTTAACTCAAAATTACCGGACTGACCGGCAATGGTAATCGCGCTGTCGTTACCGATCACCTGTGCACAGACCATCGCCACCGCTTCCGGAATTACCGGGTTTACCTTACCCGGCATAATAGACGAGCCGGGCTGCAGTGCCGGTAATTCAATTTCGCCCAATCCTGCCAATGGCCCGGAATTCATCCAGCGTAAATCATTGGCGATTTTCATTAATGAAACCGCACAGGTTTTTAACTGGCCCGACAAGGCCACGGCAATATCCTGGGTCGCAATATGAGTAAAGGGATTGTCTGCCGGGGTAAAAATCGTACCGGTTAATACCGATAATTCGGCACAGAACGCACCGGCAAACTGTGCATGGGCATTCACCCCGGTACCGATGGCGGTACCGCCCTGTGCCAGTGACTGAATCGCCGACTGCTGCATTTTTAAGGCGTGAATATTCTGCGCAATCTGTGTAGCCCAGCTGTTCAGGCTCTGATCCATACGCAACGGCATGGCATCCATTAAATGGGTGCGACCGGTTTTAACAATATGCGCAAGACTCACGGCTTTGCGTTCGATACTTTGCTGCAGATGCTCCAGCGCCGGTAATAATTGCTGCTGCAACAATAAAGCGGCACTGATATGAATCGCCGAGGGAATGCTGTCGTTACTGCTCTGTCCGGCATTAACGTGATCGTTCGGACTGACCGTTTTCTGCAGAGTGCGAGCAGCCAGCGTGGCCAGCACTTCGTTGGCATTCATATTGGAGCTGGTGCCGGAACCGGTCTGAAATACGTCCAGCGGAAAGTGCTGCATCATGTCAGGACTCTGCAGCAACGACTGCACCGCCTGTTCAATGGCGGCGGCGATATCCTGATCCAGTTCGCCCAGCTTACTGTTGGCGCGCGCTGCGGCGGCTTTTACCAGTAACAGTGCTCGGATAAATGGCTCGGGCAGAGTCTGACCACTGACCGGAAAATTATTGATCGCCCGCTGGGTCTGGGCACCGTAGAGAGCATCAGCCGGTACCTGTAACTCGCCCATGCTGTCGCGTTCGCTGCGGAAGTCACTCATGCTGTATTCCTCTGTCATTAATACGGTCTGTATCCTTTGACCATAAAGAAGCAGAGCCTGTTCGGCCAATACTGATTGGTTATCAGCCCGATAAGAATAACGCTGAGCCGCGTTGCCATACCCACAGCACAATCAGCCCCACAGCACAATCAGCCCCACAGAACAATCAGCCCCACAGAACGATCAGGGCCGCAACACATCCTGCTGCCAGTGCTCCGCAGCAAAATCAATAAAGGCACGGATAACCGGCTGCTGATAACTGCGCGATAAATACACCGCCCACAAGGCATGTTGCGGCAGCGGATAATCTTCCAGCAACGGTTCTAATGCCCCACTGACCAGCAACGGATTGCCGAGATCACAGGGCAGCCGGGCAATGCCCATGCCCTTGCAGGCGGCACGCACCAGCACGCCCATATCATTGGCGAACAGGCTGCCGTTCACCTCCTGCTCCAGCAGCTGACCGTTATGCAGAAACTGCCAGCGCTGCTGCACCAGATGAATCAGACAGTTGTGGCTGGCCAGCTCCGCCGGTGTTACCGGCTTGCCGTAACGGGCCAGATAGTCCGGGCTGGCACAGAGCATGGAATCCACCGCCATCAGCCGCCGGGCAATCAGGCTGTCATCCGGCTGCACGGTATAACGCAGGGCAATATCGACCCGCTCGTCCACCAGCTGGGCATTTTTATCCGACAGCAACAGGTGAAAACGCACCTGCGGATGCTGGGTGCTGAAGCGTTCGATCAGATCCAGCAGCAGGTTCTGCCCCAGGCCTATCGGGCTGGCAATACGGATATCGCCCACCAGCTCGGCCGTATGCAGCCGCGCGCGGCTCTCCAGTTCGGCGGCTTCGCTGAGAATGCGCTCGCAGTAACGCAAGGCTTCTTCGCCGGCACCGGTCAGACTGACCCTGCGCGTGGTGCGGTGCAGCAGGCGCAGTTGCAGCCAGTCTTCCAGCTCCTGTACATCGCGGCTGACACGCAGCCGGCTCTGGCCAAGCTGCTCAGCCGCTGCGGTAAAACTGCCGCAGGCGGCGACTTCAACAAAACTGCGCATGGCATCGAGTTTATCCACAGCCGCCCCTTATTTGATCAATATCAGATACAAACACGATCATATACGAATATTTATCGCTACACACCGAACCAATAGACTGGTCGCATTCAAACACAGATAACCACTTTCAAACACAAGAGGACAGATTATGAAACTTGCCATTATTGGTGCGACCGGCTGGATTGGTTCAACTCTGGTAGCAGAGGCACAAAGCCGCGGCCACGACGTCATCGCCATTGCCCGTGACAGCGACAAGATCGCGGCCAGCGCGGTGGAAAAACGCAGCCTCGACCTGACAGCCGGCGACAGCGCCAGCATCGCTGCGGCAGTTGCCGGTGCCGATCTGGTCATCGCCAGCATCGGCGGCCGTGCCGCCGGTAACCATGAGATTGTTGCGGCGTCAGCTCAGCGTCTGCTCAATGAATTACCGGCAGCCGGGGTTAATCGTCTGCTCTGGGTCGGCGGTGCCGGCAGTCTGGAAGTTGCGCCGGGCGTCACTCTGTTATCGCTGCCGGAATTCCCACAAGCGTATAAAGATGAAGCTACAGCTCAGGGTGAAGCGCTGGCGGCATTCCGCAACAGCCACAGCGCCGTAAACTGGACCTTTATCAGCCCGGCGGCAGAAATTTTCCCCGGTGAGCGCAGCGGCAACTACCGCACCGGCGGTGACAGTCTGGTCAGCGATGCTAAAGGTAACAGCCGTATTTCAGTACAGGATTATGCCGTAGCAATGATTGATGAAGCCGAAAATAATGTTCATTCAAAACAGCGGATTGGTGTTGCTTACTGAGAGTCGTAACCAAAATAAAAGGAGGCTTTGCCTCCTTTTATTTTTCCATTAATTACTTGCGGTTTGTCTGAAAAAAATCCGTAAAAAACACCTCATAACCCACTGCTGTCCCACAGTTTGGAGTGACATCGTGTCACTCCAAACTACAGTATTCATAGACTACTGTTTTTCAATCTGAAACGCCTTTCCGGGGCAAGCCCCTGGCCCCCTGCAAGGAGAGGTATCTCCTTACGATCCTCTCTTTTCGGCGCGTCCGGCTTCATCCAGCCAACTGCAATGATT